>Ga0157372_10009298_pt1 | contig 10455 bp, 9 predicted proteins | sample C55metaG_FD_115307 | JGI IMG/M metagenome (GOLD analysis project Ga0157372, IMG submission 115307) | Corn rhizosphere microbial communities from Kellogg Biological Station, Michigan, USA - C5-5 metaG | ecosystem: Host-associated > Plants > Roots > Rhizosphere > Soil | place: USA: Michigan...
CACGCAGGCTGATACGTCCTGCAATAACTTCTTTGAATCCTGGCCAAAGGTGAGGGTTCGGCTCATTTCCAAAAGCGTTTGCAGTCGCTCCTTCTCAAGCTTTGCGGTTTGGAGGGAGTGTCCGTTTTTGATAGGCGTCCCCTCGTCGTTGGCCCGTTTTCCGGTGGTGCACTCTTCTTCTGCTTTGTTCTTCGTCGATCCTACGAAATACAAAGCCCCGGCAGGTTGATCGTGCCCCTGCAGAGGGGCTGTGATGGCTGGGAACATCTGATGCAGATCAATCCGCGATGCTGCCAACGCACCCTGGATTTGCAGGATCGTCTCCAGTTGTTCCTGCTCTCTCCGCAGCGCTTCATGAGCTGCGGCGCTCCGCTCTGAAAGTTGCAGGCGGAGGGCCGCGATGTCCCGCATTTGTTCTTCTTCGCTCCTGAGCGCCTGTTTGATCAAGGAAACGTCCATCGATAAAGTCGTCTCCAGTGCGAGTGCGACGAGGCTCGCGAGCCGTTCCAGGAAATACAGGACTTCGTCGTCATAGTGCGTAACCTTAACGCTTCCTAAACACAACGTTCCCAAACGGCGTCGGGCCGTACTCATCGGCAGAATTACCATCGAGTGAAAGCCCCGGCGGGAGTAAAGATCCAACACCGGATCGAAGCGGCTCTCTGGCTGCGTATCTGAAATGACAAGCGGCTGTTGCTGAGACCAGACCCATGCTGCGCAAGATTCGTTGCTTGACGACCCTGTCGCGTCGGGAACCCGAAGTTCTTCATCGACCATATGCACTTGCATCAAATCTGTCTTGTCGTCACGAATCGCGTAATTCAGGAAGTTGAAATCGAAAAGCTCGCGCAGCAGCTGAGAGAGTTCTTGAAGAAGAGCCGGAAAACCGTGGCGCGCCGCCACGTCTGTGGCGTGCAGCAGGACTTTATAGCGACGAGAAAGCTCGTCAAAACGGGGTTGAGTGGCACTATCTAAATGGCGCTCAGGCACCTGTTGCATCGCACACCTTCTCCCCTCGATGCAAAGGTCGTCTTGTTAGTAGGTGGATAATAATACAGAAACCGCGCTGGAAGCACGATTGACCAACATTCTCCGAAAGAAAGTATGGCACTTTCTGGCGGTTGTAGTCCGTCATGCGATAAGGTAGCATTCGCGATTTTCCTCATATCCCCCGGTCCTCGTGTTGAATGGCTGCTCGACCGGAAAACTTTCGTTTGAATAGCCCGGTTGTGGGTTGCCGTATAATTCAGAAATCCCCATGAAAGCTTACGTGTATGTTTCCTTGAAGCGGAGTGTTCTGGATCCCCAAGGCAAGACCATCCAGGGTGCGCTCCAAAAGCTGGGTTACCAGGGACTGCAGGATGTGAGGCAGGGCAAGTTTTTCGAGTTGACGCTGGATAGCGGACTCGACAAAGGCCAGGCTGAGGGCGCCGTCGGCAAGATCGCCCGTGAAGTTCTGACTAATCCGGTGATCGAAGAATTCCGGTATTCAATTGAAGAATAAGCGTCGCAAGTTCGCGTTCAGTTCCTCCCCACAAATTAAGTAGGAGTCGGCAGCATGTGCGGAATTGTCGGGTATGTTGGCAAGAAGCGGGTCGTTCCCGTCATTCTGGATGGCCTCAGACGACTCGAGTATCGCGGCTATGATTCTGCCGGGATCGCGGTTTGTGGCAACGGTGAAGGCCTGCAGATTCGGCGGGCGGAGGGCAAACTTCGCAACCTGGAAGAAGTCATCCGCCTGAAGCCCCTCGACGGAACTTACGGTATCGGCCATACCCGCTGGGCCACTCACGGTCGTCCTACCGAAGAAAATGCTCACCCTCACCGCGACTGCACTGGACGAGTGGTAGTCGTACATAACGGAATCATCGAAAACTACGTTCCACTGAAGAAGAAGCTTGCCGAAGAGGGACATAAATTCAGCACCGAAACCGATACCGAGATCATCGCCCACATGATCGAGAAGTATTACGTGAATGCGGGAAACGGACACCGGCCGTCGCTCGAAGAAGCCGTGCGCAAGACGGTCACCCAACTTACCGGCGTTTTCGCGCTCGCGGTAATTTCGGTCGATGAGCCGAATAAGATCGTCGCTGCGCGCAATGGCCCTCCGGCTGTGATCGGCCTGGGCAAAGACGAGTACTTCGTTGCTTCTGACGTGCCGGCAATTCTGTACCACACGCGCGACTTATTTTTCCTTGCTGATGGCGATCTGGCGGTCATTACTCCGGAAGGCGTGCGCCTCACTGACTTCAATGGTCAGCCCATTATTCGCCAGGTGCAACACGTGACCTGGGACCCGATCATGGCGGAAAAAGGCGGTTTCAAGCACTTCATGCTCAAGGAAATTTATGAGCAGCCGCGCGCCGTCCGTGACACCACTCTGGGACGGGTCTCGCAAGAAACCGGCCACGTATTTCTCGATGAAATGGAGATCACCGAAGCCGAGTTTCGTGCCGCCAGAAAAATCAACATCGCGGCGTGCGGCACCAGTTGGCATGCTGCCCAAGCCGGCAAGTTCATGATAGAGCGGCTGGCGCGCATTCCAGTCGAAGTCGATTATGCCAGCGAATGGCGCTACCGCGACCCCATCGTACCCCTGGACACAATTACATTGGTGATTTCGCAATCCGGCGAAACCGCTGACACGATCGCCGCCCAGCGTGAAGCCAAAGCAAAAGGATCGAAGACGCTCGCCATCTGCAATGTGGTCGGGTCGATGATCACGCGTGAAGCCGCAGGAACGATCTACACTCACGCGGGCCCGGAGATCGGCGTGGCTTCGACCAAGGCGTTCACCGCGCAACTGACGGCACTGTATTTGTTCGCCCTCTACATCGGCCAGGTACGCGGCGCTATTTCAGCTGACCAGGCCAAAGATGCCGTCCAGGAGCTTACACGGATTCCCGGCAAGCTTGAACATCTATTGACCCACGAAGAAGACTGCGAAGAACTGGCCAAGCAATATGTGCGCTCGCAGGATTTTCTTTTCCTCGGCCGCGGAATTCACTATCCCATCGCTCTCGAAGGTGCCCTCAAGCTGAAAGAGATTTCTTACATTCACGCGGAGGGTTACCCCGCCGGCGAAATGAAGCATGGGCCCAACGCGCTGATTGACGAGAATCTTCCAGTTGTAATCATCGCGACGCGTGATCCCAAAGACGCGCTCTCCATGGTGCGCTACGAAAAAACTTTGTCGAATTTGAAGGAAGTAAAGGCGCGCTCCGGCCAGGTGATTGCGCTCGCAACCGAAGGCGATGAAGAGATTAAGGAAGCCGCCGATCATGTGATCTACATTCCCGCGGCGCCCGAAGAACTGTTGCCGATTCTGGAGATCGTCCCGTTGCAACTGTTGGCGTATCACATCGCGGTCCGCCGCGGGTGCGACGTCGACCAACCAAGAAATCTGGCCAAGTCGGTGACGGTGGAGTAGGACAATCTGCCCTCGCTGGGATATTTGGGCTGTTGACTAGTACTCCGCGACCTCAACATCTGTTTTTCTAAAGTCGTCGCCTTTGAAAAGAAGCGGTTCCCCTTTAGCCTTTGCGAGCGCATAGGCGAAGCAATCTCCAAAATTCAGCCCCGCCCGATGACTTCCTTTGCCGAAATCGCGGTACGCTTCTCGCGCCAGCTCAGCCTGCTCTGCCGTGACCGGCTCAATGACAATTCGGGTGTTGCGAATAAGGTCATCCAAACTTCGGCTGAGGGCGACATCCCGCCTAGAATCCAATGCGATGCCGGCCTCAACGTATGTCGCCGCGGAGACTCGACGTTCAAAAGCCTCGGCGATTGCTTCGGCAAATAATCTGGCATCGCGTTCTGCCCCGAGAATTGCAACAATCGCGGAGGTGTCTATAATCACTTCGGCAATCCCTTCTCGTCGTAAAGCAACTCGCCATGGTCAGGCAATGGTTTGCCCTTGAGTCGCGCACCGCATTCGCGGCTGATCTTCATGATCCGCTCAGTCATTCCCTTACTCTTGACCCGGTTCAGGCGCTCTCTCACTGCTTCGGTAACGGCAGCAGTCAGACTTTCCCCGGTCATGGCCGCCAATTCCTGGGCCAGGCGGTGTGTCTCTTCATTCTTGATGTTTAGGCTCACGGTAGCATTCTACCATATAGTGGTAGACTTCTACCATCTTGAAGAGCGCATAGGTTAATCCCGTGATTACCGCATACCAAGCGGCGAAAGCCAGATCCACGACCCACTTCGGCGCCGCACCAATCCTTCGCAATACAAAAGGCAGAAAATTCCAGCACGTGAGGTGCTGGTAGTCCCACTGGTCGTAGGTCATGGAGTCGGTGTTCAGCCCCCAAGCGTCCATTTTGCCGAACGCGAAAGCAACAATATTTTTAAAGCGTAGCCAGATTATCCATTGTGGATGACCCAAGTCGTCGCCCTGATAAATCTCGAGTGGAAGCCAGAAAGCCAGCGAGGCTAACTGAATGATCAAGCTGGTTAAGATAAGGAATATTCCGACGATCCACACAGGCTTGCATACTTGCGTTCGAAACTTCAACAACAACGGGACCGAGATGAACGCGGCCATCTCAGCCGCCGTTGAAACGTAACGATCTCCCCAGGCAAAGTTGCCGCTCCACACGGTATAGCGCGCGTAAAGGCAGATATAACCGAGCATCAGCAGAAACGCCGCGATGACGTAACTCTTTGTGGCAGGGCTAAAGTATTTCCAGCCGAAAGCGGCCACGATAATCGTCAATACAACCAGCGGATCAAAAAGAAAAATAGACTTCTCCGGTGAGATCAGCGGCCCCAGAAATCCCACATGGAAAGGCGTCTCCCACGGATAATTCGCCGGCAACGTCCTGTCCTGCAACCGGTGCTCAATCGTGAAGTAGTGGACGTAAGTCGTGGTCCAGTTTCCAAATCGGTAAAACTGATAAAGACGATCGAGAAATAGAAAAACAAGGTAGACGGGAAGCGCGGTTTTTAAGTATGCGTGCGCGCGTGCCCAAAACTGCACAAGCGTCGTCGAGCTGGGCTCGACCGGACGGGCGTGGACGCCCGTCCCCACATGACCATTACCGGGCTCCAGCTGTTTATCAAACCAAAAAACCAGTAGCAGGAACACGCTAACCGCAATCAAATCCAGACCTGCCGTAAGCCGCGTCAGCAGGTTCAATCCCAGCGCACCCGATCCAATCAGCAATGCCTTCCTGCTTCCTGATCGTAACCATTCATACTGGTAACAAAATCCGGTCATCGTCAGGAGAACAATGTAATTGTTCTCCATCATGTTCTGCGTGTAGTGCAGATGAGTGGTGCAGAAGAGGAGGGCGAGAATTCCGGCAATGGATTGCGGTGCGTCGAACCCGAGCAGCAGAAGAAACCGGAAACAGACCAGCGCGGTCAGAACATTAACAATCGCATTGACCGAATAGGTCACGAAAATATTTCGAACCGTGGGATCGTTGTCGCCGTATTCGGCAAAGATCGGCAGCTTCGCAATCCCTGTCCCCACCATGTCGAAAGGCAACATCAGCAGTGGCTGGCCGATGCCATACCAGTCGTAGAGCTTGCCTCCGCGCCCATGCACGCCAAATTCGGGATACTCGTTGGGAAATACCGCAGGCTGCGAGGTCCAGAAGGAATGCGCCGTCTGCAGCCGGTGCATCGTGTCCGCCGACCCTAATTCGCCGGACTGCACTACAAACGCTAAAAGAGCAGCCGTAATGCAAAGAAGCAATCGGGGACCGCGGCAACAAGATGCATTACGCATTTCTCAGCCATCATAATGTAACTGGCGCATGCTCCTGTTCCGGCAGTTACGCTCGATCCGGAGTTTTCCTCTTGCGCTCACAAGCCAAGCTGCGTGAACATAGCTGAAAGGTTCCCTTCGCGAACATGGCATCTGCCATCACATCCCGCACTGGCAAGCCGCTCTCCGCTTCGGCGTTAAAGTTGCGCCTGCTCAAGCGGCTGCGATGCACTTTGAAGTACGAAAAACTGGCCTGGGGGTCGGGAGCGAAACTGGTTGCCGGGGTCGATGAAGTGGGCCGCGGATCGCTGTTTGGCCCGGTTGTAGCTGCGGCGGTAGTGTTGGATCCGTGTTATCGAATTCGCGGGCTGCGCGATTCGAAGCTATTGCTCGCCGAGCGTCGAGAAGTACTGGCCGAGCGCATCCGCGAACATGCCGTGGCTTGGGCGGTTGCAGCGGTCGATGCTGCCCGCATCGACCAGATCAACATCTATCACGCCTCGCGCCTGGCCATGCATGAGGCGGTGTCGCTACTCAGTCCAGCCGCCGACCATCTTCTCGTCGATGCCATGCGACTCGACCACGAAGTCCCGCAACAATGCATCATTCACGGCGACGCATTGTCAGTTTCGATTGCAGCCGCATCGATCATTGCAAAAGTGCATCGCGACCGCATGATTAGCGAGTGGGATCCGGTCTTCCCGGTTTACGGTTTGGCTTCGAACAAAGGTTACAGCACTCCCAAGCACCTCGCGGCATTGCGCGAGCACGGCCCGTCACCGCTGCATCGCCAGTCTTTCGCACCAGTGTGGAACGCCCCCGTCCCGCAAGAGGTGCTGGAATTCATGCTGCAAGATGAAACACTTTCCCAACAACAGACGGCTTAATCTCATCACGAACGTCTTACGCTCCCGCCGCAGCCGCGTGTTCCTGGTGTGACATCGCTAATTTCTCGCTGATGTGTTTTGCCAAATCCTCAATCTTTTGCAACCGGGTTCGCGCGGACTCGGCCAATTCCGGCTCTTCCAGCGCCACGCCACAGGAAAGCAGCAACACCGTCACATCATCCTTCAATTCGTCGCGTAGAGCCTGCCGGGCGCTGTGGCGCGCCAATACAGTCTCCAGCCCGCGCCGCGACAGAGCCGCGCGCAGCTCGCGCAAAATTCTTTCCACGCCGCTGATTCCGAAATTCACAAAAACCGGCACCGCCATCCCCAGATGATCGAACACAACGCTGGTCGGTTCGGGCTCGGCTTCCGTAATCCACTGATCAACTACGACCGCCGAAAACTCTCCCGACCGCAATCGCTCCACACCTTCGTGCAAGCTCGATGCAACCTGCACCGGTTCCTGCATGGCGTGTTCAATGGCGCGAGCGCATTCTTTGGCTTTGCCGGAGTTCCAAATAATGAGAATCATGCCTTTCGTCATGCAACTGGGAGGCCAAAATTTTAGTAATGAAAATAAAGCGCTACGCTCGGCTGGGCCCGTCCGCGCCTCCCACTTTGAGAAATGTGTACCGTTTTGAATCACAGTTCCGCGCCGTACTCCTTCAGCTTGCGGTATAGCGTCGTCTTCCCGATGCCCAGCATCCTCGCCGCCATCAGTTTGTCGCCGTTCAGTTGAGCGATTGCGCTCAATATCGTTTGCTTCTCCAGATCGACTAGGGGAAGGATTCTGCTCTCGGCGGCCTCCGCTACCAGTCTCGCGGGCGCGCCCGTAATCGCGCTCGGCAAATCAACCATGTGAATTATCGCGCCCGAGGTGATGGCGCAACACCGCTCCAGGCAATTTTCCAGCTCGCGCACATTTCCAGGCCAATCGTAAGCCAGCAATGCCCGCATGGCGTCGTCGCTGACCTCGTGCACTCTCCCAGAGTTGTGCGACAGACGCTCGAGGATATGTCCCGCCAACAGAGGAATATCTTGCCGCCGCTCGCGCAGCGGTGGGATACGCAGAGACAGCACATTCAAACGAAAGTACAGATCACGTCGAAACGAGCCGTGCGCCACTGCATTTTCGAGGTCGCGATTAGTCGCCGCCAATATTCGAATATTGATGGGCGAGGTCTTCGTGCTTCCGACCGGACGAATTTCTTTTTCCTGGAGCGCACGCAGCATCTTTGCCTGTAAATCCACCGGCAGTTCGCCGACTTCGTCCAGAAAAACCGTACCCCCCTCGGCAATGGCGAGCAGCCCTGCCTTCGACTGCATTGCCCCCGTGAACGCTCCCTTCACGTATCCAAAAAGTTCGCTCTCGATGAGCGTGGGCACCAGCGATCCACAGTCCACAGGGATAAACGGCTTATCACGATAAGGGCCGGAATGGTGGATAGCCCGCGCCACCATCTCTTTGCCAGTGCCACTTTCGCCCAGAATCAGCACCGGATGCGCGCTGTGTGCGGCTTTAGCAATGATGCGGTAAAGCTTGTCCATTTCAGGAGCGCGCCCGATGATGCTTCCAAAGCCCTGCTTCGATTTGATCTTCTCGCGCAAAATGCGGTTCTCGGTCTTCAATTTCAGATGTGACGCCACGCGCTCGAGCAATAATTTCAGTTCCTCCAGGCTGAACGGCTTGGTCATGAAATCGTAGGCTCCGGCTTTCATTGCCTGCACCGCCGACTCCACGGTACCGTGCCCCGTGATCACAATGACCTCAATGTCCGGCCGCCGGCCCTTGATCTGGCGCAGCATTTCAAGCCCCCCTGCCCCGGGCAGCTTCATGTCCAGCAGTACCACGTCGATGCTTTGCGATTCCAGCAGGCGCATGGCTTGGTCGGCTGAGTCCGATGCGGCCGCGCGATATCCAAGAACCAAGGCGGCCTCTCGTGCCGCCTCGCGAACGGCGCGTTCGTCGTCCACAATCAGCAGGTTCAGTAAGGCGGGATTCTCCGGCGGGCGCAAGGCCGGGGCCGAAAATGAAGTGGGCGCGATCGCAGCAGTCATAGTGGTTCTCAATTCCGGAAGCGCTTTCCCTGAGTGGACCCATTCGAGTCCAAACGCGGAAAAGACATCCTTGTTTGGGAATTGTAGGAATTTATTTGTTCCCTGTTTAGGACTTTTGAACAGGTTGACGGTGACGTGTGAACCACTGTTGGATCCCGGGCTGTGCAAAAGGCTATCTGATCGGGCCCGCCGCCGGACTATACGATCAAGAACCCGCGACAATCCGCAAAATTTCGTTCGGCTCCGGGCGCTCGGTGTAATCGGGGTTCGCTGCTGCATATAGGATCGTGGAATCGTGATCTATTACGTAGGTGGCCGGAATTGGCAACTCCCAACTGCCGTCGCCGTTCGCAAAAGGTAGGTTCACAAAAGCTCGCTGATAAATTTCCTGCTGATATTCGGGGACCCGATAAACCAATCCAAATTGCCTCGCAACTTTATTTCCCGCGTCGCTCAGAAGCGGAAATCTTAAACGGTGTTGATCGGCCATGAGATAAGACTGGTGTGCGGTTTGGGGAGAGACGCCGACCAATAATGCTCCCAGCGCCTGAATTTGCGGAAAAATCGCATTCATCGCTTCCAATTGGCCTACGCAAAATGGGCACCACCGGCCGCGAAAAAAACATATAACCAGCTTGCCTTTTCGTAAATCCGCCTCTCGGACCTGAGTTCCATTTTGATCCGCAAGCTCAAAATCCGGAGCCTTGTCACCCCGCCGTAGCACTCGCCCGGAAATCCCCGAATCGCTCACCTCACTGATTGCGCGTGCATGGATGGTCTGAATCTCCGCCGGAACATATTTTGCAATCAGTTGCTTGCGTTCGGCAAAGACTTCGGCCAGAGATCGCGTTTCCGTTCCTCTCGCCGACTCTTCTAATGATCGCCACTTCATAAGCGCTTCGTTCTACAGGTTGACCGAAATACGGATAAATTCTAAAGCAATACACAATTCATCTATGGCAACTACAGGGTTTCTGCCGCCTCATAGCGCATCTAAACGGCTCGCACCAGGCTGAGTCGAATGTGAGGCCCTAAGCCATGCCCGACAAACCACGAGTGCTATTTCTCGATGACGAAGAAAGCATCCGGGCGACGCTGCCGCTAATGCTGGAAGCCTACGGCTTTAGTGTCACGTCCACGGGAACAGTTCCGGATGCTCTTCGCCTCATCTCTCATGAGAAGTTTGACGTGCTTATCGCCGACTTAAACGTCGGCAATGCCGGCGATGGGTTCACGGTGGTCAGCGCCATGCGCCGCACCCAGCCGACAGCTGTGAATTTCATCCTTACCGGATTTCCAGCCTTCGAGACGGCCCTCGAAGCCATTCGTCAGCAAGTCGATGATTACCTGATTAAACCCACAGACATCGAGTCCCTGGTACAGGCCATCCAGTCAAGACTCACTGACAGAAAGCCAACTCACGGAATTCAGCCGAAGCGCTTGCCCGACATCATCGAGCACGACCTCGACTCGATCGTCAAGCAATGGTTGACGGCGGTAAAAAAAGATGAAGAGATTAGCGCAATTCCCCTCTCCGACTCCGACCGGGAGGACCATGTGCCCCTCCTGTTGCAGCAATCCTTGGAAAGGGCTCGGGGAAGGCAGCTTACCCCAGAAGATAAGGACGCCGCCAAGCTTCATGGGGCGGTTCGCCGCAAGCAGGGATACAGCATTCCACTGGTGGTAAGAGAGGCCAAAATACTCTTGCGCGTACTAGCGGATTGCGTGCAGCAGAATCTTCTCGCAATCCAGGTCAGCTATCTCATCCCGGACCTGGTCAACGTTTGGGAG
>Ga0157372_10009300_pt1 | contig 10453 bp, 5 predicted proteins | sample C55metaG_FD_115307 | JGI IMG/M metagenome (GOLD analysis project Ga0157372, IMG submission 115307) | Corn rhizosphere microbial communities from Kellogg Biological Station, Michigan, USA - C5-5 metaG | ecosystem: Host-associated > Plants > Roots > Rhizosphere > Soil | place: USA: Michigan...
ATGGTCAAGCTGGAGGTGATACATCCGGGGGTGACGAAGGAGGAGGTCGAGGAATTTTTGATGAATTTTCCGCCGTTCTTTTGACCCGGATTGCGGCTCTTTTTAGTGTCCAGCCCTTCCGGGTAATCGCTTGCCAACTTGGAAGCGATCCGAGTAATAAGCGTGGCTTTTCAGCACCTCCTCAAGAATTCGTTTTATCATATTCAGGGATTATAATCTCCAGATAGGGCGTTTTTTAGGGATCGTAATCTCCGAATTATTGGAAAATGGTGATTTTAAGATTGGATTTGCGATGCTTAGCCTTCCCGCCCTGCCCAAAAATTCCAATTGTCCGGGTCAAAGGGAGCAGTTCATCGGGTAAGCGCCGGTAATTGTTGCCGTAAAAAGTCGCCGAGGTTTGTAATGATAATATCATTGCCGGCCTTATAAGTGTCACTATCCGGAGTGATCAAATACCTGTACTTTGGCTGGAGGTCTTCCAAACTGCTGATGAAGCCCTTGCTGATAGCAGGGGCATTGGACAGCTTGATTTCAATACAAGCCAGGGGCGTGATGCCTTGTACCAGAAGGAGATCGCATTCTGCGCCTGCTTGTGTTCGATAGTAAAACAATTCAAGCCCGGCGGGCAACTTTTGATAAATCTGCTCGATCACATATCCTTCCCATGAGGCGCCGACCACCGGATGACCACGCAGCGCATCATAATCGGGGATATTCAGCAGACGATGGAGAACGCCGCTGTCCCGAATATATACTTTTGGTGATTTGACCAACCGCTTTTTTGCATTTACAAACCAAGGAGCGAGCCGTCTTACAAGATATCCGCCTTCCAAAAAAGACAAATACCGGAGTACCGTAGGAGCGCTGATGCCTAATGAGCGGGCAAAGGTTTCGGCATTCCAGATATTTCCGTTAACATGAGCCAACATGCTCCAGAAATTGCGAAGCAGCAACGGTGCAAGATCGACGCCGAAAAGATGCCCAAGGTCTCTTTCTATATAGCTTTGGATGAATGCATTCAGCCAATTCCTGCTATCCGCATCGGAGCCTGCGAGTAATGCATTCGGAAAGCCACCGCGGAACCAATTCTGAATATAGCCGGTCGCCGCCGGTAATTCAGTCAGACCGATGCCGGTTAACTCCATATAAGCGATGCGTCCGGCCAGGGATTCGGATACTCCCTTTACCAATGAGGGGGAAGCGGAGCCAAGCAGGATGAACCGGCCGGGTACACGATGAGCATCGATCAAGGGCCGCAGTTCGGAAAAGAGGTCCGGCCTAAGTTGAACTTCATCGAGAATAACGCATCTTTCCTGAAGCGAGCGTAGGTAGGCAAAGCTATCCGCCAATTTTCGCTGGTCCTCCGGATTTTCCAGGTCGAGGTAAACGGATCCCGCTTTTTGAGCGGCGATATTCCTGGCAAGGGTCGTCTTTCCCACCTGCCTGGGACCTAAAATGGCCAGAGCTGGTGACCAGCGAAGGGTTTCTTCTACCTTTGTTTGAAATGACCGCGTAATCATTTGATTTACAAAGGTAAGGAAATCTTCATTGAAAATCAAAAGTTTGATTTTTGATTTACTGGGTAGTTTCAGGCTTTGGGGCAGTGAACAAGCCTTTCCGAATTTGAAAGGTTGTTAAATATCTAAACAGCAAATTGCCTAATTTGCCAATCATTCGAGCCGAACACTCACTACACTTACAAGTCCCGCTGCTCCAACTGGTGGAGATTACCATTAAGTACCCAAAATAAAAAAAGCGACTTGCGCCGCTTTAAATGTATTCACAACGGAATAATCCTTATTGTGATTTGCTTCAAATTATGTCGTGAAGATATAAATTTTTGGGCAAATCACAACACATCCTACAACTAATCTTGTACCATTGATAATGTACGAAATTACTTGTGCAATGTTTTTAAAACAAGAAAGGTAAGAACGTCTTCCAAGGAAGATGTTGGACGTCTTCCTAAGGCATCGACGTCAATGCCCTTGACCTTTCTTGAAGCAAATGTACAGATTTTGTAGGATGTATAAGCGTTAATAAAAAAATAGTTTAATTTCATTCGTATGCAGAAAAACATTCTAGGTCTTGATCTGGGTACCAATTCGATTGGCTGGGCTTTAATATGTGAGGACGATGATGAAAAGAAAAGCGAAATCGTTGCTGCCGGCAGCCGGATTATTCCCATGAGTCAGGACATTCTTGGCAAATTCGATAGCGGCCAGTCCATTTCCCAAACAGCCGAACGAACAGGCTTCCGGTCGGCGCGCCGGTTGAGAGAGCGGCAATTATTACGCAGGGAGCGGTTACACCGCGTTCTGAATCTCCTAGACTTTTTACCGAAACATTATTCAAGGGAAATCGATTTCGACAAACATCCCGGCCAGTTTTTGCCTGATGCAGAACCCAAACTCGCCTATTATAAAAATAGTAATGGTAAAATGGAATTTCTCTTTAGGCATTCCTTCCAGGAAATGCTTAACGATTTTGCTCAATACCAGCCACAGCTAATAGGAAAGGGGAAACTGGTTCCCTACGACTGGACAATCTATTATTTGCGTAAGAAAGCACTAACAGATAGGATCGAAAAAGAGGAATTGGCCTGGCTACTTTTGCAATTTAACCAGAAAAGAGGTTATTACCAGCTTCGCGGAGAAGAAGAGGTCGAAGACAATAACCGAACCGTCGAATTTCATTCTCTTCGGGTGGTAAATGTCGAAGCAACAGAAGACAAAAAAAAGGAGGATGAAGTCTGGTATAATATATACCTGGAGAATGGCTGGATCTACCGGCGTACCAGCAAAATTCCTCTGGATTGGACGGGCAAGACAAAAGAATTCATAGTGACAACAGACTTAAACCCTGACGGCTCGGTAAAAAAAGGAAAGGACGGCAAAGAAAAACGGTCCTTCAGAGCACCGGGTGAAGACGATTGGACGTTGATCAAAAAGAAAACGGAGTATGACATTGAAAAGAGCCAAAATACGGTGGGCACCTACATTTATGACCATTTATTGCAGAATCCCAACGAAAAAATAAGAGGTAAACTAGTTCGAACGGTCGAACGGAAATTCTATAAGGCTGAGCTGGAAATGATCCTGAGAAAACAGAGCGCATTTCATCAGAAATTGAATGATCGAAACCTTTACCTGGCATGCTTACAGGAATTATACCCCAATAACAGCGTTCACCGAAACAGTATCGAAATAAGAGATTTTATCCATTTGTTTATAAATGACATCCTCCTTTACCAACGACCACTTAAAAGCAAAAAATCGCTCATCTGTAATTGCAAATATGAACGCCGTTATTTCAAAAGAGAGGGCAGGCTGGAAGTTGAACCGTTAAAGGGTATTCCCAAATCTCATCCGTTATTCCAGGAATTCAGGCTTTGGAAGTTCGTGCGATCCCTGAAACTTATCCAGTTCGATAAAATGGTGGACAATAAATTACAAACGGACGTCGATGTGACCGCAGAATTCCTGGTTACTGAAGATCAGTTGGTAAATCTGTTTGACTGGTTAAATGAGAAGAAGGAGATCGACCAAAAAGCATTCCTAAAATATCCCGGATTTAAGCTAAAGAAAAATGCAGCAGGATATCGGTGGAACTTTGTTGAAGATAAATTTTATCCATGCAATGAAACAAGGTCGCAATTCATTCGGTACTTGAACAAAGTGGGGAATATTCCTGAAAATTTCCTGGATAAGGGAAGAGAAGAAGCATTGTGGCATATTCTATATTCAGTAGAAGACAAAACGGATATTGAAAAGGCGCTTAGAACATTTGCCACAAAAAACGGCTTAGAACATGATTTCGTAGAAGTATTCAGAAAATTCCCTTCTTTCGAGAAAGAATACAGCCAACTCTCGTCGAAAGCTATCAAAAAAATGCTGGCACTGATGCGGGCCGGCAAATATTGGAAAGAGGAAGACATCGATCAAAATACAAGAAAGAGGATAGAAAACTTACGAACAGGCGAAGTAGATGAAACGATTAAAGACCGTGTCAGGGAAAAAGCATTTTTATTAAAAACCATTGCAGATTTCAGCGGCCTTCCCGAATGGCTCGCATCCTATATAGTATATGACCGGCATGCCGAAGAAGAAGGAACGATGCAGTGGAAGACGCCGCAGCAAATCAGGTATCTTCCACAACATAGTTTACGCAACCCGATCGTGGAGCAACTCATCAATGAGACATTGCAGGTTGTAAAGGACATATGGATCAAGTTCGGAAATGGAAAGGAACATTATTTTGACGAGATTCATGTTGAATTGGGCAGAGAAATGAAAAACCCCGGAGACAAGCGCAAAAGGATGACGACTCAAAATATTGAAAATGAAAACACAAATCTCCGGATCAAGGCATTGCTGGCAGAACTGTTAAACGACCATGAAGTAGAGAACGTAAGACCTTACTCACCTATGCAACAGGAGATACTCAAGATATATGAAGAAGGAGCGCTGAACAGCCAACAAGGAATTCCCGAGGATATTTTGAAGATCTCCACTCTTGCCCAGCCGTCCCAGTCTGAATTGATCCGCTATAAACTCTGGTTGCAGCAACGGTATCGATCACCCTACACCGGAGAGATCATTCCATTAAATAAGCTATTTACCCGGGAATATGATATTGAACACATTATCCCTCAATCAAGATATTTCGACGATTCGTTTAGCAATAAGGTGATTTGTGAGTCGGTTGTCAACGGTGAACGGTACAAAAGCAATATGACCGGTTATGAATTCATAAAAGCGTTCAGGGGGCAGATTGTGGATGAATTGTCGACTCATCAAAAACTCGTTAAAGTATTTACAGAAGACCAATACGAACAATTTGTGAAAGACAATTTTTCCAACAGCAGGGCTAAGATGAAAAAACTTCTGATGGAAGACATTCCTGAGACATTTGTTCAAAGACAATTGAACGATAGCAGGTACATTAGCAAAGTAGTAAAAGATCGGCTTTCAAATATTGTGAGATGCGAAGATGAACGGGAAACTACTTCCAAAAATGTCATTCTAAGCAACGGTAATATTACCTCTGTGTTAAGGCAGCACTGGGGTTTGAACGACGTTTGGAACGAGCTGATCACGCCTCGATTCGAGGCATTGAACAGTAAGACCGGAAGCAACAATTTTGGAAATATCAATAAAACGACCGGGAAATTCCTGCCGCAAGTTCCACTACAGCTACAAAAGGGATTCAGTAAAAAGAGAATTGATCATAGGCACCATACCCTGGACGCCATCGTCATCGCTTGCACATCACGTAACCACATCAACTACCTTAACAATGAAAGCGCTTTAGGTAATGGAGCAACAAAAGACGAGGCTCTAAAAAAGAGATATGATCTGCGAGCTAAGCTTTGTCGCAAAAAGTACAATGATGATTCGGATAAGAACTACAGTTGGGTCTTCGAAAAGCCATGGGAATCGTTTACCGGCGAAACAAAGAGCGTATTGAGCAAGGTCATTATTAGCGTCAAGCAAAACCTTCGCATTGTAAACAAAACATCCAACCGGTATTCTAAATGGAAAAGCGACGTCACGGGTAATCTCAGCAAGGGCCGGGAGCATCAATTGAAAGGTAATAATTGGTCCATCCGGAAACCTATGCATAAGGCGAATCCGTACGGATCGGTTCAATTGAAGTTGACGAAAAAAGTCTCGTTATCCGCCGCACTGAATGATTGGAAAATGATTGCAGACAAAGCACTAAGAACACAAGTAAGTATGTTGTTCCGTCAGTCAGCCGATAAGAAGAGTGTTTTACAATTTTTTAATGCACTTGACTATCACTGGCAAGGAAAAGACATCTCGGAAGTGGAAATCAATTATTGGGACGAAACCAATGTTGCCTCCAGGGATTCCATAAACGAAGGTTACACTAGGGAAAAAATCAAGCGCATTACGGATACAGGCATACAGGCGATCATGCTTCGGCATTTGGCCGTTTACAATGAGAAAAAGGGAGACCTGATCGTCGAACATCCTGAACTGGCCTTTTCACCGGAAGGCCTGGAAGAAATGAATAAAAATATAAAAGCGCTAAATGGGGGCAAACCGCACCAGCCCATCTTCAAAGTCCGAACTTACGAACCGATGGGTAACAAGTTCCCGATTGGAAACCTGGGTAATAAAAACAGGCAATATGTAGAAGCGGCGAAGGGAACCAATCTGTTTTATGCCATTTACAAAGATCCCAAAGGAAAGAGAAAGTATGAAACCATTCCTTTGAATATAGTAATTGAGAGAAAAAAACAAGGATTAGAACCTGTGCCGGGAAATAATGATGCCGGAGATATCTTATTGTTCTGTCTTTCTCCAAATGATCTGGTCTATGTCCCGACACCCGAAGAGATAGCAGGCGAGAGTAAAATCAATCTTTCTCCCTTAACTGATAAATTGGTATCGCAGATTTACAAAGTGGTAAGTTTTACCAACGGCCGACTGTATTGCATCCCTCAGTCTGTTGCAGTTTCCATTGTGGATAAGGTTGAATTCACCCAGCTAAATAAGGTTGAATTCACTCCGGATAAGCGGTCGATCCGGGAAATATGCGTTAAGTTAAAGACAGACCGGCTCGGAGCCATCGGTATTGGTATTGCTGATCGGACGGATTGCTAAGCTGTTTTGCCGGCAACAAAACGATGGATGCCACGAACTTTTCCGCTGTTCTCGACCTTCCAGATATCGTATTTTTTTTGCATGTCCATCCAAAATTCGGCCTCGACCCCAAAGGCTTTTTCCAGACGCAGGGACATCTCTGCAGAGATGGAAGCGATTTCATTCACCACCTCGGAGAGTTGCTTGCGGCTCACGCCCAATCCTTTGGCCGCGGCAGTTATGGATAAATTGAGCTCTTTCAAAATGTCCTCTCGCAGGACAGCGCCGGGGTGAACAGGTCTCATTTTTCGTTTCATAAGTGGCTGCTTAATGATAGTCCAAATAATTGACATCAAAGACACTCTCATTTTCGAATCTGAAAATGATCCGGTAATTCCCGGTGATCCATACAGACCAGAACCCTTTGAAACTCCCACTCAATGCATGAATTTATATCCCGGGATGGCCTTCAGTGGAAGCAATGTTTTGGCCGTGTCAAGCGATTCAAGAATGCGAGCAATTTTATTTATTTGTTCCCGTGGAAGCCTCGTAGGATCACCCTTCTCCCAAAATAACCGCAATCCCTTGTGTGCTATAGACTCGATCATACAAAGATAAGATTGTAACCTCAAAGGTTACGATTTCCGATCATAATTCTTTAGAAAAATCCTCTGCGCCCAATAAATTCCCTAAATAGCACGTTAAGTACTGCAATTACCAATTCCTATGATAAAGCGAACGCTTTATTTCGGTTCGCCGGCTTACCTGAAAACGGAAAACGAACAGCTGGTGCTTACCAACACCGAGACGGGCGAGATAAAGACCGCGCCCATCGAAGATATTGGAGTCCTTATCATAGACCATCAACAGATAACTGTCTCTCAAGCACTTATAGCAAAGTTGCTCTCCAACAATGTCGCCTTCATCACCTGCGACAATACGCATCACCCGACAGGCATGCTGCTCAATCTGGACGGAAACACTCTTCAAAGCCAAAAGTTCCAGGCACAAATGGAGGCATCCGTCCCTTTGAAAAAGCAGTTGTGGCAGCAAACGGTCTCGGCAAAACTGGTCAACCAGGGTGCAATGCTGGAAAGCATACGCATTCCGGCGAAAAATTTACGGAACTGGGCAAATGAAGTCAAAAGTGGAGATGCGGATAATCATGAAGCCAGGGCGGCGGCCTACTATTGGAAAAATCTCTTCCCGGATTTTCTCGCTTTCAGGAGGGAAAGGTTTGGCCCTCCTCCGAATAACCTGCTTAATTATGGATATGCGATTTTAAGGGCGGTAGTGGCGCGGTCGCTGGTTAGTTCGGGATTATTACCTACCCTGGGAATCTTCCACAAGAATCAATACAACGCTTACTGCCTGGCAGATGATATCATGGAGCCTTACAGGCCGTTTGTTGATAAAGTGGTTGTGCATATCGTCCGGATGAATGGAAAGTTTCTTGAGCTTACACCTTCGATGAAGAAAGATCTGCTGGGAGTTCCGGCCATGGATGTAATGATCAACGGGGAGAAAAGCCCGCTCATGGTGGCCGTCCAGAAAACCACCGCCTCGCTTGCGAAATGTTTCGAAGGGAAACAGAGAAAAATCTTGTATCCGGAATTTGCCTGATGAAACCGGGCCGATTGTAGGACATTATGAGAACACGTCTAAATGCATATAGAATATTGTGGGTACTTGTCTTTTTTGATTTACCAACGGAAACAAAGAAACAGCGAAAAATTTATGCTGCTTTCCGTAAGAATATACTGAAAGACGGATTTCAGATGTTCCAGTTCTCTATTTACATGAGGCATTGCAGCAGCCGGGAAAATGCGGACGTTCATATTAATCGGGTAAAGAAAATTTTGCCGGAAAAGGGACATATTGGGATTATGTGTGTGACGGACAAGCAGTTTGGAATGATGGAGATATTTTATGGACATTCCCCGGCAACTCCTGCCCCGCCCGTTCAACAGTTGGAAATGTTCTGAATTCTCGGGAGATTGAATTCAAAAAAATGAAAAAAAGGGTGATTTTTTTGTCCTAAAATCACCCTTAAATCCAGTCCAGATAAGGGTTTTGGCCAAATCTGTTGTGTAAGACCTAAGGTACCGAATAATTTGAAAGCAAATCACAACGGTAATCCTTGATCTCCACGGATTCCGATGGTTGTGTAAGACCTAAGGTACCGAATAATTTGAAAGCAAATCACAACTTGCCCGGGGTGTTGTTGTCACTCGGTTTTGTTGTGTAAGACCTAAGGTACCGAATAATTTGAAAGCAAATCACAACAGGTGACAGAGAGGGGAACCACTACGATAAGTTGTGTAAGACCTAAGGTACCGAATAATTTGAAAGCAAATCACAACAGCAGATCAACGATACCCGTTTGATCTGGCGTTGTGTAAGACCTAAGGTACCGAATAATTTGAAAGCAAATCACAACGCCACTGTTGACTGTCCTCAGCATTATTTGTTGTGTAAGACCTAAGGTACCGAATAATTTGAAAGCAAATCACAACAACTGTTTGCCGACATAGTTGGAAATATTCGTTGTGTAAGACCTAAGGTACCGAATAATTTGAAAGCAAATCACAACCTTAAGGGGCACGTCATTCCAGTAGTGCAGGTTGTGTAAGACCTAAGGTACCGAATAATTTGAAAGCAAATCACAACTATCGTTGAGGCCCCGTCCGCATAATGAAGTTGTGTAAGACCTAAGGTACCGAATAATTTGAAAGCAAATCACAACCACGCCCCGGAAGGAGGACACGATTTGCTTGTTGTGTAAGACCTAAGGTACCGAATAATTTGAAAGCAAATCACAACAGAACACGATATTGTATATCCTGCTATTCAGTTGTGTAAGACCTAAGGTACCGAATAATTTGAAAGCAAATCACAACTCCTCCGGATGGGAGGGCGCATCCGCCGCGGTTGTGTAAGACCTAAGGTACCGAATAATTTGAAAGCAAATCACAACTGATTCTCTCTTTATCCATTCGTTTTTACCGTTGTGTAAGACCTAAGGTACCGAATAATTTGAAAGCAAATCACAACTCGGTCGAATGCAGAATGCAAAACTGCTGCGTTGTGTAAGACCTAAGGTACCGAATAATTTGAAAGCAAATCACAACATTCGGATCGAGTCCGACCAATTTGCAGGCGTTGTGTAAGACCTAAGGTACCGAATAATTTGAAAGCAAATCACAACGATCCGCTGGTTAGAGTCCAGCTGGATCATGTTGTGTAAGACCTAAGGTACCGAATAATTTGAAAGCAAATCACAACACCATTGACTCTCTCCTCCGAGCTCCTTATGTTGTGTAAGACCTAAGGTACCGAATAATTTGAAAGCAAATCACAACATGTAATCGGCGCTCCCGGAAATATTGACCGTTGTGTAAGACCTAAGGTACCGAATAATTTGAAAGCAAATCACAACCCGCCAGCTCACCATAGAACTCCGCAACCGTTGTGTAAGACCTAAGGTACCGAATAATTTGAAAGCAAATCACAACTATTTTTCGGAAGTTTTCCGGAAATATCCGGTTGTGTAAGACCTAAGGTACCGAATAATTTGAAAGCAAATCACAACTGTAAAAGGGACGGATGGCGCATAGGTTATGTTGTGTAAGACCTAAGGTACCGAATAATTTGAAAGCAAATCACAACATATTGCGTGAGCAAGCTCAGCTGGTCGAAGTTGTGTAAGACCTAAGGTACTGTCTCGACCCCTTATAACCTGGACAGTTTTCTAAAGGTAGTTTAGTAGTTTTTCATTTTCAAAAGGGACCGGATTAATATTTTGGAACACGTGATTCGGAGTTTGCCTGTTTAAGGCGCCA
>Ga0157372_10009304_pt1 | contig 10450 bp, 7 predicted proteins | sample C55metaG_FD_115307 | JGI IMG/M metagenome (GOLD analysis project Ga0157372, IMG submission 115307) | Corn rhizosphere microbial communities from Kellogg Biological Station, Michigan, USA - C5-5 metaG | ecosystem: Host-associated > Plants > Roots > Rhizosphere > Soil | place: USA: Michigan...
CCAGCTGCACTTTCAAAAAGAATGACCGTGCCGAAATTAAGATTCTGGTTCGCCTAGCAGTACATAGAAGCCAGATGGTGCCCGGGTAAATGCCCGGGCTTTTTGTTGGTAATCTGTTTTCAATTAAAAAGCCACCTGAAGGTGGCTTTTGTTAAAGAACTGCTTTGTCTGTCATTCTTATTGATTCCTCAGCGAATCGCGCTGCTCGCGCACTTTCCGCATGCTGTCCACATTCATGTGCGGCGTGAAGATATCCCAGCCTACAGTTCCCTTTTTGGATTTTGCGGCTTTTTTGATCTCTTCCTTTTCCTTGGTGCTGCCGATGATGCCTTTTGACGAATCAAGCATATCCCCGAAAACAGGCTCGTTGCCCATACCGATAATCTTATCGTGGGCATCAATGATCGGTTCGGTCGTTTCCTTTTTAGGTGACTTCTCTTTTTTTGCTTTCAGCTTTTCGCCTGCAGCCAGGTTTTCTCCGGCTGGACTTTTTTGCGGCGGCGATTCAGCAACCTTTTCCGGGCTTACGGCTGCCGGCTCTTCTTTGGCCGGTTCGCTAATCACCGGACTGCTGACTACCGGCGGAGGTGTGCTTGCTTTGGGCTCTTCTTTCGGAGTGTTGGCAGGTGCTGCAGGAGGGGCTGTGATCACTTCTGTTTTTGGAGATCCCTTCCCGCTGAAGGCGGAATATAACGCATATCCGCCCCCGAGCACGGCGAGCACCGCAACTACAGTAATGGCATGCGACCATTTAAAATTGCTTGACTTAGGCGCTGCGTCAAGCATCTGTTCCATTCTCGACCAGTCGGATGCGTCGTACTGCGCCTCGTAGTTATTGAGAGTGCTTTTCACAGTTTCATCAAGCTTACTTCCAGGAGTATTATTTATCATGTGTTGCCTTTATTAGGTGCATTAAGTTCTTTTTCAGGTTGAATTTGGCTTTTGACAAATTCGATTTCGATGTGCCTTCGCTGATCTCGAGCATTTCGGCGATCTGCTTGTGCGTATATTCCTCGATCACGTACAGGTTGAATACGGTACGGTATGCCGGTGTAAGCTCCTGCACCGCTTTCAGGATCTCTTCCTTGTCGATGTTGAGCAGCAGGTCGTCCTCGTCCACTTCCTCCGCCATGCCCGAAGCCTTTTCGTTGGCATAAACGGTGCTTACGATCAGGTAATTCTGCTTGTTCTTCCTCAGGTGGTCGATGGAGGTGTTCACCATGATCCGCCTGATCCAGCCTTCAAATGAGCCGGTGCCGTTAAAATTCTTCAGGTTGGTGAATACCTTTAAAAAAGCTTCGTGGAGAATGTCTTTGGCTTCCTCTTTATCCTTTGCATACCGTAAACAAACACCCAGCATTTTGCTGTAATGCTGCTCGTACAGGGCTTTCTGGCTTGCACGGTCATTCTTTAAACAGCCTTTGATAATCTCGTGTTCATTCATAAATAGCGCTTTTAAAGCTAAAAACACCCTCTTCTACGCAAGTATGACGTAAAAGGTTGGGAATGGTTGCCTGGTTAAAGATAAGCCGAAATAAAAAAACCGCCCAATTTTAATTGAGCGGTTTTCTATGCTTTCGGTTAGTGGTTAGTCGACACTGAACTCACTGTCTTTCAGTCCTTTGTTCACTTCCACTGATTCCAGCTTCAGCTTCAGGGGCAGCGGCGTTCCGGTGATCGAGATAGAGCCCGGGTATTTAATGCCGTTGAAATCCTTGTAATCGCTGTATTCGGAAACCTGTGTAATGGTTTGTCCCTGGCTGTTTACCGTGGAGGTGGATTTCACCTTGTAACCGGTAGCTACATCATACCATTCGGTTGATTTCTTACCGGAAGGGCTTACCACTTCGAGGATGTATGCATCGCTGCCGTTCACTACCTCAATGCCTTTTACGTTGAGCTTGTAGCCCAATTTCTCATACTTCATTTCCTGGTTCATCTCGGCTTCTGCCTTGAGGTCCTCCAGCTCTTCGCCGCTGAGCTCTTTTTTGCCCTGCATGCTGCTTTCCTTCCCTTTGGTGCCGTCAAATACCTGCTTCTGCAGTGTCATCGCACCCATGTTGAAGCTCATGCTGTATTTGTTCGGAGCCTTGTGCTTGGTTTCAAGCGTCATAGCGCGACCCTGGATTTCTGTGGTCATTTTCATTTTCATGTCGGTTACCGCGTTCAGCGCTTTTTCGCCGCCGATCGCTTTCACATACGCATCGATCACAGTTTTAGGGGTAACGCCTGCAGGAACTGCTTTTGCTGCCGATTTTACAGCAGGATTGCCTTTGAAATCGTACAGCTCGATGGTTTTTGCAGGGCTGAAGCGCTCCAGGTTTTTAGAGATGGCATCGGCATCGCCCACCACGAGGATGGTTGCATTTTCGGGGCGGATGTATTTCTGCGCCATTGCATACACATCATCAGCGGTAACAGCTGCGAGGTTTTTCAGGTAGTTCTCATAATAATCTTTCGGCAAATGGTAGCGCTCGCTGTTGATGGCGAAGCGTGCCACTGTTTCAGGGTCTTCGAGGGAGATCGCGAAATTTCCGTTGAGGTAGTTTTTGATCCCTTCCAGCTCTTCTTTCGGCACTTTTTCGGTGCGAAGGCGGTTGAGCTCGGCCATGATCTCTGCCACAGAGCTGTCGGTAACGGCGTTTCTCACCTTTGCATACGCGCTGAATTCACCCACCAGCTCATCGTTGTTCAGTGAGGAATAAGAGCCATACGTGTAACCGTGTTTTTCGCGGAGGTTCATGAACAGGCGGGAGGAGAATCCTGCACCGAGGATGGTGTTCATCACGCGTGCTTTGATCACGTCGTCGCTGTTCGGCTTCAGGTCAACCGGGTAGGTAACGTTGATCACCGACTGCACTGCGCCAGCTTTGTTCACCACTGCAACGCGTGTTTTCGACGGCGCCGAAGGCATTGTGTAAGATGGATTCGGCACTTCCGCCTGTTTCCAGCTGCCGAAATATTTTTCGATCAGCGGCTTGATCTCCGCAAGCGTAACATCTCCAACGATTGCGAGGTAAGCTACGTTCGGGTGGAAATAGGTATTGTAATAATTGTTGCATTTGTCGAGGGTGATCTTTGCAACACTCTCTTCCGAAGGATTTTCGCCGTACGGATGTTTTTTTCCGAAGTTCAGCACCGCTTTTACATTGTTGGAGATCGCATCCGGATCATCCTTTTCCTGTGCGAGTCCCGATAGTGTCTGCGTTTTGATCTTGTCGAGCTCTTCCTGCTTGAAATCCGCGTTCAGGATCACATCGCTCATCAGCTCCAGCAACTTCATGTTCTGCTTTTTTAATGATGCAGCGTAAAGGCTGGTAGGAGTGGCGCTCAGCGTTGCCCCGATAAAATCGATGTCGTTATCGAGCTGATCCTTTGAGCGTGTTTTTGTTCCGCTGGTGAGCAGCTCGCTGGTGATGCGGCCAAGGCCGGCAGCATCTTCCTCGAGCTGCGGGTGCACGTTCAGCACTACCGAATACGCTACGGTAGGCGCTTTGTGGTTTTCCACCACAAACACTTTCAATCCGTTTGCAAGCTGGAAGGTTTGAATGTTGCCTAATTTAATGGTTGGTGCAGGCCCCGCTGCAGGCTTCTTGCTTCTGTCGAGCTTTTGTGAGGGGGCAGGTTTCTGCTGCGCAAATACTGCGGTAGCGAATACAACTGCGGTGATGGATGCCAATATTTTTTTCATTTCTTTAGATCTTGAATTAATGTCCTGAGTTCGTTTTCGGTTCGTTTGTTATTCCTTCGGCAGGTAGTAAAGCACTACGCGGTTTTCCTTGGTAAGGTATTTCTGCGCTGCTTTCTGGATGTCCTCGCGGGTCACTTTCATGTACCTGTCGATCTCGGTATTGATCAGGTTCGCATCCTTAAAGTACACATAGTAGTTCGCCAGGTTTTCCGCGATGCCCACCATTTTGGAATTGCCGCTTACAAAATCATTCTCCACCTGGTTGCGCAGCTTCTGGAACTCTTCTTCGCTGATGAGGTCTTTCTTCACTTTTTCAAATTCCGCATTCATGGATGCTTCAAGGTCGGTAGGGGAAACGCCCATGTTGCTGATCCCGAAAATGAGCGTCAGGCCCGGATCTTCCGATGGCAATGGGAATGCGCCTGCAAACACCGCTTTCTGCTGCTTGTCGACGATGGATTTCTGCATGCGCGAGCTTTTTCCCTGTGATAACAAAGTAGCCAGCATGTTCACTGCATAATACTCCGGAGTTCCCTGTGCAGGCGTGTGGTAGCCCATGATCACGCCCGGGAGCTGGATGTTGTCGAGCACCGTATCGCGCACTTCGGCAGTTTTCACCGGCTCTACAGCGGTAGGGCGCGGAATCGCCTTCGTGCCTTTCGGGATCGGCGCAAAATATTTGTCGATGAGCGCTTTTACCTGCGCAGGGTTGATGTCGCCTGCAATGGAAAGCGTTGCATTGTTCGGTACATAGAACGTTTTGTAGAAATCGATGAATTCCTGGATCGCTGCCTTGTTGATGTATTCAGGAGATCCGCCGGGTGTCCAGCGGTACGGGTGCACTGTGTATGCATGTCCGAAGGCCTCGTTGAGGATAGAGCCGTAGGGCGTATTCTCGTTACGCTGCTTCAATTCTTCCTTCACCACCTTGCGCTGTGTTTCAACGCCAACCGAGTCGATCTTAGAGTGCATCATGCGCTCCGATTCCATCCACAATCCAAGCTCCAGCTGGTTGCTCGGGATCACTTCGTAATAGAAGGTACGGTCGAAGGATGTGTTTGCATTCAGCTGTCCGCCCGCATCCTGGATCAGCTTCATGTATTCTCCGCGCTTGATGTTGTCGGAGCCTTCGAACATCAGGTGCTCGAAGAAGTGCGCAAATCCTGTGCGCATCGGGTCTTCATTTTTGGAGCCCACATGGTACAGCACGGTAACCGCAACAATGGGTGTGGAATGGTCTTCATGAAGGATCACGTGCAGGCCGTTCGGCAGGTCGTACTGCGAGAATTTGATCCCGGTTGCTTTTGCGGCGCTTGCAGCGGCCTTGGCTACCACAGGTTTTGCAGTCTGCGCGCAAAGGATGCTGCTGCCCATAACCGCGGTAGAGAATAAAATATGTTTGAAATTCATCAGTAAATGGTTTTTAAAATTTTGATAAAAATAGGATTAATTCCGGATAAAAAAAGTTCCGGTATATGAGTGGTTGTTATATGGGATGGGTGGTTAATGCTTCCTCTTCTTCGGCCCGCGCATCGCTTCCGCAGTGAGCGGATCCAGCGGCCAGTGGTGCTTCGGGTAGCGCGAGAGCAGGTCCTTGCGCACCTCGAAATAGGTTTTGTTCCAGAAGCTGTTGAGGTCCTGCGTTACCTGAACGGGCTTGTAGCCGGGAGAAAGCAGCTGCATCAGCACTTTGTTCCTGCCTTCGTTCACGGTGGGTGTTTCAAACAATCCGAACACTTCCTGCAGGCGCACGGCCATTTCCACTTTGCTGCCGTCCTTGTAATAGTTCAGCTTTATCATCGAGCCGGTAGGCACTTCCAGCGCGGCAGGCGCCAGCTTATCGAGCTTTTGCGAAAGCTCCCAGGGAAGGATGGAGCGCAGCACCTCGTTCAGGTTCAGCCGCTGCAATTCGCTTTCTTTGCTGATGTTGGTGAGGTACGGAGCAAGCCATTCCTCCAGCGTTTCGAGGAGGTGCTCTTCGCTTACATCGGGCCAGCCTTCATCCGGGCGCCAGCTGCGAAGGCTCATGATCCTTGCCTGCAGCGACTCCTGCGCCTCATCCCAATTGAGCATCTTTAAGCCTTTTTCCCGGATCACTTTACAGAGCACGGGGATGCGCAGCTGCTCGCTGATCTTCGTGATCGCCTTTGATTCCAGCACAATTCCGCCAACGCATTTTTCCAGCGCAGCTACTACCATTCCGCGCTCTTTGTCCCAGCTCACGTTTTGCTTTTCAACAGCAAGATCGGCTAGGTCGGAGGGGTCGAGCGGCGCGGCCGAAAAGATCTTTCCTTCGCTTGTTCCCGCATCGAGCTGTGCAATGGCCAGGAATTCCTCGCGGTGCAGCGCATCCAGCTCGAGGATCTTTACGATCCTTCCGTTGGCGAGGCGGTAACGCAGTCCGTTCTTGTCGATACGCTTGGATACCCGCTCGGGATATGCTGCTGCGATAAGCTTCCCGGTGGTGTAGCTGTCGGGCGCGGTGTTATCGGTTTCCACTTTCATCAGCTTTCTCCACGATTGCGCAAGGCGCTCAATGCGTTCGAGCGCGCGCCTGTCGGCATTCACAAACTCCTTCGCGCGCCATTTGCGCAGCGCCTCGATGCGTAACGTGAGGTCGGTGCCGCTGTCTTTCTGCAACGGGTCGCGCTCTTCCAGCAGCGCAGCAACGTCGCAGGCGAGACTGGAATAATTGGTGTTCTTTTCTTTTTCCTGCCAGTGCTTCGCTTCAATGAGAAGATGCGCAATGCGCGGATGTGTGGGCATCTGCAGCATTTCCTTTCCGCGCTTTGTGATCTTCTGTTCCGCCACGGCGCCAAGCTCTGCCAGCAATTCCTTTGCCTGCGCTACGTTTCCGGCGGGCGGCGGATTGATCCACAGCAGGTCGTTGATGTTCTGCACGCCCCATTCATACAGCTCGAGCATGAGCGGTGCAAGGTCGGCTTCGAGGATCTCGGGCTTCCTGTTGGGGTTGAGGTGGAGGTGTGCCCCTTCGCTCCAGAGGCGGTAGCAAACGCCGGGACCTAATCGTCCTGCGCGCCCGGCCCGCTGATCGGCAGCATCTTTTGTCACCTTTACGGTTTCCAGCCTGCTGAGCCCGCTGCGCGCATCAAACACGGGCACGCGCGAAAAGCCGCTGTCTACAATGGTTGTAATGCCTTCGATGGTGAGCGAGGTTTCCGCGATGGAGGTGGCGAGCACAATTTTTCTTCGTCCCTGCGGATGCGGCATGATGGCTTCCTGCTGCATTTTGGAAGAGAGGTCGCCATAGAGCGGATAAATGTTCACCGGCAAATTTTCTTCTTCCAGCAATTGCTGTGTGCGCTGGATCTCGCCGGCGCCGGGGAAGAACGCAAGGATGTCGCCCTGCTGCTCGCGGAGCGCGGTTTGGATTCCCTTTGCCATGCGAACAGGCAGCGGAATTTTATCGTCGCTGTTCAGGTATTTTATGCTTACGGGAAATTGTCTTCCTTCAGAAGTGAGGATCGGCGCATTGTTTAGCAGCGCCGATAATTTTGCACCATCGAGCGTTGCCGACATGATGAGGATCCGCAGGTCGCTGCGCAGCACCTGCTGCACCTGTAAGCACAGGGCAAGCGCGAGGTCGGCATTGAGGCTGCGCTCGTGGAACTCGTCGAAGATCACAAGCCCGACCTGCTCCAGCGCGTTATCGCTTTGCAGCATCCGCGTGAGGATCCCTTCCGTTACCACTTCAATGCGTGTGTGTTTGCCAATGCGGTTTTCGAAGCGGATCCTGTAGCCTGCCGTTTCGGCGATGTCTTCATTGAGAAGATCGGCCATGCGGCTTGCGACGGCGCGTGCGGCGAGCCTGCGGGGTTCGAGCATCAGGATCTTTTTTCCTTCGAGCCATTTTTCATGCAGCAGCTCGATCGGCAGCACGGTTGATTTCCCTGCCCCGGGAGGCGCCTGTAAAATGATCACGGGGCTGTTCAGCAGTGTTGCTTTCAGCTCAGGGAAGATTTCGTGAATGGGGAGACCGGTTTGCATGGCGGACAAAAGTAGGGATAAAAATCACTTTATGCTTGTTCTCGATACGCTCGTACCTCGCACTCGAACTGACGCCACTGTCACTTCGAGTTCGACCGTAGGGAGAGTATCGAGAAGTGGAGTAAAAAAAATCCCGCTTCGTTGATCCGAAGCGGGATTTTTAAACTTAAAAACTTAAACTATAAAAAATATTTCTCTTTCAGGAATTCCTGGTAATCGCCGAGGTTGGCCATTACCTGCAGCTCCTGGTAGCGCTTGTGAAAAGCCATGTCGTCGGTTTGCGCGTTGAGCACGCTGAGGCGGAAGCGGTCGAAATTGACCAAAGCCTGCTTTTCCTTTTGGGTGAGCGGCTCGCCGTTGTATTCTTTTTCGCGCAGGTCGTTAATGCTTGCAGTGCCGCCGATGTCAGACTTTGCGAGGTATTTGTTTAATATGTTAACGCGGTTTTCCATAGGTTTTCTGCAATCGTAATCCGTTGGTAAAATTACGCGAAAAATCAGGAATTGTTGCGGTTTCCGGCAGAGATGTTATAAACAAAGCGTTGTTGAAAGTTCCGGAAAAAACGGGATGCGCTGCGCCCGCGCTGGCAGGTTTTTTTAATGGGGAATTGTTTAACACCGGGAGACAAAAACGTATGACAAAATACACGATTGCGGGCATTGGCCTGCCGGCACTTTTCCTGCAGGGCTGCAGCACCACCTTTGGCGGAAGTGTGTTTGTGATCAGCCTTGGTGACATCATTCTGTATGTGGTGCTTGCGCTCATGCTGGCAATCATCATAGGGCTGAGGGCCGGTTTTGCAAGGAGAAGGAGCGCTTTCTGGACCTGGTTCATCCTGAGCCTGCTGCTTACGCCGCTGGCCGGACTCATCTACCTGCTGATCACGTTCACGAGAAGAAGGCCCGGTTGATCCTTTTCTAAATAAGAACCCCTGCCAGGAACGGAATCCTGGCAGGGGTGAAATATCCTGTCAATAAACTAAAGCCCGCTTACAGCGTTTCCTTCAGCCATTTGAAGAATTCGCGCTGCCACACAAGGCCGTCCTGCTCTTTTAAGATCCAGTGGTTCTCGCTCGGGAAGAAGAGCAGCTTGCTCTTGATACCTTTGAGCTGAGCCGCCTGGAATGCGCCTAATCCCTGCTCGATCGGCACGCGGTAATCTTTTCCGCCCTGGATGATCATGATCGGGGTATCCCATTTGTTCACATAATTAACCGGGTTGAACTGGTTGTAGCTTTTTTGCGCAGCTGCATTGTTTTCTTCCCAATAAGCACCGCCCAGATCCTGGTTCACGAAGAAGATCTCCTCGGTGGTTCCGTACATGCTTCTCCAGTCGAAGATCCCGTCATGCGCAATGAACGTCTTGAAGCGTTTTTCGTGCATCCCTGCAAGGAAATAAACCGAGTATCCACCGTAGCTTGCGCCTACGCAGCCTAAGCGGGCTTTGTCTACATACGGCTCCTTTGCAAGCGCATCGATGGAGATCAGGTAATCCTTCATGTTCTGTCCGCCGTAATCGCGGCTGATCTGCTCATTCCATTTTACGCCATGCCCCGGCATCCCGCGGCGGTTCGGCGCCACAACGATGTAGCCGTTTGCAGCCATCAGCTGGAAGTTCCAGCGGAAGGAATAGAATTGTGTAAGTGGCGACTGAGGCCCGCCCTGGCAATACAGCAGTGTCGGGTATTTTTTAGCCGGATCGAAGTTCGGCGGATAGATCACCCAAACGAGCATCTGCTGTCCGTCGGTAGCCGTGAGGTAACGCCTTTCGATCTTGCTCAATGTGATCGAGTTGTATTTCTCATCGTTCACATGGCTCAGCTGTTTTAAGGCGCCGGAAGTAAGATCAAGCGTGTAGATCTCCGCTGCGTGGTTCATGTCGGTCACTTCCACGACCATCGTATTTCCTGCTTGTCCGATCATTGCATGAATGTCGAAATCCCCTTTGGTAACCTGCTTTACCACCGGGAGCTTTTTAGTGTTGCCCGGGTAATCCACCACGAACAGCTGCACTGCGCCATCCGCTGCAGCGGTGAAATATAATTTTTTACCATCGGCGCTCCACCTGTAATCATCCACTGTTCCGTCCCAATCCTTGGTGAGGTTCATTTTCACGCCGCCGTTGTCGACAATGATGTCGTTTTTGTCGGACTCGTATCCGTCCGTTTTCATGCTTAGGAATGCAAGCACGCCGGTGGAAGAATAAGATGGCTTTATATCGTAGCCCATCATGCCTTCGGTAAGGTTGCTGGTCTTTTTTGTTTCGATGTTGTAAGCGTAAATGTCGGTGTTAGTGCTCACGGCATATTCTTTCCCGTATTTCTTCTTGCTTACGTACAGGATCTGCTTGCCATCGGGGCTCCAGATGAAATCCTCATCGCCGCCGAAAGGTTTTTGCGGAGAGTCGAAAGGCTCGTCTTTCATGAGGTCGAGGCTGTCGGTTACTTTTCCATTAGTGAGCGTGTTCAGGAAGATATGTCCGAACATGCCGTCTTCCCAGGTATCCCAGTGGCGGTAGTTCAGGTCGGTGTAGATCATCACATCCGATTTTGTAAGCTCGGGATAAAGGTCTTTTCCGAAAACGTTTTTCACTTTCACATCCACGCTGCTGATGCTGTGCTTGCCGTCGGGAGAGATGCGGGTGTTTGTAAGCAATGCATCCGGATCCGTGGTAACAGTCGCTGCTCCGCCGCTGATCGGGATCACGTATTGTTTGGAGGTTGATTTTCCTTCGGCAACGCTGTAGGTCTTA
>Ga0157372_10009305_pt1 | contig 10449 bp, 7 predicted proteins | sample C55metaG_FD_115307 | JGI IMG/M metagenome (GOLD analysis project Ga0157372, IMG submission 115307) | Corn rhizosphere microbial communities from Kellogg Biological Station, Michigan, USA - C5-5 metaG | ecosystem: Host-associated > Plants > Roots > Rhizosphere > Soil | place: USA: Michigan...
AATACGGCGTCGCAGCACGGAACCTGCCGGCAGCACGCGAGATGACGCGCCTTCCATGCCGTGAACTGGAGAGTGCCGGCGATCAGCACGACGACGCCGACTGCGGTCGGAACGGCGCGCGCCAGCGTGGGTAGCATCATCTCGATCGCCGCCAGCGCAACGCCGAGTGGAAACGCGACGATTCCCTGCAGCGTCCACACGCAGAAATATCCGACGCCGACGAGCACGGTCAGCTGACCCGGCTGCGCAGCGCCTCTGCTCGCGACGGCGCGGCGGTAGCGCGACAGCATCGGCGTCAGCGATGGCAGCATCATCGCCACCATCATCACGATCCACATGCCGGTGAACGACGCCGCAACGCCGGGCCAGGTTTGGCCCGGCATCCGCATCCATGCCATCGACATTGTCCAGCCGCCGGGCATCGGCATGCCGTGCATCGCCGACATCGACGCGCACCAGACGATCGTCGCCGCCGCGCTGGCCGCGAAGAGGAGTGCGAAGACGCCGAAGAAAACTCGCTCGGACATCAGGTCGCGCGGGATCGCCCGCTCGCCGATTGCATCAACGACATGCATGACGTGGCCCTCAGTGTTTGCCGTACTCGTCGTTACGTTTCCACCAGATGCCCGTTTCGTTGCGGCCTTTCGGCGCGCGATCGAGCCACTGGTACATGCCCCAGAGCCCGTCGACGCCGCGCGCATAGGTCGAGTAGGTGTGGTAGACGACGCCGTCCTCGAGCACGAACGAGCTCATGCCCGGCAGCTCGCGGATGTACGTCAGTGCGTCCGTGCCGGTCGACGCTGCGAACTGCGCGACGGCCTCGGGGATTTTCTTTGCGTCGACCGGGAAGCCGTTGTTCCGGTAGTTGTATTCGACACCTTCGCGCTGCTGCTGTGTAGTAAACGAGACGTTGAAGTCGAAGTTGAAGTCGCTGTTGGATGAGGAAGCCCACGGGAACGACCATCCCAAGCGGCGCTTGTACGCCTGCAGTTTCTCGAGCGGCGCGCGCGACACGGCCCACAGCGCGACGTCATGGTTCTCCAGATGCACGACGGATCCGTTGAATCCGTCCGCGATTGCCGAGCACGACGGACACCCTGCTTTGTAGTCCGGGCCGAACATGAAGTGATAAATGAGCAGCTGCGAGCGTCCTCCGAACAGCTCGGCCAGCGAGACGCTGCCTTCGTCGGTATCGAAGCGGTAGTCCTTGTCGATGCGTACCCAGGGCAGCTCCTGGCGCCGCTGGGCGACCTCGTCGCTGCGCCTTGTCAGGTCCTTCTCTGCCTCGAGCAGATCCAGGCGCGCTGCCAGCCATTCTTCGCGTGTTGCGGTCGTATGTGTTTTCATCGTCGCTTGCTCCTTTCGTCGGATATTCGTCGTTCGTTTCGTTTTCGACACGACGCGTGGTCGGTGTCCGCGAGATAGATTAGGAGCCGATCCAGGAGGGTGTGAGTGACAAGCGTGGCGGGATTCCGATGGATTCGCTGATTACGGCCGCGGCGCGCGCCCTTGCGGGCGGCGATCCTATCGGCGCGCTGAAGCGTGTCGCATTGCGCGACGACGCACCCGCGCTCGCGCTTCGCGGCATCGCGATGGCGCAGCTGGGTGATCTCGTCCGCGCAAAAACGCTTCTGCGAAGCGCCGCGCGAGCGTTCGGTCCGAAAGAGGCGACGGCGCGCGCGCGCTGCATCGTCGCCGAGGCGGAGGTCGCGCTCGTCTCGCGCGATCTCGGCTGGCCTGCGAAAGAACTCGACGCCGCACGCGCAACACTCGAAGCGCACGGCGACCGCTTGAATGCCGCGCACGCGCGTTTTCTCGAAGTGCGGCGACTCCTTCTGGTCGGGCGACTCGACGAAGCGGAACGGGTACTCGCTGCGCTCGACCCCACGTCGTTTCCGCCGGCGGCGAGAACGGCGTACGAATTGGTCGTTGCGGGCATCGCAATGCGACGGCTTGATACGAAAACAGCGCGTGCGGCGCTCGCACGCGCGGCACGCGCGGCGCAACGAGCCGGCATCCCTGCGCTGACGGCGGAGGTCGAAAACGCATTGCTCGTAATGAACACGCCAGCGGCACGTGTTATTGCGCGTGGCAAGGAACGACTTCTGCTGCTCGACGACGTCGAAGCGTTGCTGGCATCGAAGGCACTGGTCGTCGACGCGTGTCGTCATGTCGTCCGCCACGCGCGCACGGTGGTGTCGCTCGCGACGCGACCGGTGCTGTTCACGCTGGTGCGCATGCTCGCCGAAGCATGGCCCGGCGATGCGCCGCGGGACGCGCTCGTGGCGCGCGCATTCCGCGCGAAGCGTGCCGACGAGTCGTATCGTGCGCGCTTGCGCGTCGAAGTCGGGCGATTGCGCTCGGTCCTTCACGCGCTTGTCGGCGTCAACGCGACGACAAGCGGATTCGCGCTGGTGCTGCGCGGTGCGCGCGATGTGGTCGTGCTCGCGCCACCGGTCGAAGGCGAACATGCGGCGGTGCTCGCGCTGCTCGCCGACGGTGAGGCCTGGTCGAGCTCGGCGCTCGCGATCGCACTCGGAGCGAGCCAGCGCACGGTGCAGCGCGCGCTCGACGCGCTCGTCGGCGAAGGAAAAGTGCAATCGTTCGGTCGCGCGCGGGCTCGTCGTTGGATGTCGCCGCCGGTGCCGGGATTCCCGACAATGTTGTTACTCCCCGCGCCGCTGCCGAGTGGCTAGGATGGCGCCATGAAGAGATCACCCGCAGATATCGTTCGCGAATACGGGCCTTTCGCTGGCGTCGAGCAAGTGGCCGGCGTCACCTATGACGGCGAGCAGGTGTGGTTCGCATCCGGAGACAAATTGAACGCGTTCGATCCGGCCAGCGGCACGACGGTGCGTTCGCTCGACGTCGCCGCGCATGCGGGAACCGCCTTCGACGGCGAGTACCTGTTTCAGCTTGCCGAAAATCGCATCCAGAAGATCGATCCGAAGACCGGCCGCGTCGTCTCGACGATCCCGGCGCCCGGCAATGGTGGTGATTCGGGCATGGCATGGGCCGAAGGAACGCTGTGGGTCGGGCAGTACCGCGAGCGCAAGATCCATCAGATCGATCCCGAGACCGGCGAGATCCTGCGCACGATCGAATCGAACCGCTTCGTCACGGGCGTGACATGGGCCGATGGCGAGCTCTGGCACGGCACCTGGGAAGACAACGCGAGCGAATTGCGGCGCATCGATCCGCAAACGGGCGAGGTCCGCGAGCGACTCGAGATGGAGCCCGGGCTGATCGTGTCGGGGCTCGAATCCGATGGCGGCGAGCGCTTCTTCTGCGGCGGGGGAACGAGCGGCAAGGTGAGGGTCGTGCGCAAGCCTCCCCGGGCGACAAGATAGAACGACGAAATCGCGGGCCGGATTGTCGGACGTTCCTGCGTGTTTTCCGAAATGTCGTTTGGTTTTCGCCATGGTGACGACAGCGAACGCCGAATCGTCGATTTCAGATGCGGACCGTTGACCCGCCTCCCGTTTTGTCGCCGTGACGATGGCTGCGAGTGATGAACCGTCAGTCGATGCGGACGGCGCCGAGCGGCAACACCGACTGTTGCAACTCGACGCGTCCCTCACCCGACATGATTTTCTTGAACTCCGCGCGGCTGACCGAAACGTAGCGCTCGTTGCCGCCGATTTCGACCTGCGGGCCGGCCGTGACTGCGCGGCCTTCGCCGTCGACGCGCACGACCATCGTCGCTTTCTTGCCCGTGTGGCAGATCGTTTTGATCTCGATAAGGTTGTCGGCCCAGGCGAGGAGATACTGGCTGCCTTCGAAGAGTTCGCCACGGAAGTCCGTGCGCAAACCGTACGCGAGCACGGGAATGCCGAGGGAGTCGACGACGTCTGTCAGCTGCCAGACCTGTGCACGCGACAGGAATTGCGCTTCGTCGACGAGCACGCAACCGAGCTTTCCGTTTGCGTCGATGTCCTTGCGCGCGATCGCTAGGAGATCGTCTTCACGCTCGAAACGGCGTGCCTCGGCCTTGAGTCCGATGCGAGATGCCACCACACCGCCGCCGCCGCGATGATCGAGCGCAGGCGTCAGGATCAGCGTGCGCATGCCGCGTTCGTGATAGTTGTAGGCGCTCTGCAGCAGCGTCGTGGTCTTTCCGGCGTTCATCGCCGAATAGTAGAAGTAGAGTTTGGCCATTGGATCAGGCTCGCGGACTTGAGGCGGCCGGTACAGTAACGAGTTTGCGCGAGTACTCACAAATGGCGGACTCGCGAAGTTGATCCTGGCCGCAGCTCGATCTTCCTTTCCCCTCTCCCGCAAGCGGGAGGAGGGATGCGGGGTTAGGTGCGTGAAGGTGTCAAGCTGTGACTCGACGCTTGGGCGAGGCACAATCGCCGTTCGAATTCGCGCCCGCCGATGAATCTCAATCCCCAACAACGCGCCGCCGTCGAATACTGCGACGGACCTCTGCTCGTGCTCGCCGGCGCGGGTTCGGGCAAGACGCGCGTGATCGTCGAAAAAATCGCGCATCTGATTCGCCACCGCCATTTGTCCGCGGCGAAGATCGCGGCGATCACGTTCACGAACAAGGCCGCGCGCGAAATGCGCGAGCGTGTCGCCCGGCGTGTTCCCGCCACGTCCGCGGAAGGCTTGACCGTGTGCACGTTCCATGCGCTCGGGCTCAAATTTCTGCACCTCGAGCACGCGCGCGCCGGCCTGCGCCGCAACTTTTCGGTGTTCGATGGCGACGACAGTCTGGCGATCCTGAAAGACCTGCTGCCGAAAGGCATCAAGCCTGACGCGCTGTCCGCGCTGCAATCGCTGATCTCTCGCGCGAAGAACGAAGGCTTGTCACCCGATGAAGCCGCCGCGCGCGCGACGAGCGGTCGCGAGCACGAAGCCGCGGAGCTCTACTCGGACTATCAGCAGCGGCTCGCGGCCTTCAACGCGGTCGATTTCGACGATCTGATCCGCCTTCCCGTCACGGTGCTCGATGCCGATGCCGAAGCGCGAACCGAATGGCGCGAGCGCATCCGGCATCTGCTCGTGGACGAATGTCAGGACACGAACGGATCGCAATATCGGCTGCTGAAACTTCTCGCAGGCGAGCGTGGCATGTTCACCGCGGTCGGCGACGACGATCAGGCCATCTACACATGGCGTGGCGCGAATCCGGAGAACCTCGCCGAGCTTTCGCGCGACTATCCCACGCTGAAAGTCATCAAGCTCGAGCAGAACTACCGCTGCGCGAAACGCGTGCTGCGCTCGGCGAATGCGTTGATCGCGAACAACGCGCACGTGTTCGACAAAAAACTCTGGAGCGACGAAGCCGAAGGCGCGCCGCTGCGCATCGTCGAATGTCGCGATGACGAACACGAAGCCGAATGCACGGCATCGGCGATCGCGCATCTGGCCGAAAGGCACAAGGCGCGCTGGCATGAATTCGCGGTGCTCTATCGCGGCAATCACCAGTCGCGGCCGCTGGAAAAAGCGCTGCGTCTTGCGCGCATTCCGTACCACGTGACCGGCGGCACGGCGTTCCTGGATCGCGCGGAAGTCAAAGATCTGATCGCGTACCTGCGCCTGATCAACAACGCCGACGATGACGCGGCATTCCTGCGTGTCGTGAACACGCCGCGCCGCGACATCGGCGCGACGACGCTGGAAAAACTCGGCACGCTGGCTGGCGCGAGGCATGTTTCGCTGTTGCGCGCGGCGCAGAGCGACGCGGTTCTGGCGGACCTTCCACCGCGTGCCGCGACTTCGCTCGGCGGATTCGCCGGATTGATTCGCGAGCTCGCCGCGCGAGCCGGGGGCATGGCCACGGCCGATCTCGTCGACGAGCTCAACCGTCGCATCGGCTACGAGAATCATGTCGTCGCGCAGGTCAAGGAACCCGCGTTGCGCGAGCGGCGCCTCGGCAATCTCAAGGAACTTTCGGAATGGTTGCGCGCGATGCAGAAGGAAGGCGGCGCGGGCGATCTCGCAGCCCAGCTCGCGTTGCTCGCTTACGGCGATCGAGACGAGCCGGGCAATGCCGTGCGTTTGATGACGCTGCATAGCGCAAAGGGCCTCGAATTTCGCTTCGTGACGATCGTCGGTCTCGAAGAAGGTTCGCTGCCGCACGAAGGCAGCCTCGCCGAAGGCCGCATCGAGGAAGAACGACGGCTGATGTACGTCGGCATCACGCGCGCGAAGGAGCAGGTGGCATTGATGTACGCGGCGCGCACCCGGCGTTACGGCGAAATCATTGCCAACGAGCCGAGCCGGTTCTTGAAGGAATTGCCGGCCGACGATGTTCACTGGGCGGGCCAGGACCTCGAGCGGGACGCGGTGCATCGCGAGGAGCTCGCTTCTTCGCACATCGCGCGGCTCGCGAATCTGCTGGCGGACTGACAGACATCCCCTCGCCCGCTTGTGGGAGAGGGCTAGGGTGAGGGCACGCTGGCTCGCTGTCCGGTCGCGTGGTCCATCTACGGGCTTCCACTCCGACTTCCCTCACCGGCGCTTCGCGCGGCCTGTCCCGCATGCGGGAGAGGCGAATTTCACCAACTATTATAAAAACAACAACTTATGCCATTACACATAAGGTATTGCATTAGTAAATTCAGCTAAGTATGATGAATCCGCACCGATTTGTGACGAAAACAATAGCGCCCCGTTTCACCCGAACAACCCCCAGAGAACGACGTACAGCTTCCCCCTCCGGCCACTGCCGGATTGAACTCAGAAGGTCAGCCTTCTGAGTTTCTTTTTTTTTGGGGCCCCCGAAAGGGCAGTGATCCTTTGCGCCGCGTCTCGCGCTGGCTGGCCGAAGGCCCCCCTGCTAGAGTTCGCCGCCTTTCCGCATCGTCGTTGGGGAATTCCGATGTCCACACGTCTTGTTCGTGCTGCCCTCGCTGCTCTGCTCGTCGCCTTCGCGAGCGGTTGCGGAAAGCAGGAATCCAATGCTCCGGTCGCCTCCGTCAGCGCGAATACGCCGGACGCAACGATTCGGAAATCCGCCGATCTCATGAAGCAGGGCGATATCGCCGGCCTGCTGCAGAACGCGTTGCCGCCCGCCGATTTCGACAAGCTCAAAGCCGACTGGGGCAAGGCGGCCAACGAAAAACCGATCACCGACGAAGACCGTCAGAAGTTCCAGGAGACGATGGCGCGCCTGACCGCGCCCGACGCCGACAAGGCGATCTATGCGGACATCGAACCGCAGCTCAAGGATTTCGACGCGAAGTATCAGCAGCAGCTGCCGATGTACGTCGCGATGGGCACCGGTTGGCTCAACGGCATGGTGCAGCAGAACAAGGATCTTTCCGAAGCTGACAAGCAGCAGGCGGTGGCCGCGATCAACGCCGTTGCGGCCTGGGTGCAGAAAACACGCTTCACCGATCCGGAATCGGTCAAGAAAGTGCTGGCAATTGCGACGCGCACCGCGCGCGATCTCAACCTCAAGACGCTGGACGAAGCGCGCGCACTCAACTTCGATCAATCGATGCAGAAAGCGCGCGTCGCGCTGCAGGGATTCAAGGAAGCGCTGACCGTCTACGGCTTCTCGATCGACCAGACGCTCGACTCCGTGAAGCCTGAAGTCGTCTCCAACGACGGCAAGACGGCGACGGTAAAGGTGAACTACACGCTGCTCGGTACGCCGCTCACGGCGAGCAGCCAGATGGTCAACGTCGATGGTCGCTGGTACGGCAAGGACACCATCGAGAAGATCAAGGAACAGCAGCAGGAGGCCAGCGCGAAGACCGACGCTCCGCCGCCGCCGCCTGCGCAAGAGCCGGTCAAGAACTGAACCCGACCGCCGCGACCGCCGCGGCGGCGCAGGCGGGCTAAACTCGGCGCATGAACGATATGCCAGCCGCCTCGCACGCGACGGTCGCGGCACGGCCTCCGGCCTGGATCGAATTCCTCGGCGCGTTGCTTCGGCCGTGGCTCAGGATTCGCCGCGAGCCGGCCGATGCCACGCGCCTGATCCCGGACGACGCGACGCCGACGGTCTATGTCATTGAACGCTATGGCCTTTCCGACACCCTGATTCTCGAAGAAGCGTGCAAGGAGGCCGGGTTGCCTTCGCCGTATGCCGCCGCCGAAAAGCTGCCGATCAAACGCCGCAGCGCGGTCGTGACCTTATCGCGCCGTCCGCGCGTGTTCGGGCGGCGGCCTCATCCGACGCGCTCGGAAACATTGAGCCGGCTCGCCGACTTCCTGCGCGCCGACGCAACCGCGGACGTGCGGCTCGTGCCCGTGTCGATCTTCGTCGGCCGCGCGCCCGACCGCGAATCCGGATGGTTCAGCGTGCTGTTCTCGGAAAACTGGGTCGTCGTCGGCCGCTTCCGGCGACTGCTGGCGCTGCTGCTGAACGGACGTGACACGATCGTGCAGTTCGCAGCGCCGGTGTCGATGCGCGAAGCGATCCAGGATCAAGCCGAGTTCGCACCTGAGCGCGGCGTGCGCAAACTGCAGCGGTTGTTGCGCGTGCATTTCCGGCGCATCCGTGCGGTCGTGATCGGACCCGATCTTTCGCATCGACGCACCGTCGTCGACGCGCTGCTCAACGCCGATCCGGTACGCGCGACGATCGAAGCGACCGCGAGCAAGGAAGGGATCCGCGTGGAACAGGCGCGCGAACGCGCGCGCAAATATGCGTTGGAGATCGCGGCCGACTACTCGCACCCGGTCGTGCGCTCGATCTCGTTCATGCTGAAGGCATTCTGGAACAAGCTCTACGACGGCATCGACGTGCATCACTTCGACACGTTGCGCACCGTCGCGCCTGGCCACGAAGTCATCTTCGTGCCGTGCCACCGCAGTCACGTCGACTATCTGCTGCTGTCCTATCAATTGCTGGTGAATGGCGTCGCGATTCCGCACATCGGTGCCGGCATCAATCTCAACATGCCGGTGATCGGGCCGATCCTGCGTCGCGGCAGCGCGTTCTTCCTGCGCCGCACGTTCAAGGGCGATGCGCTGTATTCGACGGTGTTCCGCGAATACATCAGCCAGCTGTTCGCGCGCGGCGTATCGCTCGAATATTTCATCGAAGGCGGCCGCTCGCGCACTGGACGCCTGCTCGCGCCGCGCGGCGGCATGCTGTCGATGACGCTGCGCAGTTTCCTGCGCGAATCGCGCCGGCCGGTCGTGTTCCAGCCGGTTTACATCGGCTACGAAAAGATCATGGAAGGCAACGCCTACATCGGCGAGCTTTCCGGCAAGCCGAAGGAAAAAGAATCGCTGCTCGGTCTGTTCCGCGCGTTCGGCGCGCTGAAACAGCACTACGGACGCGTTGCGCTGAACTTCGGCGAGCCGATTTTCCTGCGCCCGCTGCTCGATGATGTCGCGCCCGATTGGGAAACCGCGACGCAGGATCCGGAAGCCAAGCCCGAGTGGCTCAATCGCGCGGTCGATCGGCTGGCCACGCGCATTCTCGAAAACGTCAATCGCGCCGCGCACGTCAATCCGATCAATCTGCTCGCGATCTCGCTCCTGTCGACGCCCAAGCATGCGATGACCGAAGCCGATCTCGCCGCGCAGATCGATCTGTGCAAGGCGCTGCTGACTGAGCTCCCATATTCGAATCGCGTCACGCTGACGGATCTTTCCGCCGGCGGAATCATCGCGTATGGCGAAAAAATGGGCTGGATCACGCGCGTCGCGCATCCGCTCGGCGATGTGCTCGGCGTCGAGGATGAGCCCGGCGTGCTGCTCTCCTATTTCCGCAACAACGTGACGCACCTTTTCGCGCCCGCGGCGTGGGTGGCGTGCTGTTTTCTGAATAACCGGCGCATGACGCGCGCGGCCATCCTGCGACTCGGGCGCCTCGTTTATCCATTCATCCAGGCCGAGCTGTTCCTGCCGTGGAGCCAGGAAGAATTCACCGAGCGCATCCAGGCGACGATCCAATTCTTCGTCGCGCACGGCCTGCTGCAGTCCGATGCCGACGGCCGCGTGATCGCGCGCACGGCCGGACAAAGTGACGCCGCTTTCCGCTTGCGCGCGCTGGCGCGAAATCTGTTGCCGGCAATCGAGCGTTATTACATCGGTCTTGCACTGCTGGTGAAGAACGGCCCGCACACGTTGTCCTCCGGGGAGCTCGAGACGCTGTGCTGGCTGACTGCGCAGCGCCTGTCGCTGCTGCACGAGCTCAACGCACCCGAATTCTTCGATCGATCGTTGTTCCGCGGTTTCATCCAGAAATTGCGCGAGCGCCGCGTGATCTTTGCCGACGAAAACGGCAAGCTCGATTTCGATCCGGATCTCAATACCGTCGCCAAGGATGCGCGCGTGATCCTGAGCCGCGAAATTCGCCACGGTATTCTGAAGTTGACGCCGGAGAAGCAGGCCGCGCTGACGCAGGCGGCGCAGGAAGACGGCAAGACCTCTTCTTCTTAGTCGGCGCGCCAACCCAGAAGCGCGCCCAAAGCTTTCACGCGCTGCGCATCTTCCAATCATGCATCGAGATCCGGAATCAGCTTGTTCTCCAGATAG
>Ga0157372_10009306_pt1 | contig 10449 bp, 9 predicted proteins | sample C55metaG_FD_115307 | JGI IMG/M metagenome (GOLD analysis project Ga0157372, IMG submission 115307) | Corn rhizosphere microbial communities from Kellogg Biological Station, Michigan, USA - C5-5 metaG | ecosystem: Host-associated > Plants > Roots > Rhizosphere > Soil | place: USA: Michigan...
CGAGCCGCCATTGGCTGGTCATGGCCCACTCTTGACCATGACGGTTGACCTGAATGCCGGGTTCACGTAGTCATTCGCTTGAACGGTGATCCGGTGTAACCCAGTGCTCAGCGCTAACCTGGCCATTATTGCCGATAGTTGAGCTTGGTATACCTTCGAGCCGTCAATGTAGACTTCGATCAGCTTGACCGGCGTGCTGTCGGTCGTGCCTGCCATAATTGTGACGGGCGACGTCACCATTGCGTTATCAGCCGGCTTGCAAATCGTCACCGTTCTGTTTCCGGCATTCAGAGCGCACGATGGTGCAATCTGAGCCGCAAAGACGTCATGATCGCCCGCGGCATTGGTCGTTAAGAACGCTCCCGGAGTGGTGGGGAAATCTTTCGAATTCGTCGTCCCCGTCACGTAGGCGTTCTCAAAGGGACCCAGAGTGATCCGCGATTTCGCAAAGGGAAAGATGAACGGTGTGGTGTCGGCGTCTGTGCCGCTGCCACCCAAATAGGTCGAGTAGCTCAGGGCATCGCCGCTTGATGCCAGCTTCGCCACGAAGTAATCACTCGCGCCGCGGAGCACCCGTTGAAAGCCCGTCATAGTTGTTGGAAAGTCTGACGAAGCGGTGCCCCCGATTACATATGCCACTCCGGAGGGCGTTACCGCAACGCCTGTCGCAATTTCGTTATTTGTCCCACCCAACAGAGTCGAGAAGCGCAAACCGGAACCGGCCGAGTTTACTTTCGTGACGAAACCATCCCACGTTCCCTTCATTACTCTTTGATATGCGCCAGCCGTCACGGGGAACCCTCCGCTAGCAGCCCCCACCACGTAGGCGTTGTTTGAGCTGTCGAGGCCGACCCCGTATCCGTAGCTCTGGGCGACCGGGGAGCTACCCGTCAGGAATGTCGAATACACCAGGGATGATCCGGTCGAGTTGAATTTCGTGAGGAATGCCGCATAATGACCTCCCCGGTAGGTCGGCATGAAGCTTCCGGCTGTGGTCGGAAAGTCCGTCGCATTGGTTGTCCCTGTGATGTAGGCATTGCCCGAGCTATCCACGACAATGTCTGAGATGGTGCTGTTCAGTGTGCCGACCAGATACGTGGCATAGACAATTGCGTCTCCCGCGGCATTCAGCTTCTCAACCAGTGCTTCCGGACACGGATTAACATCCGCATCGGGGGCTGCACAATTGGGCGGGCTCGGTTGGAAAGCACCTGCAGTTCCTTGCAGCGTCTTCCCGACTGTAAATCCCCCAACGAACGCTGCTCCTCCCCGACTGACGGCAATGGAGCTGACCACGCATGACCAGCAGAACCTGGCTGAGTAGAGGATCTGTGTGCCCGTTGGATTGATTTTCGTCACGAATATAAAGGAAGGAGTACTGCCATTAGGAGCGGGATCCAGAGCCAATCCGGGAAAATCGTCTGATTCTGTATGTCCAGTCACATAAACATTACCTGATAAATCCACCGCCACGCCCTGCGCGCTGTCGTCCAAGTCCCCGCCAAGGTATGTGACCCATACGCGCGTGCCTCGGGACGTGAGTTTAGCCACAAAAGCATCGCCGAAAGTCGCGCAACCTGGGCTCGGATCGCAGGTTCGATCTAGCGCTCCTGCGGTGGTCGGCAAATCCTTTGAAAATGTATACCCGGCAATATACGTGTGGCCGGAGGAATCAACCGCGATCCCGCCGGCAAATTCCTGGTTGCTGCCGCCCGCTAGCGTGGAGTATGAGAGTACTGGATCAATCAGCAACGGCTCGGTGCGATCGTAACTGTGAACTACCAGCCCGATTTCCGCGCGCTCATCGAGCGTGTACCTTGCCATTACCACCTGCTTGCGGCCGGCTTTCATCTGGTACACGTGAGGCTTTTTCATGATCACTTTCGTTCCGTTGCTGGTAAGAGTGAGTCCGTCACCCAGAGTCGGCTTAGCACCCTCGACGGCGATGCGAATACTTTCAGGATCGGCGCCAGGTTGCAACAAAAAGTCGAACTCAAACTGGCCATCGTTGCCGTGATAAATAAGATCTACTCCGGCATACAGTCCCTCATAAACGATGCGTGCGTAGTTCGGCACATTCGTCTTCCATCGGCGAGAATCGTTGCCAATCAGATAGTTGGTGTGCGTTACTAATCGCTTCAGAGGACGAGGAGGTGCTCCGTGGTCGGCACCGACAAATCGAATGCGAATCATGCTTATTGAGGTCTGCGAATTGCTGCTGTGGGAGAGAAGAGTCGCCGAAGAACGGTTCAATAACAAGGCGTAATTGGGGCCTCGTGAAACGTAGTCATATTCCGAGGCGACCTGACCTCGGTTTTCCTCAAAGCTGAGGGGTAGATGGTGCGCGGTAAGACTAGGTGTGACAAAGCCAGCATTCTCCACCTGAGCCGTGGCGCCCATTGGGAAACACAGGAAAACTAGGAAAGTGATCTTCGTAGGGGAGAACATACTAGACTCCAGAATCGCCGAACTTACGGGTCGTTGGCCTTATCGGGGGAAGGTTTGTTGAATTCAAGTCAGGCCCTTTGTCATCCTTGAGATCCTTTTGCCGGCGCCGACCCGATTACACCGGAATTGTTTCCGCAGTATGTCTCTCAATCTACTGACATTTCTGCCAGCCCCGTGGGATAAACATGGACTATTGGGCGATGAGCTTCCAGATAGCCCCGCTAAAGTCGACGGCGTAGAGTTCCCCGTTCTGGTCACGCCCGAACGCACTGATATTTTTTCCAGTGCTGGCCAGGAGGTTGCGACCCCAGTTCCCGGAATTCTCCTGTAGCCCCCATATTTTGCCCGCGACAAAGTCCCCAAAAACGTAGATCCCCTGCAACGAGGGAATCGCGCTGCCGTGATACACGAAACCGCCGATAACGGCTTGTCCCTCCCCGTGCGAATACTCGGTGATGGGCAGGATCAAGCCCGCCGAGTTGCACCCCGACGGTGGTTCGAAGCAGTGCGAGCCCTCCATGAGGTTCCATCCATAGTTGCCGCCTTTGTCGATCAGGTCGACCTCTTCCCACGATGCCTCACCTACATCGGCGAGAAAGAGACGACCACTGGGAGGATCGAAGGAAAAGCGCCAAGGATTACGTAAGCCGTACGCCCATATTTCGGGCTGGCCGCCTCCATTTGCAAACGGATTGTCCGAGGGAATCGCGTAAGGAAGGTTTCCCGTGGTGGAGTTGACATCGATCCGCATCAGCTTGCCGAGCAAGACTTGGGTATTTTGTCCGTTGCCGAGGGGATCGCCACTACTGCCCCCATCACCCAAGCCGAAATATAGAAAGCCGTCCGTTCCAAAAGCGAGTTGTCCCGCCTTGTGATTATCAAAAGCGGGCTGATTGACGGTGAGCAGAATTCGCTCACTTGCCGGATCGGCCCGGTTGGGATTGGCAGGCAAGGCGTTGTACTCGGCGATAGTCGATTGGCGCTGTGAGTTCACAATCCGTACATAGTTCACGTAGAAACGGCCGTTCTGCGCATAGCTGGGATGGAACGTTACTCCTAACAATCCACTCTCGCCCGCGAAGTGAACTTTGCTGCTGATGTCAAGAAACGGAGTGGCAAGCACGGAGCTGTTCTGAATGATCCGAATCAGTCCGCGTTGCTCGACGACAAAGAATCGTCCACTACCGTCATCGGATTGCTCCAATCCAAGCGGATTGTTTAGCCCGGTCACAAAAGGCGCAAGGCTAAGATGTGGAGGCGCTACTGCCGTTGCTGGGCGAGTTGCTCCTCCACAGGTGGTCAGCAAGTTTGAGCCGAAGGTTAGAAATACACACAGGAAGACGACCCGGTTGCGGCTCATGGTTCCCACCTGGTTTCTTAGAATACTCATGAACAAAAATGAGTAGCTTTTTTTCTTTTTACGGTTGCCCGCCAACGAAATGGGGTTCCTGTTTCCGCTATCGAGAGATCTGTCGAGACCTTTCTGGACGAGATCGTGATACGGGGTCGTGAGTGAGGGGTAGGAAAAGCGTTTGGACAACCTCGCACGAGTCAGAATGGCATGGCTTCGGCTTGTTGTCCCTTATTCGCCTCGCAGAGCCAGCATGGGATCCGTGCTCGATGCACGTTTAGCGGGTAGTGCAGAGGCTGCCAAGGCCAGCAGCAGCATTCCGATCGCGGAAAGTCCAAGCACGCCCGGATCAAACGGGCTCACTTCGAACAGAAACGAACGCAGCAAACGGGATGCTGCCACAGCGCCCAGCAAACCCAAGCCACAGCCAACAGCCGCAAGCCCGGCGCCGGATCTCAGAATGAGCAGGATCACTCCGGAGCGCTGGAAGCCAAGCGCCAGGCGCAACGCCATTTCCTGTTCGCGCAATGCCACGGAGAACGCAATCACGCCGTAGATCCCGAGAACACTGAGCAGCACTGCAGCAACAGCAAACGAGGAAATCAGCACGGTATTGAAGCGCCGCGGCGCCTCGCTCTTCGAGATGGCGTGCTCCATCGTCTGCAGCTGGTGGAGCGGCAATCTCGGGTCAATTCTCCGCACGGTTGCGCGCAGCGAATCCTCCATCTGCTCCGGAGCCATACGGCTGCGCAGAACAATCCAGCCGCCGGTAGCACTCAATTCCCCGGCCGAGGCCAAAACCCCTTCACTGGCGACCGACTGTGTTACTGGCTGGTATACCTGTGGCGTCGTCTCCGCATCGCGCGATCCCAGCTTCACGTCATCGACCTCACCCACTACCGTCATCCATGGCGTCGAGGTTTCCGGCATGCCTCGGCGCAGTCGTCTGCCGATCGGGTCCTGGCCCGGCCAGTAGCGCTGGGCCATCTTGCGATTCACGATAGCCACCAACTGTGAGCCGACATTGTCCGACTCGGTAAAGACGCGCCCGCGGAGCACCCTAACGCCCAGCGCTTGGAATGGGTCGCCCTCTACCAGCGACATCGACGCCATATTCAACCCCGCGCCCTTGGGAGGAACATAGCCCTCGATCGTGAAAGCAATGCCCCAATTATTACCGACCGCAGGCAAAAACGAAGTGATGCCAACGGCCTCCACGCCAGGGAACTGCCCTAGATCGTTCAGGAGAGTTTTCGTGAATTCGTCGATTGTGGATTGCGTTCGATACTGCTGGTGCGGCAGAACGTAGGTCGCAGCCAACGTATTCTCGGGGCGGAACCCCAATTTCACATCGCGCATCTTTTCGAAGCTGCGCAGCAATAGGCCGGAGGCGGTAAGCAGCGTGAGCGCAACGGCAATCTCCGACACTACCAGCGCCGAGCGAAGCCTGGCATGGCCGCTGCCCGAGGTGCCGGTACGTCCGCCTTCTTTTAGTGTCTCATTCACGCTCGTCCTGATTGCGGCAAATGCTGGGGCCAATCCGCAAAGGAAGCCAGTCAACAGCGCCAGTCCCAGCGCGAAGAGCATGACCGGCCAGTCCAAGACAATCTGATTGACACGAGGGAGTGTCTGCGGTAGCAAGCTCACGCCCACCCGCAGAGCGACAGCCGCCAGTGCCAGCCCTATCGCGCCACCGGCGATACTCAAGACCATGCTTTCCACGATGGCTTGTCGGAGCAAGCTGGCGGCGCGAGCACCCAGGGCGAGCCGCACCGCAATCTCTCTTCGTCTGCGGATGGCACGTACCAACAGGAGCCCCGCCAGGTTCGCACAGGCGATCAGCAGAACTACGACCACCGCAAAGAGCAGGGTGCGCAGCAGCGATCTCGCCTGCTCCACCGTATCTTCCTGCAGCGGTGTGACCACCGCGTGAATGCGAAGACTGCGCATGAAGGCCGGATAGTCACGCATGGTCTCGCGGGCCACTCGCTCGGCATCGCTCTGCGCCTGCTCGACAGTGATGCCAGGCTTTAAGCGCCCCACCATGCGAGAGTTCCACGATCCCGCGCCGCCTGCGGTAAATTCCTCTGGCGGCAGGCTGAGCGGAAGCCAAAGCTCGCTCTGGTTCACATGCCCAGGATTGAGCGGAAACTCGAAATCGCGCGGCATCACGCCGATGACGGTATAGGGATTGCGGTAGAGAGTGATCGTGCTCCCCAGTACGTTCGCATCGCCGTGGAAGCGGTTCCGCCACATGCCATAGCTCAGGACCGCCACTTGCTGGTTTTCTTCCTGTTGCGTGAAAATGCGCCCCAGTAGCGGGGCCACTCCCAGCGCGGCAAAGACCTCGCCGCTCATCCGCGTCGCATTCACCGCTGCCGGTTCGCCCGTACCGGATAGTTCAAACAATCTTTGCCGATAGCCGCCCAGGTGGCTAAAGCTTTGCGTGTCGCGCATGTAATTTCGGATGTCGGGAGCGGTTACGCTGGAGTGAGCGCAGGACTCGCAGTGCGAGCCTTCCAGCACATCTCCCAGGGTGACCAGACGCTCCGGATCGGGGAACCCCAGCGGACGCAGTAGTACCCCTTCAAAGATGGAAAAGATCGCCGTCGTCGCCCCGATGCCGAGCGCCAGCATCAGGATGGCCGTCACTGTAAAACCGGGAGATTTACGCAGCAGGCGGAAGGTATATCGAGTGTCTTGCAGAATCTGCTCCAGCCCTTGGAACGCTCGCTCGTCGCGATGCAGTTGCTTTGCCTGCTCCACCCCTCCGTAGGCGACTCTGGCTGCCCGTCGTGCATCTTCAGGGGGCATGCCCTGGCGCAGATATTCGTCTTCGAGCAATGCTAGATGCGCGCCAATTTCTTTTGCCAGGTCCGCTTCCACTTTGGAGTTGGCGAAAACCTGATAAAACTTCAGAAAGATGCGTCTCAAGTGCTTCAAGGTCAAAACTCCTCAAGCAAGAGCCGTTCCACTAGAGCCGACATTCTTTTCCACATCTGGGTCTCTTCTCCTAAGGCTTTCTCCCCTGCCTTGGTGATTTCGTAGTATTTGGCTTCCCGGTTGCTCTCGGTCCGTCCCCATGTTCCCCTGATCCACCCGTACTGCTCCAGCCGCACTAACGCTGGATAGAGAGTGCCCTGATTGAGGTTGAGCAGGCGATCCGAGATCTGATGGAGACGTGTGGCAATTTGATAGGCATGTTGTGGGCCCATCGTCAGGAGTGTGCGCAAGACGATGAGATCGAGGGTCCCCTGCAGCAGCTGGATGGATTCCTTTTCTTTATTAGACATCCAAGTGGTCTCTCTAAGAGGGAGACTACTACGTTTCACTTGTTTGTCAAGTGGACTGGGCGACAAACCCCGTAAGGGCAGAAACGCGCCGGGTGCACACCAAGTTTTCGCCCACGCCATCGCCAATTTCAAGTATGTCCCACCGCAACAACAGCGCGCGGATTACACTGGTTCCGCACTTGCCGAGCAAGATCTGATGCATCGCAAGTGAACGTGTGCTTGCGAGTATGAAAAATGAATAAGGGACGCTTGGAAGCCTTCAGCGACGGTGTTCTCGCAGTCATCATCACCATCATGGTGCTGGAAATGAAGTCGCCGCACGGAACGAGCCTCGCCGCCTTAAGACCATTGATTCCCGTCTTGCTCAGCTACGTTCTGAGTTTCGTTTATGTTGGCATCTACTGGAACAATCATCACCACCTGCTGCACGCAACTCAGCGGGTCAATGGCGCGACGCTATGGGCCAACCTGCACTTGCTCTTCTGGCTGTCGCTCATTCCATTCACGACGGCCTGGATGGGGGAGAATCATTTCGAGTCGTGGCCTGTTGCGGTGTATGGCATGGTGCTGCTGTTGGCGGGCGTCGCCTATTTCATTCTCACACAGGCACTGATCAAACTTCACGGGCGCGGGTCGTCGTTAGCGAATTCTATTGGAAGCGATAGGAAAGGCCAGATTTCAATCGCAATCTATGCGGCAGCAATTCCGCTCGCGTTTGCGCGGCCCTGGATTGCTGGGGCGTTCTATGTCATTGTCGCAATCATGTGGCTCATACCCGATCCCCGCATCGAAAGAAGACTGTCCCAGTAGGCATGCGTGACATCAACCTTGCATGCGCGACGGGGGTTCCCAGCGCTGTCCCCCCACACACGAGCGAGAGACCGAGTCGCGGGAGAGTATCGCTGCGAGGAAATCGATTCTTGCCAAATACTTGGGACGGCCACAACCTGTCAAGTTTGTCAGTTACTCTCTGCCCTGACTATTCGGCAATCTGAAATGCAATGCCTGTGCGCATTCTCGTTGCGCAGCGGCGAACCGCACATGGGGATTAAGAGCTGGGATCCCTGTTGCTGGCGCATCAGTGGCCACGTCGGCCGGCCGTCATCCGAGTGAACTTGATTCGTTGAATGACATCCTTGGATGGCGCCTGGACGATGAGGCTAGTGCATACGATGAGACATAAAAGACCGAGTGGGCCCGGAGTTCATGGCGTCCCCTCCGAAACATCGGTTGGATGCGGCAGCTTAGTCCAAAAGCGGGCGGAGTGGGTCCTCGGGAGTACTGCACAGGTTTTGCTACACCGATCCTAACGAGGGTTCTGATGACCGGCGTTGACCCTCTAGGGCATGGTCGGATCAACTCGATCTCGGAATGAAGATGATGCGTGAAGCAGCGCGGTTCCAGCCCGTGAGAGAAGCGCGTACTGAGAGTGCAAGGTTGTTAACCATTGCTTCGTTGATACATTCGCAGGAATGTCTTGCCCTCGGACCCAAAGAACTCTATGCCACGAAAAAAGATCCTTGATCGTACACAGAAGTACACTCAGCCGTTCCGCATCACGAAAGGCGAGGGCTTTGATCTAAAGAACTATGATCCCAGCGATACCTGCGGCCTGATGCTACGCAAGGGAGAGGCGTCCGAGCTCCTTCAACAGGGCACCCAGTGGCTAGCACAAGAGCAGGACATGCTTTACGCCCAGGACCGCTGGTCGCTCCTACTCGTGTTTCAAGCAATGGACGCAGCAGGCAAGGACAGCACGATCAAGCACGTGATGACAGGCGTGAATCCGCAAGGCTGCCAGGTTTTTTCCTTCAAGCAGCCCTCGCAAGAAGATCTCAGCCATGACTTCATGTGGCGGTATTGCAAATGTTTGCCAGAGCGCGGGAGAATCGGGATCTTCAACCGCTCCTACTACGAGGAGGTTCTCATTGTGCGCGTGCACGAGGAGATCCTGATGAAGCAGAATCTGCCCCAGCCGCTGATCGGAAAACGGATATGGGATGAGCGGCTCGCAGATATAGCAAACTTCGAGAGCTACCTCACTCGCCAGGGAATTATTATTCTCAAATTCTTCCTGCAGGTGTCGCGCAAGGAACAAAAGAAACGCTTTATGAAGCGGCTCGATACTCCCGAGAAGAACTGGAAGTTCTCTGTTTCGGATGTGCATGAGCGTAAGTTCTGGGATGACTACATGTCCGCATACGAGAAAGCTATTCGTGCCACCGCGTCGAAGCATGCCCCTTGGTTCGTGGTGCCAGCCGACAACAAGTGGTTTACACGGCTTGTGGTCGCCGCCGCGATTGTGGAAGCAGTGGAGGAACTCGATCTCACATACCCGAAAGTCGACGCGAAAAAGAAGAAGGAGCTGGCGACAATGCGCACCGCACTGGCCCGTGAGAGATAGAGCGGACCGGTTTATGGACCAGCTTCCACCGCTGTGATGGTCCTGCGCAGTGAATCCGATGAACGGATGACAAACTTCTCGGTCTCTACGACTAGGAAGAACACCAAACCGCCGACGAGGAGCCAGGGCCAAATGCGAAGTGGAATGGCTTCGTTGCCGAACACCGCTTGAAACGGTCTTGCATAGGTGAAAACAAGTTGTAGGACCACGACCGCAACTATGCCAAGGGGTAGATATCTGTTGCCCGCCTGGGCCTTCAGAGAGAGCGATGAGTCGAGCAAGTAGCGGCTGTTCAGCAGGTAGAAGACCTGACCGATGGCAATAGCATTGACTGCTACGGTCCGAGCGAGCGAGTCTGATCCACCCTGCGATTTTATCCAGAAGAACGCCAACAACGTGTAGGCCAAAAGCGCGAGACAAACAAGATACGCCAAATACCAAAGCCCGTCACGATCTGGCGGTCTATCGTGCGCGGAGGCCGGCGCATCACGTCGATCTCGTGTGGTTCAAAGGAGATTACCAGGCCGAGTGCGACCGAGGTGACCATATTAATCCAAAGAACCTGAGGCGCCGTAATCGGCATGGTGAAGCCAAAGAAGATTGCCACCGCAATGACTAGAGCTTCTGCGACGTTTGTCGGCAATATGAAAAGCAAGGCCTTCTCGATGTTGTTGTAAACCGTACGCCCTTCCTTCACCGCCTGGGTGATCGACGCGAAATTGTCATCCGCCAGGATCATCTCAGCAGCTTCTTTCGTAACTTCGGTGCCCTTGATGCCCATTGCAACCCCAATATCAGCCCTTCTTAAGGGCAGGGGCATCGTTCACACCGTCACCCGTCATCGCCACAATCTGGCTGTTCGCCTGAATGGCCTGCACCAGGCGAAGCTTATGCTCGGGGCTTGCCCGGGCAAAAACGCGAAGAGATGGACACTGCTGCGTTGCAGGAATGCG
>Ga0157372_10009307_pt1 | contig 10448 bp, 13 predicted proteins | sample C55metaG_FD_115307 | JGI IMG/M metagenome (GOLD analysis project Ga0157372, IMG submission 115307) | Corn rhizosphere microbial communities from Kellogg Biological Station, Michigan, USA - C5-5 metaG | ecosystem: Host-associated > Plants > Roots > Rhizosphere > Soil | place: USA: Michigan...
AGGGCGACTGGCAGCCCGCGCAACGACCTTCATGGAACTACCGCAAGGAAGATGGCGGCGGCATCGTCATGGACATGTTCTGCCACTGGCGTTACGTCCTCGACCACACCTTCGGCCGCGTGCGTGCCGTCCAGTGCCTCGGAAAAATCGACATCCCCAAACGCTGGGACGAACAGCGCAAGCCGTATGACTCCACGGCGGAGGACACGGCCTACGGCACCTTCCAGATCGAAGGCGGCATCGTCGCGCAGATCAACTCCTCGTGGTGCTTCCGTGTCTACCGTGATGAGCTCTTCAGCATGCAGGTGGACGGAACGCTCGGCAGCGCGATCGCCGGGCTTCGCGAGTGCCGCGTGCAGCCCCGCGTAACCACGCCGCGCCCAGTCTGGAACCCGGATATCGAGAATCCCTTCCGATTCCGAGACCATTGGCAGGATGTTCCCGACAATCAAACCTTCGACAATGGGTTCAAGGTGCAGTGGGAGATGTACCTCCGCCACGTCGCCGAAGGCACGCCTGTCCCGCACGATTTTCTCGAAGGCGCCCGCGGCGTCCAACTCGCCGAGCTCGGTCTGCAATCCTGGCACGAGCGTCGCTGGCTGGACGTGCCGGAGCTGGAGGCGTAGCTTGGCAGCCTCGATCAGACTCGTACAGCCGGACGGCTCACTCTACAGCTATTCGCCGGCAGGTACACTCCTTGCACCTGAGCCGCGCGGTTCCTTCGCCTCACGCATCGCCTTCGCTGCCGCCCACGTCGTGGTGGACCCACTCCGCACCGCCGAGCCGCTGACGCAGCCCATCATCGACTGGGACGCCACCCTCGCCTATCGCGAGTATTTGTGGTCACTCGGCTTCGGTGTCGCCGAAGCCATGGACACCGCCCAGCGCGGCATGGGCCTCGACTGGCCGCTTGCGCTCGAGCTCATCCGCCGCACCTCCGCCGCCGCGACAGGCCGCGACGTCCTTCTGGCCAACGGCGCAGGCACCGACCACCTCGTCCCTGGCGCCGCCGGCACCATCCAGGACGTCGTCACCGCCTATCTTCACCAGTGCGAAGCCATCGAGTACGCCGGAGGCCGCATCATCCTCATGGCCAGCCGAGCCCTTGCGGCCATTGCCGCCGGCCCGGAGGACTATGCCGCCGTCTACTCCGCCGTTCTGTCGGAGGTGCGCGAGCCCGTCATCCTCCACTGGCTCGGTCCTATGTTCGACCCCGCCCTCCCGGGCTACTGGGGCAGCGACAACATCTCCGCCGCCATGGACAACTGCCTGGCCATCATCCGCGACAACGCCGCCAAAATCGACGGCATCAAGATCTCGCTGCTCGATGCCGACCTCGAAATCGCCATGCGCCGCCAACTCCCGCCCAACGTCCGCATGTACACCGGCGACGACTTCAACTACGACCGCCTCATCCTCGGAGACGAGCACGGCCACTCGGACGCCCTCCTCGGGATCTTCGACGCCATAGCCCCCGCCGCCTCCCTCGCCCTCACCGCACTCGAATCCGGCGACACGGCCCGGTTTCACACGCTGCTCGAGCCGACCGTCCCGCTCTCGCGCCACATCTTCGCCGCGCCCACCCAGCACTACAAAAGCGGCGTCGTCTTCCTCGCGTACCTCAACGGCTTCCAGTCACATTTCCGCATGGTCCGCGGGGCCGAGTCCGCCCGCTCCGTCGCTCACCTCTGCGAACTCTTTGTCCTCGCCGACAAAGCCGGCGTCCTCCTCAACCCCGACCTCGCCATCCAGCGCATGCGCGCCTTCCTCGCAATCGCAGGTCTGGGATAACCCCAAAAGTTTAGAAGTGTCATTCTGAGCCGTAGGCGAAGAATCTCGGTGTTGTTCCGCCACTAGCCTCGATTTCCAGTCAAACGGAGAATCTGTTCTAAGCTAGTTCGAATCAAGTTGGGGAGAACCAATTCTCCAAGCTGGAGCGGGAAATTGGCCCAAGGACCTAGTGAGGCAGGAGTGAAGCGATCATGGATTGAATCTGCAGTCGCCTACAACATTTTCTTGTGGTCTTCATGGATAGTTGTGCTGCTGAGCATTGCTATTATTTTTATGCTCACGCCATTCATCAATTTGGTCCAGGGGCCGAGCACGGGGGCATTTCTCGTGCGAGCACTTGGCGCCTCGATAGGCGTAGCCAGTGTTGCAGCTGGTCCAATTATCTTCTTGGGAATGGCGATATTTTGCCTCGTCAAGGACTGTTCGACGAGAGCCATCAAGATACTTTGGTTCGTTATCTTTTTGACAACGTCGTGTTTCGGATCCGCTATCTACTTTTTTGCAGTTTACAGAAACTACATAAGACCTGGTGGGATCGTCCAGCTTAGACACTGAAACGATGTCTGCTCTCACCCATCGCAGGGTGTCGATGAGTTAGCTACTAGCGGCCAAACAGAACCCTACCGGCAACAAAGGCATATTGAATGCGGGGTTATAAAGATGTAAGCCAAAACGCCTGACGCACGACACCGATCCGCGATGATAACTTCCACCGACTCCGCCCTGCTCGCCCGCCTCAGCTTCAATCAAATGACCGCCGACCCATGGTCACTCGAAGAAGCCGTCCGCCAGTGCGAGAAGAACCACGTCCCCTGGATCGCCCCCTGGCGTCACAAACTTGACGACGTCCACAAGGCCGCGGCGCTCATCCGCAATGCCGGTCTCCAGGTCTCAAGCCTCTGCCGTGGCGGCTGGTTTTCCGCGCCCACTCCTGAAGAGCGCCGCCAGCGCATCGCCGACAACCGCGTAGCCATCGAGCAAGCCGCCATCCTCGGCAGGCCCGTCCTTGTCCTCGTCAACGGTCCCGCGCACGGTCAGACCCTCGATGATGCCCGTGCAACCGTCCTCGACGGCATTGCCGAAGTGATCCCAGACGCGGAGAAGGCCGGCGTCACCCTCGGCATCGAGCCGCTCCACCCCATGTACGCGGCCGACCGCTCCGTTGTCGTCACGCTCAAGCAGGCGAACGATATGGCGAAACAACTCGAAAGTTCCGCCGCCGGAGTAGTCATCGACGCCTTTCACGTCTGGTGGGACCCCGAGGTCTACACCGAAATCGAGCGGGCCCGCGGCCACATCGCCGGCTTCCACGTCTCCGACTGGTCCGTTCCGCTGCCCGGCATCCTCATGGGCCGCTCGATGATGGGCGACGGAGTCATCGAGCTCCGCCGCCTCCGCACAGCCGTCGAGGCCGCTGGATACACGGGCCCGATCGAAGTAGAAATCTTCAACGACGAGATATGGGCCGCAGCCGATGACACGTTGATCCCCCGCATTCAACAGGCGTTTCTGGACCATGTTTAGCGGGTAGCATGGAACTCTGGAGCATCGCGAAGCCGTGCGTAAGGAGGCATAGCTTGCAGAAGTACCTTTTGATTGCGATTGGCGGAGCATTGGGGTCCATCGCCCGATATTGGGTCGGATCGGCGGTTGCCGGCCGCCTCGGCGCCAGGTTTCCCTTCGGCACCTTCGTCATCAACATGACCGCCTGCGTAATTATCGGCTTCTCCATGACATTCCTGGCAAAGAGAGCAGACGTGAACCCCGCTTGGAGGTTCCTTGTGCCGGTAGGTTTCGTCGGCGCCTATAGCACCTTCTCGACCTATGAGTGGGAGACTCTCGCCACCATTCGGAGTGGTGCTTTCGCGCTCGCGTCTCTCTATGCCGTCGGAAGCCTCATCCTCGGCCTCGCCGCCGTCTGGTGCGGCGCGTTCTTCGCGGAGGTGCTGTCGTGAGCAGGAACAGTCGCCCGTTGCTTCGCAACGGTTGCATTCTTGGGAGGCTTCATGTTGACTGCCGGTAAAGCCGTAAAAGTTACGATTTACCTGAGCGAAGGCTCCACGCATCATGGCGCCTCCACCTACGCGAGCATTCTCGACTTTCTTTTTTATCGCGGCGTGGCCGGCGCGACGGTTCTGAAAGGGGTCGCCGGGTTCGGCGCCGACCATCACATCCATTCCTCAAGCTTCGTCGAAATTTCGGACCACCTCCCGCTCAAAATCGAGTTCATCGAGTCCCGCGAGAAGGTGGACGAGCTTTTAGGCAAACTCGAAACCATGGTCGGCACGGGCATGATCGAAATTCAGGAGACCTCGATCGCCAAACCGGCACAGGTTTCAAAGCCGGAGATAGCAGAACCTTCAGCACACTTGAAGATCGAGGGCAAGGCCAGGCTGATGCGAATCTACATTGGCGAAGATGACCGCTGGAAAGACAAGCCCCTGTATGAGGCGCTGGTCGAGGCCATGCGCGCGAACGATATTGCGGGTGTCACCGTCTACCGCGGCACTCTTGGCTATGGCGCGCACCGGAGAGTTCACAAAGACAAACCGTTGCACCTCTCGCACGACTCTCCCGTGATGCTCTCGGTCATCGATACGGAAGAGAAGCTGCAAGCCTTTCTCCCGCTGATCGACCAGATGGTCCAGGAGGGACTGGTCGTCCTCTCGGACGTCGACATCATCAAGTACGCCTATCGAACAGAAGCGGCTCCGAAGAAGTCGGATGGCGCTGAACCATAAGCGAGGGCATGACGATGAAGGAGCAGTATCAGGCGCGGATGTTGCGCATTCATTTCGGTGAATCCGACAAGTGGCAGGGGAAGCCTCTTCACGAAGCCATTGTCGGCAAATGCAAAGAGCTTGGTATCGCAGAAGTCGTCGTCTATCGCGGCATAGAGGGCTACGGCACCAGCACGCGGATTCACCAGGCCAGCCACTGGATCTTCTCGCGCGACGCTCCCATCATGGTGAGCATCATCGACAGGGAAGAAGCGATCGACAAGCTCATTCCAGAGTTGGGTCTGATGGTCAACGAAGGTCTGATCGCAATCTCGAACGTTGAGGTCATCCGCTACTCCCGGAGCCCCGCAACACCTCCCGCCGGGCACTGATCGCCGTCTCCTCGCTCCGCCCCACGCGGTTTTCCACAGCTGCCGTCGCCCAAAATTGTTGTCAAGCCCCTTTTCTCGTAAATCACTGATACAGAGTGCAATAGAGATCGTCGCCAGTTATGTGCAATCTGCTATCCTTAAATTAAGGGAGTAGAAAATCCCCGACGCCCCGGATCTCTGGGGCGTTTGCTTTTACAAGCTGCCGAAGGAATGTCCGGCAATGAGTATCAATTTTGCTCGGGCCAGCTCGGTTCGCCAGGCAGCTCGGTTTGCTTGGCCAGCTCGGCAAGGGCCGGAGGCCCGCCACATATTTAGCCTAAGGCCGAAGGCCTAGGTAAGTTGCAGACACCGCACACGAGGGCTGAAAGCCCGACACATACTCTCTTCCTCGAAAGGCTGTGTTTTGTGATATTTAGCTGTAAATATCCCAGTATCTAATATTTACAGCCAAATATAAGAAATTGCTGTATTTAGTGACCGGGGTGCAGGTGCAGAGACAATTTTGGCGCCCCTGAGAGGGAAGCACCAAAAGAGTCTTCGGAAGGGGCTGGACAGATTCCTCAATCCGCGATATTGTAAACCAGTCGGTTATATAACCCAACGGTTTACAACAAATGCAGGATCACCTCACCGCCACCTTCGCCGCCCTCGCCGATCCCACTCGCCGCGCCATCCTGGCTCGGTTGGCGCTTGGCGAAACCTCCGTGACCGAACTCGCCAAGCCGTTCGACATGTCCATGCCCGCTGTCTCCAAGCACCTCAAAGTCTTGGAGCGCGCCGGCCTCATCGTCCGCGGCCGCGAGGCGCAGTGGCGCCCCTGCCGTCTGGAAGCCGCCCCGCTCCAACAGGCGGCCAGTTGGATCGAGGATTACCGCCGTTTCTGGTCCGCTCACGTGGATGCTCTCGAGCGCCACCTGGATCGCATGGCTCAAGCAGCGCCAGAAGACCCGAAGCTTCAAGACCCCAACTCTGACAAAGGAGAAACGAAGTGAAGATCAAACTGACAAGCGTATACGTCGACGATCAAGACAAAGCCCTCCGCTTCTATACAGACATACTGGGCTTCACCAAGAAGGCTGATTTTACCCAAGGCCCATTTCGGTGGCTGACTGTCGCTTCGCCCGAGGAGCCGGAAGGCACTGAGCTGCAGTTGGCGCTCAACAACAACCCGGCTGCCAAGACCTATCAGCAGGCGCTGTTCCAGCAGGGTCAGCCGGCCGCGATGTTCTCGACCGACGACGTTCAGGCCGACTATGAGCGAGCGAAGGCGCGTGGCGCCCAGTTCACCATGCCGCCAACCGACGTGACCGCCTCCAAAATCGCGATGCTGAACGATACCTGCGGCAATCTCATTCAACTCGTGCAGCTGATGCGATGGTAACGGCCATCCAGCCAAGGAGAAAAGGTGATCGATCGAGAGCAGTACGTACCCGGTCCCGCAAGTGACGCGCAAGTCCGAAAGGGCGGAGAGAGCTGGACGCTCATTCTCGTCAGGGAATTGCGCCACTCGCCGGACAAAGTCTGGCAGGCGCTGACCGATCCCGCGCAGCTCTCCGAATGGGCTCCATTCGACGCTGACCGAAGCCTGGCAACCGTCGGGCCCGTGAAGCTCTCGACCGTCGGAACGCCGGCACCGCAGGTCTCCGAGAGCACCGTCAAGCGCGCCGAACCGCCAACCCTGCTCGAGTACAGCTGGGGCAGCAACGACCTCCGATGGGAGCTCGAACCGCTCGGCAGCGGGACACGCCTCAGGCTCTGGCACAACATCGATCGCCGCTTCATCTCGTGGGGCGCCGCTGGCTGGCACATCTGTTTCGACGTCCTGGACCGGCTCCTCGCAGGCCAGCCGATTGGCCGCATCGCAGGTCGCGATGCAATAAACTTCGGCTGGCAGCGTTTGGTCGCCGAGTACGCAAAGCTGTTCGGCGTGGAGGCCACTTGAGCGCCACGCCTGGAAAACCCGAAGAACTGGAGGGACAATCCGATGAAATCCGCCTCTGAACTCATGGACGACAAAATCAAGGAACTCGGCGATTGGCGAGGTAAGACACTCGGGAGAGTGCGCGACATCATCCACAAGGCAGATCCTGAAATCGTCGAGGAGTGGAAGTGGGTGAAACCCACGAACCCGGGAACCCCGGTATGGTCCCACGGGGGCATCGTCTGCACGGGAGAAACGTACAAGAGCGTGGTCAAGCTGACGTTCGCCCGGGGAGCTGCCTTGAACGATCCATCAGACCTGTTCAACTCAAGTCTCGATGGGAATGTCAGGCGCGCCATCGACATTCACGAAACCGACAAAATCGATGAAGTGGCCCTGCGGGATTTGATTCGCGCTGCTGTGGACCTCAATCTCCAGGGCAAGGCCAAGCCGAAGCCCCGGCGAGCGAAGAGCAAGCTGAATTGACTCAGCCGCAGCGCGATACTGCCGACACCATGGCTACACCACAGCCTCAATCAGTTTCTAGCAACTCGGCTATTCCTTTTTAGATTCTGTTGAGATTGTCCGACTCAGCGTCTTGGGCGGCCGCCAGTTTGCGGGCAATTCCGGATAGGAACTTTACGTTATTGGTAGTCTCATCCATTAGAGCGGGATACAGTCTGATTACCTCTTCAATGGCTTGTAGATTTCAGCCGAAGCGAGCGTCCAGTCTGCGCCAATTCCTCCGCCGATCAGCACTGATCCATCCGGCAAGAGCGTTGCGGAGTGCCAGAAGCGGGTCACGTTCATTGAATCCGTGGCGGTGAACGAGCCAGACACTGGATCGTAGAGCTCTGCACTAGCGAAGCTCTGATAACCAGCCGAGTAGCCAACATATCCACCAGCGATCAATACCCTGCCGTTCGAAAGCATGGTCGCCGTGTGGGCAATGCGACTTGTCGTCATCGTCCCAGTGGGGAAGAACTGGCCGGTAACTGGGTCGTAGAGTTCGGCAGTCGCCAGCGGAGCAGAATTTGGGAGAAGCTGGCCGATGCCGAAGGTTGGACGGGACTCGCCTCCAGTGATCAACACTTTGCCGTTCGCAAGCAGAGTGGCTGTGTGTCCCGACCGGGGAGTATTCATCAGGCCAGTTGATGAAAATATGCCTGTAGCTGGATCATAGAGCTCCGCAGAGGCAAGCGCTCCTTGGCCGTTCTCACCACCGGCGATCAGTACTTTTCCTGATGGCAGCATGGTCGCTGTGTGGCCGGTTCGCGAAGAAGTCATGCTTGGGCCTGCGACAAAGGATCCCACTGCAGGATCGTAGATTTCCGAACTGGCCAGCGCTTCGGCACTTGTTGAGCCGCCGGCAATCAGAACTCGACCGTCTCCCAACAGAGTCGCGGTATGTTGAGTGCGGGCGGCGTGCATCGAGCCCGTATTAGCAAAGCTGCGACTTACCGGGTCGTACAGCTCGGCAGTTGGTGTTGGAGGGAGCCAGGTTGGATAGCCAGTGAATTGATTCCCCCCGGCAATCAGGACCTTGCCGCTCACTAAAACCGTTGCCGTATGGAGTTCGCGCGCAATGCAGGGCTTTCCGGTCGACGAGAATTTCCCCTGGGAAGGGTCGAAGATTTCAGCGGATGGAATAGACACAAGCAGATCGTCAATATCCAACTGTCCGCCATCGACTATCAGAACAGTGCCATCAGGCAGCAGAGTCGCCGTGTGGCCGGCACGCGGTTGACCCATCGATCCAGTCGGTAGGAATGTCGACGCGCCGGACGACGTAGTTCCTTTGGTGTCCCCGCCCCAGATTATCGCGCTATCGCAACCAGAGCTGGCATTCGAACTGCCGGTTCCTGGGTTGCTTCCCGTCCCCGGGTTGCTTCCCGTCCCGGGGTTGCTCCCCAATCGGATGACGTCAGTGTTTCCGGCGCCTCCACAGGCTGTCATCAACCCGAAAAGACAGCTGACGGATAAGAACCGAATCCCCTTCATTGCATTTCCTCCTCGTGGGAACCGGTTGCGAGCTACATTTTGAGCACAATTGCGACAACTGATCCTCGTACTGCAAGGAGTTTTAGTCGCACGATCCGGAATAATGAGGGACGCCGGATAAGGAAAAGCCACCGGCGCTTCGACGAGTTGCTCGGAGGCCGGAAAAATCCGCCGTCCCTCTGCGTGAGCCCAGTCCTTCAGAGCAAATCCGTGGCTTTCGTGGTGATCGTTACGCGGGTTCCCACAAGCGTTCCGAACAGTTGCTATCGATCCCGGCTCAACAGAAAGCCGTGGGTCCCCGTTGCGTCAGCATACGATCCAACCACGTCTCCCCTGGCATTGATCCCAATCGCTGCCGTGGCGGAGGCGCCCGGAACGTCGATTGTTGTGAAGACGCCGCCGCTCATCAGGAAACCGTGCGTACCGGTTGGGCCGAGCAAACATGGCGACGCCCAATCGCAGTAGGTGCCTACCACATCACCGCGCTCGTTGATGCCGCCGTTGTCCAACGAAACCGGCTGTCCGCTCGGAGGCGCCAGTACCGTCAAGTTGCCATTCGCCAGGAAGGAGATCTGTTCTTTGTGGTCTGGCGTCAGAAACCCACCCGCAATTTCACCGGGCGAATTCACCTTGAACAGATCGGTTTCGAGCGCCCCCGGAATGTCGATGGTTGTGAACTGGCCATCGCTCAGCAGAAACCCATGGAACGAACCGCCTCCCGGGGCCGCGCAGGGGAGATGAGTGCAATAGCGGCCCACAATGTCACCGCGGTTGTTGATTCCCAGAGCATTGGTGAACACTGATCCTGGCGCGTCGAATGAGGTAAACACACCGTCCTTCAACAGAAAACCATGGCGCTGGGTAGGAGCCGACGGCGCCGCGTACTGACCCGCGATGTCGCCACGTTCGTTGATCGCCGTAGCCACCGTAAGGTTGGCTCCTGGAAAATCAATGGTAGTGAAATCCCCGCTGGGGCTGCGCATGAATCCATGCGTCACCCCTGCACTCGCATACCGGCCAACGATGAAGCCTTCAGAGTTAATGTCAAGCGCCAGAGTGACCGTCGCTCCGGGCACATCGAAGGGTGTAAGGGTTCCAGGCTGTGCGATTGCACCGGGTAAATGGATCTCTTGAGCGTGAGAAGCTCCCATGCAGGATGCGAGCGTCACGAAAAATCCCGCAAGCAGTCGGAAAATGAGAATGGCAGGCCTCAGGGTGGAACGTTTCGTTGTAGTGGAGATGGAATTCATGACCTTTGCTCCTTTTTGATTGGCATCCGCGCGTGCAGAGCGGACCTGGCAAGTGTTGGCGGGTTGAACGTCGGCCCTGGAACTGCTTGGAGAGCCGAAACTGTCGCGTATGTTGAGGACAAACGGGAGACTGCGACAACTTGATCCCTGACCCTAACGAGCGTTGGCGGCAGGGTTCCAGGGAGGACGGCGGATCGGACAATCCGCCGTCCTTTCCCTTGAGCACAGCCCTTCAGAGCAAATCCGTAGCTTTCGTAGTGATCGTCACGCGGGTTCCCACAAGCGTTCCGGAAAATGTCACTGTCTGATTTCCCGAGGTGTCGTAGGCAGTCAGAGTGAACGATCCGGAGTAATGGCTTCCATCCGGGCTCAA
>Ga0157372_10009308_pt1 | contig 10448 bp, 5 predicted proteins | sample C55metaG_FD_115307 | JGI IMG/M metagenome (GOLD analysis project Ga0157372, IMG submission 115307) | Corn rhizosphere microbial communities from Kellogg Biological Station, Michigan, USA - C5-5 metaG | ecosystem: Host-associated > Plants > Roots > Rhizosphere > Soil | place: USA: Michigan...
GCGATGTCCGATCTGATGCGCGCGTCTCACGTAAAACGGATTCAGTAACAACTCCTTCAGCTCGCGCGCTACGAGTTCCGCTTTGTATTCCTTCCGACCGATCGTCCGCGCGACGCCAAGACGCGTCACGCGAGCCGCGTTGTCTGGTTGATCGTGCGCAAACGGCACGACAAGCATCGGAATTCCAGCACGCAAACCTTGTCCGGTCGTGCCCACACCGCCCTGGTGAACCATCGCCGCAGCTCGCGCCAGGACCTCGCCGAACGGCGCGTAATTGAAGGCCGCGATGCCTTCGGGCAAACGCTCTTTGGGACGGTTTTCCTCGTTACCGATCAGCAGCAAAGCTCGTCTCTTCAACAACTTCGCCGCCGCCACACTCTCGCGGTAGAAATCGCCTGCTACGTGGACTGCCGCCGAGCCGAGCGTGAAAACAATCGGTCGAGGACCCTGTTCCATAAACCTGATCAGTTCGGGATCAGCCGGCTCGTTGTCTTTCTTGTCATAGAAAGGAAAGCCGGTCATGACAGTGTTTGTGGGCCAATCGGACTTCGGCACACACAGCGCGTTCGAAAACATCGCGAGGTTCAGTTCCGGCGAGAATTGACCCTCGAATAACGGGTGACCTCCCGGCGGTAGACCAAGTTCCTCGCGGAACTCATAAAGCTCTACGAGCCACGGGTTTGTCAGAACTTTTATGAACGTCTCGAATGCACGTGCGGCGCGTGGTCCAAAGTAGGTCAGTACTTTGTGAAGCCACGGCATGTTTGGTGGCACGAACGGATCGAACGCCGACCACAATGACGCAGGTGAAAGAACCGTCGAAACCCAGGGGATACCACTCTGCTGCGCGACAAGTGGTCCAGCCAGAACGATCGGATGCGTCACGAGCAGGTCGGCGCCGCGAATGGCCGAGCTCAGATCGTGATACATGCCGCGAACCGCCGGCACCAGGATTTGTTTGAAAAGATATTCAGCTCCGCGATTCGGATCGACGACACCGTCAAGCATGCGACGGTATTCGGGCGTCTCGGGCTCCGGCATGATGGGTCGAATCCGACGAAACTCAATCCCGAGTGACTCGATTCGGCTCCGGTAAGTATTGCTGGTGGCGATAACGGGCTCGATGTAGCGCTTTTTCATTTCGAGCGCCAGGGCGATGTATGGGTGCAGATCGCCAAGCGAGCCAATGGTCGTCAGCACCACTCGATTTTTCCTAAACGTATTCAACTTATGATTCCTCCTCTGCGCTCAATCAGTGTTTTCAATTCAACGCTGGTGAAGATAGGAGAGAGGCGGGTGTAGTCGCATATGCCGAAAGATACATTTCGAGGGTGTATTTGGAGGTGGATTTTGGACTTTGGTCTTTGGCCTTGGTCTTGGTGCTTTGTACTTTGTGTTTTGTTCTTAGACTAAGCACCAAGCACCAAGCACCAAGTACCAAGCACCAAGCACCAAGACCAAAGCCAAAAAATGTATCTTTCGGGCCATTACATTCCCTGAAGAAACCAGTATTTTGTGGGTGACATTTGATAGGGAGATATTGACTTATGGACACAATTAATACGGACGTAATCATTATTGGCGCAGGCCCGACCGGACTTTCGCTGGCCTGCCAGTTCATTCGCTACGGGATCGATTTCGTCGTCGTCGAGAAAAACGAGAGTTTTACGCGGTTTTCGAAAGCCATCGGGGTCCAGGCACGCACACTCGAGATTTACGAGCAGCTTGGACTGGCCCAACCAGCGATCGAAGAAGGTGAAATCGCAAGCAAGATCCGCTTAATAGAAGGCGGCGAAGTGCGTGGCGAGATGCACCTCGGTAATTTCGGTAAAGACCTCAGCGCGTACCCGTACATGCTGATGTTGGAACAAAGCAAAAACGAGGAACTGCTTTACAGACACGTGCAAAGCCACGGCCGAGAAGTTTGGTGGAAAACCGAGCTCGAGAGCTTTTCGCAGGATGAAAACGGAGTTACGGCTCGTGTCAAAAGAGACTCAGGCGAGTCGCAAACGATCACCGGCAAGTATCTTGTTGGTTGCGATGGCGCGAGCAGCCCCGTCAGGCACGGCCTCGGACTCACGTTTGAAGGCAGCACTTTCGAGCGTCTGTTTTACGTTGCCGATGCTCGCGTCGACTGGGAGTTGCCGCACGACTCGCTGCACGTTTGCCTGGCGCGCGAGGTGTTCACTGCGTTCTTTCCGATGAAAGGTGAGAATCGTTATCGAATTGTCGGCACATTTCCGGAAAGCAAAAACCAGGAACAGGGCGAAGTTCTCTACGAGGAGATCGAGCAACAGATAAAAGACGAAGCCAAACTCGCGCTCGAGATCTCGGATGTCAGGTGGTTTTCACTCTATAAGGTCCACTCTCGGCGCGTTAACAGGTTTTCAAAAGGAAGGTGCTTTCTCGCGGGCGATGCGGCGCACATTCACAGCCCAACCGGCGCGCAAGGCATGAACACAGGCATCCAGGACGCCTACAACCTCGCGTGGAAACTCGCGCTCGTCATCAAAGGCGTGGCAGGCCAGAGCATTCTCGAGACGTACAACGAGGAGCGACTCGCGAACGCGAAGCGACTTCTGGAAACGACCGATCGCATTTTCGAGTTTGCAGCAGGCGAAAACTGGCTGCTGGGCTTGATTCGCACGACTATCTTTCCACCGCTGGCGGGATTCGCCACGACTCTCGAGCCGATCAGAAAAATATTCTTCCCGCTGATCTCGCAGATCGGGATCTCGTATCGCGAAAGTGCCCTGAGCGAACATCGCGACGATGAACCCGATCACGCTAAAGCTGGCGACCGCATGCCGTATTTCTTAGTTGAAGGGGAGAACATTTTTCACAAACTAAACGCGCCCAAATTTCACCTGCTCGTGTTTTCAAACGGCGACAAGCGAGGCATTTGCCGGGAGCTTGAAAGTGAGTTCGGCGACGTGGCTGCGTGTCACGTCATTCCGATCGATTCGCGTGTGCGTGAGATCTTCGAAAAGGAGAACGACTTCGTCGTCTTCTTACGACCGGATAACCATATTGCATTCATTTCGTCAGAGATCTCTCTCGACGGTGCGCGAGAGTATTTGAATCGAATTGCTGAAAGTTAAGGCCATGATTACAGATAAAGAATTAGACAAAACGTTTTACGAGATCCAGGTGAAAGGTTACCTGGACGCGAGATGGAATGAGTTGTTTGAAGGCATGACCATCGCATGGAAGAACAATGTCACAACCATCTCGGGAATGGTTGCGGACCAGGCCGCGCTCCACGGTTTGCTGGCGCGCGTGCGTGACTACGGGCTCACCTTGATTTCGATCAAGTCCGAGTGACAGGATTTACAAGATTCTCAGGATTTACAGGACTCATCACGAAAATCCTTTTAAATCCTGAAATCCTGTTATCCTACAATCGTGTCGAAGCGAAGTTGTTGGCATAATTTGATCTTACTCCTGCTGCTGTTGCCTGTCGCTGCCTGCTCGAGGAACAACACTGCGCCGGTCGCTGGTCTAACCGCTCACTACGTCGAGTCGGTAAACACAGTATCGGGCAGTTTCGCCGTCGATGGAGTTTTCAGCTATGACAAGAAGCCCTTCAACATCAATCCGACGCAGGCGTATGCGCGCGTCGTAAAAAATCAGCAGGATCCAAATAAAAAAGATGCCTTGATCGTGCTGGTTGAAAAACCACTTACACGATTCGCTCTTGCCGTCGCGGAAAACGACGACGTCGAAGCGGCGACGGCGGAGTTGAGCGACGTACTGCAAAACCGCGATGCGCGCGGCGTTGTTTTCCGCGTTGCGATGGATCAAAGCGGCAACTCCGACGTTACACCATACTTCAATGGCAATGATTATGAGTTTGGCAATCTGGTCGTTGAGATCAAGTCGCTTGCGAATGACAAAGTTGAGGGCAAGGTCAAGTCAATCACTCCGTTACAGCAGGCTGACATCAACTTCAGCGTGCGGTTGCAGCCTGATATCTGGACCGGAGGCGCGTTCTACGAGCAGCCACCAACGAAACTCTCGCCCGGGCAGGCAAGCGGCCAACTCGTGATCAACGATAAGGCTGTAACTCTCACGAACGCCTACGCGCGAGTTGTTGAATTGGACCTGTTTGACGAAAACAAAAACGTGTACAAGGTGTGGCTGACAGAAAAGCCGGTCGACGAGAAGGCGTTGTTCGACGACCACGCAAACAACCTGCTGGCCATGAAGAACAGCGGCAACACTTACGTCTTGACGTACAAGACGACTGGACCAATCGATCGCAGCGAAGCGAATCTTTGGTGGGTAAGCCAGCTCGCAAGCGATGCGAAGGATGAGAGCCTGCAAGCGTCGAGCGATGTGTTCGACCAGATTCCCGGAATCGAGCGCGATTACGTCAGATACGACAAAGATGCGATTGAGGGACGGTTGTTTTCAGCGTTTCCCATTCATCAAGACGATCGCATCTACAGAGTCGACCTGCTTTTCAACGCCGCGATGCTCCCGCCTGCGGTTACGAATGGACCAGTCACGGCGAACAACGGTGGCTCCGCGCTGCCTGCTGACGGTGGCGCGCCTGCGAAGGCATATTTTTCCGCGATTGATCGGATGAAGTCGGCCAAAGGTTTCGACCAAAAGATGGCTGTTTGGCTGAGTGTCGTGCCGGCCGCAGACGCGGAAAAGATCAAACGCGATCTCGAATCGGTGTCGCCGGCGCAGCGTCAAATGTTCCTTGAAGTGTTTGCTCCTCTCGACGATTTGAAGTTAGCCGGCGGATTTATCAAAGACAACAAAGCCACGCTGCGCTTCACGGGAACTGGTCGGGAAGGGAAGGCCACCGAGGTTGTCAACATGCATCTCGAAGGCGATCAGTGGAAAATCGGCCGCCGCGAGATTAGAGAAGAGTAGGGCCACAAAAAGGCACAAAGAAGACCACAAAGATCTAGCGTATCCCCTATTCCGTGCCCCCTATTCCTTTGTGACTTTTTTTGTGGTCTTCTTTGTGCTTTTTTGTGGCCACAGTTCTGCTAGAATTCGCCGCCGATGCCAACATCCACAATTCCTTCCGAGACGAACCGGCTCGTATCGCTCGACGTTTTTCGCGGAATCACGATTGCCGGGATGGTCCTTGTAAACAACCCGGGCACGTGGGAACACATCTACTGGCCGCTCGAACACGCCACCTGGCACGGTTGGACGCCGACTGATCTCGTTTTTCCTTTCTTTGTTTTCATTGTCGGGGTGGCAATCCCGCTCGCGTTCGCGAGGCGAGTCGAGAGTGGCGGTAGCAAACGCGACCTTTACCTCAAGATCATCAAGCGCACGTTGATCATCTTCGCGATTGGTCTGTTTCTCAATGGGCTTCCGTCGTTCGGGCTCGCAGAGTACCGCATTCCGGGTGTGCTGCAACGAATCGCGGTCTGCTACTTCTTCGCATCGATAATTTTTCTCAACACCAAAGTCAGAACCCAGGTAGCAATCGCGATTGGTTTGCTGATTGTTTACTGGTTGATGGTGAAGTTTATTCCGGCGCCGGGTTTCGCCGCGGGCGATCTCACGAAAGAGGGAAGCTTGCCGTCGTTTGTCGATCGCGTCGTGTTTGGCAAGCACGTTTGGGCACAGGCGAGGGTTTACGATCCGGAAGGACTGCTGAGCACGATCCCCGCTATCGCAACCGCGTTGATGGGAGTGTTGACCGGCACTTGGCTGCGAAGGGAAGAATCGCGGGTGGAGAAAGCCGCAGGGATGTTTGTCGTGGGCGCGGTTTGTGTCGCGATTGGTTGGTCCTGGAACGCGTTCTTTCCGATCAACAAAGCGTTATGGACCAGCTCGTACGTGTTGTTCACCGGCGGTCTGGCATTACAGTTCCTCGCGCTCTGCTACTGGATAATCGATATCAAGGGTTATCGCAGGTGGGCCAGGCCGTTCGAGGTGTTTGGTCTGAATGCGATTGCGCTGTACGTCGTCGCGGATCTAATAGCCGTCGCTCTTGGAACGATCAAAGTCGGCGATGGTTCGCTCGGTGGGTGGATTTATGAACATGTGTTTGCGTCGTGGGCATCGCCTTTGAATGCATCTCTGGCGTTTGCTATTTGCTTCGTCCTGGTTTGCCTGGTGCTGATGTGGATTCTTTACGCCCGAAAGATCTTCCTCAAGGTTTGACCTTCTTCGCCTCGTCGATCAAGAGATTGTTTCTCTCATAACTCAATCCTTCATCTCCTTCGAGCTGCGGTGGGTACTGGTGTTTCTGATACACCGGATACGCTTCCGTGCGCAGGTGGGCCAACATGTGATGACCGCGACGCACGGCACGTTCGTGACGCAGTGCCGTGATGTCGATCGGCGCCACGACGATCCGTTCACCAGGGCCTGGAGATGCTTCAGCTAACAGGCGTCCATCGAAGTCGACGACCTGACTGCCACCGGGCCACGAATACGGCGGGTAATGTTTCAAACTCGCGCCCTGGTTCGCCGCGACGACGTAAGCTGTGTTCTCGAGTGCGCGACAGCGATTCACGATGGTCCACCATGCCATCGGCTCAGTGGCGCCCCACGGATCCATGTACGCTGATACGCGGATCAAGACCTCGGCGCCATTCGCCGTCAACTGTCTCATCGCCTCCGGAAACAGCCAGTCGTAACAGATCGCAGAGCCGAGCCGGCCGATGGGCGTGTCGGCGATGGGAAACAACGGTTCGTCGTAGCCTGCGAGATCGTGCGGGCTCGTATGGACCTCGTATGGAATCCACGTGTTCACTTTTCGATATTTGTAAAGCACGCCTTCAGGACCGATGAGGCAAGTGGTGTTGAAGACATGGCCCGGCCATTTCGGATCGACCTCGAGCATTGAACCGCTTTGAATGTAAATGTCGTGTTCTTTTGCTTTCTGTTGCAGACGCTCGGTGTGTTCGTTTGGGATGGGAATGGCAAGTTTCTCGATGAGTTCTCTTGCAGTTTCGAAGACAGGTGCGGAGTGTGCGAACTCTGGAAACACGACGAGACGCACGGGAAGAAACGGCGCCGCACCTGCGACTGCGGAGTCGATCATTGAGAGCATGCGATCAGTATTTGATCGCATTGCTTTTCGATCAAGCGGGTTCGCGAAGTCTGTCTGGCAAGCGGCAACGGAATATCTCACAGGATTAACAAGATTTTCAGGATTTACAGGATTCGTCATTGCTGACCTCCGAATCCTGTTAATCTTGTAAATCCTGTAATCCTGTCTGGAATTGGTGACGTCACCACACGCGTGTTGTATTTCTCCATGTATCTTCGTCTTTGCTCAGTCATCGGGTAACGCTCGGGCCAGGTGTATGGATATTTGGTCATGCCGTGGAATGGAAGTGGTCCAACCTGGTCAGGACTCGCCGAATTAATGTCCATCTCCTTACTGAATCCGTTGGCATAGAGCAGGAACGTGCGCGTCCATCCTTTCGGCAATCCCACTTTGTCTGCCGGAAACGACAACACCAATTCATCACCTGGTTTAGAGATCACAAACATGTCGTCAGCATCGAGCAACAGCTCGCGCACGTCGCCTTCGCGTGTGTAGCGTCCGGTCATTACCTTCCACGGCGAGGTGAACGATACTTTTTTGTAATCGTAGGTCATTGGCTGTCGACCGTCAGGCGAGTGTTCCAGCGAGAAGCCGCGCCATTGCAGGTTAGCAACAAACGGATCGATGCGCGTCAATCTTATCGGAAACTGTTCAGCAGAATTCGCGACCAGGATCTGGTCCCAGTAGATACGCATGTTCGTAACGATGCGCACGTCGCGACTGGCGCTAAGAAACTTGTTTGAAAGTTCGACGACGATAGTCTGTGGTCGACCGACAGGGATCCCGATGTTTTCAATCACGGTTTTCCAATGCCCCTGCTTATCTTTCACCTGTAGCGCAGGCAGCTTCAGACTCTTTCCACTTTGAGACGCGGCGAGGTTATCGCTGGACCACGCGTAATCGGTCCAACCAGTCAGCAACAACAAACCTCCTCGGGCGGGCAAGTCCGGATCAAGTTTCAACGTCAATTCGTGATCGTCAGCGTAGCCTCGTATCTGTTTCAGCTTAAAATCGTCTGGATACTCGCGGTCCAAACGTGCGACGCGAGAAAGTAGGTCGTGACCATGCTCGTCGAAGGCCGCGAGTGGCGCACGAGCGTTTCGAGCCGTGTGGATTCTGAACGGTTGTGGTGGAACCGTAAGTCCTTCATTCGGAAAGACTTTTGTGCCCTCAGGATGAGCCACCGAAATCAACTGAACCTTATCTACAAACAGCGCTTCTTCTAATTCATTGGTCACGCGTAGCTCGTAGCGACCGTCGCGCTCGCGTAGTTGATCGCTGCGGATGCGAACGTACTCGTCAGGGTCCGGAGTGTTGAAGACACCCGGTGCGTCGAGGTGGCCCATCTCACCGCCGCCGAGGAAGTCGGTGATGAATTCGAAGCGCTCACCATTCCACGCGTAGAGATACGGACACGAAGATGGTTTGCGATCCAACTCTGTCAGCGAAACAGTGATGGGTGATTTAGTTGGCCCAGCGGCACTTGCAAATTCTGTTTCAGACTGAAGGATGCCGGCGGGCCACAACACGCGCACCGCGTCGACGGTCGTGCGTTTACTAAGACCAAAGAGAATGTCGGCAGGTGCAGGTGCAGGTGAAGCGGAATATGTTTCGAGTTTTTGAGCGAGGCTTCCCGCGCGGATTTCAATCTTCGATCCGACTGCGCTGCGGTTGCTGACTCTGCCGGTAAGATTCAGGTGCAGTGAGCGATTAGAGTTGCCGCCGTCGTTGCGCGCGATCTTCAGTCCACCCGGAGCGCCAAAAACAATGTCGGTGTCGCCGTCGCCGTCGAGATCGCCTGATGCGAGTACGCCGCGTTCGTTTAGCGCTGTTACGCCTGCGGTTGCTTTACTACTTACATCCACCCACGCATCACCCGTATTGCGCAGAACACGCAAACCTCCTCCCCGGACAATCGAAACAAGGTCAAGTAAACCGTCGTTGTCGTAGTCGAGGAACTGCGAAGCGCTGCTGCGGCCATCGGCTTGCGAGACCTGAAACCTCTCTTTGCCGTTGCTGAGCGCGAAGTAGCCCACGTTATCCGTCGGAGATGCGAAGTAAAAGTCAGTAAAGCCATCTTTATTTACATCGCCGGCGGCGACGTTAGTAGCACCTTTCACACTGAGACCGACTTCAGTTGCAACATCGCGGAACGTGCCATCACGCATGTTGCGCCAAAGCGAGGTCTTGTCCGTTGACGCGATGAGGAGGTCGATGTCGCGACGGTTGTCGAAGTCAGTCGGGACGATTGCGACAGCAGAGCCTGTTTCTGTGAGTTTTGCAGCAGCAGTCTGATCCGTGAACGTGCGATCGCCGTTATTTCGCAGCAGCAGCAGGTGCCGGTCACCGGCGATCATGATGTCGAGATCACCATCATGGTCGACGTCCGTGAACGCCATTGATCTGGGGCCGGGCGGTGGTGCTGGAATTTTGGCCGCCGTGGTTACATCTGAAAAGCTGCCGTTGCCGTCGTTGTGATAGAGCGCGCTTGTGTCGTGACGAAGTACAAACAAATCGGGACGGTTATCATTGTCATAGTCGCCGGCCATAGCTGCGATGACGAGGCCGACTTTCGACGCTGTAGAAAGAGCTCCAGATTGTGCAGTTACGTCCGTAAACTTGCCGGCATCGTTTCGAAGCAGGTGGTGAAGGGCGCCTTGGGCTACGAGCAGATCGAGATCACCATCGAGATCATAGTCAAAGAGCAATGGAATACTCGAAGGTGGGGGTTGGTTAACAGCCTGGTCAGTCGCCGGCCATTCGGCAGGAGGCAAAAAGGTTGTGGTCGCATCGGCGAACACGACTTCGGGAGTGCGTTTATCGACCAACTCCGGCTCGGCGCCCGTCGATGCGATCGCTTCCGCATACCGGCCCTGCTCGAGATAATTTGATCCAAGTGTGGTGCCAGTTCCCCGTTGACGCAATTCCTGAAACTGTGCAATGACTTTCTGCCCTTCGTCTCTCTGACCCGCACGCAACAACGCGGTTCCGAGGTTGTAAAGCGCGGTGGCGTTGTAGGGTTCAGCGGCGATGCTCGTGCGCAGCACTGCGATCGCTTCCGGATACTTTCGTTGCTGCGCATAGAGCTGACCCAGGTTCACATTCGCACCAACGTCGTTCGGATCGATACGCAAGACTTTTTGAAACGCGGCGATCGCCTCTTCGGGTCGATTTTGTGTCTTCGCCAAGAGTCCTAAAACGTAGTGTGGCTGTGGCGCCGAAGGTGCAGCCGCGCTCGCCGCTTGCAACGCTTTTTGCGCGGCCGGCAGATCAGGCACATTGAAGAGTGCGATGCCGAGATTGATGCGTGCGAGTGCTAAACCCGGCTCGAGTTGCAGCGCGCGCCGGAAGGCGTCTGCGGCTTCTTTGTGTTTGAATTGTTCGAGCAGCGCAACGCCAATATTATTCGCGC
>Ga0157372_10009309_pt1 | contig 10447 bp, 8 predicted proteins | sample C55metaG_FD_115307 | JGI IMG/M metagenome (GOLD analysis project Ga0157372, IMG submission 115307) | Corn rhizosphere microbial communities from Kellogg Biological Station, Michigan, USA - C5-5 metaG | ecosystem: Host-associated > Plants > Roots > Rhizosphere > Soil | place: USA: Michigan...
CCCCTCAGAAGGTCGGCGAAGCGTCCTCGTCGCGCAGCTTCTCGCGACCGAGCGTGTCCGCGGCATCGGGAAGCGAGTCGTCGTGCGCCGCGGCGCCGGCGATGCCGGGCGATGCAGGCGACGCGAGCGAAGCCGCGCGCGCTCCCTCGGCGAAGTCGGGATGCCGGCCGACTGCGAAGCCCGCGCCGGCGCTGGCGACGACGAGCGCGAGCGTGACGAGCAGGCGGTGCGAGCGCATGCCGGTGGGCCGATGGGTTTCGAACATGGCGGATCTCCTCGCTGAAGCGACGAGGCGATCTGACGCCATCGCGCGTCCTGCGTCACCCGCAGAACTGGGGACGTCCGCGCGGCAGCCCGGCGCCCGCTCCGGCCGCGACGCGTTCGCGCTGCCTACAAGCTCGCGAGCAACGTCTTCGCTTCTTGCGTCGCCGGCGCACCGTCGCCGGTCGTTGCGCGAAGCTGCACCACCGCCTCGGCCAACGTCGCTCGCGCGGCCTTGTCGCCGAGCGCGTTCTGCACCTCGGCCTCGGCGAGCAACGCCTCGCCCAGCCACGCGCTCTGCGCGAAGCCGCCGAGGGCCGCGCGCGCCTGTGCGACGGCACGGCTCGCATGCTCCGCAGCCGCCGTCTTGTCGCCGAGTTGCAATTCGGTGCGCGCAAGCAGCGTCAACGTCCGCAGCCGGTTCGGATTCCATTCCGTCCTCGCCTCGAAGATCGACGACGCGCGCAGCAGGCGCTCGCGCGCAGTCGGCAGATCGTGGCGCGCGAGCGCGAGGCCTGCCTCTTCCATGCCGAGCGTGCCGAGCATCGTGTGCTGAGGCGGCAAGGTCGCCTGCAGCTGCTCCCGGGCGCGCGCAAGGAGCGCTTCGCAGCGGGCGAGGTCTTTTTCCGCGCACCAGGCAGGCGCGGCGAGCAGCGCGGCGAGCGCGAGCGCGCGCGGATGACCGCGCTCGGTGGCGGAGGCCAGCGCGCGCTCGAACAACGGCATCGCCTCGCGCGGGCGGCCGAGGTCGACGAGCAGCTTGCCGTAGTTGGTCTCGATCCCCGGTCCGACGTTGTCGGCGGTCGCGATCTCGCGCGCGATCGCCATGCCCTTCTCGTACGCGGCCGCGGCACGCAACGTCTGGCCGGCCCTCGAGAGCCGCAAGCCGAGGCCGTTGAACAGGCCCACCGCCTGCGACGTCCGGCCGCGTCCCATGGCGTCGAGCGCGTCGATCGCGCGCTGGTACTCGGCGACGGCCAGTGCCAGCTCGCCGCGCATGCTGCGCGCATCGGCGAGCGCGGAATACGCCGTGACCGCCAGGCTGCGCTGCCCGGGGCGCGGCGATCCGAGGCTCGCCAGCGCCGACTGGGCATCGGCGAGCGCCGCGTCGGCATCGCCGCGCAACATGCTCACCATGCTGCGCGCGGTCAGGCATTGCGCGAGCACGGCGAGATCGAGCTCGGGTTGTGCCCGAAGTCGCGCGACCGCGGAGTCGAACAGCGGCATGGCGCGATCGAAGGCACCGGTATCGCCCAGATGCGCGGCCAGGCCACAGTCGACCTGCGCCTCGAGCTGGGGGTCGGCCACTGCCTTCGCCGACGCCTGCGCGCGCATGAGCAGCGCTTCAGCCTTGTTCGCCTCCATCGCATCGACGTAGAGATTGGCGAGCGTCAGCAGCAGGCGCGCGCGCAGACCCGGGTCGCTGGCGAATTGCCGGTCGATCAACTGCTCGCCGCGCTCGAGGAGCTGCGCCGTCGTGAATGGCTTCTCGGCGCCCTCCTGCAACAGAAAGCCGAGGAACTCGTCGGTCGCTTCGGAGTGCGCCAGTTCGTGCAGCGCCCGATCGCGCTCGTGGTGCGCTTGCCGCGCTTCGCTCTCCGCACGTTGTGCCTCCCTCGCGGCACGGTCGGCTTCCGTGATCGTCCCGACCAGCCCGGCGGCGATCGCCACCGCCGTCAGCGCAGCGGCGGCGACCGGCACCCGGTTGCGGCGCACGAACTTGGCGGCGCGATACACGATCGAATCGGGCCGGGCGCTGATCGGCTCGTGATCGAGATAGCGTCGAATGTCGTCGGCGAACGCGCTCACCGTCGCGTAACGCTCGCCGGCGGCTTTCTTCAGCGCTTTGGCGACGATGTTGTCGAGGTCGCCGCGCAGCAGCCGCTGCAGCCGCTCGGGCGTCGTCGATCGGCTGGCTGCATTGGCAGCGAGGGCGTCATGCGGCATCGACCTGGCGGAGACGACGGCATCGGAAAGGCGCGGCGCCGGCGTGTCGATCACCGTCTTGACGAGCTCGGCCGTCGACCGCGCGCCCGGCCCGACCGGATGCTGGCCGCCGAGCAGCAGATAGAGCAACAGGCCGAGCGCGTAGACGTCGGTGGCGATCGTCACCGGTTGGCCGAGCAGCTGTTCGGGCGCCGCGTACTCGGGCGTGAGCGCGCGGCCGCCGGCGCGGGTGAGCTCGGTCGCCTCGCCCGCGAGCGCGTCGTCCTCGAGCAGCTTCGCGATCCCGAAATCGAGCAGCTTGACGCTGCCGCCGCTGGCGACAAGCACGTTCATCGGCTTGATGTCGCGGTGGACGATCAGGTTGGCGTGCGAATGCGCGACGGCCGCGAGCACGTCGAGGAACAGGCGCAGCCGCGCCGCGACGTCGAGCCGGGCAGCGTCGCAGAACACGTCGATGCGTTGGCCTTCGACGTACTCGAGGACGAGAAATGGCTGCCCCGAGCCGGTGACCCCGGCATCGATCAGGCGAGCGATGTTGGGATGCGCCAGGCGCGCCAGGATCGCGCCTTCGCGCTTGAAGCGCTCGCCGCCGTGCTGGCCGATCAGCGAAGCGTTGAGCAGCTTGATCGCGACCTTGCCGGCGTAGCGGCCGTCGCTTCGATGCGCAAGCCAGACGCTGCCCATTCCGCCTTCGCCGATCGGGCGCTCGAGCGTGTAGTTGCCGAGCGTCTGGCCGGCGAGGCTCGCGACCGGGTCGGGTTCGCGGGGCGGAATCCAGGCGGTGCCGGTGAGGAACTGCGAAGCGACGCTCGCCGCGTGGTCCGCGAGCAGCGCCTTGATGTCGCCGGCCAGATCGGGCTCGCTCGCGTCGATCCGCTCGAGCCAAGCCGCGCGCTCTCCAGCGTCGAGGTCGAGCGCTTCGTCGAGCCGCGCACTCAGGCGACGCCAGCGTACTGGGTCCGTGCCACGCGCGATCACGTTGCCGTCGGCGAAGAAGTCCCGGCGCCGCTCAGGGCTGGCTGGCGAGCGCGCGATAGAGCAGCATTCGCGCCTTCTCCCACTGTCGTTGCACGGTACGCTCCGAGACGCCGCGCAGGCTCGCGATCTCGGCGACCGAGAAGCCGCAGAAGAACTTGAGGTCGACGACGTTGGCAAGCTCGGGCTCGATCTCGGCGAGCTCGTCGAGCGCGTTGCCGATCTCGGAAAGCACGGCCGGCTCCGCGACCCCCTCGGCAGTCTGGGTGTCGAGCGAAGTGATGTCGAGGCCGCCGCCGCGCTTTTGCGTCGCGCTGGCGCGGGCTCGGTCGATCACGACGCTGCGCATCGCGCGCGCGGCGTAGGCCAGGAATCTCGCGCGATCGGGAAACGCCAAGGCGTCGCGGTGCGCCATGTCGAGGTACGCCTCGTGCAACAGCGTCGTCGGGCTGAGCACCGCGCCCGGACCGGCGCGCGCCGCCTCGCGCCGTGCGAGGCGATGGAGGTCGCGGTACAGCGTCGTGAAGAGCGCATCGTTCGCGGCCGCCGCGCTGCCCGGGCGCGCGGCGGGCGCGGCATCGTCGACCGGCGCAGATGGCTCGGGCGCGTCGTCCATGGCGGCGATTGTGCCCGGCCGCTGTCGAGCGAGAGGCACTTCGCCTCCGGCCATCACGGCGACCGGGCAGGGCCGGTCCGGCCTCTGGCATCGCCCGCTCTACAACGCCTTCAGAAAGGCGACCAGGTCCGCCCTTTCCTGCTCGGTGAAGCCGATGCCGAAGCGCTCGTCGTAGAACCGCACCACCTCGTCGAGGTCCTTTGCCGAGCCGTTGTGGAAGTACGGCGCCCGCGCGGCAAGTGCGCGCAGCGTCGGCCCCTTGAAGCGGCCGATGTCCTGCCACCGCCCGGTGATGAGGGCCCGGCCCGGGTCGGTCGTTCGCACTTGCTCGCCGGTCGCCTTGTTGCGCAGCGTGTAGAGAGGCAGGTCGGGCGTGCGCCGCGACGCGTCGGCGACACCGATGTCGAGCGGCATCGGAATCGAGTGGTTGCCTGCGTTCGGCGTGTTGTGGCACGTCGTGCAGGTGCCGAGCAGCGCCGGAACCCGGAGATCGTCGTTCAGGCCCTTGACGCCGCGGATGACGATCGGCTTCGTGTTGAAGAGCGCCTCGCCGCGCGCGATCGCCCGCCGCGCGACCGCAACGCCGCCGTCGCGGCGCTCGGGGTCGGCGTTCCTGCGATCCTCGACGTACGACTGCCAGCCGGCATAGAGCGACATCGCGCTCGACGTGAAGCTGGCGTGGCTGCGGTAGTCGCCGACCAGGGTGTCGTTGATCCCGAAGTACGACGGCACGGTCGACAGGAATGCGGGGCCGCCGCGCGCGCCCTGGACCGAGAGGGTGCCCGCAGCGTCGTCGCGTTGCTGCGCAGTGAACAGGCCGAGCTCGAAGTCGACGATGGCGTTTCGCTGCTCGGTCGTGAGCGGCGTCGTGCCTTGGGCATGTCCGGTCGTCGCTCCGTTCGCCTGGTCGGCGAGATCGAAGGGGAGCGAGGCAAAACAGGTCATCGTGCCAAACAGGCAATCGGTCGATGCGGCATCGGGGAACGTCTCGCGCCCGTCCCACATGACGGTGCTCAGGAAACGCAGATTGGTCGAAGGCAGAGGCCTGCGAAAGAGCGACAGTTGGGCGGCGCTCGCGAATCCATACGGGTCGTCGACGTCGACCAGCTCGAACTCCGCGCTAGCGGGAATGCCGATGCCGACCCGGATGAGCGCCTTGCTGAGCAGCATGGTGTAGGCGCGCTCGCGCGCGGCTCGGGTCGACACGTCGGCGAGCGGCGAATTGGCGCCGTCGTTCGGGCGAAACACCGGGTCCGTCCCGTCGGTCCGCTCGAATCGCTCGCGCAGCCCTTTCGGCGTCATCGACCACCCTTCTTCCGGGACGTGGCACGACACGCAGCTGCGTCCGTTCGAACCCAGGTCGCGAAAGAACAGGCTGCGTCGGTCGATGAACCCCTTGGTGCTGATCGTGACCGCGACCCCGCTGTCGTTGACAGCGCGATGCATCTGCGCGCCCTCCGAGGGGAGGCGATCGCCGTCGGCCGCAGCGGCCGCGCCTGGCAGCGCGCACGCCAGCACCGCCCACGCCAGAACGTGCCGTCGAATCGTTGGATGAGCCATCGCGTCCTCCTGCGTCCCGAATCGAACCTGATATCCGGCAAAGCGCGAATGGACAGTGGAAACCGCCAGGCATCCGCTGCCCACCCCTCGCCGTGGGGAAACGATCCTCAGGGCTGAGGAGGGTCGCGCAGCGCGGCAAAGACGCGCCCTTCAGGCGCGATCAGGCGTCGTCGGCGCAGGAGCGCGCGCTCCCGGCGACGCATCGCTCGCCGCGCCGTCGATCGGCAACGGCAGCGTCTGGCACTCCTCGAAGACGCGGATCGTGCAGTGCGCGCAGATGCCGCGATCGAGGCGGTCGAAGATCGTCGCGATGGCGATCCTCTTGGCGGGAAAGATGTGGTCGCTGCCGAGCTCGCTCATGAAGCCGACGCGCTGCCAGAGCTCGAGCACCGGCGCGCGCGGCCGGTGGAAGTAGAGATCGCCTCCCGCGGCGCGGCGCGCGACCAGCTCGGCGCGCCACATCTCGGCGGCGGCGAGGTCGATGAAGTTCATGCTCTTCGACATCACGAGCAGGTGCCTCGGCGAGTTCGCCGGCGCGCGCAGGTCGCGCAGCAGGTCGCTGACGTAAGAGACCGCGCCGAAGTAGACCTCGCCCTCCATGCGGATCATCTTCAGCTGCGGGCACTCGGGAAGCGGCTCGGCAACGTCGGCGCGGACGATGAACGGCCGCGCCGGGCCGGTCGTGTCGAACCCCATGATCCGGATCGCCGGCTTCGACGTCCGGTAGAGGTAGGTGACGAGCGACAGGATCGTGCCGAGCAGGATCGCGACCTCGAGCCGGATCGACACCGTCGCGACGAACGTCGCCGCGGCGATCGCGAAGTCCTGCCTGCTGTGGCTGAAGAGCCGGCGCCAGCCTTGCCAGTCGAACAGCGACCACGAGATGAGAAGCAGCAGCGCCGCGATCGCGGGCATCGGGATCCACGCGAGCAGACCGGCGGTGAAGGCGACGAGGACGAGCAGCCAGAGCGCCGCGAAGACCGCGGCGAGCGGCGTCCGTGCCCCGGCTTCGTAGTTCGGCAGCGACCGGTTCAGCGAGCCGCACGACACGTACGACGAGAACATGCCGCCGACGATGTTCGACAGCCCCTGGCCGCGGAACTCGCGGTTGGCGTCGATGTGCTGGCCGGAGCGCGTCGCGACCGCCTTGGCGATCGAGATCGACTGGCCGAGCGCGACGATCGTCAGCGCGAACGCGATGCCGATGAGGTCGGGAAGCAGCCGCAGGTCGAACGTCGGCAGCGCGAAACGCGGCCAGATCGGCGGCAGCGCGCCGACGATCGCGATGTGGTGGCCATCGGAGAACCAGCGGTCGATCACGAACGCGAGCAGCGTCGCGAGCACGAGCGCGAGCAGCATGTGCGGCGCGCGCCTGAGCTCGTGCTTGAGCAGCAGCGCTGCGACGATCGTGAAGATGCCGACGGCGAACGCCGCCGGCGAGACGCGGCCGAGCTGCGCCCACAGATGCTCGGCGAGATTGCCGAGCCGGTGCGCCGTCGGCGGCGGCAGGCCGAGCAGGTCGGGCAGCGCGTAGAGCGCGATCAACGCAGCGGCCCCGGCCATGAAGCCGCGCAGCGCCGCCGGCGAGATGAAGTTCGCGATCGCGCCGAGCCTGAGCGCGCCGATCACGAACTGCATCGTGCCGACGAGGACGGTGACGGCGAGCGCGAGCGCGATGTAATGCGGCGAGCCGACCGCGGCGAGCGGTGCCAGCGTCGCGAAAAGCGCGAGCGAGTTGGCGTTGGTCGGCCCCGAGACGACGTGCCAGCTCGAGCCGAACAGCGCCGCGACGACGCACGGGACGATGGCGGTCGAGAGGCCGTACTCGGGCGGCAGGCCGGCGAGCGTCGCGAACGCGATCGCCTGCGGCAGGACGAGCAGCGCACCGAGCAGCCCGGCGACGCCGTCGGCGCGCACGCCGCTGCGATCGATGCGTCGGACCCACGGGCCGAAGATGCGCGCAGCGAGCTCGTTCACCGGCGCCGATTATCGGCGCGACGCCGGGCGCGACCGCCGCTAGCGCGCGCCGCCGCTCGCCTTGGCGACGTAGCGGGCGAGCGCACGCATCTGCGCTTCGCTCAGCGACGACTGGTACGAGGGCATCATGCCGATGCCGTTCTTCAGCGCGGCGACGACACGCTCGGCGGTCGGCTGCAGGTCGTCCAGGACCGGCCCGATCGCCCCCATCGCTTTCGCGTCCTTCAGCATGTGGCACGTCGAGCACGGCGGATTGGCGCCGACCGTGAACAGCGTCTTGCCGAGCTGCAGCTCGTTGGCGTCGCCGTCGTCGGCACCGCGGGCGACGCTCGCGGCGACGAGCGCGAGCGCAGCGCCGCAGGCAGCAGCGATCGCTCGTCGCGCAGCCGGTCGCATCGCGCTTCTCAGACGACCGTCAGCAGCACCGCCGGATCCTTCCAGCTGTTGTTGCTGTAGCCGTGCGCGTTCTCGAGGCGCTGCTCGGGCTGGACGTTGCCGGCGCCGTCGGTCGCGCGGCTGACGAGGACGTAGTTGCCCGCGCTCATCCTGAGCGGCATCGCGAAGTGCCGCCACGCGAAGCGGCCGAGGTCGAGGCCGACGAAGGGCGCCTCGATCCAGTTGCGGCCGCCGTCGCTCGAGATCTCGACGCGGCGGATCGGCTGGCCGCCGCTGAACGCGACGCCGGTGACGTAGACGACCCCCGCCTTGACGTGGTGCTCGCCCGCCGGCCCGGTGATGAACGACTTGACGTTGAGCTCCTGGATCGACGGCTCGCTCGCCTTCGACTGCGCGCCGATCGGCGTCATCCGATAGCCGGTCTGCTGGATCTTGGCCGGCGACTCGTTCGCCGTCAGCGCGATGCGCTTGACGTACTTGACGTTGTTGATTCCGTTGTAGCCCGGGACGATGAGGCGCAGCGGGCCGCCGTGCGCGAGCGAGAGCGGCGCGCCGTTCATTTCCCACGCGAGCAGCGCATCGTTCATCGCGCGGATCGCGACCGAGCGCTCGACGACGACGGACATCGGATCGACGTTGTCGGGAAGCTTCTCGCCGCCGGTGCCGGTGAGCCAGCTCATCCCCGGCGCGCCGCCGCCGAGCGACTCGACGACGTAGCGCAGCGGCACGCCGCTCCAGAGCACGCACCCCGCGGCGCCGACGGTCCACGGCGTCCCGCTCGGCTTGCTCGGGAAGTAGCCGCGGCCGTTGCCCGAGCATTGCAGGACCGTCGCGACGGTCTCGACGCCGATCGACTTCAGCTCGGCGACGGTCAGCGTGCGCGGGTTGTGAACGCCTTCGAACGCGACCTGCCAGCCGTCGCGGTTGGCGACGATCGACGCGTCGGGCGCGGGCAGGTTGTTGCGGATGTAGAGATGCTCTGCCGGCGTGATGCCGCTCGTGCCGAACGCGGCTCGCCTGGTCTCGATCGTCGTCGCGCTGTGGACGATGACCGCGTTCGGGTCCTTCCACGCGGCGTATGCCGGCAGCGGCCGCGCTGCGGGAGCGGGCGCTGCCGCGGCCTGCGCCATCGCCTCGCCGGCGAGACCGACGAGGCCGGTGCCGGCGAGCGCGCCGGCGCCGCCGGCGAGGATTTGGCGTCTGCGAAGCGAGAGCGGCATGTCTGTCATCGATCGAATCTCCAGGTCGGTGGCAGCGAACGCGTCGAGGCGCTCGAAAAAGTGCCGCGAGTATCCCATCGCACGCGCCGTCGCCGCGGCCCGCGACGTCAGCATTTGCCCGAAGTCGCGACCACGGCGGCGCGGCGCGCGGGAAACAGATCACGCTCGCATCGATGTCACGACACGACCTGGTAGTAGAGATTTTGCGGATGCTTCGCCTGCGCGAGAAAGAGCCAGCGGTCGGCGAGCAGTCCGGGCGCCTGCGCGAGCGCCGCGAACGCGCACGCAGCCGCAGGCAGAGCGCCGGCCCAGACGAGCGCGATGACGAGCGCAGGGACGACGAACGCCAGCGCGACCGCGACGACCTTGATCGTGCGGAGCGCAGCGGCCGAGGCGCGGTGGAAGAACTCGCGCGTGTTGAACGAGCCGGCCGACATCCCCATCGACGTCTGCACCAGGCGCGCAGCGACGATTCCGGTCGCCGACTGCAGCGTCGAGCGGTGTCGCAGCGTGGCGTTGCGACGCAACGCGGCGACGCGCGCAGCACCGCCGACGACCGTCGCGACGAGCGCCGCCGGCAGCGCCGCCGCGAGCGCCCTGCTGTCGCCTGCGAGCGCGGCGAGCGCGCACGCGAGAACGAGCCCCGACGAGAGGCCGAGCAGGACGAAGTTGACGACGGTGAGCGGCTGCGCCCATTCCTCGATGAAGCGAAGGCACGCGTAGATCATCGCGGTGCACAGCCACAGCAGGGCCGACACCGCGATCGCGGCGAGCGGCAGCAGCGGCGAGGGCGGCGCGCCCGCGGCGTCGCGCGCCGCGAGCCACCACGCGGCGACGAGCGCGATGAACGCCGGCAGCACGATCACCTCGCGCGACAGCCACGACGTCCGCCACATCAGCCAGGCGCGCCAAGCACGGCTCGGACGTCCGAGGTGGAGGAACGACGCCGCGAGGCCGACGACGAGGAGGACGATCGCGATCGCGAGCCCGCCGCGCAGCGACGCCGGCGCGAGCGGGATGCCCGTCAGCGCAGCGAGCGCGATGGCGACGACGAGTCCTTGTCCGGCGCCCGCCGCCGTGGTGAAGACGACGACCGACAACGCCGGGTTCATGTCGCCCCAGGCGCGCCGTGTCCGCCATCGTCGGCGGCGCCGCCGAGATCGCGCGTCGCGCCTGCGGGAGCGCCCACCGACGCCGTGACGCGGCGCGGCAGGTAGTGGTTGGCAGGCCGCGTGTTCCACTCGGGCATCAAGGCGTAGCCGCCGCGCTCGCGGATCGCGCGCGATGCATCCGACTCCGGATCGTGGACGTCGCCGAAGATGCGCGCTCCGGTCGGGCACGCCTTGACGCACGCCGGCTTGCGGTCGGCGGGTGCGAGCGCCGCGTCCTCGATGCGGTCGACGCAGAGCGTGCACTTGGTCATCACCTGGCGTTCCTCGTCGAGCTCGCGCGCGCCGTACGGGCACGCCCACGCGCAGTACTTGCAGCCGATGCA
>Ga0157372_10009310_pt1 | contig 10447 bp, 5 predicted proteins | sample C55metaG_FD_115307 | JGI IMG/M metagenome (GOLD analysis project Ga0157372, IMG submission 115307) | Corn rhizosphere microbial communities from Kellogg Biological Station, Michigan, USA - C5-5 metaG | ecosystem: Host-associated > Plants > Roots > Rhizosphere > Soil | place: USA: Michigan...
CACCCCGCCAAAGCTCACCGCCGTCGCCCCGCCAAGATTTACCCCGGTGATCGTGACATGCGTGCCCTGGGTCCCGCTGGCCGGCGCAAACCCGCTCATCTCCGGCGATACATTCGCCCCGATGATATTCCGCAGGATACTCACATCCGTAATGCTGCTGTTGGCAACGACAAGATCGGGCCTTCCATCTCCATCCACATCCCCCGCCGCAACGCCTATCGGCGCCAGGTCGACCGGGTAATTGACATACGGCGCAAAAGCGATCGTCCCCGACGAGCCGGTATTGTGGTAACATGAGATCTTGTTGCTATACTCACTGACAGCCACGAGATCCGGTTTGCTGTCCCCATCGAGATCTGAAATGACAACGTCCGGAACATAACTTCCATCGTTATAAAAATTCTGCGCCCCACCAAAAACCAGGCTCCCGACGCTCGACTGATTTTGCACGACGACGATTTGCCCGAAGGACCCCTCGACAATATCCGGTTTTCCATCCCCGTCAAGATCCCCGATCGTCACCGACCCTCCACCGCCCGAAGCGATCCCGATCGGCGTCCCAAAAGACAACGAGCCCACAGTGGATGTATTTTGAATGGCATACAACGCTGCGCCAGGCCCCTGAGTGCCCACTGCCAGGTCGGCCTTTCCATCGCCGTCAAGATCGCCGATCGCCACGCCGAACGCCGAACCACCCACGGTGATGTCCTCTCGCGTGGCAAAGGAGATCGATCCCACCGTACTCGTATTGCGGAAAATAGACACCTGGTTACCGCCATCGTTAGTCACGGCCACGTCCGGTTTCCCATCCCCATCCAGGTCCCCGATCACCACCCGGTAAGGCGCACTCACCACCGAATAGTCCTGCCCGATGGAAAAAAGGATAGTGCTCCCCGTGGTCGTATTGCGAAACACCGATATGCTGGCGGAGTTGTTCCCGTTCGCAACCACGATATCCGGTTTCCCATCCCCATCCAGGTCTCCGGCAGCCACCGCCTCATGGGAGTTACCCGCCGCCGTTAGACTGCGTTGGGCCCCAAAGCTGATGCTCCCGCCCGTACTCGTATTCGGCACGACCGAGATCACATTTGAGCTGCCCCTCGCCACGACGAGATCGGGCCTGCCATCGGCATTAAAGTCGGCAATTGCAATATAGTGCGGATAGATGCCGACACTGTCGTTCTGCTTCGGCACAAAGGAAGTAGGAATAAAAGGTCCTCCGGGCATAGGTTGCTGCGCCGAAACAAACGCCGCCAACACAATCGCCCCAAGCAGTAGGGTTATCTTTTTCATGAGGTGGTTAATGAACACCACAAGGTACTACTCTTTATGAAGCACCTTCCAATTCTCTTCAAAAAATCGCCCCCATTCCTGTATGTATTTGTAGAATTCGTAATCCGTCTCGCAGCTCTTGATAAATTCATAGCTCGGCCGGTACTGCCGCATAAAGCTGTCCAGCTTCGGCGGCTCCAACCCCGTTACCCGGCGCACCATCGCCCGGTTCCACCGGTGATCCACATACTTGTCCTGCTCCTCCCACTCCAACCGCTTCTGCAACGCCAGCATCCTCCGGTTCGCCTTGGGGTCCAAAAGCATGTCCAGGTCCAGCCCCACCCCGAAGCCCGCCCGCCGCATATTGCCGCTCTTCAGATTCTTCACATAGCCCGGCTCATAATCAAATACTTTCTGGTATTCCCGCCGGTTCTCCAACGAATCCCGCCGGTAATCGGGCGACCGCACCAGCACCGTCGGCAGCGAATCCACCGCCACGGCCAGCGACATATCGAATGGCACGCCCACGGGGATCTCCCGCACCGCGAACTTGGTCGTCATCCGTCCCAGGTAGGAGAATTGGATGCTATCCCCCAACGACACGCGAATATGATACCGCCCCGCCGAATCCGTCATCGTCCCACCCCCACCACCGCTCACCACGCTCACGCTTGGTAATGCAAACCGCTGGGTCTGATCGTAGACGGTCCCCCGGATATCCACCTGCGCGAACACCACCGGCCCGCCAAAAAGCAGTCCCAAAAACAGTACGAAGAAAATTTTCATTCAAGCCGAAAACTAATGGCCATCGTCATTGAGCCTTGAAAACGGCTTGTTATTTAATGGTTTTTTAATCTACATTTATTGCATGAAGGAGAAACTCCCAACCATCAAAGAGATCGCCCGGCAGCTCAATGTCTCCGTCTCCACCGTCAGCCGCGCCCTCCACGACCACCCCGGCATCGGCCTGCGGACAAAGATGCGCGTCCAGCAGCTCGCCCGGCAGCTGGACTACGAACCCAACCAGACCGCCATCTTCTTCAAACAACGCAAGACCTTCACCATCGGGCTCATCCTACCCAACCTCGGTGAAGAATTCTTCTCCCAGGCCATCAACGGAATCGAAGAGATCGCCAGCGCCAATAAATACAGTGTCCTTATCGGCCAGTCCAAAGATGACGTCGAACGCGAGCGCAAAATCGTCAACACCATGAAGAACAACCGCGTCGACGGCCTCATCGTCTCCCTCAGCGCAAACACTCACACCTATGATCACTTCACCGCACTCAAGAAATTCAATATCCCGATCGTCTTCTTCGATCGCGTCCCCACCCCACCCGAATTCAATAAGGTCTACTCGAATATGAACAGCGGCACCCGCGAAGCCCTCGAATTCCTCATCGAAAAAGGTCACCGCCGCATCGGCGTCATCAACGGTCCCGAAGAAATGCGCTCGTCGCATGAGCGCACAGAAACTTACAAACAGGTCCTCATTAAAAAGAGACTGAAGATCGATCTCGGCCTCGTCACCTCCACCGACCTCACAAAAGAAGGTACCGACAAGGCCATGCAGCAGCTGCTCAGCCAACGTCCCCGCCCCACAGCCATCCTCGCGATCAATGATTATATTGCCCTCGACGCCATGCAATATTCCCGGCGCCAAAAACTGAAGATCAACAAGGACATCTGCTTCGTCAGCTATTCCAACCTTCCCATCACGCACTACCTCGAACACCCACCCATGGCCTCCGTCGAACAATACCCCTACAAGCAGGGCGCAAAGGCCGCCGAAGTCCTCGTCGACCTCATCAGCCGCGAAGGCAAAGACGAAACCCCCGAGTCCTACGTCAATCATGTTATCAACGGTCAATTGATCGTCCACGGTCGCCGCTAGCGTGATCGCCACTAATAATTTTTTGCGCAACCGTTTGCATTTCTTATCCTCCACACGCCCACGTACTTTTGCCCGCTAAACAGTCGTCACATGCTCGCTCCTGTCTTGGCCGCTTACGGTTTACCTGCTGATACCTCCGTCACCCCTCATGGTAGCGGTCTCATCAACAGCACCTGGCTGCTCAGACACGGCAAAGACAAATACATCCTGCAACGCATCAACCAGGACGTCTTCTCAACCCCAACCCTAATCGCTCAAAACATCGAAAGGGTCGGCAGCTACCTCGCCGCACACTATCCCGAAGCGATCTTCCCATGTCCCGTAGCTACGACAAATGGCGACACCCTGGTCAACGCCGGCCCGGGCGGTTTCTATCGCCTCTTCCCCTTCATCGAAGGCTCGGTCACCATCGACGTCGTCGAAAGACCCGAACTCGCCTACGAGGCCGCAAAACAATTCGGCGCCTTCACACGCATGATGGACGGCTTCCCCGTGACGCAGCTGCACGACACCCTGCCCCACTTCCACGATCTCTCGCTTCGCTATAGCGCCTTTCGGGAAGCGCTGACAACCGGCCTCCCCGACCGCATCGCCAAAGCGGCGGACCTCATCGGCTATCTCGAATCCCAACACCACCTCGTCACCTGCTATCAGCAGATCCTCGTAAACCCCGGCTTCCACCTCCGCGTGACGCACCACGATACGAAGATCAGCAACGTCCTCTTCGACCGCTCCGGAAAAGGCATCTGCGTGATCGACCTCGACACCGTCATGGCCGGCTACTTCATCAGCGACGTCGGCGACATGCTTCGGACCTATCTCTGTCCCGTAAGCGAAGAAGAAAAAGACACCAGCCTCATCGGCATCCGCCTCGAATACTTCGAAGCCATCGTCCGCGGCTACCTCGAAGAAATGACCGGCATCCTCACCCCCGACGAGAAAAAAGCCTTCGTCTACGCCGGTGAATTCATGGTCTATATGCAGGCCCTCCGCTTCATCACCGACTACCTCCTCGGCGACCCCTACTACGGCAGCCGCTACGAAGGACACAACTACGTCCGCGCCCTCAACCAGGCCACCCTCCTCCAGCGCTTTAGCGCGCAGTCCCCAGCTCTCCGCAACATCGTCAGTTGCTAAATGCAATCGTTTGCTTTTAGCATATTCCATCCATTTACAATCCTTAGCAATCGTTTGCACGATATTTCCTTGAATTCTTTGAATAAATTTATTCCGTAGGCATTACAATCAGACCGGAGATTGTCACCTATTAATTTAACCAAACACAAAAATTGCTTATGATCAAAGACTCAGTTCTGTTGGTTTTGTTCCTATTGGCATGTTCCTGTATGGTCTTCGGCCAGGGCCGGACCATCAAGGGGACAATCTCAGACGAAAACAGCAAACAACCGGTAGCCGGCGCGACGATCGTCGTCAAAGGCGCCCGGATCTCCGCCACCGCAGATGCAAACGGTGCTTTTACCATCTCAGCTCCCACAGATCGGGTGACCCTGGTCATTTCCTCCATCGGTTTCGCTCAAAAAGAGATTACCGCCGAAGCCGGCCAGTCCCTGACTATCACTCTTTCAACCGACACCCGCCAGTTGGGTGAGGTCGTCGTAACCGCCCTGGGTATCACCCGTCAGTCCAAAACCCTGGTGTACGCCGCCCAGACGGTGGCCCCATCCCAGCTCACCGGCGTCAGATCTACCGACAACTTCCTGGGCTCTCTATCCGGCAAAGCAGCCAACGTGCAATTTACCCAGGGCTCCGGTGGTCTCGGTAGCGGCGCAATTCTCATCCTCCGCGGTAACCGCTCCATCGCCCCGCCCAGCAGCGGCAACAGCGCTAACCCCAACAACGCGCTCATCGTTGTCGACGGCGTACCCATCAACAACACCACCTTCGCAACAGGCAACAACGACTTCGGCTCCCTGCAAAGCTCCGATGGCGCCTCCGACATCAACCCGGACGACATCGAGTCGATGACCGTCCTGCGCGGCGCCTCAGCTGCCGCCCTTTACGGCAGCCAGGCCGGTAACGGGGTCATCGTCGTCACTACCAAGAAAGGCCACAAAGGACGCACCGACGTTATCGTCAACTCAGGTATCGGCTTCGAACGCCCCTTCGCCCTGCCCCAATTCCAAAATGTATACGGCCAGGGGAACGGAGGTGTCATCGCATCGGATTCCTCTCAAAGCGGAGCCAGCTGGGGTGCAAAAATGCAAGGCCAGAGCTATGTCGACTTCCTTTATAAGCGGAATACCTATTCCCCCCAGCCGGACAACATCAAAAAGTTCTTCAAAACCGGCCTCAGCCTGAACAACTCGGTAGGAGTTTCGATGGGCGGCGATAAATCCCAAAGCTATTTCTCCTACACGAACAACTACGCCAAGGGCATCATCCCGCACAACGACCTCAACCGGCACATCTTCGACTACCGCATCACCAGCGAGCTCAACAAAAAGTTCACTGTCGATGCAAAGGCTACCTATATCCTTCAGATTATCAATGGCAAGCCACGTACCGGCGAGGAGAATGCCCCCGTATTCGACGTCTACCAGCAACCCCGCCAGATCAGCTATGAAGAGGCAAGCCAGAACTTCCAAACCTTCGATGCCTTCCAGATCGCTCACCCCGCCAACTGGGCCTCTACCAACAACTCCATCTACCAAAGCCCTTATTGGATGACGAACAACACGTCCATCACGGAGAATCGCGAAAGGGCCATCGGCTTCGCCTCTTTAAAATATAATATCACCCCCTGGCTGAGCGTCCGTGGTTCCGCTAACCTCGACCGCACCTCGGATGAGATCCAGCAGAAATACCAGCAGGGTACCCTCCTCTGGAATACCAATGCCGGCGGCTCTTACGCGGTCACCGATGTCGTCATGACCAACAAATGGTTGGATGCCATTTTCGAAGGCCGTAACGATCTCGCAAAAGACCTCAAGATCAATTACCACGCCGGGGTCATCTACTATGACCGGCTCTACGCCAACAATACCTCTTCCACAAATGGCCTGAATGTGATCAATAAGTTCAGCCTGAACTTCGCCTCCAATCCGGCCACTACCCAGGATGGCAGCGAGATCCTCACGGAATCGGTCTTCGGCCAGGCTTCGATCGGCTGGCGGGACGCCATCTTCCTCGACGGTAGTTTCAGAACCGATTGGGCCTCTCCCCTGCCCGCGCCCCATACCTACAATTACCCTTCGGTAGGCCTGTCCGTCCTCTTGTCTGAGCTCGTGGCCCTCCCGAAATCCATGTCCTTCCTGAAGGTCAACGCCAACTACGCAAAGGTCGGTAACGGTGGTATCCCCTATGTCACCTCAGCCACCTATCAATACGACCAGGGCGCAGGTAACGGCAGCATCCAACGCAGCCCGACTTACCCGATCCCCAATCTGAAACCCGAACAGGTAACCAGCTACGAATTCGGCGTGGACGCCCGTTTCATCAACGATCGCATCGGCTTCACAGCCACCTATTACCATGCTAACTCGAAGGAGCAGCTGGTACCGATCCCGCTGCCCGTTGCAACCGGCTACGCGACCCAATACATCAACGCCGGGAACTTCGAGAACCACGGCCTGGAGATCACCATCAACGGCTCGCCCATTAAGACCAGGGATTTCACCTGGGATGTTCAGCTCAACTTCTCGCTTAACCGCAACAAGATCATCGAGCTGACCCCCGAATTGAAACAGTTCTATCTCGGCGGTGCAGACGCCCGCTCCGGCCAACCGGAAGTCGCAAAAGGCGGCGCCTTCGGCGACCTCTATGGCTATGTTTGGGCCACGAACTCCAAAGGCCAGTACATAGTCAATTCAGACGGTACCCCCCTGACCACCAACAAGGTCACCGGTGCAGACCTTAGCTTCCTCGGCAACGGCAACGCCCGCGAGCTCCTCGGCATGACCAACACCTTCCAGTACAAACGGTTCAGCCTGAACTTCCTGATCGACGGCCGCATTGGCGGGATCCTCCTCTCAGGTACCGAAATGAACCTCTCGTTCAGCGGCATCACAAAGAATACCCTGGCCTTCCGCGAAGGCGGCCTGAACTTTCATGGTGTCGACGTCAACGGCGCCCCGGTCGACAAAGCGATCACCGCCCAGCAATTCTGGACGACGGCTTCGCTGCAACGCTATGGGGCCGGACAGTTCTTTACCTACAGCGCAACAAACATTCGTATGCGGGAGTTTTCCTTCGGTTACGACATCCCTGTGAAAAATACGACCATCGTCAAATCCCTGCGCTTGTCTGCAGTAGCCCGCAACCTGTTCTGGATCGTCCGTGGCAAGTCGGTCTTCGACATCCCCGGCATCGGCAAACGGACCTTGTGGATGGATCCGGATATGTCCAACGGCAATGGCCTCTTCCAGGGCGTAGAATATGGCGCACTGCCTTCTACCCGGACCCTCGGTTTCAACCTCAAGGCTAATTTCTAAACAACTGCAAAGCGAAAAATGATAACATTTATGAAACGAAAAAATAAAATATACCTTCTTCCGCTGTTGGGCCTGTTGGTATTCACGCAGTCCTGTACAAAGAACTACAAGGACGTGAACACCAACAAGAACGCCATCGCAACGATCGGCCCGTCCACGCTGCCCTTCCTGTTCACCCACGCGGAGGACGTCGCCACCGTCAATGCCGGCAACGACCAGGTCGCGCAGAATCTCTTCGCCGACCAGTATTGCCAGTACTTCGCGTGCGAAGCGACCTACTTCGGCTCCGACCGCCTCGTGATCAATCAAAACTGGGTAGGCGCCAACTTCAACCCCTACTACACGGACGTTCTGCCCCAGTTACAGACCATCTTCGCCAACTCCGATTCGGCCTCGGCCCAACACGCCATGGCAGAAGTGGTCTGGGTACTCACCTTTATGAAGGTCACCGATTATTGGGGCCCTATCCCCTATTTTTCGGCCGGCTCCGTAGCTACCTCGGTCCCCTACGATCCGCAGGATAAAATCTACGCCGACTTCTTCCACCGGCTCGATGGCGCCATCGCGGTCCTCAACACCCATAAAGGCGAAAATGCCTTTGGCAGCTACGATATCATCTATGGCGGCGATGTCAATAAATGGCTCAAATTTGCCAACAGCCTTCGCCTCCGTCTCGCCCTGCGGGTTTCGAAAGTAGACCCCGCTACCGCTAAAGCCGAGGCCGAAGCTTCCGTAGCAGGCGGCGTAATGACCGCCAGCCCCGCGGATGACGCCTTCATCACCCGTTCGTCAACCGGTGGCGACATAAATGGTCTTTCCACCATGTCGGACTGGAACGAATTCCGGATGAGCGCCACCATGGCTTCCGTTCTGAAAGGCTACCAGGATCCCCGTATCTCGCAATACTTCCTGCCCACCGACAAAAGCGGCGATCCCACCCCCGGTAAATTCGCAAATTACGCGGGCATCCGCAACGGTCTCAGCGTAGCCCAGCAGACCCAACCGCAGAATCTGGCAGCCGCCAATTCTCACCAGGGACCACGCTGGTCCTCTACCAGCGTAACCGTTGGCGGTACCATCGTCGGCCTGGCCTCCTATACCAACACACCGCAAAACGTCATGGAAACGGCCGAATCCTACTTCCTTCGCGCAGAAGGCGCCCTCCTGGGTTGGAACATGGGCGGATCGGCTCAATCCCTATACGAATCGGGCATCAGAAACTCAATGGCACAATGGGGGATCACCGGCGCCGCCGTCGATGCCTACATCGCCAGCGCCAACACTCCCATTGCCCCCGGCGATTTCCTGAACTCCCCCGCCGTGTCCAACGTGCCCATCGCCTGGAGCTCCGATCCGGCCATGCAACTCCAACAGATCATGACCCAAAAATGGCTGGCACTCTATCCCGATGGGATGGAAGCCTGGGCCGACTGGCGCCGCAGCCACGTCATGAAACTCTATCCGGCCGCCAACTCGGATAACGTGCTGATCCCCGATCCCAGCGTAAAATGGTTGCGCCGCATCCCATTCCTGACGAGCGAACGCCAGAACAATCCCGACGGCGTCGCTACAGGAGTCTCCGCACTCGGTGGAACCGACAACGAACTTGTCCCTCTTTGGTGGGATAAGAATCCATAAAGATTGTCTATCTTGAAGCTCCCATCCCACAAAGGATGGGAGCTTTTTATTTCAACATCTCCACATGCGCCAACTGCCCCTCCTGCTCATCTTCCTGGTAGCCGCTTGTACTTCCAAACAGGATACCCACCTCTTTACCCAGCTCGACAAGGAATCCTCCGGCATCGATTTCCAAAACACGCTCTATGACGGCGAAGCCCTCAACGTCATCAACTATATCTACTTCTACAACGGCGGTGGCGTAGCCACCGGCGACATCAACAACGACGGCCTCCCCGATATCCTTTTCACGGGCAACATGGTGCACAACCGCCTCTTCCTCAACAAAGGCAACTTCAAATTCGAAGATATAACCACGTCCAGCGGCATCGCCGCCCCCGCCTATGAAGGCTGGGCCACCGGCGCCACCATGGCCGACGTCAACGGCGACGGCAAAATGGACATCTACATCTGCCGCTCTGCCGACGGCAACCCGGCCCGCCGCAAAAACCTTCTCTTCATCAACAACGGAGATAACACATTCATCGAAAAAGCCACGGAATACGGCCTCGCCGACGAAGGCTTCTCCACCCAGGCAGCTTTCTTCGATTACGACAAGGACGGCGATCTCGACCTCTTCCTCATCAACCACTCCCTCCACCAATACACCACCGGCGCCATCGACAACCCCGGCTGGCGGAAAGAATCCCAACCCGCCTTCGAATGCAAACTCTATCGCAACGACTGGAGTGACTCCCTCCATCATCCTGTATACACCGACGTCTCCACCCAGGCAGGCATCCACTCCGACGTCCTCACCTTCGGCCTCGGCCTCGCCATCTCCGACCTCAACAACGACGGCTGGCCCGACGTCTATGTCTCCAACGACTTCAACGAACCCGACTACCTCTTTATCAACAACGGCCCCTCGCACACCGCAACATCCGGAACTCCCGGCCCCGTGACCTTCACGGAATCCCTCAGCAAATGCATGGACCAGACCTCCCTCTACTCCATGGGCAACGACGCCGCCGATTTCAACAACGACGGCCTCGTCGATCTCATGACCCTCGACATGCTCCCCGAAGACAACCACACCCAGAAAATGCACAGCGGAGCAGAGAACTTCAACAAATTCCAGGCACTGTTTAATCGCGGCTTCTATTATCAGTACAGCCGCAACATGCTCCAAACGAACAGCGGCGATTTCACC
>Ga0157372_10009311_pt1 | contig 10446 bp, 7 predicted proteins | sample C55metaG_FD_115307 | JGI IMG/M metagenome (GOLD analysis project Ga0157372, IMG submission 115307) | Corn rhizosphere microbial communities from Kellogg Biological Station, Michigan, USA - C5-5 metaG | ecosystem: Host-associated > Plants > Roots > Rhizosphere > Soil | place: USA: Michigan...
CCATTAATTGTAGTAAGTAAATATTTTACATCAAAGTTTTCTTCCTGCAAAACTTTATGCAAACAATAAGCAGAATCTTTTCCTCCGCTCCAACAAAAAATTGCTTTTGATTTATTCATCAGAAATTGTTGAATTACAAAAGAAGGAAATTATTTTCTTTACAGCGCGTGAATGATGAATAGCGGATAAGGCGTTGAAGTGAGTGACACAACAGAAGCTTAATAGCTGCACTGCAGTTAAGTAAATAATCCTCCAAATTCACCCATTATTAACTACTCAACCCACATTGCTTCATAAAATCATTTGTAAAAATTTCTTGTGTTGCAGCATCCATTAATTGATTACGGCTGCCTATCCATTTATCAACGGTAGTTTCGCCGTACATTTTTTTTATACGGTCAGCATTAAGATTGAAATTGAATTTACCCCAATGCAAAGTGTAAGGAATATTGAGTGCTTCAAGCCTGTCCCAAACTTTCTGAAAAAATTCTTTTGTCTGATCGCAATCAACTCCATCCATTTCGAGCACACAGGTAGCAGGAAATTTTGTGAAGGCAAGCAATGCCTCTGAACCTTTTACAAAACGTAAAGCCAAAGCACCGGGAAAAGGAGTTTGCTTGTTTATTGCAATGATTTCTTCCACCACTTTGCTTGCGTCGCTGCGGTTCATACCAATGGCGCCACTTGCGGCCTTGCCACGAAATTTTGTGTTGTTGAAAGTTTCTCCGATTGTGCCGAACGCAGGTGGAATGGGCTTGAAAGCAAGGGGCATCAATGTATTTACCAAAGGCGGAACAAGCACTGCCGAAAAAACCGGGCCGATTGCATCAAGAATTGTTTCCACAAGACCTAATGTGTTCTCACCATAAGTAAAGCCTTCGCTGTCTCTCTGTCGTTTTGGATAATCAGGCGTGTAAGGAATTTTGTACATGACTTTAAAAAAAACTCCTTTCTCTGCATTGCCGGATTCAAATTTGTGCGGGTTGATCAGCACTTCGAAATGATACAACTCTTTATCCGGTGTATTAACATTATATGGTAAAAATTGCTGAATAGCCGTAAAGTCGGCATTATTGATAGCATTGATGAGTGATTGATCGTAAGGTATTTGACCTGAACGATGTTCCTCCAATAAAAAAATAGGCTCCGTTTCAATCAATATTCCATGAATAAATCCAAAAGATCCAAAACTTACAACAGCAGAATTAAAGGTATCATCATCACTGATTTTTTCTGCACCCAGCCAATTAATAAAATTATCTGATGCAACAGGATTTGATTTTTTTTCAACCCATACATGACGGTTTGCCCCCGTAATAATATGCAATCCAACAATTGTATCGTGCACTGCGCCTACTTTATACGCAGCGCCGTGTGTGCCTGTAGCAGTTGCACCAGCAATAGATTGACCATTGCTTGCACCGGAAGCTTTTAACGATCTACCACCTGCTTCCAATTTTTCATTCAGTTGCAAAATGCTCATACCGCATTGCACAAAAAAAAGGTCAGCACTTTTTTTCCCGCTGTTTAAATATTCTGTTGCAACAAAAGAATCACGCAGGGCAAAAGATAATCGCAAAGCTTTCGTATCTACAACGCCACCATTACATACGGCAACTTCTGAAAATGACCATCCATTACCCATTGCACGCATTTGTAAATTATTATCAAGTGCATGTTGCATCAGCCACATAAAATTTGCAGTGGTGGCTTTATATTTTTCAGAACTCGTGGCAAGAGAATCCGGAACCATTAATTTAAAACTCGCATCTTTTGTAAATTGAACGGTAAAATTCTGATGCGCATTTTCCCATTCTTCAATTGGCCATGGTTCAATGCCCTCAGGTAATGTAAGTGCCATGGTGAAAATTTTTACTGGTAAGTATTTTTATGTAACGAACTGTGGTGCTACTATTGAGCTTTTGTTGTGTCACTCACTTGTACGTTCTGAACTTTATTCAACACTTTATGATAATTGTTAATCTTCTCAAATGATGACTCAATAACTTCAATGACTTTTTATTTTACCCGTTCCTAAAGTATCTGTTGGAATTTCCTGAGGTGCACAACACCATTCAACATGCTGCGGAATAACAATGCCAAGCGTTACAACGGAAAGAAGTGTGTACCCAAGATTCGTTTTTACAGTTACTTTATTCATGTGATTAAAGGATGCTTCACAATGCGGGTCGATATCTTTTGGTTGCACGAGTCCCCATGCAAAACTCCATGTCGTTTTGCTGTTTACATTGTTGTTTGCTACCGTATTACAATCATATTTTGAAACAATGTTTACTGTGCTGCAGCTTTGCGAAGCAAAAAACAGAACAAGCAGAAACAATACGCTTTTAGTAGTTTGGTATTTATTATTCATGAGCGAGGTTTAGCGAAGGAATGAGAAAATTGGATTATCATTTAAATATACAAAACGGAAACGGGATTCACAAGTAATGGTGTAGAGGATTTGGAGTTTAAAAACTTCAACTTGCGATTTTAGTATAAGCACCAAATAACAACAAATTTTAATTTCTGCTTTTCTCTGCCGTAATTTTTTATAATCATTCTTATATTTACCTCGTGAAACAATCGCTTGTCATTCTATCGCTGTTCATTTGCAGCGCCACTTGTGTTTATTTTTCTTCCTGTTCTGACAAAAAAGAAGATAGCAGTGAAAAGATCAGCTACAATTTCCAGGTGCGGCCGATTCTCTCCGACAAATGTTACAAATGTCATGGACCTGATGCAAACAAACGTGAAGCGGGTTTGAGACTGGATATTGAAGCAGAAGCATACAAAGCTTTGAGAGATCATCCACGTGCACATGCTATCGTTCCGGGTTTTCCGGATTCTTCTGAACTCTTTGCACGCATTACTTCAACAGACACATCTTACAGAATGCCGCCTGTTGAGAGTTACATGACACCATTAACGGAAGACCAGATCGCCATCATAAAAAAATGGATAGAGCAAGGAGCACATTATGAAAAGCACTGGGCATTTCAACCGCCACAGAAACTTGCAATTCCCAAAGTAGAACATAAAGACTGGGCGAAGAATGAGATAGATTATTTTGTGTTACACAAGATGGAACAAAATGATCTTTCACCAAATGAAGAAGCAGACAAAGAAAGATTGTTGAAACGTGTTTCATTTGATATCACAGGACTTCCGCCAACAACTGAACAAATAGAAAAATTTGTAAACGATAAATCTCCTGATGCGTATGAAAAGGTGGTTGATGAATTATTAAAGCAACCAACTTATGGTGAACGCATGGCTGTTGATTGGATGGATGTTGCACGTTACGCAGATTCACACGGATACCAGGATGATAACTATCGCTCACAATGGCCATGGAGAGATTGGGTAATTCATGCGTTTAATGAGAACATGCATTACGATAAGTTTGTTACATGGCAATTGGCAGGTGATCTTTTACCTAATGCAACAAAAGAACAAATACTTGCAACAGGATTTAACCGCAATCATAAAATAACGGAAGAAGGTGGAGTGATCGATGAAGAATATCGGGTGAGTTATGTTGTTGACAGAACAAATACATTGGGTCGTGCATTTCTTGGTGTTACAGTTGAGTGTTCAAGATGCCACGATCACAAATTTGATCCCATCTCACAAAAAGATTATTATTCACTCTCTGCATTTTTCAACAACATACAAGAAAAGGGCCTTGAATCTACAGTAGGAGGACCAGAAACTTATGCGAAGAACCCACGCATGGATATTACGGATGAAGACCTGAAAGGCATTTTGAGTTTTGTAAATAAAACGGACACCAATAAGTTGCAGGTATCTGTGATGAAGGATAGTGAAAGCGTAAGAAAAACATATTTGCTTATTCGTGGGAATTATGACCAGCATGGAGAAGAAGTAACGGCAGGAACACCGGCATCTATTTTATCTTACTCTTCAAATTATCCAAAGAATCGTTTGGGTTTGGCAGAATGGTTGTTTGATAAAAATAATCCGCTCACTGCAAGAGTTTATGTAAACAGGATGTGGCAATTATTTTTCGGAAGGGGTATTGTGAAATCATCTGCAGATTTTGGTATGCAGGGAGATCTTCCAACAAATCCTGAATTGCTTGACTGGCTTGCGGTAGATTTTCGTGAACATGGATGGGATATAAAGAGATTGGTAAAACAAATTGTAATGTCTGCAACCTATCGCCAATCTGCTGCAACCACTGATGAAAAACAAAATATCGATCCTGAGAATATTTATCTCTCACATGCACCGCGTGTTCGTTTGCAGGCAGAGTTTATTCGTGACATGGTTTTATCAAGCAGTGGATTATTGAGTAAAACAATCGGCGGACCAAGTGTGAAACCATATCAGCCGGAAGGCTTGTGGGAACTTGCTACATCAGGCAGAGGAATACTGACAACGTATAAACAAGACACAGGAAAACTTTTGTATCGTCGCGGCTTATACACTTTTATCAAGCGAACTGTTCCGCCACCTTCGATGATGATATTTGATGCAAGCAACCGTGATGAGTGCCAGGTGCATCGAACCGAAACAAACACACCGTTACAGGCATTGGTGATGATGAATGATCCAACAGTGTTAGAAGCATCACTTGCAATGGCTGACCAGTTGTTGAAAAATAATGCATCACCTGAAACAGTAGTAAACACTGCGTTTAAGCGGATCATTTGCCGCACTCCGGATAAAAAAGAAACGGATGTGTTGCTCAATTACTGGAATGATCAGAAGAATTATTTCAAATCAAATGCAGCCAATGCTTCAAAAGTGATAAAGGTTGGAGAATATAAACCATCAACAAAAAATATTTCAGACCTCGCTGCTTTGATGCAGACAGTTGAAATAATTTATAACATGGAAGAGGCGATAACAAAAACGTGAGACGTGAATCGTGAAACGTGAGATAGATTTTGGTTCAACGAAATTACTCACCACTCACGATTCACGATTGACGACTCACGATAAACTTTCTATTATGCAAAAAGAATTATTAGAACATGGACTCAACATTAACCGCAGACGTTTTCTTTCGCGACTAAGTATTGGTTTGGGAAGTGTTGCGTTGGGTTCATTGCTCATTCCCGGTTTATTCAACGGCTCAGATGAAGATGAAACAGATTTTCTTCCCGGAGTTCCGCATTTTGCTCCGCATGCAAAACGTGTGATCTATCTTTTTCAAAACGGTGCACCATCGCAATTGGAGTCGTTCGATTACAAACCATTGCTCACAAAAATGATTGGAAAAGATCTTCCTGCATCTGTTCGCATGGGACAACGTTTAACGGGAATGACTGCTGATCAAAAAAAGTTTCCTCTTGTTGGTTCATTCTATAAGTTCAATCAATACGGAAATTCAGGTGCATGGGTAAGTGAACTCTTTCCTGAAACTGCAAAAATTGTTGATGACATCTGCATCATCAAATCAATGCATACCGAAGCCATCAACCATGACCCGGCATTGACATTTTTTCAAACAGGTGCGCAACAAGGCAATCGTCCGAGTATGGGTTCATGGGTGAGTTATGGTTTGGGAACCGAAAATAAAAATCTTCCTGCTTTCTGCGTGTTGTTGTCAAGAGGAAAAGGAAACGGGCAAGGTGTATATTCAAAATTGTGGTCGAATGGATTTCTCGATTCAGTGTACCAGGGTGTACAATTCAGCAGTGGAGAAAATCCTATTTTGTATTTGCAGGATCCTGATGGAATGGATAGAACGCAGCGTCGCAAAATGCTTGATAAAGTTTCGGAGTTGAATGAAATGGAGATGAAAAATTTTGGCGATCCTGAGATCGGCACAAAAATTCAGCAATACGAAATGGCGTATCGCATGCAGACTGCAGTTCCCGAAATAATGGATGTCTCAAAAGAGCCGGATGATATCGTGAAGTTGTACGGCTCTGATTGTTTGGTGCCCGGAACTTTTGCTGCGAACTGTTTGCTTGCAAGAAAACTTTCTGAAAATGGTGTACGCTTTGTACAGTTGTATCACCAGGGTTGGGATCAGCATGGTAATCTTCCGAATGAAATGAAAGGACAGGCGAAGGATGTTGACCAGGCTTCTGCTGCGTTGATCACGGATTTAAAACAACGTGGCTTGCTTGATGAAACATTGGTGATTTGGGGCGGAGAATTTGGCCGCACAAATTATTGCCAGGGAGAGATGACTCCTGATAATTATGGAAGAGATCATCATCCAAGATGTTTCTCCATTTGGATGGCCGGTGGTGGCATAAAGCCAGGAATGGTGTATGGTGAAACGGATGATTTTGGTTACAACATTGTCAGCAATCCTGTGCATGTGCACGATTTCCAGGCAACGGTGCTCAATCGCCTCGGTCTCGATCATGAGAAACTTACATATCGTTACCAGGGTCGGAGATTTCGATTAACAGATGTTGAAGGAAAAGTTGTGAAAGATATTTTAGCGTAGGATATTTATTGACCCAGCTTTTGTTTTTCATAGCATCGCCTCTTGCGTCGCACACATGTACAATATAGCATTACGCGGCAATACATCATCTTAGTCTAATTAAATTATTCGGAGAAAATGCGGTTTGGAAATTTTTTGAAAGAAAAAGGTTTTGAAAAAGTAAAGTTTGAAAAAATTGTTTCAATAATTTGATGGTTGGCAAAATTCTTCTGTCGTAAAAGAGAAATTAGAAAAGAATTAAGAAAGATTCTTTGGACGAAATACATCATTAAAGATGAAGAGCCTTATGCTAAGGCGTACGAATATATAAAAGAGTATTACTGAGTAGCAAATGCCCGAACATCGAAACATAGAATACAAATAAAGCTGGCATGATGACTACCTGAAATGGATTTGTGGTTTTGCAATATTGTCAAGAACTTTTATTGATGATTAAAATAAAATCTTGTTTAGCAAAACTTATTAAATTTGAAATTATGCAAGTACAGGTAGATATAGAGTTTGAGCAATTGGTGGAACTGGCAAAGCAACTTCCGCCAACACAGTGGACAAAACTTAAATCTGAAGTTGAAAAAACAGAGCAAGAAACCAATACAACTTCTGATCTTGAAGATTTTTTATTAAGCGCTCCGACCTTCAGTAAAAAACAATTTGATGAAATTGCTAAAGCAAGAAAAGCTATCAGCCAATGGCGGACAAAATAGTTGTGGTTGACACTTCCATTCTTATTGACCTTTTTCGAAAGACGGATAAAAATAATTCGGCTTTAATAGCATTGGTGCGACAAGGTTTTGGCTATTGCATTTCTGCTATAACAGAATATGAAATTTACACAGGCGCTGTGTTAGGACAAATAAATTTTTGGAACATTTTTTTAGAAAAAACAGAAGTGCTGCCTTTTGACAAAGCTGTTGCAAAAGTTGCGGTTGATATTAATAGAGAGTTAAAAAGAAAACGTAATCAAATTGCTATTCCCGATCTTTTCATAGCGGCAACTGCTGTATTCAATAACTTACCATTTGCTACATTAAACAAAAAGCACTTTGAGCGAATAAAAGGACTTGACGTTTTAGAATAAGGCTTTCACAGAATGATTTATAATAATAAAAATTAAAACATCAGCGGTAATCTCTAAATAATTCATGCAAATACTTAAAAAAACTTTCGAAGGAATTTTATTGGGTGGTTTAATATTCCTTCTTTTTCTTTTGGCATTTGAAAACAGGTTACAGTTGCCGACATGGTTAGAGGTTGTTGGCAGAATGCACCCGATGTTTTTGCATTTTCCTATTGCATTGCTTATACTTTCTTTTCTGACTTTATGGTTACCGATTCAAAAAGAAAATGAGTGGTTGCATTTCTTATGGTTGTGTGCTGCTTTGTCTGCAGTCATCACCAGCATCATGGGTTTGCTGTTGTCGTTGCAGGAAAGCAGCGACAGTGATGTTTTAAATTTACATAAATGGGGAGGCGTCGCTATCGCGTTATTCGGTGCTTTCTTTTATTGGTTTCATTCATTCTTCAGAAACAAAAAAATTGTTGGCAAAACATATACTGTTCTTGCAACTGCATGTATAATTATTGCAGCGCATTGGGGTGCTGATATTACACACGGACAAAATTTTATTCTCGCACCTGTTGAAAAAAAGGAAGTAGTTCCCGTTGACCAGGCGATTGTTTTTAAAGATGTAATAAAACCTATTCTTGATGAGAAGTGTATGAGTTGTCATGGTGAAGCAAGCAAGAAGGGAGGTTTGTTGCTTGAGGATGTTGCTGGTATTTTGCATGGCGGAAAAACAGGGCCATTATTCGAGCCGGGCAAACCTTCTGTGAGTTTGATCATTCAGCGGATTCATTTGCCTTTAGATGATAAGAAACACATGCCACCTGCATCAAAAGAACAGTTGACAGAAGATGAAGCATCACTGTTGTGGGCGTGGATAAAATCAGGTGCGGTAATAGATAAAAAAGTAACAAGCCTGCCTGTTGAAGATTCATTCCGCATCCTTGCAACACATTATCTCGTTCCTTCTGATAACTATATTCCTGATCAGCCTGTGTATGATTTTAAAGCAGCAGATGAATCAAAAATAAAATCACTCAACAATAACTATCGGGTGATTGAACAGCTTGGAAAAAATTCTCCTGCTTTGTCTGTAAATTTTTATGGAAAGAGCATGTATTCTTCAAAAGCCTTGCAGGAGTTGTTGCCGGTGAAAGATCAGATAATCGATCTCAACCTTGCACACATGCCTGTGAAGAATGAAGATTTGAAAACGATACAACAAATGGTGCATCTGCAAAAATTAAATCTCAATTACACAGATATAACAAAGGAGGGATTACTTCAATTAAGTAATTTAAAAGACCTCGAAGAGTTATCGCTATCAGGTACAGCGGTTACGGTGGAAGCATTGCAAAAGTTATTATCATTATCACGAATAAATTCACTTGTTATCTGGAACACAAAAGTTGACAGCGCACAGGCATCTGCCTTAAGAAATCAATACAAAAAAGTAAACATAGAAACAGGTTATGTTGATAACGGTGAAGTGATGATGGCTTTAAGTCCGCCAATGATACAAACAAAACCTACTGTTTTCGATAGTACTATAGAAATAAAAATGAAGCATCCTTTTAAAGGAGCAGAGATACGATATACCTTGGACGGCTCGGAACCTGACAGTGTAAACAGTCCGTTATATAAAGAACCTGTAAAGATGAATGCTTCTGCAACGCTTGTTGCACGTGCATTTAAAAAGGGTTGGTATGGAAGTGAACCCGCTCTGTCAGTTTATTTAAAGAAAGGTGTAAATCCGGATTCAATACAATTACTTACAAAACCGGATCCGAAATATACATCTCCCAACGGTAAACTATTATCAGATAATAATCTCGCTGATTTGAATTTTGGAAATAGCACTGGAGAGTGGCTTGGTTACAGAAAAAACGATGCTGCATTTCTGTTATATCTTAATAAAAATTTTGCTGCACAAAATGTTTACCTCAATATGCTTGAAAATACAGGTGGATTTATTTTTCCGCCTCTAAGCGTTGAAGTGTGGGGCGGAACAGAAAAAAACAATTTGAAATTGTTGGGAAAGATTATTCCGCAAATGCCAAAGAAATATGAAGATGCAAAAATGATACAGGAGAAAATTTCATTTGCTCCTGCAGAAGTAAAATACTTGAAGATCGTTGCAAAGCCATTACAAAAACTTCCTAAATGGCATGACGGTAAAGGACAACGTGCATGGATTTTTTTGAGTGAGATCGTGGTGAATTAATCGTGAGACTTGAAATGTCAAACGTTAGAGAATTTCTCATGACTCACATCTGTCGTCGAAATAACCCTTTACAATTTTTATTAGCTTACAACTTGAGTTCAAATGTCAACCGCAAATCCCACTCGCGAAAGCCTTAAGAAGTTGAACCCCATAGACACTGAAACACATAAGCTCTATGTGGAACTATATTTCTATTTGCCTATGTGGTAAAGAAAATTATTTCTTTAAAAGCCTTGCTGCGTCTGCATCGAGAAAAAATCTTACATCTTTGTGATTTCGTAACAGGGTTGTTGGAACTTGTTCAGAAATTTCTCCTTCGATAACTCTCTTTGTTATCTCTGCTTTATGTGCCCCGTTTATAAGAATAAATAAATGTTTTGCTTCGAAAAGATTTGCTATGCCAAGTGTGATGCCTTGTGAAAGCTGTTTCTGTTCTGGAAAATATTTTTGTGCAACTGTTTGTGTGATCGGATCAACTGCGGTTACATGTGTGCGCATAGATGTTGGAGTTCCTGGTTCGTTTAAACCAACATGACCATTCATACCTACACCAAGAATTACTACATCAATTCCTCCTTGTTGTTGAATATATTTTTCAACACGATCACATTCTTCATTTAAATTTTCTGCATTGCCATTGAAAAAACAAATCGAATTTTCAGAGACGTTCATTGGAAAGAAAAGATCATGATCCATCCTGTACCTGCAACTGCCTTCTGTTTC
>Ga0157372_10009312_pt1 | contig 10445 bp, 12 predicted proteins | sample C55metaG_FD_115307 | JGI IMG/M metagenome (GOLD analysis project Ga0157372, IMG submission 115307) | Corn rhizosphere microbial communities from Kellogg Biological Station, Michigan, USA - C5-5 metaG | ecosystem: Host-associated > Plants > Roots > Rhizosphere > Soil | place: USA: Michigan...
CCATTCAGTTTATACGCCGGCATGCCATAGCTGATCGTTTCTTCTGCCGTTGGAGCGGCTTCCCTGATCGTATTGCGGATCGTTTCTAAGGCACTCCTCTGCGGGTCTGGGAAAAGATGGATATACTCGTCAACCGTTTTGACTGCTTTCATAAAACTAATTATTAGAACGGCCTTCAATGGGGAACTTGAGCTTCTCTTGCTTTTCGAATGGTGAGGGACCTTGTTCGTATCTAGAGTAAAGATACTTAACAGTGAGCTTTGCTCAATTCTGCGGCATCGTAGCAAAATTGAACATCCACCGTATGCCGAATCTGTCTTTGCAACATCCCCAATAACCCCAGAATTCCTGTCGCATTGGCGCAACTTCTGATCCTCCTTCAGATAAGGCTGCGAATAACCTGTCTGTCTCTTCTTTGCTGTCCGGCTCAAGGTTAATGGTCACGTTATTCCCTTCAATTAACCTATGTCCCAGTGATTCGAGCATGTCCGTTCCCATCAGTCGGGTGCCGCCAAGGATCGGTAGTGTTACGTGCATCACTTTGCCCTGATCTTGTTCTGAGAAGGTCGGCCGGCCTGGCATAGGAGGGATATCTTTATGGTACATAATTGGTCTCTCGAAGTCGGTCCCAAATACAGACTTATAGAAGCGGAAGGCCTCTTCTGTGTTCCCCATGAAATTGAGGTAGATTGATACACTTGCCATAAAATTGTTTTGTTGGTTTATGATCGGGTTTAAATTCAGTTGATAGCTCTCGATCTAATCTGCACCATTCAAGCCGGCGCGACCTTATTCAAGTATTGTACACGAAAAACCGGACTCGTTCATTAACAGGATGATGGACTCGCTGCATAGGTCTATACCCTCCACTCTTAACACCCTGTCACAGTCCTGCAAATCAAAATTAACACGGCTACCCGGAAACCGCCTCACCAGCGTTTGAATGATCTCTCTCGCATTCACTTCATCTTCAACATCGGTCTTAAATACCTCTACCGCTGGCGTCTTCATATTCATAGCTTTTAAGTAAAGTATTAATGGCATTCTGTTTTTCGGGCACGTACGTAAGAATGACAATGCCCGTCGAACTTTCGGTCGTTCCGATAAGTTTCAGCCTGAAATCTTTCTGCACCGCACTGAAAATGGCCTTGCCTTTTCCTATGAGAACAGGATTCACAAACAGGTGATATTCGTCCACCAGGTTTTGATCAATAAAGGACGATACAACGCCGGCACCCCCATAAAGCAGGATATCCTTTCCCGGTTCTCTTTTTAGCTCTTTTACCTCCTCCTCGATATCTGGAGCGACTCTCACGTTCCACCAATCAATATGCGTAATGGTTTTAGAAAAAACCACCTTCGGTAATTCGTTCAGCTGTTGTGCCATCCACTTATCTTCTTCACAGCTTTCCGGGTTGCTTGCCACAGTCGGCCAGTAAACGGCCATTCCCTCGCCCGTAGCCCGCCCCATCAGAAACGTATCTACTGAATTGGTGAGCTCAGTTACGTAGTTCTTCACCACCTCGTCCCAATCCCAAACCATCCAGTCCATCTCACCGTTTGGCCCACAAACAAATCCGTCAAGGGTGATCTGCATTTGTAACTTTATCTTTCTCATCGTATTTTTTATCGGACAACTTCAATACAAATTTTTGACTAAAAATCAACATTCTCGCGGTGGCCCTACGGCAATTAAAGGGGTTGATTGCGACACCAGATTGCCTTAGCTTTAGGTCAGAATTGCGGCTATTACCTCGAAACAAAACCAGTTAATGAAACACATTTCCATCTTAATCCCTGAAGGCAATATTAGTTTGGTGAACGTTGAAGGCTGTCACCAGATATTTTCTGAAGTGAATGGTGTCCTGGCCCGGGCAGGCAAACCGCCCATGTTTAAGATTCAATTGGTAGGAATAAGAACAGAAACGTCTTTGATCAAAGGTCTGTTCAGCATTCATCCGGATGTGCTGATTGGCGACCTGCCACACACCGATCTTATCATTATTCCCGCCATTCACGGAAACAAAAAGCAAATAATTGCCGACAACACTGAATTCATTCCGTGGCTGGTGCAGCAATATAATGGTGGCGCAAGCATAGCGTCCCTTTGCATCGGTGCTTTTCTATTGGCAGGCACTGGCTTATTGAATGGAAGAAAAGCAGCAACCCATTGGGTGGAAGCCGATGCCTTCCGCGCCATGTTCCCCGAAGTCCATCTCGTCCCCGATAAGATCATCACAGATGAACACGGTCTGTACACAAGCGGAGGTGCTTATTCCTGGCTCAACCTCGCACTCTACCTCGTTGAGAAGTTTGCCGGTCGCGACATGGCCATTGTGTGTTCCAAACTCTTCGAAATACAAATCGAAAGAGACAGCCAGTCGGCTTTCATGATCTTCGACCCACAAAAGCAACACCAGGACGCGGCGATCAAAGAGGTCCAGGAATATATCGAAAAGAATTACGGCGAGAAGATCTCCATAGACGATTTGGCCGTCAAAGTGGGCTTGAGCAGGAGAAACCTGGAAAGGCGCTTCAGGAAAGTAACTTACAATTCCGTTTTGGAATACGTGCAGCGGGTACGCATCGAGGCCGCCAAGCAGACTTTGGAACGAAACCGCGAGAATGTGAACGAAGCCATGTATAAGGCGGGCTATAACGACATCAAGGCCTTCCGTACTACATTCAAAAAACTTACGGGGTTATCTCCACTTGAATACAGGAATAAGTATAGCAGGGTTGAACGCCTTGTCCAGGCCTGATGTTGTCTAAAGAAACTTGTCTGGTTTGGGTACAAGGTTTAGGAAAGCATCCTGTTTCACCTTGTACTTTCTCTTATCGAGCTTGTAGTAAAATGCGCCTTTTTTGGAACCGGATTTGTCTTTCGCACTTTGCCTCACCAACAATCCTGTCGAAAGAAGTTTGCGTGTAAAGTTGCGGCTGTCAAAGTTTGTCTCATACACGCCCTCGTACATGTTCTGTAAATGTGGGATGGTAAATTTCTGGGGCAACAATTCAAACAGGATAGGGTGTAATGCTGCTTTATAACGCAGTTGTTTTTGTGCCAGTCTCACCATATCGTCGTGATCAAAGATCAGGCGGGGTTTGTTGGCAAGAGACACCCATTCGGCATGGTAGTCTTCGCTCAATTGCTTTTCATACTGGTGAATGTCTATGAGTGAATAGTAAACTACCGAAATCGTTCGCTCTTGTGGATCACGATTAACATCGCTGAACGCCTGCAGTTGTTCGAGGTAGACGTTTTCAAGTCCGGTAAGTTCCTTCAAAACACGGTACGCCGCCTCGTCAAGCGTCTCATTGTCGCGCAAAAAGCCACCCATCAGGCTCCACTTGTTCTTTTCCGGTTCAAATCCTCTCTTGATCAAAAGAACTTTCAGGTCTTGCCCATCGAATCCGAAGATGATACAGTCTACCGCAACCAGCACACGTTTCTGCCCTAAATATTGTTTCATGTTATAGCAACCGAGTTATTTGTTAGTAATGGTCAATTCCATCCATACGTTCGCCACCAGGCTCAGTAGGATAAAAATAAACTCTTGCCACCAATTCACCACCTGCTATTTGCCTATCGCGTAGGCAATATCATTCCACCTGATCTCATTCTTGAACTGGTGAATATTCGTGTCCTTGTTGATCATCAGGCATTCTATTCCGGCAATTTCCGCGAAATCGGAAAGGTGTTCTGTTGTCAGGTTCTGGCTATAAACGGTATGATGCGCGCCGCCTGCCAGTATCCATGCCGTGCAAGCCGTCTGCATATCAGGCTGCGGTTTCCATAATACTCTTGCCACCGGGAGCTTCGGTAGATCATGTTTGGGCTTAACGGCAATAACCTCGTTGATCAGTAACCTGAACCTGTTTCCCATATCTATCAGCGAGGCATTCAATGCCGCGCCTCCGGCTACATTAAACACCAGCCTTACCGGATCTGCTTTTCCGCCAATGCCCAAAGGATGAACCTCGCAGGAAGGCTTGCCATCGGCAATGCTCTCGCAGATCTCAAGCATATGCGCTCCCAACACCATCTCATTCCCCGGCTCAAAATGGTAGGTGTAATCCTCCATAAAAGAGTTACCACCTTCCAGCCCCGTTGCCATGACCTTCATCGCCCTTACCAACGCAGCCGTTTTCCAATCGCCTTCGCCTCCAAAGCCATAGCCGTCCTTCATCAGGCGCTGCACGGCAATGCCCGGCAACTGTGCCATTCCATGAAGGTCTTCAAACGTATCGGTAAAGCCCTTGAAGTTTCCTTGTTCAAGGAACGCCCGAAGTCCTATTTCAATCTTGGCTGCTTCACGCAACGACTTACTCTGCCCATCTTTCAAAGCACCCACTAATCGGTACTGTTCACCATACTCTTTCACCAGCTTGTCAATCGATTTATCACTGACTTCGTTCACCATTTTTACCAGGTCACCGATCCCATGGAAATTTACAGAGTAGCCGAACTTCAATTCAGCTTCCACCTTATCGCCTTCTGTGACGGCAACATACCGCATGTTATCACCAAAGCGAACAAACCTGGCACCCTGCCAGTCTTGCCAGGCGGCCGCAGCTCGCACCCAGTTGTCGATTTGTTTCAGCACTTTCTCATCTTGCCAGAAACCAACAACCACCTTCCTGTTCATCCTCATTCGGCTCATCATAAACCCAAACTCCCTGTCGCCATGTGCCGATTGATTCAGATTCATAAAATCCATATCAATACTGTCCCATGGAATATCGCGGTTAAACTGTGTATGTAAATGCAATACCGGTCTCTGTAAGATCTTCAGACCATTGATCCACATCTTTGCCGGGGAGAAGGTGTGCATCCAGGTTATGATGCCAATACACTTCTTCGAAGCGTTGGCTTCCTGGCAAACATTGTAGATTTCCTCAGTTGATTTTACGGTTGGTTTAAATACAACAGATACAGGCACCTGTTCCGATTTATCTAAAAATGAAGCAATCTCCTGCGAATGTTCGCTAACTTTTTTTAGTGTTTCCTCGCCATATAGATCCTGGCTGCCGGTAACAAACCATATCTCTGATTGTGAAAAGCTTTTCATGAAAGTGAAGTTACAATATAAATGTAAATTGTACATTTATTTTGCCGCACATCGATGCTTGGTAAGTGTTACCGGGCTTGAGAAGAATCAAAGGACATCGCTGGCCTATGAAGACTATTATTCAATGAAACATCATAGCCAAAATGAATAAATAAAAATGAAGAGACTTGTATGTTTTTCTGTCGTCACTGGGCTTGCTTTCCATCTCTTCTCCCATTCCAAAACGATGGTTACGACCAAGCACACGACATCAAAGCTGTCGTTCAACCTACGAGATGAGCATTTTTTTTCGAAGACATCAATATAGCCGCCACGAAGTATCATTTTTAAAACCATTTTTGCGGAAACGGTAGGTTTCAAATCGCTGGTACAACTTACCAATACTTTACGTATGCTATATTTGAGGTTAAGCAAACAAAACCTCGCAACATTGGACAATAACAACCAGCTTATACTAAAGCTTTTCCCTAATTATTTCAAGAAGGTCGGACTGATCTTAATTCTGTCGGTTGCCGCAGTTTTTATCTATCTGATCTGGGCTCAACCTGAAGCTACCCAACAAACAAAGGATCTGGTTAAGTCAATACTTCAATCCGTGTTTTTGGCAGGGATTTTATTGATTGCCGTCGCAAGGGACCGTGTTGAAGATGAGCAGAAGCAATTGTTACGATTAAAAGCCATGGCGACTGCATTTGTCTTTGGAATGGTCTATGCAATTATCGACCCGTTCATCTCCCTGTTCTTTCGAACTACGGAAAACCACGATGCCCGCGAGCTGGTTGGCACCATGCTGATCTTCTATCTCGTGTTGTTTTACATCCTGAAACAAAGGCGCCGGTAGGAGGTACAATCGAAGAGACCGAAACGGACATCTCATGATCACAAATTAGGAAATCACTCGGGTAACGGGTGTTGTGTTAAGTTGGAACCGTAATCCGGGTCATGTGTAAAGATCCTCGCGAGAGCATCTCGTTAGCATACAACATAGGGCAATGAAAATTCTAACAACAACGCTTTTGATCTTAAACTCACTGGTTTTGTTTTCACAAGAAGCGGTTATAGGCCATTATCGCGACTATTTTGGCAGTCGCTTGTACTTGAATGCTGATAGCACCTTTAAATACACTTGGAATTTCGACATGCTTTCAAGCTGGACGAAGGGGACTTGGACAATAAGGCAAGACACAGTTTATTTGAATATGGTCCCTCTGTATGATACGGTCGGCGTTCGTAAGCTGGATGGCTCTGAACATGACAGTCTTATATTGTCAACCGACGAAAGTCCCGAACGGATTACGCAAATACAGCTAGCAGGCACGATGTTGGCTGGTGGCGGTCAGAACCGGCAGGCATACCCGGAAAAACTAGTGTTTAAAAAAGACAGGTTGTATAAACTTCGAAATGGAAGATTAGAAACTCAAAAGCAAAAAGGAATCGGGTCTGGTAGGAAATGGGATCCGTGGTACTTCAAAAGCGATGATTGAATTTCTGCTCGCGCGGCTCAGGGTCTTTCTCCGGCTAACGTTCAACAGATCCCCGTATTTGGAAGCTCTAAACCGTTGTGGATTGCTCCCTCGACTGGACTTGGCCAAGAGCTATGCATACACCCGAGCGCCTCCTTTATTTCTCTGTCAACCTAATATTTTCAACCAAGTCGGTGAGCTCCTTGATTGCTGACGTTTTATTTCCCTCCATAGCAATATGAACAATCAACCCTTTTTCGATATTATCGCACGGGATCTCCTGTTCCTTTAGGTACAAAGTCCCATTAAATTTTTTAAAGTAAAGCCACTCAACGTTCTTACCTAAAAACCGTCCGTTCACATTTTCTGCTTGGTCTTCTTCAAAACCGTAGTCACCATAAAAGTAGGAGGGATGATCTCCGGTGTATATTGTCAAACCAAGCCAATTCGTGTCTGCTATGTCTTTTATCTTTTGAATTCTGAGAACCTCAAAGTCAAAGCTTTTATCTTTAGTAACTGCGTAACCTGTCGGTAAAGAAATGGTGAATTTCTTTTTCCCATTGAAAATCGGGAAGCTTTCGGTTCTCGATTTAAGGTTAAGCAGACGATCTCCTTTCGTAATCGTCGAAAAAACCCTTTCAGACAGTTCCTGGAATTCTTTTTTGTTTCTAAGTCCTTCGGGATTAATGTACGTACTGATCATGAACACAGAATTATCCGAGCACCTGACATATAATTTGTTCATCAAAATGGCATCTTCCGTGGTGTCGCAACTTCCAGGTGTGGAGAGCACGGTAAGCAAGCCCTCTTTGTTGGTAAGAACCTTATTAGTTGCGCTGTGTCCTTCTTGATTCGATACTTCTTTTAACAAGTCCTTCTGGCTGGTTACAAACAACTCCTTTGCAAAGAAGACCATGCGCTGTTTGGCGATATCAAGTAATATTCGCGTTTCGCGGTTTCCATTCGGGCCCGCAGCCATGATGTCTGTTGGCCGCGCCTCATTCTTGGCATTAGCTGGAAAAACCAGGAAAGCTCTGTTACTCAGAATGGATTGCCTGTTACTAAGTTTTAGTTCCGAGACATTTTGCCCAAATGAACAGGTCCAACAAAATATTGCCGCGATTAAAATAGTGTACTTCATTATCAAACTTTTGAGTGTACCCCGGATCGCACCGTTTCACAAACTCACTCACCTCAGAAAAAACTTCAAGTCCTCTAGAAGTTTCGCCCTGCCATGCGTCACATTCAACTTGCTCTGGTCCAAGGTGCGATATATTTCAATAGCCCTTTCCATCTCTGTTGCTGGCGGTGTTGTGAATAGTCTTGTAGCCTTTGACTTCCACTTTTCAAGCAGTTGCCAGCCGAGGTTTTGAATGCCTTCGCTTTCGTCATGTAAAGCAAGTAGAAGGTCCGCAACAATAGTCCAACCGCCGATTTTATTATATAAACGTAGAATTGTCTTTTTTACGTTGTAATCGCCTGTCTCGTAAATTGCCCTGATCTTGTTCAGGGTTTCGGCGCCGCTGCCTTTAGCCGATATCTCGACAGCCTTGTCACGGACTTTTTTCACTGGATGAACTAGCAACTCGAAGGAATACTGTTTAGCCTTATCTGCATCGAACCTGTTGATAGCAACCAGACACGCCACAACGAGCTTACTGTTTTCGGCATGAATGTATCTTTCAAACACGGGCAAGTCTTCACTGTTGCCCGTTTCCGATAGCCCAAGTAAACTCCCGAGAACAAATTTTTGTTCGTCTATCCTTCGCCTGTAGAGGACCGGGAAATTAATTTCTTTACCCTTCAGCAAGTCTCTGGCTAATACCCTCACAAAAGCGGCTTCATCAGAAAGCAGTTCCGTGATCCGGCTGTCAAAAACGTGGCTAAAAAGTTTACTTGCGTACAAGGAATCCGATCGCACCCTTGCCGACCGGTCGTAAAGAAACCGGGCAATTAGCTCTTTTTGACTGTCTACGGGGAAACTTGAAAAATGCCTCAGTAGTTCCAAGCGAACCAGGAAGTTAGTGTCTGCACATATTTTGTCGACTTGTTCTTTACTTGGACGTCTGTCGGTCAAGAGAGCCTTGTAAAACCGCAGTCTTGTCTTATCGTCCAAGTGGTCGATCTTGTCATAAAACTCTTCAGAAAAGTCTTGGCTTAAAATAAACTCAATGATTTTGCTATGAAGTTCTCTTAAATCAACCCGTTCCACTTTCAAAAGCCAATCAATTGTTGGAAGCTCCTTGAGGAAAGAATCAATGTACCTTGTTTCTAAAAACGATAAAATCCCTTCTGTTGCAGCTTTCCTGACAGGGCCAACCCAGTCCGCAAGTCGCAAAAGAATGAATTTAAGCCCGTCGGGATTTTTTGACCTTGCGAGCTCCTTTATAGCTTTTTCTCTTACAAAGCCATTCCTGTTAAGACTCGCTATCCCCAACAACTGCAAATAAGTGTTTTCATCAAAATCGGCCCTGTAGCTATCCAGGTCACTTTCCCCGATCGGCAGATCCTTCAAGGTGTCTGAATAATCATTCAGTGTCTTCAATTTACCGAACATAGACATAATCGTCTCCGCTGCCTTAGTTCGAATTTGAAGATTATCGCTCCCTAAATACTGAATCAGGAAATGGATATACCTCGGAGGTCCGAGCTTTTGGATAGTCTCGAAACATTGGAGCTTCTCAGTAACATTATCCTTCTGGAAAAACCATTTTGGCTTTTCAGTCAACACTCGAATGCAACTATTTAAGTCAGCATAATTCATCGGCAGATCGTTGACCAGAGTAAAAAATTAGTGATTCCCCGTCGTTAGAAGAGTACTGAAATGACAACCGTCACGAACAAAATGATATTGCACAGAACATCCAACCCGGTCATTTTGCGTTTCGCTGCTTCGTTTGTCCATGTTGTTTGCCGATAGGTGTTCACTAAAAAATTGCCCTCTATTCTTTTTGATACTTGATTTAAAATCCAATAAACCACTAAAAAGACAAACAATGATTTTAAAGAGGTAGTTGAATGATCACTCATAAGCGAGTTAACCCCGGAGGACCCGTCAAAGTCCGAAGAACGTTGAATCAGGAATCGACTAGAATTCTTTGTTGCAAAATCTATCAGTAACAAAATGACTGAAAATGTGAACCAAACAAGAAAAACTCTATTGTCGTTCAAGTCGATCATTGTCGAGAAACCAAGAAATAGAAAGGGAAGTCCGAAGCTAAAAGCGAAAATCAATGTGTTAATAGTGTCATCGGAAAAAAGATTTGTTACCGAGCAGAGCCATATAAACATTCCAGTACCTAAAATCAGAATCAAGAGAAACTTTTGTCGAGCCGGAAGATTTAAGATGAATGCTATCATAAAATTGGTGCGAACACGTGTATCGACCGATGGTCGTGCGAGAAAACAAATTAAATCTTAATATTCAAAATCTGAAGAGTTCAAATCAAATATTTGACGAATGCTTCTTACATAAGAAGGTCGTCATTAGATTGGCGTATCCGTTATTCCACCAGGCTCCAGGTTGAAATACATGAACCAAGGCACCGAGGGCTGGGCGCACCCAGTGTTACCTCCGCCATACGCCCCCATTACCTCCACTTAACTGCGTCCTTTGCTTACCCCACATTCTCACCTGGAACCTGCCCAAAACCTGCCAAAAGGCAACCTGGAGTCCCGGACAAGCGTGTCCAAAGCCTGGGATGCCCCGTACATGCGCCATACATGCCCCATAGATGTCCCGCTCCTTATAAGATACGGGACATGTGCGGGACATCTGCGGGACATGTGCGGGACATCCTAGTTTTCGCCCGCACTTTCCCAAGCCTTTGGATACGTTTGTCCTTTTTGCAGGCATCCTTTCCCGTCGCTCTGTTTGAGCTCGGGCTTCGGCCTTGCTGTTGCCCGTAAG
>Ga0157372_10009315_pt1 | contig 10444 bp, 12 predicted proteins | sample C55metaG_FD_115307 | JGI IMG/M metagenome (GOLD analysis project Ga0157372, IMG submission 115307) | Corn rhizosphere microbial communities from Kellogg Biological Station, Michigan, USA - C5-5 metaG | ecosystem: Host-associated > Plants > Roots > Rhizosphere > Soil | place: USA: Michigan...
CCGGGAGGCACTGTCGATCAGCTCGCGGGCGTCGGCGATCTGGCTGTACTCGGCATCGAGGATCTGCAGGTTGCCCGAGACGATGGTCAGCAGGTTGTTGAAGTCGTGCGCGATGCCGCCGGTAAGCTGGCCCAGCGCGTCGAGCCGCTGGGCGTGGGCAAGCTGCTCGTCGCTGCGGCCGCGCTGGATGGCCGCGGCAAGCATGTTGGCGGCCAGTTGCAGGAAGTGCCGCTGGTCGCTGTCCAGGTCGGCCGGTTCGCGGATGAGCGCAAGCAGCGCGCCGGTGACGCGGTGCCGGTCCAGCAGCGGCAGGATGGCCGCATCGGAGAAACCGTGCGTGGCGAGCGCTGCCCGCAAGGCGGGCAGTTCATCCGCGGGCGCCTGCGTCATCATCCAGGCATCCGTGCGCTGCCTCTGCGTCAGGTGAGCGATCAGCTGATCGCGCGCGAAGGCGTCCGCCATGGCGTCGATCAGCGCGGGTCCCAGGCCGCTGGCCGAACGGATCGGCAGCGCGTTGCCACCGGGCAGGCCCACGGCGACAGCCACGCCGTCGACCCCCAGGGCCTGGGCGATCAGGGCGGACACCGCAACACGGAGCGACGCGTCGCGGCCGGATTCGAGCACCAGCCGGCCCAGCTCGGCCAGGTAGCCGTCGCGACGCGCACGCTCCAGCGCCTGCCGCGCCCGCTGCGTTTCGGAGATATCGCGTATGGACGCGGCATAGAGGCCGCTGCCGACCGGACTCAGGGCGATCTCCATCGGAAAGGTCTCGCCGTCGCGGCGTACCCCGGTCAGCTCGTAGCCTGCACCCATCGGGCGGACGCGGGGATGGGCCATGTAGCGCGCTCGGTGCGCCACGTGCGCGGCCCGCGCGGCCTCCGGCAGCAGTTTTTCCACCGGCTGGCCGACCAGCTCTTCGGGCGGGTAGCCGAACAGCCGCTGGGCCTGCGGATTGACCAGCACGACATCGCCAGCCGGATCGACCACCACCATCGCGTCGGGGGCCGTTTCGAAGAGCGTGCGGTAGAGGTCTTCATTGCCAGTGACGCGGACGGACGGCATGGCGCTACTCCTGGCGTACCGTGTCGCTGAAGATGTAGCCGGCCCCACGCACGGACTTGATGAGAACGGGCGCGCCCGGGTCCGATTCGATCTTGCGCCGCAAGCGCCCGACCTGCACGTCCACGGCACGGTCGTAGGGACCCGCGTCCCTGCCGTAGAGGTGGTTCATCAGCTCGTCGCGCGAGAGCACCCGGTTGGCGTGCGTCACCAGCACCCGCAGCAGCCCGTACTCGCCGCTGGTCAGCGGCACGCAGTCGCCGGAGGGTGAGGTAAGGGTCCGGCTGTCGAGCTCGAAACGGTAGCCGGCGAACCGGTAGACCGCAGGTTGCGACGCCGCCTGGCGCGGACGCTCGCCTGCGCGGCGCAGCACGCTGCGGATGCGCGCCAGCAGCTCGCGCAACTCGAAGGGCTTGGTGACGTAGTCGTCCGCGCCCACTTCCAGCCCCACGATGCGGTCGACCGAATCGCCGCGCCCGGTGACGATGATGACCGGACCGTGCCAGTGCTCGTGCAGGTGCCGGGTCAGCTCCAGGCCGTCCTCGCCGGGCAGGCCGAGGTCCAGCAGGACAAGGTCGATCGCGACGGTGGCGAGCAGCCCAAGCATGTCCTTGCCGTTGCCCACCGTGCTCGTCTGGAAACCCTGCGCGGAGAGATAGCGCTTGAGCAGCGCCGAGATTTCCATGTCGTCGTCGACCACCAGCAGGTGTGCCTGCCGGAAGGACATCTCTCGCTTGTCAGGACGCTGAGCTGACACGAAAGCCCCCCAATGGCGTGAGGGAATGGCGCACGAGCGCGCCGAATGCAACCAAACGCCCACTCCTGAGCAAAACCCACCTTTCTATACCAATAAATATCTATACCCCGCGCGAACTTGATTAAGTGCACGTCAAAACGCCCGGATTGATCCGCGTCAACAAGCCTGGGTACGTGCCGCGCCACGCTGGTATCCCATCCTCCGGACCGAGGCCCCCAGATGTTCGAGCTGCTTGTCGATGCCGGTCCCCACGCAGGGAACCCCTTCATCGAGACGACGCTGGCGCTCGCCAAGCGCGTGAAAGCGTTCGCCTGTGGTTTCCAGGTGCTTCCGTTGCAGCCGCCGGTGGCGCTGTCCTTCGAAACGACTTTGCTCGAGGCGGAGGAACAGAGCGCGCGGGCACGTCGGGACTGGTGGCTGGGCCAATGTGAGAGGCAGGGCGTGGAGGGAGACTGGGAAGTGCTTCGCGGCGACGTCGCTCCCGCGATTGCCAAGCGCTCGCGGCTGGCCGACCTGGTGTGCCTCGAAGTGTCCAGCGCAGGCGGCGCGCGCGACGTGCACTCACCCGAGCCTGACCGGGCGCTGGTACAGGCGGCAGGCCCGCTCCTGCTGATGCCGTCGACCTGGAGGGGAGCCATGGGCACGCGCATCCTGGTGGCCTGGAACGGCTCGGCCGAGGCAGCCACGGCGATCCATGCGGCGCTGCCCCTGCTGACCCAGGCCACGGATGTCCACGTGCTCGACGGTGAGCAGGCCTGCCTGCCGGGCATCACTCCCTCGCCGCTGCCGCTGCTTGCGTGGATGGCCAGGCAGGGCGTGCCGGCACAGTGGGAATCGCTCGACCCTTCGCACCATCGCGAAGCGACGATCGCCGACATGGCCAACCGTATGGGCGCCGACCTGCTGGTGATGGGCGCGTACGGTCGCCACTGGACGACCGCCCGGGGCGCAGTCGCCTGACCCAGGCGCTGCTCAGCCATATCGACCGGCCCATCCTTCTTGCGCACTGAGCCTTGCGATCCGGGAGGTTGCTTGCCGGTATCCCGCCGCGCCTCGGTCACGGGGCCGCTAGTGAAGCAGGTACTCCCGGATGCCGGCGCTGTCCACGCCTGTCAGGTTGCGCCTGATCTCCCGGCTCACGCAGTGCTGCAGCGCCTTGTCCATCTGCCCGTGCAGCGCGCCCAGAAAGCGTGGGGCCGCCGCAATGACGAGCGTCTCGAAGCGCCGCTCCTCGTGTGCCTTGCGCAACGTGAGCGCCAGCATCGAAGCAAAGCGCGCGTTGGCGGCATCCTTGCGGCGGGTGTGCGGCTCGATCGCGTGGCGAGCCGGTCCCACGCTTTCATGGACCCGCGCCGGTCGCTCGGGGGCCGGGCCGGTTTCGGCATAGGGATTGACGAAGCAGGCCGTTTCGGCCCACGGCTCGTTGGACCTTTCGAACTCGAAGAGACGCGCCTTCGCGCTGTCGGCGACCAGTACCCACGTCTTGTTCATGGCTCCCTCCCGCCAGGCGGTGACATGCAGGCGAAGGGTAGTAACGCAGGCGGTCGTCCAGTTGATCCTGGTCAACCGTTCTCCGCACGGGTGGCCGATCCTGCGGATGCCAGCAGCCACTGACAGGAGCCGCCATGCGCGCTGTCGACATCGGTACCCGGCGTGTGATCCAGGCTGATGCTTCCATGACCGTGACCGAGGCGGCCGGCATCATGCGCAGGCACCAGGCCGGCAGCATCGTGGTCACTCGCGGGGAGGATGGCCGCACCCTACCGGTGGGCATCGTCACCGACCGGGACCTGGTCACCCGGGGCATTGCCGCACACTTCGATCCGGCCACCACGGCGATCGAGTGCATCATGTCGGCGCCCTTGCTGTGCTGCCATCCGGAGGCCACCCTCGACGAGATCGTGGACACGATGCAGGAGCGCGGCGTCCGCCGGCTGCCGTTGGTCGACCCTTCGGGCGCGCTGGTCGGCATCGTGAGCACGGACGACGTGCTGGTGGCGCTCGCGGCGCTGGCCGACCGCGTCAACCAGACGCTCAACGTCCAGCCGACGCTCGATCGTGCCTATCTGTAGGAGGCCCCGTGCTCGCCGTGCCATTGCCTGATCTGCCGTTCCCGCCCGAACGGCTGCGCCCGCGCCGCATGGGCATTGATACCGGTGGCGAGCACGTGGTCTATCTCCTGCATGGGGCTCCGGCATGCCACGGCGAGGGCTTCGGGCCGCACTCGCGGCTGCAGTTGAGCGTGGGCAGCCGCCGCGTGATGGCCACGCTTGCGATCGTGCAGGGCGGCGCGCTGGCGGCTGACGAGATCGGCTTGTCCGAATCGGTGTGGTTACACCTGCAACCCACCGCGCATGAGCGTGTGAGCCTGTCCCACCCGCCGAGTGTCGAGTCGTTGCCGAGCGTCCGCGCCAAGCTCTACGGACGGACCTTGTCCGAGGCGGAATTGCGCGCGATCGTCACCGACATCGCGGCGCAGCGCTACTCGAACATCGAAATGGCTGCGTTCATCGCCGGCTGCAGCGGCGACCATCTGGCGCTGGACGAGGTGGTCGCGCTGACCGGTGCGATGGTCGACACCGGTACCCGGCTTCGCTGGCCGGTCCCGGTCGTGGTGGACAAGCACTGCGTCGGCGGCCTCCCGGGCAACCGCACCACGCCGATCGTGGTCGCCATCGCCACCGCACTGGGCCTGACCATGCCCAAGACCTCCTCGCGGGCGATCACTTCCCCCGCGGGAACAGCGGACACCATGGCGGTGCTGACGCCGGTGGACCTGGACATCGAGCGGATGCGCCGCACGGTCGAGCGTACGGGCGGGTGCCTCGTGTGGGGCGGGGCGATCAACCTGGCGCCGGTGGACGACACGCTGATCCACATCGAGCGTGCGCTGGACATCGACAGTCCCGGGCAACTGGTCGCTTCGATCCTGTCCAAGAAGATCGCCGCCGGCTCGACGCACGTGGTGATCGACATGCCGGTCGGCCCAACCGCCAAGGTGCGTGAACCGCGGCACGCCGGGATGCTCGAGCAAATGCTGCTCGCGGTGGCCGCCCGCTTCGGCCTCGGGCTGACGGTATTGCGCACCGACGGCCTGCAGCCGGTCGGGCGTGGCGTGGGGCCGGCACTGGAAGCGCGTGACGTGCTGGCCGTCCTGCAGAACCTGACGTCACAACCGCTGGACCTGCGCGAGCGTGCACTGGCGCTTGCGGCGGTCGTGCTCGAAACGGCGGGGCGCGCCGGGGCCGACACGTCGCTTGCGCTGGCGCGCGAGTGTCTGGACTCCGGGCAGGCCTGGCGCCAGTTCCAGGCGATCTGCGAGGCACAGGGCGGCCTGCGTACCCCTGGCGTCGCGCCGTACCGGCATCCGGTGGTGGCGAGCACGTCCGGCAAGGTCGAGGGCATCGACAACCGGCGCCTGGCGCAGGCGGCCAAACTCGCGGGCGCTCCCTTTTCCCCGCTGGCCGGCCTGACCATCGACGTGCGCGTGGGCGCCCCGGTGGTCCGCGAGCAGCCGCTCTTCACCCTGCATGCGCAGAGTCCCGGCGAAGTGGCCTACGCCATGGAATACGTCGCCCGGCATCCCGACATCGTCCGCATTGGTCCCGCCCCATGAGCATGCTCTACGCGTTGCCCGGCAACGCGGCCTTCGCCCGGGCCGTGCGCCGGCATGCGGGCTGGCAGCGTGGCGAGCTGGAACTGCATCGCTTTCCCGACGGCGAGTCGCGTGTGCGGCTGGTGACGCCGCCGCACGGCGCAGTGGCGCTGGCGTGCTCGCTGCACCGGCCCGATGCCAAGCTGTTCCCGCTGCTCGCCGCGGCGGCCACCGCGCGGGAACTCGGCGCCACGCAGGTCGGGCTGCTCGCGCCCTATCTCGCCTACATGCGCCAGGACCAGCGGTTCCGTCCGGGCGAAGCGGTGTCGGCGCGGGTCATCGGCGGCTTGCTCGGTGGTGTCTTCGACTGGGTGGTGACGGTCGATCCGCACCTGCACCGCATCCGCGACCTGGCGGACGTGTTCGCCTGCCGCACGGTTGTCGTCCGCACGGCGCCGGATCTGGCGGCATGGATCGGCGCGAACGTGCGCGTGCCCCTGCTGGTGGGTCCGGATGGGGAGAGCGCGCAATGGGTGCAGGCAGTGGCCGACCGGCTCGACGCGCCCTGCGTGGTGGCGCGCAAGCAGCGGCACGGCGATCGCGCCGTCAGCGTGCGGCTGCCGTCGCTGGCGCGCTGGCGTGGCCACACGCCGGTGCTGCTGGACGACATCATCGCCTCGGGACAGACCCTCATCGACACGGCCAGGGGTGTGCGCGAGCAACTGGTGCAACCGGCGCCCGTCGCGGTGGTCGTGCATGGACTGCTTCGCCGCAAGTCGCTCGATGCGCTGCATGGTGCCGGGATCGCGCGACTGGTGACCACCAATACGGTGCCCGGCGAGGTGGCCGCCATCGACGTCAGCGCCCGCGTCGCCGAGGCGCTGTCGGCCATCGCCGGTCAGGTCCTCTAGCGCACCACCAGCACCGGCACGCGCGAATGGGCCAGCACCTTCACTACCACCGAGCCGAGCACCAGGCTGAGCAGCGCGCCCCAACCATGCGAGCCCATCGCCACCAGGTCGCACTTGAGGCGGGAGGCCAGCTGGATGATCACCGAGGCCGGGTCGCCGATCTCGTGCATCTCGTCGAACAGCTGGTTGGCCCGGGCCAATGTGCGCCGGGCGGTGCGCAGGGCCGCACTCGCGTTGGTCGAATGGAACCGGCTCACGTCGTTCGCACTCAGGTAGCGGGTCACCCCGGCGCTGAGCGCCGGATCCACGTGCAGCAGGACCAGCTGCGGGCGCCCCGCCACCGGCATGCCGTTCCAGTGGCGGATGACGTAGCGGACGGCGCGATGGCTGCTCGGGCTCCCGTCGACAGGCAGCAGGATCTTCATGATGGACGTCCCTTCATGACCGGGGCTAGGGCGCGAGCAGGAGCGGGACACGGCTGTGACGCAACGAGTGTCGCGTCGCACCGCCCAGCAGCCGCTCGCTGGTCCGCCGGCGGCCCCAGGCGCCTTGCACCAGCAGGTCGACGCACAGGCGGTCGGCTTCCTGGTGAATGGCTTCGCCCACGTCTGCCCTGGGCTTGAACGGCTGCCAATCGCATTGCACGTCCTGCCGGGCCAGCCATTCGCGCAGCGGGGCGGCGGTCTTGCCGGCGCCCTGCGTGCCATCCAGGACGGTCACCCGATGGGCCATGTGCAGCAGCGGCAGCGCCGCACGCGCGGCGCGGGCGGACGGGGCGCTGCCGTTCCAGGCCAGCAGCACGTGCCCGAGCGCCGGCCGGGCGATCCAGTCATCCGGCACCACGATGATCGGGCAGCCGCCGTGGACCAGCGTCTCGGCGAGCCGGCGCGAGGCGTCCTGCAGGCTGGCCGGCCATCCGGGCAGGCGCCCGATGACGAGGTTCGCCAGACTGGCACGCTCGGCCACGACCTTGCGGTAGACACCGCAAACGACCTCCCAGCTACCGGCAACGGCGGCCTTCCGGCAGCGCGCCTGCCACCATGCGTCGTCGGCAAGCGCATCGCGTTCCTCGCTCGCCAGGACGCCGAGCGAGTCGGGCAGCGCCATGACCAACGCATCCACCGGCACTACGCACAGCCCCGTCAGCCAGGCGCGCCACTGGCGGGCGAGGGAGAACGCATAGTCGATCAGCGGCGCCTCCCGCTCCGGTTCCGCCACGTTGACGATCAGCTCGGTCATGCCGCGCGCCCCTGCGGGATTCGTACGCAGCATGCGCGGCTGCGTAATGCCGCATTTGACCGGGATCAAGTTCAGATCACCTGGACGGATGCCCGAGTCAGCCGGACCGCGAGCCTCGCTTGCTGGCGGCGGCCCCACGCCGCGACGGCCGGCAGTAGGCGGCGTGCAGGACCTCGATCACCGCCTGTGCCGGTCCCGGCTCGAGTGCATAGTGGATCGACTGGGCCTCGCGCCGCGTGCGCACCAGGCCTTCCTCGCGCAGCCGCGCCAGGTGCTGCGACAGGGCCGACTGGCTCAGGTCCGGCAGGTCCTTGTGGATCTCGCCGACCGAACGCTCGCCTTCCACCAGCAGGCACAGCACCCGCAGGCGCTGCGGGTTGCCCAGTGCCTTGAGCAGGCGTGCAGCCTCGTCGGCTCGCTCGTGCATGGCGGAGAGATCGGGTCGCGGTTCGTTGGGCATGGCGGTGGGTCCGGTTCGCCTGGACTTTAGCAGGCTTGAATATTAGATTTACTTGATATTAGTAATGACTAATATAAATTGACCTTGATCAGGGTCAACGGGCGCGACGCATGAAGCCGGAGCATGACCGGGCACTCCACAGGAGCGACATCCATGGCCAACATCATCGTCCTGGGCGCCGGTTTGGGTGGAACCGCCGCCGCCTACGAAATTCATGCCGCACTGGGCAGCGGGCACACCGTCACCCTCGTCGGCGACGGGCCGCGCTTCAGCTTCACGCCATCCAATCCCTGGCTGGAGCTGGGCACGCGCAAGCGCGAGGACATCGGCTTCGAGCTCGCCGCACCGCTGGAGCGCCACGGCATCGGCTTCATCGACGTGCCGGCGCAGAAGGTGCTCGCGGCCGAGAGCCGGTTGCAGCTGCGCGACGGCCGGACGCTCGACTACGACTATCTGGTGATCACCACTGGGCCGCGCCTGGCCTTCGACGAAGTGCCGGGGCTCGGGCCGGAGGGTCACACCCAGTCGATCTGCACCGCCGAGCATGCGCAGCTGGCATGGGAGGCCTACCAGAAGTTCCTCGGCAACCCGGGTCCGGTGGTAGTCGGCGCGGCGCCGGGGGCAAGCTGTTTCGGGCCCGCCTACGAGTTCGCCATGCTGGTGGATGCCGACCTGCGCCGGCGCAGGCTGCGCGACCGCGTGCCGATCACCTACGTCACGCCCGAGCCGTACGCCGGCCACATGGGGCTGGGTGGCGTAGGCGATTCGAAGACGTTGATGGAACACGAGTTCCGCCAGCGGGGCATTCGCTGGATCGCCAATGCCAAGGTGCTCGGCGCCGAGGCCGGCAAGCTCCGCCTGCAGGAGCTCGACGCCAGGGGCGAGCCCGAAGGCGAGAGCGAGCTGCCGTTCGCCTACGCCATGCTGTTGCCGGCGTTCACTGGCGTGGACGCGGTGCGTGGCATCGAGGGACTGACCAACCCGCGCGGCTTCATCCTGATCGACGAGCACCAGCGCAACCCGCGCTTCCGCAACATCTTCGCCGCGGGCGTGTGCGTCGCGATCCCTCCCGTCGAGGTGACGCCGGTACCCACCGGCGCCCCCAAGACCGGCTTCATGATCGAGTCGATGGTTACCGCCATCGCGCACAACCTGCGCGAGGAGATTGCCGGCCGCCAGCCCGAAGCACGCGCGACCTGGAACGCGGTGTGCCTGGCCGACATGGGCGACACCGGCGCGGCGTTCGTGGCGCTGCCGCAGATCCCGCCGCGCAACGTCACCTGGGCGAAGGAGGGCAAGTGGGTGCACCTGGCCAAACTCGCCTTCGAGAAGTACTACCTGCACAAGGTCCGCAGCGGCAACACCGAGCCGGTGTACGAGAAGTACGTGCTCAAGCTGCTCGGCATCGAGCGGCTCAAGCCGCCAGCCAGACATCTGCAAGGAGACCTGCCATGAACATCGACCGCATCGTCATGGCTTTCGCCGGGAGCATGGTGCTGCTCTCCCTCGCGCTGGGCTGGTGGGTGGCGCCGGCCTGGTTCTGGCTCGCCGCATTCGTCGGCGCCAACCTCCTGCAGTCGGCCTTTACCGGCTTCTGCCCACTGGCACGGATACTCAAGGCCATGGGCATCGAACCCGGCTGCGCCTTTCCCGCCCATCGCTGAAGGACGTCTCCCGTGTACTACATCGTCGACTCCCGCAAGACTTTCGCGCAGGCCGCCGAAGACCTGGACGCCGCCGTGCGCCGCAACGGCTTCGGCGTGCTGCACGTGCATGACATCGGCGCGACGCTGCGCGGCAAGGGCGTGCCGTTCGAACGCGAGTGCAAGGTGTTCGAGATCTGCAACCCGCGGCAGGCCGCCCAGGTCATGCAGGCGGACATGCGCCTGAACATGGCGCTGCCGTGCCGCATCTCGGTCTATACCGGCGGTGGGCAGACCAGCATCGGCATGATCGAGCCGGACCATCTGCTGCGCATGCTGTCGGACGACCCCGTACTGCAGCCCATCGCCAACGAGGTCGAGGCGCAGATGCGCCGGATGATCGACGAGGCCCGCTGATGCGGTGCCATCGGCTGCACGGGCTGGCGCTCGGCCTCGTGCTGCTGGCGGGGTGCCGCGGCAGCGAGGCGCCGCCCCCGCGCACAGCGGTGGCGGTAGACCTCGCCAGCCGTGTCGTGCACCTGCAGGACGCCTCGCGCGAGCAGGCGTGGGATGGAGTGGTCGAGGCGGTCCACCAGGCCACCGTCTCGGCACAGACGGCCGGGCGCGTGGTCGAGCTGCCCTACGACGTGAACGACACCGTGCCCGAAGGGGCGGTGATCGTGCGCTTCACCGACGTCGAGCAGAAATCGGCGCATAGCCGCGCACGGGCGCAGATCGCGGCGGCGCAGGCCGCTTACGACGAGGCGAATGCCTCGTACA
>Ga0157372_10009316_pt1 | contig 10444 bp, 12 predicted proteins | sample C55metaG_FD_115307 | JGI IMG/M metagenome (GOLD analysis project Ga0157372, IMG submission 115307) | Corn rhizosphere microbial communities from Kellogg Biological Station, Michigan, USA - C5-5 metaG | ecosystem: Host-associated > Plants > Roots > Rhizosphere > Soil | place: USA: Michigan...
CATCTCCTGCGAGGCAGCAATCAATCGGCGACGCATGGCTTTTTGGGCGACGATATCGGCGTACTGTTCGGCATGTGCGGCGGTGGGTACGAAATTGGTCAGTTCGGTCAAATAGGCCGGGCCGCCTACCATATCAAGGTAGCCGCTACCTTTTAGCTGATCAGCCAGAGTTAGCACATCAATCGGGCTGCGCTTTTCATACAATTTGCTAATAGCGTCATAAATTTTAGCGTGCCGCTGATCGAAAAAATCAGCCGTCGTAATACTGTCGGCAATCTTCACAATCGCGTCGGCATCAATCAAAATTGCCCCCAAGAGCGAAGCCTCGGCCTCGGTATTGTGCGGTATTTGCTTGGCACTGGATGTACTGTCTGGTTCCATTGGGTTCCCTCTCGTTGCCTGAAAACGGTCGCTACTTATGATTCTAACAGCTCACCACCGCCGAAAATATTGCTTATGGCTGACAGTGGCTCAGCCGCCTCTGTTCGCGCTGGAGTAGAAACTTTACCAGGTTTGGCTTCCGGGTCGAGCAAGCAGACAATTTCTACCGGTGTGCCGATCACTGCCACGATAGCGTTACTGAGGATACGGTGGTTTTTGGCTTCATTCAGGCGTTTCTGATGAAAAGCGAAGGTGAAGCGCAGCTCGAGCTTGTTGCCGTCCAGGAAGCGTGGTTCGGCCATGCGGGCTACGCTGTAAAGCGTGTTGTACTGTTTCTTGAGCTCACTGAGTACTTGGCCCCAACTGGCTTCGTCCAAAACGGCGGGTTCGTCACCAATGGTATGATTTAGGGGAGAAGCTGTCTCTGCCTCAGTAATAGACGTCTCTTCGGGTGTTTGTGAATCCTTGGCGGTAGTTTTCGGCTTGGAAGCAGCTGAATGCTTGGTAGGCTCTGGGGCAGGTGTAGCCGCCGGTTTTGTGGTAGACGGCTCAGTCTTTACGACTTTCGGGGTAGTCTGAGGACTTGATGAAAGTGGTGCCGAAGTGCTCGTAGGTACAGCATCCAGCAGCACAATTTCCAGATAGCGCTCCGGATCGTGCGACGTCGGCACCTCTAGTAACTGCGTTAGTAACGCGGTAGCCGAAACGGCCAAATCATAATTGCCATTTACCACTCTTTCACGAATAAGGCCCGCTAACTGCTTAGCGATGGCAGCCGCCTGGAAACCTTGGTCGTACAGGGCGGCCAGCGCTTGCATGATCGAACTTATGTCGGCCTTGCCGGCCAGCTGAACCAATAAATCGGTAATAGTCTGTTTTGGCGGGATGCCCAGCATACCCCGCACGATATCGGCGTTAACAGCTTCACCTTGCCCAGCTACTTGGTCCAGAAGGCTGATGCTGTCGCGAAAACTACCTTCGCCGTGCTCAACGATCAGCTCCAAGGCTTCATCGTCAATCTTAATTTTTTCGGCTTCGGCGATGTGCTTCAGATGCGCTATGGCTTGGTCGTGTCCAATTGGTTTAAAGGCAAAGCGCTGCGTACGGCTAACGATGGTCGCCGGCAATTTGTGCATTTCGGTAGTAGCTAGGATAAAAACGGCATGGGCTGGTGGCTCCTCCAAGGTCTTTAATAGCGCATTGAAGGCTTCGCGGGTCAGCATGTGTACTTCGTCGATAATATACACTTTGTATTTGGCCTGTGCCGGCGCAATATATACTTTGTCACGCAAATCGCGAATTTCGTCGATTCGCCGGTTGCTGGCAGCATCAATCTCGATAATATCGATATGATTTTGGTCGCTATCATATGGCAAATTATTGATTTCGTGCGCTAAGATTCGGGCAATCGAGGTTTTGCCCACGCCGCGCGGTCCCGTGAACAGGTAAGCGTGGCTAATTCTACCCTTTTGGATAGCTTGTTCGAGCGTGCGCGTAATATGCTCTTGTCCGACAATTTCAGCCAGAGATTTTGAACGGTACTTGCGGTAGAGTGCTTGCCCCATGGTCTTATTATTATACGCGTTTCCCTGCCTGCTGTCCGAGGTGAATAAGTCTACAACTCGCTTTAATGTAAACTGCTGACAACTAAACCGCTAAAACTTATAAGCAGACTGAGCCACATCAATTTCTGATTTTCACGCTCGTGCAGGAGTAAATAGGCGCCTAAGGCACTTAGGGGTAAAATCAAGGCTAATAGAGCCGTTACTACCGATATATTATCTGATTTAACCAATGCCCAGACGTATACTATTCCACCGGCTCCATTTACGAGGCCCATGAAGGCCGACCACCGGATTTCGTGGCCGCGTAGCTTAAGAAGATTAGCGCGAGAAATATCTTTGGCGGCCAATAAAAGCATAGCCCCAGCTTGTGCCGGCCAGGCAAAGATTAAGCATGCACCGATTTGCATGTGTCCAAGAATACCTTTTTCAGTAGCTAAAGCAACGCCAAAGATAGAAGTAGCAGCCAGCGCTAATATAGCTGCTCGCACATGAATTTTACGGTGGATGCTTTCAGCATTTTTAATCGGTGCCCAGACAGCTAACAGCGAGCCGATAAACAGTATAATCGCACCCATAATCTGAAAGCTGCTCAGGCCTTCATTTAAAAGCGTCCAGCCTAACATTATTACTACAACGCCGCTAAAACGAGAGATGGTTTGATAAATACCCACCGGCAACAGCTTGGCAGCTTGAAAACCGAGCCAGCTGCCTAAGGCGACTGAAGCTGCTTCAATCACTAGTAATAGCCCCACCCACCAACTCCAAACAACATGGTGCGGTAGAAGCAAACCGGCGACCAATCCAAGAGGAACAACACCTAAGATATACGAAATTGCCGGCGGTAGCGTAGCCGGCACGCGAGAACTTTGTGAATAACTGCGCTGGATAAGGGCAATAGCTACGTTGGTTAAAATGTTTAAACCAACGGCCAGTTGCCAGGGCATGATCGTCTACAAAGCGGCTTCGAGGGCGGCCCACTCGGCGGTGGAGTCGTCTTCGGGCAGGTTGACGCTGACTTGATCGCCGGGCTTGGCTTTGAAGTACGTGACACTGGCGAGCAATACGCGATATTCTTTGCCGTTTACATCGACAAAGTAGTGACCGTTTTCGAGCCGGAGCGTGCCGACGACTTGTTTGCGCGGAATCGGGCCGATTTGCTTGTATAAGAAAGCGCCGTCATCGGCGATGGTAAGCTTGAGGATATCACCCTGTACCAGCTTAGATTTGCTGGCATAATTTGCTGGCACCGGATAATTTTTGCCGTCGGAGCCGACCATATTCTGTCCGTCAAACACGCCCTCGATAACTTTGCCGAGGTTTTCTTCGCGGGTAACACTGGTCACCTTCTCGTCTTCACCAACCAGGCTGATTAGTAGCTCATTGGCAGCGGCCAAATTAGTTTCGGCCTCTTGAATAAGTGCACGCAGTCGTTTGATTTGCTTTTCTGGTATGTCTGGCATGTTTATTCCGTCTCACTCGTAAGTCATGTTTGTTTAGATTTACTTACACCCCCTAAACGTAGCATGTTTAATTATTCAAGTCAAAGATTTTATACAGCTATGGTTAATTTAGCGTGGCGTAAAGTAACCGTGGCCATAAACATTTTGGATAATTCCTCCAGCAGTTTTACGTCGTATAGTGCCTACACACTCGGTCATAGCTCCTTTACGGGCGCTTACTCCCCATACGGTCTCTAGAAGTACGCGACTTGGCACGACTCTTCCAGCTCGAATGCCAAGCTCGGTTAGTAGATTAAATTCCGCAGGATCCAGCTCTATGGGGGAATTGTTAAAACGAAAAGTATGCTGCGTATGGTTTAAGACCGCTTGACCGGCAAAAAAGGTTACAACACTATCTTCTATTACCGTGCTAGCTTCGGAATTAGTCGGCTTAACTGGGTATAATTCAGGGTCAAGCGGAAAATGCTGCCAATCATCTGGCAAGCGTTCTGTTGTCTCTGTTATGAAAGGCAGGCTAGAGGAAAGAGTATCGCCTTCAAGCCCTACTAATCCACTATAGTGAGCCATCTCTGTCTTTCTTAAATAAGATACACTGCCTAAAGTGACAGTGTATCTTATTATAACAGGTTATATTGCTCTAAGCAAGTTCGACGGTAGCGCCAGCCTCTTCGAGGGCTTTCTTGGCGTTGTCGGCGTCTTCTTTCTTAGCTTTCTCCAGGATAGCCTTTGGTGCGCCATCAACCAGAGCTTTAGCTTCACCTAGGCCCAAGCCGGTGATGTCTTTAACGGCCTTAATGACAGCGACTTTTTGAGCACCAGCGTCCTTCAGGACCACGTCGTATTCAGACTTCTCTTCGGCAGCTGGGCCAGCTTCGCCACCAGCAGCCGGACCGGCCACGGCGACAGCGGCGGCAGCCGGCTCGATGCCATATTCATCTTTCAAAACGGTCTTTAGTTCGTTAACTTCCAAAACAGTCAGTTTAGTTAGTTCTTCTGCTAACTTCTTTACATCAGCCATTGTTTTCTCCTTAAAAAATAGGTTATAGGTTATAGGCGCTAGGTTTTAGATGAACCAGGTAGAAAATTACTCTAACTTAGAACACCCTATCACCTAAAACCTTTATTAAGCCGCTGCTTTGGCTTCGACACCGTCGAGCAAAGCATGCAAATTGCCACTCAGGGCGTTAGTGACGTCATGAACCGGTGACAGCAAGGTAGCAATAACTTCGGCAATCAGCTGGTTCTTGCCAGGCAGAGCGGCCAATGCCTTGACGTCATCCGCACCGACGAACGTACCATCAGCGCTGATAGCGCCAACGAATTCGATGGTCGGGTTGGCCTTAGCAAAGTTTGCCAACACCTGAGCAGCAGCAACTTCATCTTCACCATTAAAGGCATAGAGTAGCATGCCTTCCAGACTGCTAGTATCGACATCTTTCAAACTGTCAGTAGCTTTGAGGGCTTGGATAACCAAGCGGTTTTTGACAACTTTTACCTTGGTGCCGTTGCCGCGGGCATCGCGGCGCAAAGACTGCAAAGCTTTGACGGTCGTACCCTGGTATTTAGCTACCACAGTCATTTTCGACTGGATCAGCAGCTCGCTGACTTCAGCGACGACATCATTCTTTTCTTGTTTCGTGAGAGCCATAAGCGGATTCTCCATTTATCTTGTTGTTAGACGGTATCGACCAACTCGTCTAAATCGTTGCCAAACAAAAACGCCTTTGTTTTACCAAAGACGCGAATAACTCTGTAAGTAGAGATTGTTCGTACCTCGGCGACATTCTTAAGGGCAAGCCCCGTCGCTGTCTCTGGCAACTTGAGAATAAGTATAATTTAACAGATGGAATTTGTCAATCTGTGGTAACTTGACTAGAACTCAAAATTTCAAAATTGCGGCATGTCCCATTCTGTCGGCTCATCAGGTGACAGAGTGATCAAGGCGCCAATTGCATCGGGATTCATAATTGTTCTATTCGGAGGCGGCAGGAGTGCTGCCACCTGTTCGGCAGTTTCTGCACGGTCAGCGCTGCCGGCACCAGTACAGAGTTGACTGGGAGGAGTTCCAAGATCATAGCTATACATCTCTGAAGAGGTATTATTTGAAGGAAGATCGTGGACATATCAATTACTTTAATTTCTATAAATAAGCTCGGAGGGGCTTTCTTAAATCTCGACGCTCTACTGTACTTCTTTAATCGTTGGTGCGTCAATAATAAGATGATCAACTGATTCTTTTGAATGTAAACTCTCAGCCAGCAGAGGATGAACTTCAGCGACTTTTTCTAATAATCTATCTATTAAATTATCATTTGACATAAACTGTTCTTGAAGCAGTAAAAGATCGTGGGCATTGCAGCTTAAGCGGTAGCGAAGCTTGTGACCGTACAACACCGCATATTCCGCTTCGTCTACATAACCCGCTTCTTGCAGTAGGCTGTACAGTTCCAGACTGAGGTCGAAACAAGCGGTGAATTGGTCGCTCAAGCCGGCCTGTTCAATTATACCCGGCGTTTCGTAGCCATAGCGGGGCGATAAAGGCTGCCGGCGGATATCAAAAACCGCCCGACTACTGACTAATTTATGAAATGTCTGATAATCGGCTACTATGTCCCACTGATAATAAGCGGCTCTGAGTAGCTGACGAGCGGACAATTTATCGTTCAGGGATTGCGTCAAAACAGTAACTTTTTGATTGTATGACCACGACTCGACCCGTGCAACTAAGTCACGCCAAGCACTATCGGCACCCCCATATAAAACCTCTGGAATCAAAGCCAGTTCGCTGCGAGGCGTAGCTGAAATAAGGATTACGTCTTCATCGGTGGTGGCAGTGTACGTGGGATGATCAGAGACAGGCTCGTGTAAGCTGTCGGCAGGCTTGACAGTTTTAACGACAAAACTAGCTGTGGGAACCTGGGCGCGTATGGTTTGCAAAGCAGTTTGTGCTTCGGCCAGATCACTTGTCGACAAAACTTCAATAAGATCTTTTAGCGCTGACTCGGGCGCTTGGATAGTTGCTTTCGTGCCTCGGGCTATCGGCAGCACGGCTTCAGTAGCTTCCATAACTTTAGCCATGCTATCTTCATCGACTGCATATTCATTGGTATAAGTTTGTAGCACCTGAGTAAGCTCACTGCGCAATTGCTTGAGCTTATCCATTTTCTGTCTATACTGTTCGGCTGACTGTCCATTGAAAGCCGGCGGCACGTAATACTCGAAGTCGGTGTCGGAAGCTTGCTCCAGCTCTACTTTCATATCTGGTACAGACATAATGAGCTCTATTAGCAGCTTGGAAGCATTGCCGAGATTGAGGGTGTGCAAACTATCAGAAATAATGTGCTTATTCTTTGAGAGAGTGGGAGTAGCTTGGGCGGCAGCGCTCAGCGGTGGTTCATGTGAGATTGACTGCCCCTGTTTGGCGGCGATAATCTGACCGACAGATTGCATTCGTTCCCCATTGAGGGCACTGCTTGGTTGGCGCACCGCCAGAGTTTCGATGACTAATTTCCAGATGGCCTGGCTGACTTCCTCTTTACTTTCGGTAGCGAACACCACTGGAAAATTGCGCTGCTTAGCCTCCCATAAATAACCGGCACGCACCCGCTCCAAAAATGCTTCATCGAGATCGTCAAAGCGTTCACCATGGTCACGGAATTTGGCGCGTTCCTGCAGTGTTTGGACTGGCGCATCCAGTACAATGCACAGATCTGGCTCGACGCCTTTGACGGCAAAGCTGATAATTCGGTTAATGGCTTCATAATCGGGCGAGTCGCCACGGCCATAGTACTGGATGGCCAAGGTCGTCAGATAATTGCGGTCCACCAAGCAAATAACACCCTGCTCAACGCTGTTTTTGATAACCTGCAGCGACTGCGAACGGGCGGCATTGTACAGCAGTACTTCCGTATTGGTATTCATGGGATAACGTGGATCTTGAGTCAGTTGACGAATGGTGCGAGCTGTCAGATCGCTCTGACTGTCCGGCTCGCGCAGAGTGCGCACGGGCAGACCGGCAGCCTGCAAGCGGCGACTTAGTTCTTCAATTTGCGTCGTTTTGCCAACCCCTTCTGGTCCTTCCAGCACAATGTATTTGCCGCTATTCATATGAACTGCCTTCTAAGTGTCGTGGCAAACTTCGCTGATCCAAATAAATGCGTGGCAGCATCATATCCGGCGACCAGGTTTTGATAATAGTATCAACGTCGGTGCCATGATGATATTTAGCTTTGTAATCCAAACTGTCATCAGTTTCAGTGCTGTCGTGAAATAGCACTTGGGCAATCCGCTCCCCGACCGGCAAGACAATGGTTTCCCGCTCGTTCAAATTGTGAATTGTCAATGTCAGGCGATTGATATAACCAGGCTGAATCCAGCCGGCATCGGCGCTGACTATAATCCCGTTGCGGGTCCAACTGGATCGACCACTGACATTGGCCGCGCCCGGCGCGCTAATGCCGATAAATTCATGACTGCTGGCTAAGATACGCTCGCCTGGCTGCAAAGCGATAATCGGATGATCAAGCGGAATATTGGCTAGCGGTTTAAAACCATTCAGTGCCGCCCACTTACCGTGCGGCATAGCCTTGTACGGCCCGTCAAAATAGCGTTCTACGTCTTCGCGGCTGTAGGGATTATAAAGAGTCCGCTCGTTGGTCCGCTCGATACGGTAATAGTGGTAGCCGAGCGTAATATCCAGGCTGACAGGATTAAGATGCTGGGCATTAAACGGCACGCAAATAATCCGCCCATCATCGATTGCCGTCTGAATCTGGCTATTGCTGTATATGGCCACCGATTTCCTCGCCGTTACTTAAGTATTATTATACCACATTTTCTTCGCTGCCCAAAGTGCTTTTATACCTGTAAATTAGCATTTAAAGCGTAGTGCAGAAGTACCGAACCATCAATTAATGGAGTTGATTCGAGTAATTGCAGTTCCAAATCATAGCGGTCGTGGAATAAATGAATGCCTTGTCCAAAAAGCACCGGTACTACTGTTAGGTATAATTCATTTACAACTCCGGCCTGCATAAACAGATCATAAATCGCGGCGCCACCACAGATGGCGACTGCTTCCAGCCCTTCGCTTTCTAGGCGTGCCAGCAAAGTTTTCGGATCTTCTGTAGTGGTTTCGACATCTGGCACGCTAATGCGCTCCGGATGCTGGGTGTAAACAATGGTCCGCCGGCCCGGCAGAGCGCGTCCGATGGTAGCAAAGGTGCGTGAACCCATAATCATAGTGCCGGCCGCTTTGGTGAGACGCACGAAAACTTTTTTATCCTCATGGCCGCTCCAGTCTACAAAATGATCACTGTCCCGGCCGATAAAACCGTCAGCGGTGACAGCGGCAAGTATAAATACCTTCACAAAACTCTCCTTATCTGTTTGCCTACTTCACTTAAAAGCCGGGCGGCATAGCCGTCTGAATGATCTTCCTGATAGACGACTTCGTCAATATCGGTTTCGGCCAGCATGCGGGCACAAGTCGGGCATGGTAACAGATTGATGAACAAACTTGTGCCCCTAAGATCGAATTTTTGCCTCAGAGCTTTGACGAGCAGCTCCGTTTCGGCGTGCACGGTATCGTAAAAGTTCAAATCGTGCGCCGGACTGAAGTGCTTTTCCCGCTCCGAACCGTGATGCATGGCATATGTTTGATATGGCACAACACGGTTAAAGGCTGTTGCTAGTAATTTATAAGTGCCGGCAACTTGCTTTTTAGCCAAAGCCACTCCTGTTTGATGCGTATAGTCAAATGATAACGTTGCGGCTTTTTGGGCTACTTCCATCAGCGTCTTATCAGTGTAAGTTTTTAGGTCAGCCTGGTAATCGGCCAGCCTTTTTGCGTTGCTGGTATCGCACTTTTTAGCGTAATCTTTTGCCTCTTGCTCATCAGCAAACGGCGACACCATTTCATACGGCGTCTGACTATTCGCCAAGATGTAATACTCCGGTCGTAAATGCAGCGAGCGATGCCACGAACCGTTAATGAAGATAACCTTTTGGAAGTGAAGTTTTTGTAATAAATATGGTGTCTCGCGCTGGAAGTAGTGCAAAGTGTAAATAGTGTGTGGACCCGCCATTGTGGTATTAACTTTGTCAATAATGTTTTGCACTTTGTTGATATGCAGTGTTGTAAATTGCGGCTGGCCGTCAAAGTCATCGATGTAATTTTCCTTGGCCAATCCCAAGACAATATTTCCCTGCGGTAAATACTCTTTGACGAGCTGAGTGAAGCGCTTGATGGACAGTTCGCGCGGCGCGGCAATAAAAATAGCTTTTAGCTCGTTGACAGGCTTCTTGCTGCCAAATGCTAGATCTGCCCAGTCAAAACTATGGTCAGTCATCCTGATATTTCTCGCTAAATCGTTTGCTCAAATCTGCGATTTTTTTATGCTCTTTACGGAATAACTCGGCATTTTCCAGGGGTGTATATTTAAGCTGCCGGTAGTTCCAAGTACTCAAATCCGGCGCATCGAACGGAATGACGTGAATATGCAAATGATCTGACACCGTACTTTGGGCCACGATACCGCCATCGCGCAGCACATACTGAATGCCCTTAATACCATGGACTTTGCGGATCAGTTTTTTGGCAATATACATCAATTTCCGGGCTGTTTCCCATTCCTCGCTCGTCAGCTCTTTGACAGAACGGACATGCCGGCGCGGAATAATCATCAGATTGCCGTCAATGTAAGCAAACAGCGCCACTGTTAGCACCATGCCGTTTTCTTCCATGACGATGTATTTGTCGCGCAAATCGCAAAACACGCACTTGCCGACGCTTTGCCAAATCTCGCCGTAATAGCCACCGGTCCGCGCATCACGGTAGTATTCCTGTTTCTTGCGCTCCTCCGGCGTCAGTTCCACTACCGCTCCTTCAGGGGATCTTTGCGCAGCTCCATGAAATCTTTGAAGATATCCGACAGCTGACCCCCGATCGCCCGCTGAATAATCTTGGTCGTAGACACCGACGTCGACTGGCGGTCCACCATCACCACCTCACCGCCATACTTCACGACCGTCTTATAC
>Ga0157372_10009317_pt1 | contig 10444 bp, 6 predicted proteins | sample C55metaG_FD_115307 | JGI IMG/M metagenome (GOLD analysis project Ga0157372, IMG submission 115307) | Corn rhizosphere microbial communities from Kellogg Biological Station, Michigan, USA - C5-5 metaG | ecosystem: Host-associated > Plants > Roots > Rhizosphere > Soil | place: USA: Michigan...
CCCCAAAATACATCAATCCATTAGCAGAATCAAACAAAACTGACCCTGCGTTAAACTGCCCGGCCTGTAACCCATCCGACTGATCATAATTTAAGATCTTATTATTCCGTACATCAAGGTTTGATAAGCCTTTATTGGTACTTAGCCACAATGAACCATCGGATGATTCCTTAATGGCCGATACTGTATTATTAGCCAGACCATTAGTTTCATTAAACTTTTTAAAAACCCGGTTTTGAAGATCGTATGAAATTAATCCATCGCCCTCGGTTCCTATCCATAACCTGTGTTGTTTGTCGGGATGAAGTGAAAATATCACCTGGCCGGGTAAATTGTTTTTTTCATCAACAGGTTTAAAATACCTGCTGAATTTCTTTTGTCCGGCGTTATAAAAATCAAGTCCCCCGCCATAAGTACCAACCCATAAATTACCATTACCGTCTTCGGCAATTGATCTTACATCGTATGAAGTAAGGCCGCTATTGGCTGGTGTATAGTTGGTGAAAGACTTTGTAACGGCATTAAACAGGCACAAGCCGCCGCCATTGGTGCCAATCCATAAATTTTTATGCTTGTCCTGGTAGATAACCCGTACGTCGTTACCCCCCAGGCTTTTGTTATTTGCCTGGCTGTGTACGTAGTTGACAAACGAATCCGTTTTCTTGTTATATTGCAAAAGCCCCTTTGCATAAGTACCAAACCATAAATCACCATCCTGATCGGTATAGCCGAATAAAATGGCATTATCAGTAATACTGCCGGGTTGCCCATCTGCTTTGTATTGCTTTATCAGGGTGCCGTTATGGCTGGTTTTGTAAATCCCCTCGCCATCAGTGCCCAGCCATAAAAAGCCGTCGCTATCCTGGCACAGGCCATAAAACCTAACCAAGCTTTCGCCGCTGGCGCCATATCGCTTTTTAGCAATCTTTGAAAATTTTTCCTTGATGCTGCTCACCATGTAGATACCATCACCATAGGTGCCTACCCAAACATTTTTATCCTTATCTATATAAAGCGTTTGAACAGAACGCTGTGTAAGGTAATATCCGTCATCGCCGGTTACCGGCTGAAGAAAAAAGTTATTAATGTTGTAGTTGGGACTTGTGCCAATGTTAACTTTAAACAAACCGCCATCCTGCAGGCCTACAAGCAATTGTTTATCACTATCCTCAATAACTGATATGTATCGTTTACTTTTAATACCCTGCTGGCCGGTTTGCAGCAAGGTAAATTTATTTGATTGCCTGTTGTAGTAGCCGAGCCCGCTTCCGGTTGCTATCCACATGTTGTGAAAATGATCTTCAAAAATGTCATTGATGCGGGTACCCGGCAGGTTGGCTATTGGAGGACCTATGCCCGCAAGGTTGGCTATTACACCATCCTTATGACTAAAAACATTGATGCTGCCTTCCTGTGTACCCACCCATACCAGCCCTCTTGAATCTTCGTACAAACAGAGCACCCTGTTACTTGACAGCCGGGATAAATTGACCTGAGTATAGTTAATAACCTTTGCCGATTTGGTATCAAAATAAGAAAAGCCCTGCCCATAAGATGTGATCCATAAATTACCATCATGGCTTTGGATGATATTACTGATATCGTTTTTGACGGCCCTGTTAGAAGTGAATTTATAATGGATAAACTTTTCTGTACGGCTATCAAATTTGCTGAGGCCGTTTCTTGACGATACCCAGATACTGCCATGAACATCGCACAAAACCTTTTGTACATAGTTACTGGCCAGTGCAGTTGAATCGCCCAGGCGCGATTTAAAAATCTTAAAAGTTGTACCGTCAAAACGATTGAGCCCATCATTGGTGGCAAACCACATAAAACCCTTATCATCCTGTGTAATGCTATTTACAATACCAAAAGAAAGACCATTTTTTAAAGAATAGTTGAGGATCTTATTTTTGATGGGCGACTGCGCATGGGCCGAAGAAATGATCAAAAAAAGAACAAAACAGACAAAGGATCCCTTTTTCATTAACACGTTGCAGGCTGTGAATTACACAAATAATTGGAAGATTAAAGCTACCTAATTAATTGTAAAGTAAACAATAATATTACAAAAATGTAAAATACCCGTTACAATAAGGGAAGATTTGCTTATTCGGGCTACATAGCAAATTATCAGTCCGGCGTTATTTACGACGACGATCACAGCCCATCAGCGATCTGTAATTGCTGATAATGATCCATTACCTCGTCGAAACATATGGCGAGCCACCTTGTATAATCGCCCGGGTTTTCTTTCAGGTCGGTTGCCAGCCGGGCCATGGTTATGTATTTATACGAGGATACCTCATCATGGTCAGGGATCGGTAAAGCATCAGTGATGCCAAAAAACACATGATCGTATTCATTTTCAACCAGGTCATCCTGGATAGCTGCACAGTATACAAAAGAAAATACAAAGTTAAGTTCAGCGGCTATTCCCATCTCTTCCTGTAACCTGCGATGTGCTGCTGAAAGTGTGGGTTCGCCTGGCCTTGGATGGCTGCAACAGGTGTTTGTCCATTTACCACCTGAGTGGTATTTGCCTTCGGCGCGTTGCTGTAATAGTAGCTCTCCTTTTTTATTAAAAATAAAAACTGAAAAGGCACGGTGCAGGCTCCCCTGAAGATGCGCTTCCATTTTTTCCATAGTACCTATTTCCTGATCATCGTGATCAACCAAAATCACGGTTTCTTCTATCTTCACTCGCTATAATTTGTTGTTAACTTCCTGATGAGAAACGCCGATCTCCGGAATTTTGTATTATTTTTTTATTAATCCTGTAACAAGGTCATATTGCAAATTTCAGTTTTATTTTCAATAAAAAACGGATTTCCTTTTAAAGAAATCCGTTTGCGGTTTTGTTATATAAATTATACCCGTATCTAATTCACATCAAACCAAAGTTTGGTGGTAAGCGCATCGGCTCCCTGTGCCGCCACTGCCGATTGGTAGTTAGTTTTGTTGAGCGATTGTTCGGTTCCCGGATAAATAAACCTTATAGGTATTTTACCATTCAGGGTGCCGGCAACTGCAGGTTGTAATTGCGGATAATCAAGCCTGCGCCATTCGGTCCAGCTTTCCAATCCCTGCCCAAACAGGGCTAACCATTTTTGCTCGCCTATTGATTTTTTATAGTTAGAGGCATCGTACTTAACTTCCGGCTGCGCCAAATAGGTAGTAATATCCGCCGAAGCAATACCGTATTGCGCCAATGCAGCGGTAACGGCCTGACCGTATAGCGAGGCAGCATCTTCGGTAGTAAAACCGCGAGCGGCAGCTTCAGCCCTATCAAACAAGCTTTCGGCATAGCTTAATATTACAGCAGGGGCATGTGGTGCACGAAAATAAGTGCCTGGTTTAGAAGTTTTGGTGAAGCCGTAATTGTTGGCATCGCCCACCAACAAACCGTTTGGCAAGCCAACATAAGTTTGAGGTGTGGGGCCCTGCGTTTTGGCTGCGTATATAGATAAGCGTGGGTCATTGAGTGCAAACAGCTTATCAACTATAGTTTTACTGATACGGTAATCGTCACGGGTATCAAACAGATTGCTTACCGGATTTTGGTTAGGCGAATCTAAATAAACCAACTGCGCGGTTTCGGCATTCGAACCGATGTATGAGCCGCCTTCGGCCTGGATATCTGCAAGCACCTGTTTAGCCTTGGCTGGTTCCCTATCGGCAATTCGCAAGGCGATGCGAAGCCTTAACGAGTTGGCAAACTTTTTCCATGAGGCAATATTATTGCTATAGATCACGTCGCCTGCTATGGCTTTGCCCGACAGATCAAGCGCTGTTTGGGCTGCTTTAAGGTCATCCAGCAAAGCAAAATAAACATCCTTTTGGGTGTCATAAGTCGGGGTAAGGTACTGATCGATATTGGTGGCCTGCTTGTAAGGAATATTTCCATAAGCCTCTGTTAATAAACTGAATGTCCACGAACGTAGCACCAGTGCGACACCTTTATAGTTAGTATTACCCTGTGCATCTGCAATTTTTATGATCTGGTTAAGGTTTACAATGCTTTTTGAATAGCCGGTGCTCCACAGCTCCTCAAACGCACTGCTGGCATAAATATACCTGTCGGGGTCCGTATACTGAATTTTAGACCAGTATTGCACAAAAAGCAGACTGGCATCCATGTTATTAGCTACGCCCCAATAGGTATCTGCAGTTGCTTTGGTGGCAGCTGTTAATAGATAGTCGGGCTGTGCTGTTTGTGAACCGTTAGGGTTTTGGTTGATCTTTAACAGATCCTTTTTGCATGATGTTACCGATAGTACAACCGCGGCGGATAATATGCTGATATATTTAAGTTTCATGATGTTTTAGAATTTAAGGTTTACGTTAAAACCGATGTTACGCACGGTAGGCAGGGTAAGATCTTCGAGGCCCTGTCCGTTACCTGCATTAAAGGCAGTTTCGGGATCGATGTTTGGCGCGTTTTTATGGATGATCCACAGGTTACGGCCAACTACCGAAAATGTAGCTCCCTGGAAGCCTATTTTATTCACCCATTTAGCAGGTAAAGAATAGCCCAGCTTTACTTCGCGAAGCTTGATGTATGAGGCATCGTAAACAAATGCTTCGTCGATATTGGTAAAGCCTTTATAGTAGGATTGCGCAGGAATGATAGTGGTGTTTGGTGAGCCATCGGCCTTAACGCCTTTAAATATCATACCATCATTGTAAACAGTTACACCTGCAGGGGCTGCGCCTGTTACCTGCACAGCAGCGGCCGAAGTATTGTTGCCCGGATAATAGTAGCTTAAGCCACCGTTTGCCGCGCCGCGGCCCGGTAAGGTAGAGGCTAATACACCGGTATAAGTGCCTGTACGGTTAGTGTTTGAATAAATTGATCCGCCGAAACGTGCATCAACCAAAAAGCTCAAGTTAATGCCTTTGTAGGTAAAGCTATTATTGATGCTTCCCAGCAAATTTGGGGTGAACTTACCCAGGTAACGTTTGGTGGTATTAAATACAGGTGTACCATTGGCATCAATAACGATCTGGCCTGAAGCATTACGCGTATAAGCAGTACCGTACAACGCACCATAAGGCTGACCAAGAGCCGCTACAACCTGCACGGTACGATCCGTTCCAAGTACTACACTTTGCAATCGGCCATCAGCATCAAGCGAAGCTACTTTACTGCGATTTAATGAATAATTGGTGGTAATATCCCAGGTAAAGCTTTTTGATTTAATTGGCGTAAGGCCTAACTGAACCTCAATGCCTTTGTTATTAAGACGGCCACCGTTTATTACTTTTTGGCTGAAACCGGTTGATGAACTTACCTGTACAGTAAGGATTTGGTTAGTGCTATTGGTATTATAACCACTTACATCTAAATGTACGCGATCATGGAAAAAGCCTAATTCGAAACCAGCCTCTGCCGATGTAGTGGTTTCAGGCTTAAGATGATCATTCAGATCAATAGTAGATATACTTTGTTGCGGATTTGAGCCAAAGAGGTTTGAAGATGTATAAACGTTATTTAATTGAAATGGATCTGTCGCCTTACCTACTTTTGACCACCCACCTCTTAATTTAGCATAACTAAGCACATCGCTTTTAATACCTAATGCTTCAGATAATATTAAACTGCCGTTTACGGAAGGATAGAAATATGACAAGGCATCTGCCGGTAAACTTGACGACCAATCATTACGGGTTGTGAAGTTGATGAACGCGTAATTTCTGAAACCAAGCTGTGCCGAACCAAAATAGCTATAGGTTTTAAGTTTCCCGTAGTAATTTGTAGAGACCAACGGATCACGGGAGTTGCTCAGCGTGTACAAGCCAGCAACTGCAAGTTTCGGAGCCAACTGATCATTATTTTCGGTTGTCCTCACAGCTATGTTACCACCACCAAATACATCAAGCGAGAAATCATTGTTCAGCTTTTTGGTGTATTGTAATCTGGCTTCGGTATTGTTTTCATTTACACTGTAGGCATCCTCTTCGTACGAGCCGAAGGGTGTTCCGTTAGTGCCGTAGGCTACTTTGATCTTACGGCGGTCGTTATAATAATCAGTTCCGGTACGGAAGTTTGCTGATAAGCCATCGATGATCTTATAGTTTAATTCAATATTACCTATTAAGTGATTTTTATGCTGACCAACCGTGTTTTCATAGGCCAGCCAGTAAGGGTTGCTATAGTAACTATTATTCCAGTTAAAGGTATTACCATTGGCATCCTTGTAATTTTTAAGCCTGTTGATATCAACCTGGCGGCCAAACCAGGTAAACTGCAGCATGGTGCTGGTTGCACGTTTTCCATATGCACCAGGCAGGTTATCAGCATCATCTTTACTGTAATCAACAATTGTATTAACGGTTAATTTATTGTTGATACGATAGCTTGAGTTTAAAGCAAAAGAGTTACGCCCTTGTGAAGTATTAGGTACAATACCGGTTTGGTGCAGGTTGTTGTATGATAACCTGAAATCACTTTTATCGCTGCTGCTCGCAATAGCAATGCCATTATTGAGTGTTACACCGGTTTTAAAAAAATCTTTTACGTTGTCGGGGTGTGCCACGAAAGGTACGGCCTGCCCATTTGAATAAAACTGTGGAATCAGTGAACCATCCAACGCAGGTCCCCAGCTTTCGTCAACACCATCGTTAACGCCGCCGCCTTTACCATCTACATAGCTAAATTTCCCATTTGAGCCTTGACCATATTGATTTTGATATTCGGGCAATACCTGTACGTTTGAAAAGCTGGTATTGGAGTTTATAGTAACACCTAATCCTTTTGCCCCTTTGCCTGTTTTAGTGCGGATGAGGATAACACCCGCGGCTGCACGTGAACCATAAAGCGCTGCTGCATTCGGGCCCTTTAATACACTTACAGATTCAATATCTTCAGAATTTAAATCCGAAATAGCATTAGCAAAATCCCTTGAGCCGTTATTCCCTAAAAACTGGCTGTTATCAACTATAACACCATCAACCACAAATAAGGGTTGGTTATTGCCCGAGATAGAAGTTTCGCCACGGATAACGATACGGGATGAACCCATATCGCCCTGGCTGTTGGTAACCTGCACACCGGCAATTTTACCCGCCAGAGCGTTTACAAAGTTGGTTTCTTTGGCTTCAGAGATATCTTTCGATTTAAGCCCTTGCACCGCATAACCCAGCGATTTTTTATCCTTTGAGATATTGAGGGCCGTTATTACTACCTCATTAAGCGAATTTGGTGCTTCAACCAAAACCACATTTAAAGTAGTTGTACCTTGCGTAACAGGGATTTCCTGGGTTGTAAAGCCAATGTAACTAACCCTGAGCACATCATTCACATTGGCGTTAATGATAAACTTACCATCAACATTAGTTTGTGCACCCGTGGTTTTACCTTTAACAGATATGCTGACGCCTGGCAGCGGCAGCCCATCTGACTTGGCGGTTACCACCCCGCTAATTTTAACGGATTGCGCCGCAACCGTTTGGACGAGAATAAAAGGCAATATGATTGCCAATAATAGCTTGTAAATTTTTAACATGATAATTAATAATTGAGATTAATTTTGATGCCTTTACCTGTACAAAAAACATGGCTATCGCCTTAGCAGGCATAAATTTGCCCGGCTTATAAACCTATTGTAACTGTAAAGAATTGATTAGGGGATGGTAATTATTAAGCTAAGACAAGCTGCAGCAAGCCCGCATTTAAATACCATGTATGCTGTAAATGATTAACAGCAACAATGCATGCTTTGCATATTGAGACAGAAGGATTTGCAGATTGATTGGCTTTCTGAAACGAAAGTTTTCTTGTGTAAAAAAGTAGATTCTGTTTTCATAAAACGGTATTAAATAAGTACTGATAGATTCTTTTTAATTGATAGACGCTGTTTTGTTGTTTACCAAAGCGTCCACAGCTTTTAACATGGATGCAAATTCCTGCTGATCATACAAACGGGTGAGGTAAACAATTTTCCCATCCCGATCGATAACCACATTGCGGGTAACACCGCTCTTTTTGCTGGCAAACCGGCCAAAAATATCAGCACCAGGGTCAAGCGCCAGTGGGTAACTGATATTCATAACCTGATGAAACCCTTTTACTTTGTTGAGCGGTTCATCGCGGTCAACGCCTATTAAAACAAGGCCTTTATCTTTATAAGCCTGCCAGATCTCTTTTTCCAAATGCGGCATTTCTTCTCGGCATACGCTGCACCAGCTTGCGGTAAACTGCAGGATAACCACCTTACCACGCAACTTCGTTAAAGAAGTTTTTGCACCATTAGTTAATACCAGCTCAAAATCGGCAGGAGCCCAATCGCCCGTTTTTACAATGTAACCGCGGTCGTCAGCAGTCGGATCAATAGCCTTAGTGGTCTGCGCAACAGCCAGCAGTGTTGATATTAAAAGCGAGCAGGTAAAAAGTAAATGTTTAATGTTCATTGCTATACATGTTAAACCCTAATTTCATCCCGGTGATATTTCAATACTTTTAGCAAGAAAAATGAAGAGGGAAAAGGAAGTATACAATACCTTGCATTATGCAAGGCAATAGCATATTTCATTATCTTTTCTACCCTATTTTGGGCAGACAGGAATTAGCACCTTTATAACAGTGGGCTTACAGGTTGCTAAGACATCACAGGGCCTTTCCCTCAGTCTTTCTTGATAATTAAAATATTCAAAGAACCGATTTGACGATGCAAATATATACATATTCTACTAAAACCATAGACTTTATATAATTATTGCAATAAAATGAATTAACAGCTTCAAATTGTGCAGGCTTACTAACAGAAATTTGTTTACCGATTGGATTAGCTGAAACTTTTTGAAGGTAGTTCCGTAAAACTAAAAAGTCCCTGACGCTCTCCGCAGGGACTTTTAACCTAAACTTATTTTGTAGATTATTAAACTACCTTACAATAGCTTAAAACAAGGCAATTAGGTTTTTAATTATTTACAACTTATAGTTGATACTTATTTAACACTTTCATTCGCCTGTTAACTGGCAACCCCATTAAACAGGGCTGCAAAGCTATTTTCAGCTGCTATCTTTTCAATTAAATTTTCCAGCGACTGGTAAATGTTCATGTTTAAAAACGGACCTGCACTGATCCTTTTAACACCGGCATTTTGTAACGCTTTAAAATCCGGAAGTCCGGGCATGCACATTACGCTAACCGGAAGGCGCGATAAGGCTGTTATTTGTTCAATATCTGTTGTTTGGGTGATACAGGGAAAAAACAAACCATGCACACCTGTATCCTGGTAAAGCTTAGTGCGGGTTAAAGCATCTTCCAACGCGTTAGGTAAACCAAGCAGGAAGGAATCGGCCCTTACATTTATAAATACCTGTACATCTGCCTTAGTCAACAATTCGGTGATCTGTTTAAGTTTCATGGCAAACTCATTTGCATCAACGATACTTCGCTTGCCATCCACCACTATCGAATCCTCTATATTAATACCCCCAACGCCGATATCATATAGCTTTGTGATATTATCGCAGATTACTTCCGCTGTATCACCATAACCTCCCTCCAGGTCCACAGTTAACATGGCCGATGATGTTGCCGCTATCCTTTTGATTACAAACAGGTAATCATCAAAACTCATTTCTTCGCCATCTGCAAAGCCTAATGAGCTTGCTACAGCGGCACTTGACGTGCCAATTGCCTCAAAGTTTAACTTATCATAAACCTGCGCGCTTTGAGCGTTCCATACATTGCCAATCTGCAAAGGTTCGGTTTTATGATGCAGCGCTAAAAATTCATTGAATCTATTTTTCATGTTCTTGTGTTTATTTTATGCTCAAAATTAGCTTGAGCATTTTTCTAAAAATTGTATAAAACGGAAGAGATTAGTGAAAGGTGAAAGGTGAAAGGTGAAAGGTGAAAGGTGAAAGGTGAAAGGTGAAAGGTGAAAGGTGAAAGGTGAAAGGTGAAACAATAATGGCCGGGTAAACCGGCCATTATTGTTTCTGAATTTAAATCAGGCTACGAGATTAGCTTCGGCTCCGAATGCGTGATCGATGACAATTTTCCAGCTGCCGTCGGGTTGCTGTTTCATTAGCTCTATCCCCTTTGCGGCAACCTGTGTTTTGCCATTGTCGGTAACGCTCCACTCCGACCGGCCGACCGCTACATCGCCCGATTGCAGACAGTAAACGGTTTTGATTTCCATTACTCCCGGAACCGCGCAGATACTTTTAACGGCTTCCTCAAATTGAGCCATTCCCGACACTTCTTTTCCCGGCTCAGGAAAAATAATGCCGTTGGCATCGTACACATTCATAACTACATTTACATCTTTGGTGTTAAAAGCGGCTGCAAGTACCGCGTGCACTTCCTGTGGTGTTTTTGCTGATTTCATTTTGTTGTTTTTTTTATATCAGCAAAACTATGTGGCTCGAATAGCCCAAAATTGTATAAAACGGAAGAGTATTAACTGCCCGCTAACGCCTGGTTTA
>Ga0157372_10009318_pt1 | contig 10443 bp, 11 predicted proteins | sample C55metaG_FD_115307 | JGI IMG/M metagenome (GOLD analysis project Ga0157372, IMG submission 115307) | Corn rhizosphere microbial communities from Kellogg Biological Station, Michigan, USA - C5-5 metaG | ecosystem: Host-associated > Plants > Roots > Rhizosphere > Soil | place: USA: Michigan...
AGTTGACCGACCTCAGTGAACGCGCCCGCAACGGCAAGCTCGCACAAGCCGATGTGCAGGGCGGGACATTTTCCATCTCCAATCACGGCGTCTCTGGTTCGCTGGTCGCGTCGCCCATCATCATCAACCAGCCGCAATCGGCGATCCTCGGTGTCGGCAAACTGGAGAAGCGGGCGGTCGTTCGCGGCGACGAGATCGTCATCCGCCCGATGGCGTATGTCTCGCTCACCATCGACCATCGTGCGATCGACGCGTTCCAGACCAACGCCTGGCTGACGAAGTTTGTGGAAACGCTGGAAGCCTGGCCGGCGGAGGCGTAGTGGAGTTCTTGTCAAAGCTGGCCAAGTGTGCTAGCCAGATTGCATGAAAGTCAACGTTCTTGAAGCCAAGACGCGTCTTTCCGAGCTGATCCGCTCGGCCCAGGCAGGCGAGGATGTGATCATCGCCAATCGGGGCGAGCCCGTTGCGCGTCTGGTTCCCATTTCGAAAGAAGACAGCGCAGGTCCGCTCGGCAGTCCGGCGCGCATTCTCGCCTGGAAGAAGCGAAACCCCCTTCCCGAAAGCTCGCGGCGATCCGCCGAAGAAATCGACGCCGATATCCAGGCGGAACGCGACGCGTGGGACTGATTTATCTCGATTCCTGCCTTCTTATCTATTTCGTTGAAGAGCGCTCGGCGCTGGACGAATCTGTCGCGAACGCAATGGCAAATTCCGATCGCGGCGGACTTGCCATCTCACCGCTCGTGAAATGCGAATGTCTGGTGGGACCGCTGAGGCGGACGGACCGGGCATTGGAAGAACTGTACAACGACGTTTTCCGGCAGTTTGAATCGCTCGAAATGCCAGAGCCAGTTTACCTCCGTGCCGCCGCCCTTCGCGCCGATGCGGGCCTGAAAATCCCGGATGCGCTGCATCTCGCCTGTGCCCAGCATCATCGATGCGAGGCGCTATGGACGAACGACGATCGGTTGAGCAAGGCGTCGCAAGGGCTCGCGCGCGATATTCTGCGCTAAGCCCTAAACCGCGTTCATTGTCAGCAACTCATAGGTGGCGACGGGTTCGTCGGCCTGGTTGGCGATGGTCACCGCCCAGCGCACTTCGCCGTACTGCTCGTTGCGCTGCGATTTGGACTTCGCGGTGAGTTGCACGCGCATCGAGTCGCCCGGCTTCACGGGCTTGAGAAAGCGTAAATTGTCGAGGCCGTAATTCGCCAGCACCGGACCGGGTGCGGGATCGACGAACAATCCGGCGGCAAAGGACAGCAGCAGGTAGCCGTGCGCCACCCGCCCGCCGAAGAAGGGATTGGCGGCGGCGGCTTCCTCGTCCATGTGCGCGTAGAAGGTGTCGCCGGTGAAATGGGCGAAGTGTTCGATGTCTTCGAGTGTCACCGTGCGCGGCTGGCTGACGAACGTCTTGCCCAGTTCCAGTTCGCCGAATTTGAGGCGAAAGGGGTGCGGCGGCTTGCGATTCTCCGCCGCGCCTTTGATCCAGCTGTTGGTGACCGACGCGAGCATACGCGGGCTGCCCTGCAGCGCGGTGCGCTGCATGTAGTGCATCACGCCGCGCAAGCCGCCGAGCTCTTCGCCGCCGCCGGCGCGCCCGGGCCCGCCATGCACCAGCAGGGGCAGCGGCGAGCCGTGGCCGGTGGATTCGCGCGCGCAATCGCGGTCCACAATCAGCAGGCGGCCGTGGAACGCGCCGGCGCCGGTCAGCACCGCGCGCGTCACGCTCGGATCGTAGGTGAACAGCGACATCACCAGCGAGCCGTTGCCCTTGTTCACCAGCCGCACGGCATCGGCGATGTCGCGGTAGGGCATCACGGTGGCGACCGGGCCGAAGGCTTCCACTTCGTGCACGGCGGTGGCGCTCTCCGGTGAGTCACAACGCAGCAGGATGGGGTTGAGGAAGGCCCCTTTGCCGTTGCTGCGGTTTGGATCGCCGCAGACGATGCGTGCCTCGCGCGAGAGCTGCTTGATCTGGGCTCGCACATCGTCGCGCTGCGACGTGCTCACCAGCGCGCCCATCTGCGTTTTTTCGTCGCGCGGATTGCCGACGACCACTTTCGCCAGCCGCTCCTTCAATGCGGCTTCCGCAGCGTCGATGAGACTGGCCGGGACAAAAGCGCGGCGGATGGCCGTGCATTTCTGGCCCGCCTTCGCCGTCATCTCCCGCGCCACTTCTTTGATAAACAACTCGAATTCCGGCTGCTCGGGCGTGGCGTCCGGTCCGAGGACAGCCGCATTCAGAGAATCGCGCTCGGCAATGAAGCGCACGGCCTCGCGCGCGATCACCGGATGGCGCTGCAGCTTCTGCGCGGTGTCGGCGGAGCCGGTGAAGGAGACGACATCCTGGCCGGTGAGATGATCGAACAGATCGCCGGTCGGCCCCACGATCAGCTGCAGGGCGCCGTCCGGAAGCACGTTCGCGTCAATCAGAATGCGGAACGCCGCTTCGGCCACATATGCCGAGGCCGTCGCCGGCTTCACGATGGCGGGCACGCCGGCCAGCAAGGTGGGCGCGAGCTTCTCCAGCATCCCCCACACCGGGAAATTGAAGGCGTTGATGTGCACGGCGCAGCCCTGCAGCGGCGTCAACACGTGCTGGCCGACAAAGGTGCCGCGCTTCGACAAACCTTCCACGGGGCCATCGATGAGGATGGTGTCGTTCGGCAGCTCACGGCGGCCCTTGGAGGAATAAGCGAACAAGGTGCCTGCGCCGCCTTCGATATCGATCCAGCCGTCGGGGCGCGTCGCGCCAGTCTCAAAGGAGAGTTCGTACAGCTCCTCCTTCCGCGCCATGATGGCTTCGGCCAGCGCCTTCAGCATCTTCGCGCGTTGATGGAAGGTGCGCGCGCGGAGCGCCGGCCCACCGACGGTGCGCGCATAGTTCAGCATCGCCGCGAAATCGCGCGCGCCGCTGCCCAGTTGCGCCACCGGCTCGTCGGTGACGGCCGAAACGATGTCGTTGAGCGCGCCGACCGGTTCGAGCCACCGTCCTTCCGCGTAGCTCATCAATCTCAGTGGCTTCATTTCCAGCTCCTGTGCGCGCGTTCTTGTCCTCCCCCGTTTACGGGGGAGGTGTCTCGCGTGACCCCGGATTTAATCCGGGGGAACGCGAGACGGTAGGGGGAATTCCCCCTTCCGCCTCTTGCTCGCTCTGCTCGCATTCGGCACCTCCCCCGCAAGCGGGGGAGGATAAGTGCTGCCCGAACCCTACCGCCCGCTGAAATTCGGTTTGCGTTTTTCGGTGAAGGCGGCAACGCCTTCGCGGTAGTCGGCGGAGCGGCCGAGCTCGCGCTGGTTGTCGCGCTCGTGATCGAGTTGTTGATCGAGACCTGCCGACCAACTGGCGCGGATGGCGCGCTTGACCGCGGCGTAGCCCTTGGTCGGGCCGCGCGCGAACTGCTCCACCAGCGCGTTCGCTTCCTCTATCAGCTTGGCATCGTCAACTGCCCGCCAGATGAGTCCCCAGCCTTCCGCCTGCTCTGCCGAAATTGGCTGGCCGGTGAGCGCCAGGCCCATCGCGCGCGCCTGCCCGACGAGCCGCGGTAGAATCCAGGTGCCGCCGGAATCCGGCACCAATCCGAGGTTGGCGAAGGATTGCACAAATTTGGCGCTCCTCGCCGCGATCACGATGTCTGCCGCCAGCGCGATGTTGGCGCCAGCGCCGGCGGCGACGCCGTTGACGGCGGACACCACGGGCTTGGGCAAATTCACCAGCCGGCGGATCAGCGGGTTGTAGCGGTTCTCCAGCGACTCGCCGAGATCGACGCCTTCGCCGCCCGGCGCCACGGCGCGGTCCGCCAGATCCTGTCCGGCGCAGAAGCCGCGGCCCGCGCCGGTGATCAGCAGCACGCGCACGCTGGCGTCCTGTTCAACTCGCGTCAGCGCTTCGGCCACCTCGGCGTGCATTTGCACCGTGAAGCTGTTGAGACGATCCGGCCGGTTGAACGTCAGCCGCGCCGCGCCGTTCGCGATCTCGAACAGAATGGTTTCGTACGCCATCGCTTCTCCTCACCGCATCAGCCAGCTTGCGGCCCACCAAAGCATCAATCCCAGCGTCGCCACCGCGAATACCACCGGAAGCAATTCTCTGATTTTTCCCTCCGCCATTGCCCATCGCTGAAAATCGTCATGACCGGGCTGTCCCGGCCACCCATGCTCACAGTCTAGAAGGAGGTCATGGGTGGCCGCCACAAGGGCGGCCATGACGGCGGTGTGCCTTGAATGTAGAATCCTTCGAGATGGATAGCACGTGATGAGCAAAGCTGACGACTTGGCCCGCCGTGTGGCCGAGCATCTGCTGTCGCGGGAAGGCACCGGGCCGGCTTGGGGCATCGAAATCGAAGAGGCGCGGGAAGGCTACGCCCGCATCGCCATGATAGTGCGGCCGGACATGCTCAATGGCCACGCCATCGCCCACGGCGGCATGATCTTCGCGCTGGCCGATACCGCCTTCGCCTATGCCTGCAATTCCCGCAACGTGAGCACGGTGGCGCAGGCCGCGTCTATCGCCTTTCTGGCGCAGGCCAAGGCCGGCGAGCGGCTGGTGGCCGAGGCCCGCGAGCAGGCGCTAAGCGGCCGGTCTGGGGTCTATGCCGTGTCCGTCACAACAGCGGATGGCCGGAAAATCGCCGAATTCCAGGGCCTGTCCCGCAGCCTGAATCAGCCTGTGCTGGAGCCGCCTTAACGCTCCGCTCGTTCCTATATAATAGGAGTACGGCGGGAGGACCGATGTACACGACCGAACTGAAGGACAAGAACCAGAAATCCGCGGCCGTGTCGGTCGCCGACGAAGACCCGGAGAAGCTCGCCGCCTTCGAGGCGCGCGTGGCCGCGGACGATTTCATCGAGCCCAAGGACTGGATGCCGGAGGCGTACCGCAAAACGCTTGTCCGTCAGATCTCCCAGCACGCGCATTCCGAGATCGTCGGCATGCTGCCGGAGGGCAACTGGATCACCCGCGCGCCCAACCTGCGCCGCAAGGCCATCCTACTCGCCAAGGTGCAGGACGAAGGCGGCCACGGGCTCTATCTCTACGCCGCTGCCGAAACGCTCGGCACCTCCCGCGAGGAGATGATCGAGGCGCTGCATTCCGGCAAAGCGAAATACTCGACCATCTTCAACTACCCGACGCTCACCTGGGCGGATATCGGCGCCATCGGCTGGCTGGTGGATGGTGCGGCGATCATGAACCAGGTGCCACTGCAGCGCACCTCATATGGTCCGTACGCGCGCGCCATGGTGCGCATCTGCAAGGAAGAGAGTTTCCACCAGCGCCAGGGCTACGAGATCATGAGCGTGCTGGCTGCCGGCACGCCGGAGCAGAAGCGCATGGCGCAGGATGCGCTGAACCGCTGGTGGTGGCCGAGCCTAATGATGTTCGGCCCGCCGGACGACAAGTCGCCCAACACAGCGCAGTCCGTGCGCTGGCGCATCAAGCGCGAGACCAACGACGAGCTGCGGCAGCGGTTTGTGGACGTGACGGTGCCGCAGGCCGAGGCCATCGGCTTGCGCGCGCCGGACCCGGCACTGAAGTGGAACGAAGAACGGGGCTCGTACGATTTCGGCGCGATCGATTGGGAGGAGTTCTATGCCGTCGTGCGCGGCGAAGGCCCGGTTGCGAAGGATCGCACGCAGGCGCGCGTGAAAGCGTGGGAGGACGGCCAATGGGTGCGCGAAGCCGCCGCCGCGCACGCATCGAAGCGCGCGATGAAGATTGCTGCAGAATGACAGACGCGAGGTGGCCTTTGTGGGAGGTCTTCGTGCGGGCCAAGAACGGCCTGTCGCACAAGCACGCGGGAAGCGTGCACGCCGCAGACGCGCGCATGGCGATCGAGGCGGCGCGGGATGTCTACACGCGGCGGATGGAAGGCGTGAGTTTGTGGGTGGTGCCATCCAGCGTGATCGTCGCGTCCGATCCGAAGGAGACGACCGACCTGTTCGAACCCGCGGCAGACAAGGTGTACCGCCACCCCACCTTCTACACGATCCCCGAAGGCGTGAAGAACATATGATTTGCTGTCCTCGGATCTCGGTATCGTCATGGGCGGCCTTGAGCCGCCCATCCATCCGGCGCGCGTCGGCGCGCCGAAGAGAGTCCATCGCTCGCGGACGCTCGCGCGATGGATGGCCGGGTCAGGCCCGGCCATGACGGAGTTGGTTCGGACGAGGGAGGATCCCCTCTTTCACCACGCACTCCGGCTGGGCGATGACGCGCTGATCCTCGGACAACGGTTGTCGGAATGGTGTGGGCACGCGCCAATGCTGGAAATCGATCTCGCGCTTGCCAACATCGGGCTTGATCTGCTTGGGCAGGCGACGCACTTCCTCAATCTCGCCGGCGAGATCGAAGGCAAAGGCCGTGATGCCGATGCGCTGGCGTTCCATCGCGACGTGCTGGATTTCCGCAATTGCCTGCTGGTCGAGCAACCCAATGGCGACTTCGCGCAGACGATCACGCGGCAGTTCCTCTTCTCCAACTGGCAGGAATTGCTGATGCGCGAGATTGCGGCGGCGCCCGAGCCGCGGCTGTCGGCCATCGGCGCCAAGGCGGTGAAGGAAATTGCCTATCACGCAAAGTTCGCCAGCGAATGGGTGGTGCGGCTGGGCGACGGCACGGATGAAAGCCGCGGGCGCATGATCGCAGGTCTCGACTGGATGTGGCGGTTTGTCGACGAGTTGTTCGATCCCAAGGATGGCGCGCCGTCGCATCGCGCCGAATGGGACGCGCGGATCAACCGCACGTTGGCGGAAGCAGGTATGGAACTGCCGAAGCCGCGGCGCAACGCCATGGGCGGCCGCGTGGGCCACCATTCCGAGCACCTCGGGCACCTGTTGACCGAGATGCAGTTCCTGCAACGCGCTTATCCGGGAGCAACCTGGTGAACGCGGCTGCCGAGCTGTCGCTAAAGGATCGGATTCTCGAAGTTCTCTCGCATGTGCCCGACCCGGAAATTCCTTGCGTCTCCGTGGTCGATCTTGGCATCGTGCGCGAGGTGCGCGGGCAAACGCTGGTGATCACCCCGACTTACACCGGCTGCCCGGCCACCATCGCGATTGAAGACGATATTCGCGCGGCGCTGGATCGCGCGGGCCTCAACCACATCAAAATCGAAACCACATTGTCGCCGCCCTGGACGACAGACTGGATCAGCGATGAAGGCCGCGCGAAACTGCGCGACTATGGCATCGCACCGCCGCCAAAGGGCGCAGCCAAACATTCCCTGCGCGAAGCTCCTGCCGAATGCCCGCGCTGCGGCTCCTCGCGCACCGAAGAGATCAGCCGCTTCGGTTCGACGCCGTGCAAGGCACTCCATCGCTGCCTCGATTGCCGCGAGCCGTTCGACAGGTTCAAATGCCATTGACGATGCCCCCTCCGGCTCACTTCCGCTCCGCTTCAGTTCGCCACCTCCCCCGTAAACGGGGGAGGAAAAGGAGCGAGCTTGTGCCTCTGCTTTCCTCCCCCGCTTGCGGGGGAGGTGTCCGGCGAAGCACGCAGTGCGAGCCGGACGGAGGGGGGAGCAGCGCATCGTTCTCCGCGCCGGCGCTTTAGATGTCGATCAACGCCGGTTTTCACAAACTCAGGATTGCGGAGGTGCGGCGGGAAACGCCGGATGCCGTTTCCATCCGCTTTGAAATTCCGGAGCACTTGAAGCAGGCGTTTGCGTTCAAGGCGGGCCAGCACCTCACCTTGCGCGCCGATCTCGATGGGGAAGATGTGCGGCGGAACTACTCCGTGTGCGTGGCGCCCAGCGAAAACGAGATGCGCATCGCCATCAAGCAGATGACGCCAGGCCGGTTCTCCGTCTGGGCCAATGGCAATTTGCGCCAGGGGAACGAGATCGAAGTGCTGCCGCCGATGGGCCGCTTCGTTGTGCCGGAAGCCGCGCGTCAGAACACCTATTACGTCGCGCTCGCCGGCGGCTCCGGCATCACGCCGGTGATTTCGATCGTGAAGACTGTGCTGGAGACGCAACCCACGGCGCGCTTCGTGCTGCTCTACGGCAACCGCAACACCGCGTCGGTGATGTTCCTGGAAGAACTGGCCGGCCTCAAGAACCGCTACATAGAGCGGCTGGAGATCTACCATTTCCTCGAAGACGAAGCGGAAGAAATTGAACTGTTCAATGGCCGCCTCGACCGCGAGAAATGCGAAGCGGTGTTCGACTCGCTCGTCGATGCGAAGTCCGCCGATGCCGTCTTCATATGCGGTCCAGGACCGATGATGGACGCGGCGGAGGCCACGCTGCTTGCCCGCGGCGTGCCGCCTGAAAAAATCCTGATCGAACGGTTCACCTCCAGTGCGCTGTCCGCCGAGCAGCTGGCGGAACGCGAAGCCCTGCAGCAGAGGGCAGCCGGCACCGAACTGATGGTCACCCTCGACGGCCGCCGCAGCCGCATCGCCTTCGATCCCACCAAGGGCAGCATTCTGGATTGCGTGCAGGCGGCGGGAATGCCGGCGCCTTACGCCTGCAAGGGCGGGGTATGCACAACCTGCCGGGCCAAAATCCTGGACGGGCAGGTGACCATGACCAAGAATTATGGTCTGACGGAACAGGAAGTGGCGGACGGCTATGTGCTGACCTGCCAGTCGGTGCCGGCCAGCGAGCACGTCGTGCTCAGCTACGATGAATAGGGGGACGCGAAAAATGTTCGACGAGATGAAGCCCCGCGCGCCCGATCCGCTGCTCGAGATCATTCGCCAGTTCCGTGCCGACCCGCGGCCCCACAAGCTGGACCTGGGTGTCGGTGTGTTTCAGGACGAGCAGGGCCGCACGCCCGTGCTGCGCAGCGTGAAACAGGCCGAGGCGCTGCTCCTGGAAAACCAGCAGACCAAAACTTACCTGGGTGCTGGAGGCGATGTGGAGTTCACTCGCGCGCTCGGTTCGGTGGTGCTCGGCGAGGCATTCGACGATCCCCGTGTGGTTGGCCTGCAGGCGCCGGGCGGCACCGGCGCGCTACGGCTTGGCGCCGATCTCATCCGGTTCGCCAATCCGAACGCGCAAATCTGGCTGGGGCTGCCCACCTGGCCCAATCACCAGCCGATCTTTTCGGCCGTCGGCATCCCGCTTCGGGATTACCGGCATTTCGATGCCGGAACCCAGTCCGTCTGTTTCGACGAGCTGCTCTCGGCGATGGAGGCGGCCAATCCCGGCGATGTGTTCGTGCTGCATTCCAGCTGCCACAACCCCACCGGCGCGGATTTCACCTTCGAGCAGTGGCAGCAGATTGCCGAGGCGCTCAACCGGCTTGGTCTCATTCCGCTGCTCGATACGGCGTATCAAGGTTTTTCGCGCGGGCTGGACGAAGACATGGCCGGCGCCAGGCATGTGTTCGCGAATGTGCCGGAGGCGCTCCTCACCATTTCCTGCTCGAAAAATTTCGGCATCTACCGCGAGCGCACCGGCGCGCTGTTCGTGCGCGCATCCGATCCGGCAAAAGCCGACGCCGTCCGCAGCAATCTGATGGGAATCGCGCGCACCAATTATTCCATGCCGCCCGATCATGGCGCGGCCGTGGTGCGGACAATTCTGCAGGACGCGAGTCTTCGCGAGGGATGGCAGGCGGAAGTCGCCGACATGCGCGAGAAGCTGAACGGGATTCGGCAGAAGGTGGCGAAGCTGCGGATAAACAGCCTCGATCTCAGTCCGCTGGCGCGCCAGAACGGCATGTTCGCCACGCTACCGCTCACCAAAACACAAATTGCGCGCCTGAAGGACGAATACGCGATCTACATCGTGCCCTCCGGCCGTATGAACATTGCGGGGCTGATGGCCACCGACCTGGACAATTTTGCTGGGGCGCTGCGCTCGGCCCTGATCGACGCCGCCGCCTGACCGAGGTTTCAGATAAATGTCGCTGGGTGACCGTTGACCGTTGCGTTTCGTGGCATGCCGTCTTCCGTCCGGAAGCGCGCCTGCCAATCCGTCTGCGGCCCCGCTTGAAGATAGTCCGGGCGGAATCCTGCGGCGCGCGCAAGTTCGCCGGAATTCAGGATTTCGAGCGACTCTTCTCCGATTGAAATCAGCCCCATGCCGCGCATCTGCTGCAGCACGCGGTTCACGTATGGAGTCGTCAATCCCGTGCAGTCGGCGATGTCCTGCTGTTTCAGTGGGAACGGCACGGAGTTGTCGGTCGCAAGGCCGCTGGTGCGCAGGCGGCGCTCCAGTTCAAGCAGCAGGTGCGCGATGCGGGGAAACGCCGCCCTGCGGCCAAGGTTGACGGCGCGCTCCTGCAAAATCGCGCTGTCGCGCAGGCTGGAAAGAAGAAAGGCGGACGCCAGTCGCGGGAATTGCCGCTGCGTATCTTCGAAGGCCTCGCGCGAGACCGGCGCGACGGTGCAGTGCGTGAGCGCGGCGGCCGAATGCAGCGCCGTCTTGTAGAGCAGGCACTCCACCCCCGTGACCTCTCCGGGGAGCCGGAAATTCAGGATCTGGCGGCC
>Ga0157372_10009319_pt1 | contig 10443 bp, 9 predicted proteins | sample C55metaG_FD_115307 | JGI IMG/M metagenome (GOLD analysis project Ga0157372, IMG submission 115307) | Corn rhizosphere microbial communities from Kellogg Biological Station, Michigan, USA - C5-5 metaG | ecosystem: Host-associated > Plants > Roots > Rhizosphere > Soil | place: USA: Michigan...
TGAGGTTCAGGACCCCAGGAAAAGGGCACGGCTGCCCCGAAGATGTAACTGCGTTTTTTAGGATGTGGGGATGAGGTAGAGCAGTCTCTAGGCGGCCGGAGCCGCAGCGGCACGAGCCGCGCCAGTTGCGCGCGAGGGAGCGTAATGGCATGGGATCTGCTGCATCAATCCGATTATAACGTAAAGGCGGCTTTCAGCCGCCAGATCTCAGACTTGAGCTTTGGAGATGAAAGCCGAGGGCTCATTAACTAAGAGCGGGCGCAAAATCATGCAATCGCTACGAACTCCGCAATATCCCGCAGACCGAATCCGCTGCGGACCTCGAATTTATACTGGAATCACACATGAGCTCATTTCCACCAGTCGACGAACAGATGGATCTGCTGCAAAAAGGCGCGGCGGAAATTATTCGCGTAAGCGACCTTCGTGAACGCCTTGAAGATAGCCGCAAAACCGGCCGCCCGCTTCGCATAAAGGCTGGGTTTGACCCCACAGCGCCCGACCTGCATCTGGGTCATACCGTGCTGATGCGCAAACTGCGCCACTTTCAGCAGTTGGGCCATACCGTCATCTTTCTCGTCGGCGACTTCACTTCGCTGATTGGCGACCCCACTGGCCGCAACGTCACCCGTAAGCCGCTCACCAGGGAACAGATCGAGGCTAATGCCGAGACATACAAGCAGCAGGTCTTCAAGATTCTCGACGAAAAGGTCACCGAAGTCCGCTACAACAGTGAGTGGCTCGGCAAGCTCGGCTATGAAGGCACCATCCGCCTCGCGTCCCACTTCACCGTTTCGCAAATGCTGGAGCGCGATGAGTTCCACAAGCGGTTCCAGGCCGAACACCCCATCAGTCTCCACGAATTGCTCTATCCACTCATGCAGGCCTACGACTCCGTCGCACTCGAGTCCGATGTCGAGCTAGGCGGTACCGATCAGCGATTCAACCTGGGCGCCGGCCGCGAACTCCAGCGTCAGTATGGGCAGAAACCGCAGATCATTCTCATGACGCCCATCCTTGAAGGTCTCGACGGCGTGCAGAAAGTGTCGAAGTCGCTCGGCAATGCGATCGGTATCAACGAGCCGCCCAGCGAAATGTACGGCAAGCTGATGAGCATCAACGACGATCTGATGTGGAAGTACTGGGTCTTCCTCACCGATCTGCGCCAGTCGGAAATCGAATCCCTTCAGGCAGACGTCAAGGCCGGCTCGCTGCACCCTATGAATGTTAAGAAGCGCCTGGCCCGCACCATCGTCGCCGGATTCCACGGCGAAGCCGCCGCCGCAAGCGCAGATGAAAACTGGGCGCGCATGTTCCAGCAGAAAGAAACCGCGGAAGATCTTGAAGAGGTCGCCATCGCTTACGCCGCAATAGCCGGCCCTGAAGCAAAGCAGATTCGAGTGCCGAAGCTGCTGGTGCAAATGGGCCTGGCGGTCAGCGGAGCTGAAGCCAACCGCAAAATCAGCGAGAAGGCCGTTAAGCTCGACAGCGAAACTATCGAAAACCCGATGGTCACTCTGCCGGAATTTCCAGCGCGCGTCGCAGTCCGCCTGGGCAAGCGCGCCAAGCTTGCAGTGATTTCCGAGTAGCCAATCGCCTCTGTAAGATCTGCAGGTGGCACCAAGGCTTGATCAGAAATGGCGGCGTCATCCTGAACGTAGCGGCTTGGGGCCCCACTTACAGCGTTCGTGGGATTTGCGTAGTGAAGGATCTGCTGCTGCCTTTGACATGCAGCAGTTTCTTTGTAGCCTACTCACCCATAGCAAACGCACGGGCCGACTTCAACAGCTTGGCCACCGCTTCTTTTGAGCACGACTCGGTGTAGATGCGCATCAGCGGTTCCGTTCCGCTGGCGCGCAGCAACAACCACGTCTCTGCTGCGTTCGGTTTCGTCTTCGCTTCGGGGTTGTCGAGGTAGAACTTCACGCCGTCCAAAGTCTCGGTGCGCAACACCTGTATGCCCGCAAACACCGGGTCTCCGGCTTTGAGAGCCTTCGCACGCGCAATCGCGCCGTTCTTAATCTCGTCGGAAATGTGCAGATCGATGCGTCCATACTGATGTTCGCCGTATTCCGCCTGCAGATCGGTGACAAGCTGTCCCATCGTCTTGCCTTCTTCGGCCATTACGTTCGCAAGCAGCAGCGCGTTCAGTAAGCCGTCGCGCTCAGGCAAATGCCGCTGGAACCCGATGCCGCCCGACTCCTCGCCGCCCATCACAATCTCGCGTTCGAGCATGTAATCGCATACAAACTTGAATCCGATGCCGTGCTCGATCAGCTCCCGCCCATGCTTCGCGCATATGCGGTCCAGCATCTTTGTAGTATTGAACGCACGCGTAACCGCACCCGGCCAGCCCTTGCGCCGCAACACCCAGCTCAACAGGATAGAGTAAATCTTGTGGGGATCGACAAAGTTGCCATCCTCGTCCGTCGCTCCAATGCGATCCGCATCGCCATCCGTGCACAGCCCCGCCTGGCAGCTATTCGCCACGACAGCCTCGCCCAGCGCACGAATGTGCGGCTCAATCGGTTCAGGGTTGATGCCCGGAAACAGCGGGTCGGGATTCGAACGGATCGTCAGGTTGGCGACGCCAATGCGATTAAAGATCGTTGACAAAATATCGCCACCCGCGCCGTACATGGAATCGATGCAGAACTTCATACCCGACTTCGCAATCATGTCGAGATCGGCAAAGCTCTCAATCGCGCTCAGGTAGGGCGGCAAAAAATCAATCTGCGTAATCGGCGCTGCCTGCGCGGACTTCGCAACCGGCTTGCCCAAGTACGACTCGATCTCAGCGATGATTGACGGCTTACCCGATCCGCCGTACCACGCCTTGTACTTCACGCCGTTCCACTGCGCAGGATTGTGCGATGACGTAATCATGATGCCGCCGGCCGCGCCGCGTTCGCGCACCGCGTAGCTCAGTGCAGGCGTAGGAGTAACCGCAGACGCCAGCGCCACCGGAATTCCAGTGGCCGCCGCTACCTCCGCACATGTGCGCGCAAAAGCCTTTGATCCAAAGCGCGTGTCGTATGCAATGCACAATCCTTTCGCCGGATCTTCCTTGGCGTGAACGTAAGCAGCAATAGCTTCGGCTGCAATGCGCACATTGGCAAACGTATAGTCATCGGCAATTACGCCGCGCCAGCCATCGGTACCAAACTTGATCTGTGGATGAGGCATGGTTCGAGTTCCAATCTCCCTGCAAATGAGTGTAAATAACGGAGGATGTGTGCCGAACGGCGCAGACGCAATGTCACGCTGCAGGCCCGGGAAAGCTGATCGAATCCGTCAAGTCATGGGCCGGGAAGCCCATGCAGTCGACAAACTCGTCCTGAAAGCGGGGATTTGCTGCCAAGCTTATATGTTCAAAGATGGTTAAACGAGGTTCTTCGGTTGCCAGCAGATTTTTCGCGCCTCGTAACGCAGTATTTCCCGCCGCATGAATAACCGCTCGGGGCGCCTCAATGAGCCCGATCCGAATCGCGCTTTCAATCTGCACATAATTGCCAAACGCGCCCGCCAAATAGACCTTTCTTATCGCACCCATTTGAGCGCCAAGCTTCCGCAGCAGAATCCGAAATCCCGCCGCAATCGCGCCCTTAGCCAGCTGCAGTTCGCGTATATCGGACTGGTACAGCACAACCGGTCCGGCAACTCGATAAACTTTTGCTCCGTCCGCAATACGGCCGGACGGCAAAATCGCCCCATTGCGAAGCCCCGCCGCCACCGCATCCACCAGCCCACTTCCGCATATTCCGCGCGGTTCAACATCGCCGATCACCGTAGACCTGAGCTCGTCGCCCACCTGCGCAACGTGCGAAATCGCACCGGTCACCGCGCGCATTCCCATCCTGATGGCGCCCGCCTCAAACGCCGGCCCCGCTGCAGTTGACGCGCAAACGATCCGATTGCGATCGCCAATCGCAATCTCGCCATTCGTTCCCAGATCAACCAGTGCAACAAGTTCATCGCTCCCGGCCATGCCAGTGGCAACAATGCCAGCCAGAATATCCGATCCAACAAAACCGCCCAGGCAAGGCGCGAACCGAATTCTGCAGCCGGCAGGCAGCATCCATCCAAGCTCATCCGGCGCAAAACTCTGCGTGCCCAGGTGAGGCGACGCGAACGGGACATGGGACAGGGGCCCGACATCGCACCCGGCAAACAGATGATGCATCACGGTATTCCCCACCAACAGCACGTCGACCACTTCCACCTCGCGCCCGCGCGCAAGCCGCGCCACCATTGCGCCCAGCGCCGAGCGCACCATTCCTGTTAGGTCCCGTCCATCGAGGGCCGCTTGTATGCGGCTCATGACATCGGACCCGAACCGCGCCTGCGGATTCAGTTCCGTCTCCACACTCAGCACCGTACCGTCTTTCAAATCCACCATCTGAGCAGCAATGGTTGTCGTGCCCAGATCAATCGCAATGCCGAGCCCGTGTTTTCCGTGCGCAACGGTCGCACTTCCATCGGCCAGCACGTGCATTTGCCATTGCTCGCAATGCAGCACCAGCCCCTCCTGCGCGCGGGCCTGGCACGCAAGCCGCCATCCGCTTTCAATTTCTGCGCTGCTAAAAACCTCGCGATCCGCGAGGTTAATTGCGAGCGAGCCCGCCAACACGCGCACGCTGCAACCGCCGCAAACACCTGTACCGCCGCACGGAAATTCCACTCCATGCTCCGCAAGCGAGCCGATCAGCTCTGCTCCGCGCGGCAGAAACACTTCAACCGACAGCGGCTCAAGCCTCACTTTCACCATGTCAGTATTCATTCGGCGTTATCTGTCAGCGTCAAGGATCTCGGCATCTAGAATCGCATCGCCGATCTTGGCGCGGATCGTTGCGCCCGGTGGGACCAGCAGAATCTCTCCCTTACTCCAATCGCCATTCACCAGCCGCTCAAGGATTGAAAGCGTTCCCTTCACTTCTTCAAAGTTCCATCCCTCTTTAGCGGCCTCGGCCTGGGCCTTGCTGCGGCTCATCTCGTCTGAGGCTAACGGCAAAGAAATATAGGTAAGCCCGGTGTAGTGTTTGCGGAACGCATTGAACTGGTCAAAGAGGAACCTGCCGTCCTCCTCGCCATACACCGCCACCAATTCCTCCAGGCTGCTGCGCTCGCCAAACTTTTGCCTCTCCACAGCAAACGGCGACTCCAAATCTGTATTCGCGGCTGGAAACTCCACCCACCCGGGCGTCCGGTAATAGGTGCCAGGATGCTCCTGAAAATAGGCGTTAAACACTGGATGGCCGCCCATCAACACCCCGATACAATCATGTGCGCGTGGCAGCACCAAAGGTGTTTTCCCCGCCTGCAGTCCTTCTGTACCGCGTCCGCAAAGCGCAAATCCCAGCAGGATGGCGTCGTATCCCGCTTCGTCCACTGCATCGATCCGCTCTTGCAGAAATGAACGCATCTGTGCCCCACGGCTGTGCAGGCCCATCGGGATCACTTCCAAATCAATTACGTGCTTGGAGCGCGCGATGACCTCTTCCATTTCGCGGGTGAATACCTGGCAAATGATGGCTTTTAATCGCATCGTTCAGCGGACCCCAGCCCGCCTGACCACACGCTCAGTTTCGTGGCGCCTTGCCGATGGACATCGGACGCAGTCAATCGCGCGGACCAGATGGAGTCTTCAATTCATTAGGCGGCGTACTGCCCCAGCAGTTCCTTCACCATGCTCACGGCCCCGCTCGCGTTATCGCTATATCCGTCTGCGCCAATCTCGCGGGCATACTGGCTTGTCACCGGCGCGCCGCCAACCAGCACCTTCACCTGTCTGCGCACGCCCGCAGATTCAAGTGCATCCATCGTGGACTTCATCGCGGGCATCGTCACCGTAAGCAGCGCCGACATGCACAACACCTGCGGCTTGCTCTCACGTACGGCGGTCACGAACTTCTCCGGCGCAACATCCGTTCCCAGGTCGATCACTTCAAAACCGCTGCCTTCCAGCATCGACGCAACAATATTCTTGCCGATGTCGTGCAGATCGCCTTTTACTGTCCCGATAAGCACGCGCACTGCCATTTTTTGTCCTGACGCGGTCAGGAGCGGCTTGATCAGTTCCATTGCGCTCTTCATGGCTCGGCCTGCAAGCAGCAGTTCAGGTACAAAATACTCCTCGCACTCAAACAGCTTGCCCACCTCTTCCATTGCTGGAACCATTGAGTCCTGGATCAAGGCGATCGGCTCTGCGCCCGCTGCCAATGCAGACGCAGTGGCATCATGTGCCTTCTTTACGCTGCCATTCAGAATTGCGTCATAAATATTTCTATCGAGGGCCATGTTCACCCCTTTCCAATAAACTGCTCAGCTTTCAGGAGCACACGCGTCTCAAACGCGTGCCCAGCACCATTACCTGGCTAAAGCGAGCCAGACCAAACAGCAGCACGCCCCAAAACATTTCAGACACCACGCTGTTTCTGAAAAACGGCAGTGCAGCAACATAGCATTCAGCCAATCCGCTCAGCGTCTTGGGATACATGTGCCACTCCAGCCACACGCCGAAATTGCTGACCACGAAAAATGACACCGAGAGCACCAGCAAGGACCCAAGAATCCGTCGGGGCGATATCGTTTTGCTAAGCACCGTTGCGCCCAGGTTCACCGCAATCAGATACCACATCCACGTCAGGGCCTGGTCGGGAGCAAGCCTATAGCTATAGTGATGCGTGGTGATGAAGATATCCAGGCCGATGAGCCCCAGAACTGCAATGCCAAACTCCCGCACCGGGCGGCACGCTCCAAAAAACAGCAACGCCGAAAAAATCGGGACCAGATTATACGGGTTAGCAAATAAAAGGCGCACAGCAGCGATAGCCAAAATCAGAAGATACGGCAAAAGAATTGATCTGCCGATAAAAAGGCTCTTCATCTATCCCCCCACAGCGAGTTCTCGTGAATCTCACCGGCTTCAGGCTCCTCACGGCTGACTGTTTTGCCGGGCAAATTGGATACAACCCAATTGAGCGCTCAGCCGTGAAGAATACCTAGCTCGGAAATGTTGAACCACGATAACGCATGATTAGGAAGGGAAGCAAGGTAATAGATCACACATAATTACCCCCTGATGGACTAATTTGGGCCCGTTCTCAGATTGAGATTTACTGATGACTCGGCGCTGCTCAGTTTGCCCCGTGAGCTGCTTTCCGTTGCGCATCTAGCCCGTTGGTCGGGTCCTTGTGAAGCCATTTGCGCGAAAGATCGGGCCAAAACTCGTTGAAAATGGCTGCGGCTCCGCCCGTCGCGGTAACGATGACGCCGTTGCTGAGTGCCAGGGCAAGCACGCCCTCATCCGTGGGCGGATAGTACAAACTCGAGAGGGCTCCAGCAGCTAAATTGCCGCCGACATTCGAGTAGTTTGGCTCCCATCTCCCCGTCCCATCGTGCCTGCAAATAACCGTGGTCGCCAGCGCGTACAGGAGCCGGTGCCTTGCGCTTCCGTATCCCATTCGGTAATAGCGCGGATCCTGGTGAAGTATCGAGGGAAGGATCGCACCACCGATTATGTTCCCGTTAAACGAATCCAGATAGGCTGCACCCGCCCGTTCACCCAGTCCCTTTACTCCCCACGGAAACCCTTCCTGATCGTTCGCCGCCTCGTGATAGCCAGCTATCAGGAAGGGTGTCATAAACGCAAAAGGATCAATTGAACTGCGGAAAGCCAGCTTAAACTTCTGCTCTGCGGTCATGCTAACCGTCTGGTCGCCCAGGTAGGTGATGTTGAACATGGGAAGAATGCCCAGCGCTCGTTGATGCACTTGCGCATCGAGTTGCTCATCGGCCTCTTGCTTCTTGGCCTTCTCAACTTCTGCCGGGCTCACTACCACCTTTTCACCGTTTGGCGATGAGGTCCGCTCGTTAGGAGTTTGAGCTTGAGCAAATTCAATTTGAGGAACGGGAGCATCTGGCAGTTCCTCTGAACCGGACTCGCCTCCGACCTTTTCATTCTCCACCGCGAGGATCCGGGCCGGCGAAACAGCCGGCACAAGGAAAGCAAAGAAAAGGAAAATAGATCCAATCCTCAATCTCATCCCTTCCTTAGATGGCGATCGACACTATGCATAACTCGAACCTATGTCTGTGAGCGTCTGTGGTGCGTCAGATGCGTACTGATGTCCGGCCAAAGTTCACGAAATACATTCGTTATGGCATCGCGGCCCAGCGCATAACCGTATTTCTGGGCAAAACCTGAAAGCGTCTGAGTTTGACTTGGATAATACGAGAGTGAGATCGCCTGCGAAATTCCCCTCCCAACCACTTCTGACGTGTTGAAGCCATTCTTTCCATGGAAGTCGGGCGTAATCACCACCCTCGTTGCCGCGTAAGCGGAACGCTTCAGGATCCCACCCTCGCCTTTCGCGTAATAGCGTTCGTCTTGACGCACCATGCTCGGCATTATGAAATCCACCCAGTAATTGCCGCCCGCCTTGTCTACAAATCCGCGCCACGCATACGCCCAATATCCCGGCACGCCTTTTCCGAGCTGGCTGTGCGCATTCGTTCCTTCAGCAAGCAAAGACGTTATCCCCACAAAGACAAATGAGGAATAGTCAAAAGTGTTTCTTGTGGCCACCATAAACGCCTCATGCGGCGTAAACGGCGGCGGAGTCGTTCCAGCGCTCACCGCCCGATAGTTGGGCATAACTCCAAGTATCCGCTTCGGCTGTGGGAGCGGCCTTTTCACCAGAATCGGAGCCGCGCTCTCTACGCCGGGCTGGCCATCATCTCCGGTGGAAATCAAGTTTGCGGTCGCGACTTCGGGTTCAGGGGCATCCGGGAGCCCAGCTGCTGTAGCAAGCTGCTGAACGGGCGAAGTTTCCTGTGCATACACGCCAAAAGGCAAGCCCAGCAGAACCGCCCCGCAAATAGATACAACTACAGTGAATCGTCTCGTTAAACGCATGCATTCTCCAGAGTTTTTGTCGGTACCGCTCCGTGCCTCGTTCGCAGGGAACGGCATGAGCGGCTTTATAAATTGCTGCCGCAGGGGAATCGAACTCTAATGGAATCCGTCTTCGGCCGATGCCCGAAAAGCATTTGCCTGGTCGGTGTTCCTTTTGATTAGACGAATCTCGGGACCTCTGGGACACAGAAATCCTGCAGGTCCCCAAGTGTCTGATACGGTACTAAGGACCTGTCCGATCCCCAGTCTTGGGTCTTGTAAGCCATTGATGCCGGCTAACCTTGGACCGCAAAGTCGATGAAGCCACGCTCCGGATTCGTCGAAATCAGCTTCACCATGACCCGCTCGCCGACATCCAGACCTTTTCCACCCTGCACCAGCATGCCGTCCACATGCGGATCGAGGGTCCGCACAAACGTGCCGTACTGGTTCACGCCGGTCACAATGGCCCGATAAGTTTGACCGATGTGCGTATGCAGCACCACCGCTGCAATGCGCTTCTGCATCTCGCGCTCAACCTTGCGCGCTGCATCTTCCATCAATGTGCATCGTGCAGCAATCGCGCTCAGCTCATCGGTGGTGTACGGATGCGTTTCGTTTGCCAGCCACGCTTTCAAGATCCTCTGCGCCACTATGTCCGGAAATCTCCGGTTCGGTGCCGTCGAATGGGTGTAATCCTGTACCGCCAGCCCGAAGTGCCCGGGCGAAACCTCATTCGGGCGCACCAGCACGTACTCACCCGGCCCCATCAGCTTCACGATTGCCAAAGAGAGGTCAGGAAAGTGATCGGGATCTTTCTGCTTCTGCGCTATTAAAAAATTGTTAAGCGCCTTCGAATCCGGCTCTGCCGGCAATCTGGTTCCGAGCCCTGCGGCTACCTCAACAATGCGATCCCAGCGCTTGGGCGTGCGCACAACACGCCGGATGCTGGCGACTCCACCGTCCTCAAGCGTCCGGGCAATCACTCCGTTCGCCGCCACCATGAACTCTTCAATCAGCGACGTGGACCGGCTCTTCTCGAGCTGCTTAATCTCCACCGCCTCGTCTTCCAGCATTACCGGACGCGTCTCGATCGTCTCCAGATCCAGAGCTCCGTGCTGAAATCGTCCTCCCGACATGCGCTGCGCCGCTGCGTCCTGCAGTTTCAGTTGCGCGGCGAGTTTGGGGTTTTGCGCCACCTTCGCCGGAGCTGGACCTTTGCCCTCAAGCCACGCTCCCACACCCGGATACGCCAGTTGCGCCCTGTTGCACACCAGCGCACGGTAAGCCTTCCCCTCTGAAGCCGTGCCGGCCTCATCCACGCAGATCTCCGTCACCATAGCGACGCGTTCTTCATTCTCATTCAGCGATGTGATCCCTTCCGACAGCTCTGTAGGAAGCATCGGAAACACCGTGACGCCCGTGTAGACAGAAGTGGTCTCGCTGGCGGCGTGCCTGTCGAGAGCCATGCCCTTCGCTACGCGCACATCCACATCTGCAACCCCCACCAGCACGCGAATGCGACCGTCGGGCAGTTGCTCAGCCCA
>Ga0157372_10009320_pt1 | contig 10442 bp, 10 predicted proteins | sample C55metaG_FD_115307 | JGI IMG/M metagenome (GOLD analysis project Ga0157372, IMG submission 115307) | Corn rhizosphere microbial communities from Kellogg Biological Station, Michigan, USA - C5-5 metaG | ecosystem: Host-associated > Plants > Roots > Rhizosphere > Soil | place: USA: Michigan...
ACCTTGACCACGCAATCGCACGCCCACACCGCGTCCGCGTCGCCGAGCTCGGCGCCCGCTGCGACGTACGCCGCGTCATCGAGCCCTACGGCGCGGCCGGCACCGTGCTCGACAACGATGGCGTGACCGTCACCCGCGAGCACCGCGGCGCCGTGCGGTGTCAGGCCGACGCGGCGCTCGCCGTCCTTGATCTCGCGTGGAACTCCAATGCGCACGCCTGCCTCACCCGCCGCGCCCCACGATGGCCGCGACGATGACGACCACGCCGAGCACGAAATTCAGCACGACGTAGCGCCGGATGCGTTCCGCCAGCGTGGCTGCCGAGGGCAGATCGCCCGTCCGAACGGCTGCTTGCATGCGCGGGTTGAGCCGCACGATGATCCACGCGTAGACGAGGATCATCACCACGCCGAGCGCGACCATGACGTGCACGCCCCAGGGTGTGTTGTGCATGCCGCCGTACAGGGACATGAGCCAGCCGCCGGTCACGGCGATCACCACCACCGCTGCGCCGACCGCGGGCAGGAAGCGCGTCAGCACGCGGGCGAGCACGCCGAGGCGCTCGGCCGGCGGCAGCGGGGCGAGGCCTGGGCGGAGCATGAACAGCATGAAGCCCATGCCCCCCACCCAGACCACGACGGCGAGCACGTGCAGTGCGATGGCGATCAGCATGTCGTCTCCTCGGACGGATTGTAGTCGGCGCGCGCGCGGACCCGCTTGACCCTCCGTCGCACGCCCCGATGTAGACTGGAACGAGCACATGAGCAAAGCCAACTCCCCGACAGGTCCCGACGCCGAGCGCGAAGTCACGGGCGTCATCGAGCGCGTCATCGCCGACGTGCCGGCGCCGCACACGCGTCCGGTGCCCGATCCCGGGCGCGAAACGGACCGCATCGCGCAACGCGCAGCGCGCCACGCGGCGATGCTGTCGGGCTCGCTCGCGTTGCCGCCGGGACCGCTCGGCATGCTGACGGTGCTTCCCGACCTGCTCCTCATCTGGCAGACGCAGCGCCAGATGGTGGCCGACATCTTCGCCCTGCACGGCCGCACCGCCGAGCTCACGCGCACGCACATGCTGTACTGCCTCTTTCGGCACGCGGCGAGCCAGGTGCTGCGCGACGTCGCCGTGCGTGCCGGCGAGCGGTTCGTCGTGCGCGAGCTGTCGGCGGGCGCGCTGCGCGCGGCCCTGTCGAGCATCGGCGTCGTCGTCACGCAGCGCATGGCCGCGAACGCGGCGAGCCGCTGGCTCCCGCTGATCGGCGCGATGGCTGTGGGCGGCTACGCGTACTTCGACACGCTGCAGGTCGCGCGTACCGCGCGCCGGCTGCTCGAGGCGCCGGTGCGCGTCGCCGAGCCGACGCCGAGCGGCTAGCCGTGTGCGGTCGCTACGAGCTGCACAGCAATCCGGCCGCGATCGCGCTTGCGTTCGGCCTCGCGCACGCGCCGGCGATCGAGCCGCACTACAACATCGCGCCGTCGCAGCTCGTCCCCGTGGTGCGCGTCAACGCCGAGGGTGAGCGCGAGCTCGTGCAGCTGCGCTGGGGGCTCGTGCCGCGCTGGGCGAGGGATCCTTCGATCGGCGCGCGCATGATCAACGTGCGTGCGGAGACGGTAGGCGCGCGCTTGCGCCAGGCCTTCAGCCGGCACCGCTGCCTCGTTCCCGCGGACGGCTTCTACGAATGGCGGCGCGTCGCCTCGGGCAAGCAGCCGCTGCATGTCGCGCGCCTCGACGGGCAGCCGTTCGGCATGGCGGGCGTCTACGAGCGCTGGCTCTCGCCAGAGGGCGAAGTGCTCGACACGTGCACGATCCTCACCACGCAGGCCAACGCGCTCCTTCGCGCGGTGCACGATCGCATGCCCGTCATCGTTCCGCCCGAGCACTACGCGCGATGGCTCGATGCCGCCGAGGAGGACGTCGGTGACCTGCTCGCTCCCGCCGCCGACGGTGTGCTCTCCGCCCAACCGGTTTCGAAGCGGGTCAACAGCGTGCAGAACGACGACGCCTCGCTGATCGAGCCTGCGCCGGCGGAGCCGGTGCCTGCCGCCACCGAGCCGACGCCGTCGGACGCGCCGGAGCTGCCGCTGCAGCCGCGCCTCCTGTAGCGCGCGATCACTTCATCGGCGCGCCCGCCGCGATCCAAGCGCCCAGCGTGGCGCGCTCGTCGTCCGTCATGCCGGTCAGGTTGCCGATCGGCATCGCATGCGTCAGCACGGCTTGCTGCTCGATCGCGGCTGCGCTGCCCGCGATGCGTTCCGGCGTATCGAGGCGCACGCCCTTCGGCGCTTCGCTGAAGCCCGCCTGCCGCGGGGCCGTCGCATGGCAGACGGCGCAGCGCGTCGCGACGATGCGCTGCACGTCCGCGAACGCCGGCGCGGGGCGCGCCGCCAGCGTCGCGGGCTTCATCGCGACGGCGAGCACGAGCGCGCCGAGCGCCGCCGTCGCGGGGATCCACCATGCCGTGCGGCCGCGATGCCGCAAGTTGAAGAAGTGGCGCACGAATCCCGCGAGCAGCAGGATCGCCATGAGAACGAGCCACGCGTGCGCATGGCCCCACGTCATCGGGTAATGATTGCTGATCATGATGAACAGCACCGGCAGCGTGAAGTAGTTGTTGTGCACCGAGCGCTGCTTGCCGCGAAGGCCGTAGACGGCGTCGGGCGCGACGCCGTTCTCCTTGGCTTCGACGAGCTTGCGCTGGCCGGGGATGATGACGTGCGCCACGTTGGCGACCATCCACGTGCCGATCATCGCGCCGATCTGGTAGAACACGGCCCGGCCCGAGTAGACGTGCGCGAGCCCCCATGCGCACAGCGCGACGAAGGCGATCACCGCGATCCACAGCCATTGCTCGTGATCGAAGCCGAGCCGCTTGCAGAGCTGGTCGTAGAAGAGCCAGCTGCCGATCAGCAGCGCGACGCTGATCGCGATGCCGAGCGCGGGCGAGATGTCCGCCACCGCGGGGTCGAGCATGTACGTGCGCGCGTGCACGTAGTACATGAGCACGAACAGCGCGAAGCCGGACAGCCACGTCCAATACGCCTCCCACTTGAACCAGTGCAACGGCGCGGGTAGCTCCGGCGGCGCGACGCGATATTTCTGCACGTGATAAAAGCCTCCGCCATGCACGGCCCACAGCTCGCCGCCGACGCCCTCCTCCGCATCACGTGCGCGCTTGGGCGCGAGGAGACTGTTGTCGAGCCAGATGAAGTAGAACGACGCGCCGATCCATGCGATGCCGGTGATGAGATGAACCCATCGCAGCAGGAGCTCGAGCCACTCTACGCCGTACGCTGGCATCGCCGTTCTGCCGCGTCAGCTTCCGCGGTAGGTCGCGTAGCTCCATGGCGACACGAGGAGCGGCACGTGGTAGTGCGCGAGCGCGTCCGCGATGCCGAAGTCGATGGTGACGTGGTCGAGGAACGGCGGATCGGGCAGCGCGATGCCGCACGCGCGGAAGTACGCGGCGATCCCGAACGCGAGGCGGTAGCGTCCCACGCTGAGCGCCTCCCCTTCGAGGAGCGGCGCGTCGCAGCGGCCGTCGGCGTTGGTGAGCGCCCGTTTCACTTCGACGTAGCGCGCGCCATCGTGGCGTGACAAGGTGAGCGCCAGTCCCGCCGCGGGACGGCCGTGTGCGGTGTCGAGAACGTGCGTGGTCAGGCGTGCCATTGCGGACCTCGAATTGCGAGTGGGCGCGCGCCATTGTATTCTGCGACGCGCCTTTGCACGCGCTTCCATCCGTTGACCGCGCACACGAATCCCCGCGATCTCGTCGGCTACGGCGCGCGCCCGCCGCACGCGCGCTGGCCGGGCGGCGCGCGCATCGCGGTTCAGTTCGTCCTGAACTACGAGGAAGGCGCCGAGAGCAGCGTGCTGCATGGTGACGCCATGTCCGAGACGTTCCTCTCGGAGATCGTCGCCGCGCAGCCGTTCTCCGCGCGGCACTTGTCGATGGAGTCGCTGTACGAGTACGGCTCGCGCGCCGGCGCCTGGCGCGTGTTGCGGCTTTTCGACGAGCGCCGCCTGCCGCTCACGATTTTCGGCGTCGCGATGGCGCTCGAGCGCAATCGGGCGTTCCTCGATGCCTGCCTCGAGGCCGGGCACGAGATCGCGAGCCACGGCTGGCGCTGGATCTCGTACCAGCATGTCGCCGAGGACGTCGAGCGCGAGCACGTGGCGCGCGCCACCGAGACGATCACGCGGCTCGCGGGCTCGCCGCCGCTCGGCTGGTACACCGGTCGCGACAGTCCGAACACGCGCCGCCTCGTGGTCGAGCAAGGCGGTTATCTCTACGACGCCGACAGCTACGGGGACGACCTGCCCTACTGGACCGAGGTGCAATGCGCGCGCGGCCGCGTCGTGCACCTCGTCGTGCCCTACACGCTGGACACGAACGACATGCGCTTCACCACGCCGCAAGGCTTCAACAGCGGCGATCAGTTCTACACCTACCTGAAGGACGCGTTCGACGTCCTGTACGCGGAAGGCGACCCGCGCGGCCTCGATGCGCCGAAGATGCTGTCCGTCGGATTGCACGGGCGCATCGTCGGCCGGCCCGCGCGCGCGGCGGCCCTCGCGCGCTTCCTCGACTACGTGCAGTCGCGGCCCGACGTCTGGATCGCGCGGCGCATCGACATCGCGCGGCACTGGCAAGCGACGCATCCGCCGGCGGTCGCCGCGTGACGCTCGACGAGCTCAATCGCGCCGACCGCGCGACATTCGTCACGGCGCTGGGCGGCGTGTTCGAGCGCTCGCCCTGGATCGCCGAGGCGGCCTGGCACGCGCGACCGTTCACGAGCGTCGGACAGCTTCACGCCGCGATGGTCGACGCGATGATGCGCGCCGACGCCGGGCGGCAGATGGCGCTGATTCGGGCGCATCCCGAGCTCGCCGGAAAAGCCGCGGTTCGCGGCGAGCTGACCGCCGAGTCCACCGCCGAGCAGGCGGCCGCCGGGCTCACCGCGTGCTCGCCGGCGGAATACGCGACGCTGCAGGCGCTGAACGCGCGCTACAACGAGCGCTTCGGCTTTCCGTTCATCCTCGCGGTCAAGGGCCACGACCGCGCGAGCATCCTTGCGACATTCGCCGTCCGCGTGGAGCACGAGGTCGAAGACGAGCGTGCCGAGAACCTGCGCCAGATCGCGCGCATCGCGGGCTTGCGCCTGCAGTCGATGATCGCGGACGTCGCGTCCGCCTGAATCACGGGCGCGCGTCAGCGCCCGAACAGCTTGCCAAGCGCCTTGCCGAGTTCCGCAGGCACCGGCGCCTTCTTCCCGGCGCCTTGCGACGCTTGCGCGGACGCAGGCTTGGCACCCATCGCGATGGCGCACGGACTGTCCGCGGCGGCGGTCGTGTCGAACAGCGCCTCGCCGAGCAATGACCATCCGCCGGTCCCGATCGCGGCGCCAATGCGGGCCACCGACTCGGCCGACTTGACCGGATCGACGCTGAGCTGCGGATTGTCGAACGGCCCGCGCACGCGCACGACATCCGCGAGGCCGGTCACGTTGATGGGAATGCCCTGGCGGACCTGCGGCCGGAGCGACAGATCGAGGGTCTCGTTGCGAAAATCCACCGTGCCGCTCGCCGACACGCCGAGCTCGGCCGTCTCGGCAGCGATCGTGCGCTCGACGCGGGCGACGCCATCGTGAACGGGTAGGCGAACGACGGCACAGCGCAGGTCCGTCGCGCTTTGCCCCTTGCGGAACGGATTGACCGCCTCGCCGACCTTGTCGAGCGTCGCGCTCGAGGCCGCCGCATTGTGCAACTGCGCGGGTCCGACCAGAACGACCACGGTTCCATCCAGCGTCGATGCCCAGTCGTGCGGCGACGCGCCCGTCGCCTTCGCGTCGATCGTCACGCGCGTCTTTCCACCGGACACGTCGCGTGCAGATCCCACGAGCGCCAGCACGGGCTTCAGCGCCAGGTCGCGACCCTCGACATGCAGGTCGAGCGTCACCGCACCCGCGTCGCGCGCCTGCACCGTGCCGTGCGCGACGATCGTGCCGCCGAGACCGTCCGCCTTGAGCTCGGTGATGTCCAGCCGGCCGCCGTTGAGCCTGAAGCGCAGGTCGACGTGCTGCAGCGACTGGCCATGCGCGAGCGCCAGCGTGCCGATCGCGACGTGCCCTTCGGCATCGACCTCGCGCAGCGCGCCGAGCGGCAGCGGCTGGTCGGGAACGACGTGACGTGACGCGGTCGCGGGCTTCTGCGGCGCGCCCTTGCCGGTCGCGATGGCGGGCAGCGCGAGCGCCTCGGGAGCGAAGCGCGGCATGCTGAGGTCGACGACGTAGCGCGGGCGGGCACCGGAGCGGTCGACCGCGAGCGTACCCTGCAGCGTGAGGTCGCCCAGGACGAGCGCGAGATCGTCGAGTCGCGTCGTACCCTGCGCGGCCGTGAGCTTGGTCGCAAGCGTTGCGTTGCGCCCCGCGACCTCGCCCTTCACGTCGATCGGCCACGGCCACTGCTGCGCGGTCAATGCCGCGCGGGAGCCGAAGTTGCCCTTCACGGCGACCGGGACGCCGTCGATGGTGCCGCGAAACTCGCCGGTGATGGGCGCGTTCGCATCGCGGGTGTGCAGCGTGAGCGCTTCGATGGTGACCGGCGTCACCTTGCCCGTCGCGCCGTCGCGATAGTCGAGCGTTCCGTTGCGAATCTCGACCTCGCCCACGCCGAGCGCCGGCGCCGCCGCGGTGGCAGCCGGCGGTGGCGCGGCGGTCGCGGAGCTCTCGCCAAATGCCCAATTCGCGCGTCCGTTCTTGTCGGTCTCGAGCGTGATCACCGGATCGATCAGCGTGACGCGCACGATCTCGAAGCGCCGATGCAGCAGCGGCAGCAGCGCCACCTGGGCCTCGAGGCGGCCGACGCTGAGCATGTTGGGGCCCTGTCCCCACGACGCGTTGCCGAGCGTGACGTTGTCGGCACGCAGCGTGGGTTCGAGCGAAACGTGGAGCGACAGCGGTCCGCCGATCTTGAAGGGCCGCCCGGTCGCTGCGGAAACGCGCGCGGCCAGCGGACCGGCGAACGAATTGACGTCGACGGTCGCCACGGCGATGGCAACCGCGATCAGCACCAGCGCGACGAGGCCACCGGCGACACCGACAATGATCAGTGCGGTGCGGCGCATGCGCAATTGTAACGCCCGCGCGTTCCCTTCGCGCCCGTCTACGGGCACGGGAAACGCGGCTACGGTGAAGCGTGCGCGCTAGCGCAGGCTGTCGTTGACCGCCGCCAGTCCTGCGGTTCCCGGCACCAGCTCGGCGTCGCCGAGCGCGTTGAGCGGCGCGTCGACCGTCTGCATGGCGTCGTGCAGGTCGCCGCTGTCGGGATGGACGTACAGCAGGCCGGTGACGACTTCGCCCTTCGCCCGGTGCGATTCGAGGTACGACATCGCACCCACCTTGTCCGAGGGGTCGTAGGCGTCGTCGAGCTTGCGCAGGCGCAGCAGGCCGCCATCGTGCAATACGATGTCGCGCACGCTGCCCGGCGCATAGTCCGTGACGATGGGCTCGCGCGTGGGCATGAAGTCGAGCCGGTTCACCGCGTCGTTGTGCTCGCGCACGTAATCGTAGCTCTTGGTTGAGCCCGGATGGTTGTTGAACGCGACGCAGGGGCTGATCACGTCGATGAATGCCGCGCCGCGGTGGGCGACCGCGGCCTTCAGGAGCGGCACGAGCTGCGTCTTGTCGCCGGAGAAGCCGCGGGCGACGAACGTGGCACCCAGCGCGAGCGCGAGGAGCACCAGGTCGATGGGCTCGTCGCTGTTCGCCGCGCCGCGCTTGCTCTTGCTGCCCTTGTCCGCGGTGGCCGAGAACTGCCCCTTGGTGAGGCCGTACACGCCGTTGTTCTCGACGACGTACACCATGTTCACGCCGCGCCGCAGCACGTGCGCGAACTGCCCGAGGCCGATCGAAGCCGAATCGCCGTCGCCCGACACGCCGAGGTAGATCAGGTCGCGGTTGGCGAGCGCCGCGCCGGTGAGCACGGACGGCATGCGACCGTGCACGCTGTTGAACCCGTGCGAGTTGCCGAGGAAGTACGTCGGCGTCTTGGACGAGCAGCCGATGCCGGAAAGCTTGGCGACGCGATGCGGCGCGATGTCGAGCTCGAAGAACGCCTGGATGATGGCTGCCGAGATGGAGTCGTGGCCGCAGCCCGCGCACAGCGTCGAGATGGCGCCCTCGTAGTCCCGGCGCGTGTAGCCGAGCGCGTTCGTCGGAAGATCGGGGTGATGGATCTTCGGTTTGGCGAGGTACGTCATCGGCAAGATCCGCGAAAAGTGGTGAACGCCGCGTGCCCCGCGAGGAGCCGGAATATCGAAGCGGCCGAGGTGCGCCGTAGACGCGACGGAGGCTTCATCCCGCCACCTTGCGCAGCGGCGCGACGTTGAACACGCGCGCCTTCTCCCCGATCTCGCGCGCGATGAAGCGCGCCGTGATCGGCGTGCCGTCGTAGTGCAGGATCGAGGTCAGCTTGTCCGGCGCGATGCCGCACTCGTTGACGAGCAGCATCTTGAGCTGGGCATCACGGTTCTGTTCCACGACGAACACGTGGTCGTGGTCGGCGATGAAGTCGGCAATGGCGTCGTGGAATGGGAAGCCGCGCACGCGCAGGCGATCGAGATGGATGCCCCCGCGCTCGAGATCGGCGAGCGCCTCCGCCATCGCCGCACCGGTCGAGCCGAAGTACACGACGCCGGCGCGCGTGAGTTGTGCCGCGGCGGTGATCACCGGGGCGGGAACCAGGTCCTTCGCGGTCTCGAACTTGCGCAGCAGGCGCTGCATGTTGTCGACGTACGCCGGACCTTCCTCGGTATAGCGCGCGTAGCGATCCTTGGTGGTGCCTCGCGTGAAATAGCTGCCGCGCGTCGGATGCGTGCCGGGATACGTGCGGTAACCGATGCCGTCGCCGTCGACGTCGAGGTAGCGGCCGAAGTCCTTGCCGGCGTCGAGATCCTTCGCCGTCATCACCTTGCCGCGGTCCATGCGCCGGCTGTCGTCCCATGCGAACGGCTCGCACAGCCAGTCCTGCATGCCGATGTCGAGGTCGAGCATCACGAACACCGGCGTCTGCAGCCGATCGGCGAGATCGAACGCCTGCGCGCCCATCTCGAAGGCCTCGCGCGGATCCTCGGGAAACAGCAGCACGTGCTTGGTATCGCCGTGCGACGCGTACGCGCAGACGATGAGGTCGGCCTGCTGCGTGCGCGTCGGCATTCCCGTCGACGGGCTGCCGCGCTGCACGTCGAACAGGACTGCCGGGATCTCGGCGAAATACGCGAGGCCGAGGAACTCCTGCATGAGCGAGATGCCTGGCCCCGATGTCGCGGTGAACGCGCGCGCGCCGTTCCACGCCGCGCCGATGACCATGCCGATCGAGGCGAGCTCGTCCTCGGCCTGCACGATCGCATAGCGCTTGCGCCCGCCGGGCGTATCCGTGCGGAACTTCCGGCACCACTTCATGAACGCTTCGGCGAGCGACGACGACGGCGTGATCGGATACCACGCCGCAACCGTTGCGCCACCGTACAGCGCACCGAGCGCGGCAGCCGAGTTGCCGTCGACGAAGATACGGTTGCCCACGGCGTTGCGCCGCTCGACGCGCAGCGGCAGCGGGCACTGGAAATTGGCGAGCGCGTGATCGCGCCCCATGCGCAGCGCCTTGCGGTTCGGCTCGAGGAGCGCTTCCTTGCCCTTGTACTGCTCGCTGAACAGCTTCTCGATCTCCGCGGGGTCGATGTCGAGAAGTGCCGACAGCGCGCCGAGATAGATGATGTTCTTGAAGAGCTGCCGCTGGCGCGCGTCGCTGTACGCGGCGTTGGTGATGGCGGTGAGCGGCACGCCGATGGTGGTCACGTCCTCGCGGAATCTCGATGCCGGCAGCGGCTTGGTCGAGTCGTAGAACACGTAGCCGCCCGGCTCGATCTCGGCGAGGTCCTTGTCCCAGGTCTGCGGGTTCATCGCGACCATGAAGTCGACGCCGCCGCGCCGGCCGCGCCATCCGGCCTCGACCACGCGCACCTCGAACCACGTCGGCAGGCCCTGGATGTTCGAGGGGAAGATGTTGCGCGCGGCCACCGGAACGCCCATCCGCAGGATCGCGCGCGCGAACAATCCGTTGGCCGACGCCGAGCCCGACCCGTTGACGTTGGCGAACTTGACGACGAAGTCGTTGATGCGCGGGGCTGTTTTCGCGGGGCTCATGGTCGTTTCCGAAGCGGCGCCGCGAAGAGCTCATCCGCCCTCGCGGGCGACGGCAAGCGAAGCGAGCGCGAGGCGATGTTCATCTAGTCGTCCGCGGCCAGGCTTGCGAGCGCCCCGGCCTGGGGCCGTGGCTTGTGCCGCGTGCAGCGATCGTTCGCGTGCGCCATGTCGAGCAGGAACTTCTGCATGTCCCATGCGCCGGTGGGGCAGCGCTCGGCGCACAGGCCGCAATGCAGGCACAC
>Ga0157372_10009321_pt1 | contig 10442 bp, 8 predicted proteins | sample C55metaG_FD_115307 | JGI IMG/M metagenome (GOLD analysis project Ga0157372, IMG submission 115307) | Corn rhizosphere microbial communities from Kellogg Biological Station, Michigan, USA - C5-5 metaG | ecosystem: Host-associated > Plants > Roots > Rhizosphere > Soil | place: USA: Michigan...
AGCATGGATCTTGAAACCGCCGTCGCCTCGGTGGTTGCCGCGGAAATGCTGCCGGGTGAGCCGGTCGAAGCATTAAAGGCGCAAGCTGTTGCCGCGCGTTCGTATTTCGTCGCAGGAAGAGGCCGGCACCAGAACTTCGACTTTTGTGACACAACCCATTGCCAGTTTCTGCGGTCTCCGCCAGCAGTTGACAGTCTCGCGTTCAAGGCCGCCGAAGCAACTCGTGGCCTCCTACTCGAATTTGACTCTCATGTTTTCGCAGCCATGTACACGCGGAGCTGCAGCGGAAGGACGCACACCCCCGTCGAAGTGGGCCTTCCCGCGAGTGCATACCCGTATTATTGGGTGGACTGCGCTTACTGTCAGCGTCATGCTGCTCGGTGGCAAAGCCGGATCTCGGTGAAGGATGCAGCCGGCCTAATTCCTTTCAATGAACCCTCCCGTCTTAGAGTGGGGAAAAAGCTGGGCTGGCAAACCGTTCCTAGTAACGACTTCACAATGAAAAAAGAAAATGGCGATGTTGTGCTGGACGGTGTGGGTCAAGGACACGGCATCGGCCTATGTCAGGCGGGGGCAAAGGCAATGGCAGAACGCGGCGCAAATTTTCGCGAGATTCTCGCGCATTATTATCCTAATGCGGTGGTGGTGAACTCTCGCGTGGGAACATCCGCGCGATAGTCCCGCCCTCTTTAATCATTAAGCCGTTTGCATTGCACTCTGCTGGGTCTTAGGCTTCGCCCCGAGAAACGCATAGAACGCGATAAACACGTAGGCAATCAGAGGCACGGCGTAGGCTGGAGCGACGTGATGAAAGCGGATTGAAAGCCATCCCATCACTGGAGTAATTACAGCACCCCCAACGACAGCCATCACGAGTAGCGATCCACCGAGCTTAGTATTGGGCCCGAGGCCCTTTAAGCCGAGGGCGAATATCGTGGGAAACATCAGCGACATGAAGAAGCTGGTGAGGAAGACGCACCAGACCCCAACCCAGCTCGGGCGAGCGATTCCAATGGCGACCAGCACTACGTTAATCAGGCTATATATGCCCATGAGCTTGCTGGGAGAAATCGTGCGCATTAGGTACGCGGAAAAGAAGCGGCCGATGCCAAAGGCCGCGAGTGTCCCCGTGAGGAAGTAGCCTGCAACCTTTTCAGGCTGGTGCACATACTCCTGGATGTACTGAATGAAATAGCTCCAAGTCCCCACCTGCGCACCAACGTATAAGAACTGCGCGATGACGGCGAGCAGGAAATGACGATATTTGAACAGTTCGGAAAAATGCCCGTGATCGCCAGAGCTTTCCTCATGCTCGCTCTGGATTGCGGGAAATTTGGTGCGCAAGATGATTAGCGCCCATATCACTGCCACAATTCCCAGGACCAAGTATGGTTTGATCACTCGTAATCTCTCGGTCTGCAGGTATGCCTCATACAATCCGGCGCTCTTCTTGGCGGCAATCTGGCCGGGGTCCAATTCGATTCCTGAGAAGATGAACACCGTCCCTATCAGAGCACCGCTAATCGCCCCAAGCGGATTAAACGCCTGGGAAAAATTGAGCCTTTGCTCCGATGTGTCCGGATCTCCGAGCTGCGCGATGAAAGGGTTAGACGCCGTTTCCAGAAATGATAAGCCGCTCCCGATGATGAACAGCGCGACCAGAAAAAAGTCATATCTCGCAACAATCGCGGCTGGCCAAAAAAGGAATGTGCCAGTCGCAAAAAGAAGGAGGCCAATCACAAAGCCGGATTTGTATCCGAACCTGCGCATGATTAATCCGGCCGGCATGGCCATCGCAAAGTAGCCAGTGAATTGAGCCGACTGCACAAATCCCGCATGAAGGCGATCGATAGCGAAGGATTTCATGAATTGCCGAATCAATACGTCCGTCAAGTTGTTCGGAATCCCCCATAGAAAGAACAAGAACGTCACCAGCACGAACGGGAGCAGTTGGCCGACTGGGAACAAATGATGCCGCGGTTTGGGGCTGGACTTCTCGGAAGGTGAAACCTGCATTCAGGCGCGCTCCTCAAACAGAGATGAGTTATACCCTAACTCACACGGACCATGATCTTGCTGAAACGGCTCGGGTGCTCGCTCCACTCGCGAAGCGCATCTGGCGCTTGCTCTAGCGGCACGATGGAGCTCACGGTTTCGTCGACTGGAAAGTCGCCGGCTTCCAACATTCCGATAACTCGCCGAAAATCGTCGGGCAGAGCATTGCGCGACCCCAGGACGTCGAGCTCCTTCTGTACGAACAGGCGCGTCTCGTAACTGACGGGCTCCTTGGCGTACCCGATATACACAACTCTGCCGGTAAACGCGACCTCTTCAACCGCCATGCGGAATGTCTCCGGAGTGCCTACGGCCTCGATAACGACATCAGGACCAAGGCCATCCGTGAGCTGCCGCAACTTCTCGCGAGCATTCTGTTGAGCAGAGTTGACGGTTTCGTTCGCGCCGGCTTTGCGTGCGATCTCAAGCTTTGCGTCGTCAACATCTACCGCTAAGGTACGCGCGCCTGCATAGTGCGATCCCGCGATAGCACCGAGGCCGACGCCGCCGCATCCGAACACGGCCACCACATCGGGGTTCGTTACACCCCCTCGAGCAACAGCGTGAAAGCCGACCGTCAGCGGCTCAACCAGGCAAAGCTCTTTCAGACTCAGCTTCGAGGGATAAAGCTTCTCAGCCGGCATGGAGATGAACTCTGTAAGTGCGCCGTCGCGCTGCACGCCGAGCGTCTGATTGAATTGGCAGGCATTCGGTCTTCCTCGCCGGCAGGAGGCGCATTTTCCGCAACTCGTATAGGGGGACATCGTGACGTTCACGCCCGACGCAAGGCGCTGGTCGGTTTTGCTCCCCTCCACGATCGTTGCTGCCACCTCATGCCCGGGGATGCGTGGAAACGATACCAGCGGGTTCTTCCCGCGGAACGAATTGAGATCGCTGCCGCACAGCCCGACCATGCGCACCTGAAGCAGCAATTGCTCGCCCGAATTCCCAGGTTCGGCAACTTTACCGACAACGGCATCACCCGGTCGCTGAATGAAGACGGCTTTCATGAGGTCCTATTTTCCTGCAATAGTGGAGTACAACACGCTTGCGTGCGATGGCAGTTCGACGCTCAGGGAATCGTTGCGACCGAGTTCCTTGTGCTCCCAAAGATCACGAACCTCGTAGCGGTTTCCATCCAAGCCTAAGTCACGCCACTTGTAGCTGACCTTTTGCGTGTCGGGGGTGATGTTGAACACGGCAATGTAGTAGCCGCGATCCGACTTCGCGCGCCAGATAACAATCTTGTCGCTCGAGATCACTGGACGGTTGTCGCTCGAGTGCTGATCGACAGCCAAGACCTCAGGGTTCGTCAGCAGAGAGGTCGTCCAGGCATCCGCAGAAGGAAGCCTGCCACCCACCATCAACGGGGACGGAAAGATGCACCACAACGTCATGAACGTGCGCTGTTCGTCGTGCGTCAGGCGGGTCTCGCGTGGTTTGCCCCAGCCAGGCGCCGGCCCTAAGTATCCGAACGGAAGCATGTCAGCATCCGGCCAGTGTCCCGGCTGTGCCAGTCCCGCCCACTTAGCCACATTCGCAAACTGATCTCCTAGCCCCTGCGGATAAGGAGTATCACTGTGCCAGATGTCCCAAATGTCGTCGGAAATGCGCCACATCTGCGCGTACTTGCGCATCTCGTCAACTTTGTCGAGGGGGGCCGCACCCGGAGAAAGGCTGAGAACGATGGGCCGTGCCGTCTTTTTCAACGCCGTACTGAGCATTCGGATCTCATCGCCTTTGTAGGGGCGACTGGCGATGCAATCGACTTTGATGAAATCCACGTCCCAACTCGCATACAGGCGAGCTATTGAATCGTAGTAGGCCTGTGCCGCGGGCTTCGAGGGATCGAGGTCGTAGTTATCGGAATTCCATACGCACGTTCCTGATTTGTTCGCCGCGTCCGCGGCATGAAAGGTCGAGCCCTCGATTGGTAGGTTCTTCTCCACTGCCTCACGAGGGATTCCTTGCAGAATGTGAATTCCAAATTTCAGGCCGAGCGAATGGGTGTACTGCGCGAGAGGTTTGAACCCTTTCGCATCCGCGGAGGATGGAAACCGGCTCGCGGGCGGGACGTAGCGGCCATTCTCATCCATCGAATACTTGTACGCCTTCGAATTTCCTTCCGGAGTGGGATTGGTGACGAACCACTCCATGTCGACGGTGACATAGTTCCACCCATAAGGCTTCAGGTGTTTTGCGAACCAGTCGGCGTTCAAGCGGAACTCTTTTTCGTCGATGGTGGTGCCGTAACCGTCCCAGCTGTTCCAACCCATTGGCGGAGTGCGTGCAAGACTTTCACCGGCGTGCCTCGGCGCAGCAGCCCGTTGTCCGGAAGCTACGGCCGCCACACTAAACCCCAGTGCGGCAGCCAATACAAAACTAGAGATATTACGAACAATCGCTGACTTCAGCATCCATTCGCCTCAGCGAGCATGGCACTCGACCCATTCCGCAGGTCGTGGAACTCGCGCAAGAATAGTACCAAAAGCGAGAACTTTAACGATAAAGCCAAATCTACAGGAAAGCCTGTATCGACAACCTTAAGAAATCAGGAGAGCCTATCCCTTTGTGGGTTTGGCAGGGCAAGCATCACTTCGTTCTGTCATCCGCGCGGATGACACCCGCCTGACTTCGGTGGTCGGTATTAACCCTCGAGCAAATAATGGCTACTCGCGTCTCTACCGCTGCTAATGCGCTCAGTCCCGATCTCCAGCACGAGCGTATTTTCCGCATTATGGTGGACTCGGTACGCGACTACGCCATCTTCCTTCTTGACCCAAGCGGCGTAGTGGCATCCTGGAACCCCGGGGCTGAGCGGCTTAAGCAATATACAGCCGAAGAAATCATTGGCCGGCACTTTTCCGTTTTCTACCCGGAAAAAGAGATTGCGAGCCACAAACCAGACTACGAGTTGGAAGTTGCTGCCCGGGTAGGGCGTTTCGAAGACGAAGGTTGGCGCATTCGCAAGGATGGAAGCCGTTTTTGGGCTAATGTCGTCATCACTCGCATTGCTGATGAACGTGGAAAACTGCTGGGCTTTGGAAAAATTACGCGCGATCTCACAGAGCGCCGCGTCGCCGAGCAACGGTATCGCCTGCTTGTGGATAGCGTCCATGACTACTCCATCTTTTCTTTGGACGCCAATGGAAACGTAACCAGTTGGAATTCCGGCGCGCAGAGAATCAAGGGGTATACGTCGGAAGAGATCGTCGGCCGGCACTTCTCGACGTTTTACACTCCCGAAGATGCAGAAGCCGGCATGCCTGAGCGGGTCCTAAAGACTGCTCGGGAGACAGGACATTTCGAAGGCGAAGGCTGGCGAGTCCGCAAAGACGGCACCCGGTTCTGGTCGAGCATCCTTGTAACCCCCATTGTTGACGAAGACGCGCGCTTAGTCGGCTTCTCAAAGGTGACGCGCGATATCACTGACCGCAAGAAGCTGATGGATGAGTTACAGCGTCATGCCGAGGAACTTGAGGTCCAGATCGCGGAGCGCGAACGGGCCAATGCCGAGTTGGAGGCCTTCGGCTACTCCGTTTCTCACGATTTGCGCGCGCCGCTCCGGGCCATCGAGGGCTTCGCCAGTGCTTTGCGCGAAGATTATGGAGATAAGTTAGAGCCCGGCGCCCATGAGTACTTGCAGCAGATCATGACAGCGGCCACACGTATGAATCGCCTGGTGCGTGATCTGCTGGAGTACGGACGGCTGGGGCGAATTGAGCTTCCCGCTGCAAGGATTGCTCTTTTGCCGCTTGTTCAACGGGTGCTCCAGGAAAACTTCTCCGGACAGAATGTCATTGTCGATGTGCCGGAGTCGGTGGCGGTGAGGGGTCACGAACCCACACTGTCACAAATTTTCGTGAATCTGGTTTCGAATGCAGTCAAGTTTCAAAAACCGGGAGTTCCGCCGGAAGTAAGAATTAAAGCCGTTCGACAAATAACGGGCTCAATCAAAATTTCCGTCACTGACAACGGCATAGGAATCCAGCCAGATCACGTTGGCAAGTTGTTCAAGGTCTTTGAACGGCTACATGGCGTCGAAGAATACCCAGGCACTGGAATTGGTTTGGCGATCGTGAAACGTGGCAGCGAGCGCATGGGCGGAAGTTGCGGGGTTGAGTCCAAACCAGGCGAAGGAAGCAATTTTTGGGTGGAGTTGCCCGAAGCGAGACAGCAGTAAATGAAAGAGAACGACCCGATGCTGCTATTGGTGGAAGACGATCCAGCTGACGCAGTCCTGATCCAACGGTCCATAGAAAAGGTTGGAATCCCCGCACAAGTTGTGCACCTCAAGGATGGGGACGAGGCTGTGGCCTATCTCTCCGCCGAGAGCTTGAAATCCGGAGCTCCGTTGCCATGGTTGATCCTGATGGACTTGAAACTGCCGCGTCGCTCCGGCCTGGAAGTTCTTCAATGGATTCGCGAGCAGAAATCGGATGTTTCACGCGTGCCCGTGATTATGCTGAGTTCTTCACACCACGGGGTCGACATTCAGCGCGCTTATCAATACGGCGTGAATTCGTATCTCGTGAAACCGGAGACCAGTGACGCGTTGCTGAGCATGATGACGGTGTTGAAGACTTATTGGTTCTATAACAACCAGAATCCCCAGATCGTCTCGAAACACTAGATTGACCGAAATGCCCCGCTATTCAAAATCTGTGCTGCTGGTGGATGACGATCCCGCAGATCGTGCCCTATTCGGTCGTGACTTGTCCCGCCACGGGTTCGATGTGATTCAAACCGGCTCGGCCGACGAAGCCATGGCCGCGATTGTAGGTGGAAACATTGGCTGTCTGGTCACGGATCAAGTGATGTCAGTGCCCGGGCAGGAACTCGCTAGCCTTGCGTCTGGCGTTCGGACTGATCTTGGCGTTGTGTTCTTGTCAGGCGCCTTTCAACCCCGCGAACCGATTCCGGCAGGCGCTGTCTTTATTCAAAAAGATGACCGTATAGGTCTGAGAAACGCCGTTATCGAGTGCATGAAAGCATGGCGAATTGACAACCCTCCCAACGACTAAGTTGATGTCGACCGTTGCCCGGAGCCCTTGTCGCTTTCACTTCTAACAATTTTTGCGAGTAGAAGCAGCAATGCAAGATGCTACGACAACTTATTTTAGGTGCACAGCAACGTTATTCTGACTCGAAAGATGTAGATGGGTGCTAAGTGATCCATCAATTCTGCATTGCGTTTTCTGGATAGCCAATGTTTTGTCTAATATTTGTGTCACATAACTTACAAAACCTGTGTGCTTTAGACTAGAATCGCTACGCTGTTTATAACCAGGGGGGATTATGGCAAATTTGGATCATGTGTTACAGCAGCTTCGTGATGAACGAAGCCGCGCACAGCAACAGGTAGAACAGTTGGATTCCGCGATCTCTGTGCTAGAAGGTGTAGGCGGAAATAACTCGCATGCTCGTACTTCCTCACGCGCAGGACGAGTTGTTTCGGCTTTGGCCCGACGCCGCATGGCGGCCGCCCAACGCGCGCGCTGGGCGAGGGTGCGGCAGTCCGCTGGGAAGCCCGGCAGCAAACCTCGCGCCCTGCGAGTTTTGTCCGCCGATGCGCGGCGCAGAATTGCAGCTGCTCAGAAAGCGCGATGGGCGCGCTTCCGGGCAGAAAAGAAGGCCGCTTGATCAATCAGTCGTGGATAGTAAGAGGCACGGGTTTGCCCGTGCCTCTTAGTGTTTTACAGAGCGAAACGAGGAGTCACGAGACCTTCGCCGTTGCATATGCCGGGTACTCGGGTGCTGTAGCGAAGCTGGGATGCTCCCAGGCTGCGGGAGCATCGAATAAGTCCACTACCGATACGTCGTCAGGTACCCGTAATCCAGCCTGTTGAAGCGCATTCAGCGCTGTCTCGAATTGCTCGTTGCCCTTGATAACCAGCGCTCCCCTGACGGCAGTCTCTGCGAAAGTCGCCGATTTCCCGGAACGTAGGGCACGAGCCAGCGCGTTTGGCGAGTAGTTCAGTTCTCGCGCCGCAGCAATGACGCGGTCGCGTGTGTGTTGTGGAATCCTATCTGCCGCTCTTGTGTTATTCAGCACGGCGGAAATCGTTCCCGGCGTTAGGCCCACGTGCTGGGCAACGGTTCTCAGCGTCACCTTCGTTGACATCTTTGTTGTGTCGTTCATAGTTTTTCTCCGTTTCCAACTTTGTTGCGATCGTCCCGCGGACACAGTGCCGCGACCGGCAGGTCTTGCACCGCGATAAGCAAGGTCTTGTTTCTAATCAGTTGGAACAACAAGGTCGGGACAGCAAACGGGGCAGGAGTTGAACTTTCAAGCCGCTTCTTGGCAGCGAGGATCTACAAGTAATTTGCCAAAGGCGAGCAGTGCTGTCCAATTGAAAAATTCTATGAGCGTCATGGAAACGAGAAGAATATCGTTGCAAGCGGCACGTCACACAAGGGAAGGCGAGGTCTTGTGTTCGGAGAGCGTTTGCAGAAGGTGATCGAGTTGGTCTAGCAGCTGCTGAGCGCCGGCATTGCGTGCCATAAACTTCAACGTGCCGTCAGGAAGGAATTGCGAACCGCGATGTGACGAAACAAAACTGGCGAGTTTCCCCGGATCGATGGGCGCATCTTGCCGGAATTTAATGCTGACCAGGTCGCGTTTGCGCTCAATGCTGACCACGCCCGCTTCAACCGCCTTCATCCGCAGCGCCGCGTAGCGCAGAAGCTGCTGGACTGCGATGGGCGGCTCGCCGTAGCGGTCGCGCACTTCGGCGGCTACGTCGGACAACTGGCGCTCGGTCTCAACACCCGCAATGCGCTTGTACATTCGCAGCCGCTGGTTTTCTTCTGTAATGTATTCCGCTGGGATGCGAATATTGAGACCCAGATTCAACTGTGCACTCGCTTGCGGCTCCGCTTCTCCCTTCATCTCACGCACGGCCTGCTCCAGCATTTGCGTGTAGAGATCGAAGCCGACCGCCTCGATGTGACCGCTCTGCTCGCCTCCGAGAAGATTCCCCGCGCCGCGGAGTTCCAGGTCGAGGGCGGCAATCTTGAATCCGGCGCCCAGATCAGAAAACTCCTTCAATGCCGCCAGGCGCCGCCGGGCAATGGGAGTAAGTTCAATCTCGGCAGGAATCAGCAAATATGCATAAGCGCGACGATTCGATCGGCCTACACGTCCGCGCAATTGATACAACTCTGATAACCCGAAACGTTCGGCACGGTTGATCAGGATCGTGTTGCACAGCGGGATGTCGAGTCCGTTCTCGATGATCGTCGTTGCGACCAGGACATCGGCTTCATGATGCATGAACTTCAGCATCACTTTTTCCAGTTCGCCTTCCGACATTTGTCCGTGTCCCACAATAATGCGCGCGCGAGGAACCAGTTCCTGCAACTTTGCGGCGATCTCCCAGATCGTGTCCACCCGGTTGTGAACGAAATACACTTGTCCGCCGCGCTCTAGCTCTTGCTCAATGGACGACCGCACCAGCTTTTCGTCCCAGCTTGCGACGACGGTTTGGATTGCGATGCGGTCTTTCGGCGGCGTCTCGATGATGCTCATGTCGCGCAGCCCAACCAATGACATGTGCAGAGTGCGCGGAATGGGAGTGGCGGACATGGTGAGCACGTCGACTTCTTTGCGCATCTGTTTCAAGCGCTCTTTGTGACGCACGCCGAAGCGTTGCTCTTCGTCCACGATTAACAACCCAAGGTCGGCAAACTTCACATCCTTCGACAGCAAGCGATGGGTGCCGATCAGGATATCGACCTTCCCGGCCTCAACTCGCTGCAGGATTTCTTTCTGCTGTTTGGGCGAGCGGAATCGGCTGACCATTTCGATCGTGACCGGGAACGCCGCGAATCGCTGCTTGAAGGTTTCAGAATGCTGGAACGCAAGCACCGTGGTAGGCGCAAGGACTGCTACCTGCTTGTTATCGTTGATGGCCTTAAACGCCGCGCGCATCGCTACTTCCGTCTTGCCATAGCCGACATCGCCACACAGCAAGCGGTCCATCGGGAGCGTCGACTCCATGTCACGTTTGAGATCCGTAATGGCCTGTGCCTGATCTTCGGTTTCGTTGTATTCGAAAGCGTCTTCGAACTCGCGCATCCACTCATTGTCCGCAGGGAACGCATGGCCCTGGGCTGCTTTACGTTGCGCGTACAACTTCAACAGCTCTTCGGTCATGTCCTGCATCGCCTTGCGCACGCGCGCTTTGGTCTTCGACCAGGTCGCAGTGCCTAGATGATTCAGGACCGGCTTAGCTCCTTCCGCAGAGCGGTACTTCTGCACCAGATCAAGACGAGTCAGCGGAACGTAAAGCTTTGCGCCTTCCGCATACTCGAGCAGCATGAACTCGGCGTTACCGTCGCCTTGATTGATCTCCTTAAGCCCCTGGTACTGCCCAATGCCGTGC
>Ga0157372_10009323_pt1 | contig 10441 bp, 9 predicted proteins | sample C55metaG_FD_115307 | JGI IMG/M metagenome (GOLD analysis project Ga0157372, IMG submission 115307) | Corn rhizosphere microbial communities from Kellogg Biological Station, Michigan, USA - C5-5 metaG | ecosystem: Host-associated > Plants > Roots > Rhizosphere > Soil | place: USA: Michigan...
CGCGCACGCCCGATTCGCTCAGCTGGCTGATCATTTCGCCGAGGGAGGCGTTCTTGCCGCCGACCGCCTCGACGTCGGTCATTCTCAGGGTGTCGAAAGGAGCGACGAAGGCGGTCGCCAGAGAGGTGGATGCCATGGGAAGACTCGGGGCTCGTGAAAAACCTGCGTCTCCCGACCCTTGCATGCGTCTTGACCGGTGGGGTGCGGCGGCCCGGCGCGGCGCGCAAGCAGGCCTGCCCTACGGCAGCAGGCGGCGAAGCGGCGGAACGGGGCGGCGGCGGGCATGCGAAGGGATCGAAAAGCTGCTTCGATTCTACGAGCGCACCGCGTCGGCCGTGCTGCCTATCATCGGCCGATGGACGCACCCGCATCGCCCGCCGCCACGCTCGCCACCGCGCTGCCGCGGCCGACCGTCTTCTTCATCTCCGACGGCACCGGCATCACCGCCGAGACGTTCGGCAACTCGATCCTGTCGCAGTTCGCGATCAAGCCGCGCCACCTGCGCCGCCCGTTCATCGACACGCCCGACAAGGCGCACCAGGTCGTTCGCGAGATCAACCACACCGCCGAGCACGACGGCCGCCGGCCGATCGTCTTCGTCACCCTCGTCAACACCGAGATCCTGCTGATCGTCAAGGATCACTCGCACGGCCTCGTGCTCGACATGTTCAACACCTTCATCGAGCCGCTCGAGGCCGAGTTCGGCATCACGTCGAACCACCGCATCGGGCGCTTCTCCGACGTCTCGGAGAGCCAGGAGTACAGCGACCGCATCGAGGCGATCAACTTCGCGCTCGCCCACGACGACGGCCAGTCGGCGAAGAGCCTCGCCGAGGCCGACGTGATCCTGGTGGGCGTCAGCCGCAGCGGCAAGACGCCGACCTCGCTCTATCTCGCGATGCAGCACGGCATCAAGGCGGCGAACTATCCGCTCATCCCCGAGGACTTCGAGCGCGGCAAGCTGCCGTCGACGCTGGTGCCGTTCAAGACGAAGTGCTTCGGCCTGACGATCGACCCCGACCGCCTGGCGCGCATCCGCACCGAGCGGCGGCCGAACAGCAAGTACGCGTCGCTCGAGAACTGCCGCTACGAGGTGCGCGAGGGCGAGACGATGATGAAGCGCGAGGGCATCGCGTGGCTGTCGTCGACGCACAAGTCGATCGAGGAGATCGCGACCACGATCCTGCGCGACCTCCGCCCCGACCGACTGACGTATTGAGCGATCAGTACAGCGCCTTCTCGATGTCGGCGAAGCTGCGCGCGACCTCGACCATGTCGATCACGGTGCCGAGCTGGCGCTCGACCTGCGCGCGCGAGACGACGCCGCGCACGCGCAGCTGCTCGACGCTGCGCAAGCCCGGCGGCTTGCCGAGGCTCTCGACGATGAGCAGGTGGTTGCGGCCCTGCTGCTTGAGCGTGGCGACGACGTTGCGAACGGTCGCCTGCTGCATCTGTGCGAAGTCGATCGCCTCGAGCGCAGCGACGTCGACCATCACGTCGGCGACGGTGATCTCGTCGTAGCGGACGTTGCGCTGCTGGACGATCCGCAGCGTCCGGTCGCCGTAGAGGTCGTTGGTCGTGATCAGCCCGACCAGGCTCGGCATCTCGGTGACGACGAAGAGCATCCGAACGCCTTGGTAGATCATCATCTGCTCGGCCTGCCTGAGCGTCGTCCGCGGGCTCGCCGTCGCCGCCTTGACCTGGGTCAGGTCGGTCATCACCGCGAGCGCTTGGGAGTCGAGCGTCACGGGGTCGCTTCGCCAGGGCTGCGCCTGCGCGATCGAAGTGGTGCGCTGCAACCGCCTCGTCGGCAGGGGTCCTTCTGGATGCATCGCCATCTCTCCTGGCCGTCGACGGACGACCGCCAGGATCGACGCTACGCGCATTCGACGCGCCGTGCCAGACCGGGCGTCGAGCGCCCCGACGCCAGCAAGGCCGTCGCCGATCGCTACCATGGCCCGCGGGAAGGCCACCATGACGACGCTGCTGCGCCTGCTCGCCGACTACGGCCTCGCGGTCGCCTTCTTCAACGTCCTGCTCGCCCAGCTCGGCGTGCCGCTTCCCGCGTATCCGATCCTGATCGTGACCGGCGCACTGAGCGTGCAAGGGCGCTTCCCGACGCCGGCGCTGTTCGCGACCGCGGTCGCGGCTGCACTGATTGCCGATCTCGCCTGGTACGCCGGCGGACGCCGCTTCGGCGGTCGCGTCGTGCGGGCGGTCTGCCGCGTCTCGATCTCGCCCGATTCGTGCGTGCGCCAGACCGAGTCGCTCTTCGCGCGCTGGGGCGCGCGCTCGCTCATGGTCGCCAAGTTCATCCCGGGGTTCGCGGCGATCGCGACTTCGCTCGCCGGCAACATGCGGTTGCCGATCGCGCGCTTCCTCCTCTACGACGCGATCGGCGCCGGGCTCTGGGCCGGGGTCGCGATCGCGCTCGGCATCGTCTTTCGCAACGCGGTCACCGACATCCTGCTCGTGCTCGAGGAGATGGGGCGGATCGGCCTGGTCGTCGTCGCGGCCGCGCTCGCGCTCTTCATCGCCTTCAAGGTCTGGCAGCGCCAGCGCCTGATTCGCGAAGTTCGGATGGCGCGGATCGACATCGACGAGCTGACGCGGCTGATCGACGGCGGCGAAGCGCCCGCGATCATCGATGTCCGCGACCAGCCGGCGCGGCTGCGCGACGGCAGCATTCCGGGCGCGCTGCATCTGCCGCTCGACGCCGTCGACGACGTCCTCCCCGACCTGCCGCGCGACCGCGACGTCGTCGTCTACTGCGCGTGCCCGAACGAGATCTCGGCGGCGCGCGTCGCCAAGCGGCTGCAGCGTGCCGGTTTCAAGCGCGTGCGGCCGCTCCTCGGCGGCATCGACGCGTGGGAGCGCGCCGGGCGGCCGATCGAGCGCATCGACGACGCCGAGCGATCGGAGGCGGCCGCATCGACATGACGGGCTCTCAGGGGCTCCGCTCGCGCTCGCGCCGCCACGCCGCCGGCGGCGTGCCGACGAGGCGCTTGAAGGCACGCGAGAACGCGGCCTCGGACTCGTAGCCGACGTCGAACGCGATCGAAGCGATCGTCGCGCGCGTCTCGAGGAGCAGTCGCGACGCAGCCTGCATCCGCCATTGGGCGAGGTACTGCATCGGCGGCGTGCCGATCAGCTCGACGAAGCGCTCGTGCAGCGCCGAGCGCGACAGGCCAACCTCCTGGCCGAGCTCCTCGATCGTCCAGTCGTGCGCCGGGTCTTGGTGGATGAGCCTGAGCGCGTGGCCGACGAAGCGATCCTGCAAGCCGGCGAGCCAGCCCGAGCTTCCCGCCGGCAGCTCGTCGGCGTAGCGACGGACCGCGTCGACGAACATCATCTCGCTCATTCGCGCCAGCATCGCCTCGGCGCCCGGCCGTCGTGCGTGCGACTCGCTCACCGCCTGCTGGGTGAACCCCGCCATCCACGCGTTGCTTTCGCTCGCGCGCAAGTGCAGCAGGCGCGGCAGCGCGCTGAAGAGCGGGTTGAACGGGCGCATGTCGCAGCCGAGAAAGCCGCAGACGAGCGTCGCGTCGGCGTCGGCGTGCGGCGGCGCCGGATACGCGATGCGCTCGCCGGAGTAGGCGACCTGGAGCGGCGCGCCATCGAAGCGCGCGCCGGTCAGCCAGCCGAAGTCGGTGCTGCCGCGCATCCGCGGCGCGCTCGAGACGACATGTCCGTCGCCCTGCGGAAAGAGCACGACGTCGCCTTCGCCGAGCTCCACCCAGGGGCCGTCAGGGATGCCGGCCCAGCAGCTGCCGCGCGAGACGGCGTGGTACTCGATGACGTGCTCGACGCCGGGCATCAGAAGCGGCGCGATCTCCTTCGATGGCGGCGCTTCGGCGGCCCACCTGCTCGTTCCCGTGATGTTGAAGAACACCGCGCCGCGCAGGCGAACAGCGCGCAGAACGTCGGAAAGCGTGTCGTGTCCCATGGCGGCGAGCCCGGCACTCTAGCCTCGTCTGCGCTGCGCGCGCAAATCGCGGACCCGCGGACAAGCCGCGACGACTCCGAGTCAAGCGCAGCACCGATCGTGTTCGAACAATGGGCGCACCTGCCGGCGAAGTCGTTTGCCGCGGTTCACCAAACGGAGCTGTCATGCACTCACTGCCCTACCTCACTCTGGATCGTGACGTCCGGCAACTGCCTCTTGCCGACGTCACCGCGCTCGCCGCGCAGGTCCGCGGCGGCGTGCTCACGGCCGCCGATGCCGGATACGACGAAGCGCGCAAGGTCTGGAACGCCACCGTCGACCGCCGACCCGCGGTGATCGTGCGCTGCCTCGGCGAGAGCGACGTCCAGGCCGCCGTCCGTTTCGCCGCGGCGCGGCGGATGCTGCTGAGCGTGCGCGGCGGCGGCCACCACATCGCCGGCAACGCAATCGCCGAGGGGGGTCTCATGGTCGACCTGTCGGCGATGCGCACGGTCGCGGTCGACCCGGCTCGAAGGACGGCGCGCGTCGCCGCCGGCGCGCTGCTTGCCGACGTCGACCGCGCGACGCAGGCGCACGGCCTCGCGGTGCCGCTCGGGATCAACTCGACGACCGGAGTCGCCGGGCTGACGCTCGGTGGCGGCTTCGGCTGGCTGACGCGGCGCCTCGGCATGACGGTCGACAACCTGCTCGGCGTCACGGTCGTCACCGCCGACGGCGCGGTCCGCGCCGTCTCGGCGAGCTCCGAGCCCGAGTTGTTCTGGGCGCTGCGCGGCGGCGGCGGCAACTTCGGCGTCGCGACCTCGTTCGAGTTCAACCTCCACCCGGTCGGCCCCGAGCTCTACGCCGGGCTCGTCGTCTATCCATTCTCGCAGGCACGCCAGGTCCTGCGCGCATGGCGCGACTTCAACGCCGGGGCGCCCGACGAGCTGAGCGTCTGGGCAGTGCTGCGCAAGGCGCCGCCGCTGCCCTTCCTGCCGGCGTCGGCGCACGGCACCGACGTCGTCGTCTTCGCGCTCGTGCACAGCGGCGACGTCGAGGCCGGACAGCGCGCTGCCGCGCCCGTGCTCGGTTTCGGCGAGCCGATTGCGAGCCACCTCGGACCGACGCCGTACGCGGGCTTTCAGACCGCGTTCGACCCGCTGCTGGCGCCGGGCGGCCGCAACTACTGGAAGTCGAACAACTTCAGCGCGCTCGGCGACGCCGCGATCGACGTCGTCATCGCCGCAGCCGCCGCATCGCCGGGACCCGAGTGCGAGATCTTCGTCGCCCAGCTGGGCGGCGCGATGGCGCGCGTCGCGCCCGACGCGACCGCGTTCGTCGGTCGCGACGCGTACTACATCATGAACGTGCACGGCCGCTGGTCCGACCCGCGCGACGACGACAAGGTGCGTGCATGGGCGCGGCGATCGTTCGAGGAGGCGGCGAAGCACGCGACCGGAAGCGGCTACGTCAACTTCCTGACCGAGGACGAAGGCGAGCGCGTCGCCGCGAGCTACGGCACGAACCACGCGCGGCTGCAGGCGCTGAAGAAGCGCTACGACCCGGGCAACCAGTTCCGCATGAACCTCAACATAGTTCCCGCCAACGGCGCGGTCGGCCGCGGATCGTCATGACGACGGTCGACCGGCGCGGATGCGCCATCACCGGCGCGACCCCGGCCGCGCTCGACTCCTACGAGCGCGCGCTTGCCGCCTGGCAGGCCTGGCGCCGCGACGACGACACGGCGCTCCAGGGAGCGAGGCGAGAGGCGCCCGGCTTCGTGATGGCGCATGCGTTCACGGCATGGCAGCTCGCCACCACCCGCGACGTTCGCCGCGTCGCCGCGGCGCGGCCGATCGTCGCCGGTGCGCTGCGTCTGCCCGCCAACGAACGCGAGCGGATGCATCTGGCTGCCCTCTCGGCGGTGCTCGACGACGACTTCGAAGGCGCGAAGGCGCGGCTCGGCCGCCTGCTCGATCGCTGGCCGCGCGACGCGATCGCGCTCGGCGTCGCGCACTCGCTCGACCACGTGACGGGCGACGTCGCGCGCATGCGCCGGCGCGTTGAGCGCGCGATGCCGGCGTGGTCGCGGAACGATCCCGGCTATCACGCGCTGCTCGCGATGCACGCGTTCGCCCTCGCGGAGTCGGGTGCCTACACGCGCGCCGAGGCGGCGGCGCACGCCGCGCTCGAGCTCCATCCGCTCGACGCGCGCGCCTGCCACGCGATGGCGCACGTCTTCGAGATGACCGACCGCTACGCAGCAGGAGTGCGCTGGATGTCCGAGCACGCCGGCGCCTGGGCGATCCGCAGCACGGTGGTCACGCACGGCTGGTGGCACGTCGCCTTGTTCCATCTGTCGGCCCACGAGTCCGAGCGCGCCCTCGCGCTGTACGACACGCACGTTCGCGGCGAGCGGTCGGGCGAGGTGTCGGACCTGATCGATGCTTCCGCGCTTCTGTGGCGGATCGCGTTGGCCGGGCGCAACCCCGGGGCGCGCTGGGGCGAGCTGGCGGACGCGTGGTCGGTCCACATCGACGATGCCTTCTGCAGCTTCAGCGACGTCCACGCGATGCTCGCGTTCGTCGGCGCAAGCGACCGGGATCGTGCGCGCCGGCTGGAGACGGAGCTGTCGCGTCGTCAGTCGTTCGCCACCCGCTACGGCAAGACGACGCGGCAGCTCGGATTGCCGGCCTGTCGCGCGCTGGTGGCATTCGGACGCGGCGACGATGCCGCTGCGATCAAGGGGCTCGCCCGCCTGCCGTCGATCGCGCACCGTCTGGGCGGCAGCCATGCCCAACGCGACGTCCTGCACCTGACGCTGCAGCACGCAGTGCAGCGCGCCCGCCGTCCGTCACGTTGGGGCGCGCCGGTCTTCCCGAGATTCGCCGTGCCGGCCTAGCGACCGTCGCCGGCGCTGGCCGGGCCGAGCAGCGCGGCGTAGCGAGGGAGATCGACATTGCCGCCGCTGATGACGATGCCGACGCGCTGCCCTTTCAGCCCGGAAGCCATCCGCAGCGCCGCAGCGAAGCCGAGCGCCCCGGTCGGCTCGACGACGAGCTTCATCCGCTCGGCGAAGAAGCGCATCGCATCGACGAGCTCGGCGTCGCTCGCGGTGACGACGTCGTCGACGTCGCGGCGGATGATCGGAAACGTCAGCTCGCCGAGGTGGAGCGTCTGCGCGCCGTCGGCGATCGTTCGCGGCGTCGCGATCGTGACGATGCGCCCGCTCCTGAACGACTGCTGGCCGTCGTTGCCGGCCTCCGGCTCGACGCCATAGATGCGGCAGCGCGGTGAGAGAGCGCGCGCAGCGAGCGCCGACCCCGAGAGCAGGCCGCCGCCGCCGAGCGGCACGAAGAGCGCGTCGAGCTCGCCGACCTCCTCGATCAGCTCCTTCACCGCCGTGCCCTGGCCGGCGATGATGTCCGCGTGGTCGTACGGCGGGATCAAGGTCATGCCGCGCTCTTCGGCGAGCTTCCTGCCGATCGCCTCGCGGTCCTCGCGGTAGCGGTCGTAGACGACGACCTCGCCGCCGTAGCCCTGCGTCGCCGCGACCTTGGCGGCCGGCGCATCGTGCGGCATCACGATCACGGCGGGCATGCCGAGCAGCGACGCGGCGAGCGAGACCGCCTGCGCGTGGTTGCCCGACGAGAACGCGACGACGCCGGCGCGGCGCTGCCGCTCGTCGAATCGCGACAGCGCATTGAACGCGCCGCGGAACTTGAACGCGCCCATGCGCTGCAAGTTCTCGCACTTGAAGGCGAAGTGCGCCCCGGTCGCCGCGTCGGCGGTCCGCGACGTCAGCACCGGGGTGCGATGGGCGTGGCCGGCGATGCGCGCCGCGGCGGCGACGACGTCGTCGTAGGTCGGCAGCGCGACCGTCATGGCGTGCGCCGCAGCGTGCCGCGGTCGTTCGGGCGATGCATGGCGAATGTCCTTCGATCGACGCGCTCAGCCGGCGCGCCGACGCGCAGTGTCGTACATGCAGACGGCCGCCGCCGCAGCGACGTTGAGCGACTCGCCGCCGCCAGGCTGGGGAATCGCGACGACCGCGCGGCAGCGCGCGACGACATCGTCGGCGAGCCCCTGGCCTTCGTGGCCGAACGCCCACGCGCACGGCCACGGCAGCACCGCGTCGGCGATCGCGAGCGCGGCGTGCGAGCTGGTGCCGAAGAGCGGCACGGCGAGCGCCGCGATCGACGTCGCCCCGCCCGAGTCGACGAGTCGAAGCGCGAAGTGCGCGCCCATCCCAGCGCGAACGACCTTCGGCGACCAGAGCGATGCCGTGCCCGCGAGCGGGATCGCCTGCGTGAAGCCGAACGAGACGGCGCTGCGCAGCACGCTGCCGACGTTGCCCGGATCCTGGATGCGGTCGAGGACGACCGTCGGCGCGAGGGGATCGATCTCGGCCGGTGGCGGCAGCGGAACGAGAAACGCGATCGGTGGCGGCGACTCGAGCGTGGCGAAGCTTGCGAGGGTCGACGCCGCGACGATCGCAATCTCGTCGGCGGCTTCGGCGAGGCGGCGCAGCCGCGGCTCGAGCCACGCCTCGTCGGTGACGATCGCGTGCAGCACTCGCGCGCCGGGGCGCGCCAGCCACGCTTCGCACAAATGCTCGCCTTCGAGAAGCGCGGTCCCGGTGCGCCGCGCCGCAGTACTGTCCCCCGCGAGCTTGCGCAGCCGCGCCAGCAGCGGATTGCTGCGCGACGTGATCCGCGTGACCCTGCCCACGACCTCTTCAGAAGAGGCGATCGCAGACGTCGCGGACGGGAGCGAAGCTCCTGCGGTGGTGCGGACAGGCGCCGTGCTCGCGCAGCGCGCTCAGGTGCTCGGGAGTCGAATAGCCCTTGTGGGCGTCGAAGCCGTACTGCGGATGCTCCTCGTGCAGCTGCATGCAGAGCGCGTCGCGGTACACCTTGGCGACGATCGACGCCGCCGAGATCGCGCGCACGCGCGCGTCGCCGCCGACGACGGTGCGCACCGGCATCGCCAGGGTCGGCCGCTGGTTGCCGTCGACGAGCACGATCTGCGGCTGCTGCGCGAGCCCCTCGACCGCGCGCTGCATCGCGAGCAGCGCGGCGCGCAGGATGTTGAGCGAGTCGATCTCGGCGACGCTCGCGCTGGCGATGCTGACGCAGACCGCGCGCTTGCGGATCTCGCGATCGAGCCGTTCGCGCTCCTCGGCGGTGAGCAGCTTCGAGTCGTTGAGGCCGCGGATCGTCCGCTTCTCCTCGAGGATCACCGCCGCGGCGACGACCGGCCCGGCGAGCGGGCCGCGGCCGACCTCGTCGACCCCCGCGAGGAGGCCTTCGACGTCGACGATGCCGCGCAGCTTGGCGGCGCGAAAGAAGGTCTTGGCGTGCATCGTGTCAGCGTTGCAGGACGGCTTCGATCGCCGCGGTGGCGAGCGCGCCGGTGTCGCGGCGCAGCTCGCGGTGCAGCGCTTCGAAGCGCTGCTGCAATGATCGCACCGCGGCGGGGTCGTCGAGCCAGCGAAACGCCGCCGCGGCGATCTTTTCGGGCGTCGCTGCGTGCTGCAGCAGCTCGGGAACGGCGTGGTCGCGCAGCAGGATGTTGGGCAGCGAGATCCACGGCTGGTAGTGAACGAGCTTGCCGATCTGCCAGCTGAGGATGTGCATGACGTAGACGACGACCATCGGCCGCTTGAAGAGCGCGGTCTCGAGCGTCGCCGTCCCGCTGGCGACGATCGCGACGTCGCACGCCGCGAGCGCCTCGTGGGCGCGGCCGTCGACGAGCGTGATCGCCACGTCGGCCGGCAGCGTCGCGCGCAGCGCTTCGATCGCAGGGCGCAGGCCCGGCACGACGGGAATCACGAAGCGCAACCCCGGCCGCGCGCGATGCATCTCGGCACAGGTCGCGAGCAGGCGCGGCGCGATGTACTTGATCTCCGAGCGGCGACTGCCGGGCAGCACGGCGACGACGGTCTCGTCGTCGCCGAGCCCGAGCGCAGCGCGCGCTGCGGCGCGCGGCACGTCGATCGGAATCGCCGCCGCCATTGGGTGGCCGACGTAGACGGCGTGGATCCCCTTCTTCGCGTAGATCTCGGGTTCGAACGGAAACACGCACAGGACGAGGTCGGTCGCGCGGCCGATCTTGTCGATCCTGCCGCCGCGCCACGCCCAGATCGACGGGCTGATGAACTGCACCGTCTTCACGCCGACCGCCTTCAGCTTCAGCTCGACGCCGAGGTTGAAGTCGGGCGCATCGACGCCGACGAACGCGTCGGGCCGATCGGCGAGGAGCCGGGCGACGAGCTGGTTGCGGATGCCGAGGATCTCGCGGAAGTGGCCGAGCACCTCGAAGTAGCCGCGCACCGAGAGCTTGTCGTACGGCCACCAGCTGACGAAGCCGTGCTCGATCATCCGCGGCCCGCCGATGCCCCCGGCCGCGAGGTGCGGCCAGCGCGCCCGCAGGCTCGCGAGAAGCGCACCGCCGAGCAGGTCGCCCGACGCCTCGCCCGCGACCATCGCGAAGCGCGGGGGTGCGCTCGTCATC
>Ga0157372_10009325_pt1 | contig 10441 bp, 8 predicted proteins | sample C55metaG_FD_115307 | JGI IMG/M metagenome (GOLD analysis project Ga0157372, IMG submission 115307) | Corn rhizosphere microbial communities from Kellogg Biological Station, Michigan, USA - C5-5 metaG | ecosystem: Host-associated > Plants > Roots > Rhizosphere > Soil | place: USA: Michigan...
CCGGACGTGGTGCTGGGCATGGGCGGCTACGTTTCCGGGCCGGGCGGCCTGGCGGCGTGGAGCTGCGGTATTCCGGTGGTGCTGCATGAACAAAACGGCATCGCCGGATTAACCAATAAGTGGCTGGCGAAAATCGCCAAAAAAGTGATGCAGGCGTTTCCCGGCGCGTTCCCTGATGCGGATGTGGTCGGCAACCCGGTACGGACAGACGTGCTTGCTCTGCCGTTGCCTGCTGAACGTATGGCCGATCGCAGCGGCCCGGTTCGCGTATTGGTTATCGGCGGCAGCCAGGGCGCCCGCGTGCTGAACCAGACGCTGCCTCAGGTGGCCGCGAAGCTGGGCGACAGCATTACGCTGTGGCACCAGACGGGCAAAGGCGCGCTGGCTGAAGTCAACGACGCCTACGGTAAGGTTGGACAGACGCAGCATAAAGTCACCGAATTTATTGACGATATGGCAGCGGCCTACGCCTGGGCGGACGTTATCGTCTGTCGCTCCGGCGCGCTGACGGTCAGCGAAGTGGCCGCCGCAGGCTTACCGGCGATCTTCGTGCCGTTTCAGCATAAAGATCGTCAGCAGTACTGGAACGCGCTGCCGCTGGAAAAAGCGGGCGCGGCAAAAATTTACGAGCAGCCGCAGTTTACGGCTGACACCGTGGCGCAGACGCTGGCCGCATGGGATCGCCCAACGCTGATGGCGATGGCGGCGAAGGCCCGTGCCGTGGCGATCCCGGATGCGACCGAGCGTGTCGCAGCCGAAGTCAGCAAAGCGGCGCTATAGCACAGGACGAGACTTGTCCCGGAACAGGGTGCCAGCAGGTACCGACAGGCAGAAAGAGATGAATACACAACAACTGGCAAAACTGCGTTCTATCGTGCCCGAGATGCGTCGCGTCCGGCACATTCACTTTGTTGGCATCGGTGGTGCCGGCATGGGCGGTATTGCCGAAGTGTTGGCCAACGAAGGCTATGAAATCAGCGGTTCCGATCTGGCGCCGAATGCGGTCACGCAGCATTTGAGCGCGCTGGGAGCGACCATCTATTTTAACCATCGTCCTGAAAATGTCAGCGATGCCAGCGTGGTGGTGGTATCCACCGCGGTGTCGCAGGATAACCCGGAACTTATCGCGGCGCGTGAAGCCCGCATTCCGGTGATCCGTCGGGCGGAAATGCTGGCCGAGCTGATGCGCTTCCGTCACGGCATCGCCGTCGCCGGGACGCACGGAAAAACCACGACCACGGCCATGGTATCCAGCATTTATGCGGAAGGCGGCCTGGATCCGACCTTCGTTAACGGTGGCCTGGTCAAAGCGGCCGGCACCCATGCGCGTCTGGGCAGCAGCCGCTATCTGATTGCGGAAGCGGATGAAAGCGATGCGTCCTTCCTGCACCTTCAGCCGATGGTGGCTATCGTCACTAATATCGAAGCTGACCACATGGATACCTATCAGGGCGATTTTGAGAACCTGAAGCAGACCTTTATCAATTTCCTGCACAACCTGCCGTTCTATGGCCGCGCGGTGCTCTGCGTGGATGACGCGGTGATCCGCGATCTGATCCCGCGCGTAGGCCGCCAGATCACCACTTACGGCTTTAGCGAAGATGCCGACGTGCGTATCGCCAGCTACGAGCAGCACGGCGCGCAGGGCCACTTCACGCTGGCCCGCCACGATAAGCCGCTGATGCAGGTGACGCTGAACGCGCCTGGCCGCCACAATGCGCTGAACGCCGCCGCCGCGGTAGCCGTCGCGACGGAAGAGGGCATTGACGATGCAGAAATCCTGAGCGCGCTGGAAAGCTTCCAGGGCACCGGTCGTCGCTTCGATTTCCTGGGCGAGTATCCGCTACAGGAAGTGAACGGCGTGCAGGGCACCGCGATGCTGGTTGACGATTATGGCCATCATCCCACGGAAGTTGACGCCACGATCAAAGCAGCCCGCGCGGGCTGGCCGGACAAGCAGCTGGTGATGATCTTCCAGCCGCATCGCTATACGCGCACCCGCGATCTCTATGACGATTTCGCGAACGTGCTGTCTCAGGTGGATGTGCTGCTGATGCTGGACGTTTACTCCGCTGGCGAAACGCCGATCCCCGGTGCCGACAGTCGCTCGCTGTGCCGCACCATCCGTGGGCGCGGCAAAGTGGATCCTATCCTGGTGTCGGACCATGACGCCGTGCTGGAAATGCTGGCGCCGAAGCTGTCCGGCAATGATTTAATTCTGGTGCAGGGCGCGGGCAACGTTGGTCGTATTGCCCGCACGCTTGCTGAAAATAAGTTACAACCGCAGAAAGAAGGTAAACATCATGGCTGAGAAAGTAGCGGTATTGCTGGGTGGCACTTCTGCGGAACGCGACGTTTCCCTGATGTCGGGCAACGCCGTGGTGAGCGGACTGCTTGAGGCGGGCATCGACGCGCATGCCGTCGATATCCGTGATTTTCCGGTAACGCGCCTGAAAGAAGAAGGCTTCGATAAAGCTTTTATCGCGCTGCACGGTCGCGGCGGCGAAGACGGCACCCTGCAGGGGCTGCTGGAGTTTCTGGCTATTCCCTATACCGGCAGCGGCGTGATGGCTTCCGCCATTACCATGGACAAGCTGCGCACCAAATGCCTGTGGCAGGGCTGCGGCCTGCCGGTATCGCCTTACGTGGCGATTACCCGTAAAGAGATGGACGCCGGGCTTAACGACGAGATCCGCGCCCGTATCGCAGCGCTGGGCCTGCCGGTTTTCGTTAAGCCCAGCAGCGAAGGCTCCAGCGTCGGCATCAGCCGCGTTAACGACGCTGACTCGCTTCAGGCTGCGCTGACCGAGGCTTTCCGTCACGACGACGACGTGCTGGTAGAGGCGTTTCTGAGCGGCCCGGAATACACCGTAGCGGTGATCGGCGACGATATTCTGCCTTCCATTCGTATTCAGGTGGCTTCGGAGTTCTATGACTATGAAGCAAAATACTTTTCTGACGAAACGCAGTACTTCTGTCCAAGCGGTTTATCGGCCGAGCGGGAAGCGGAACTGAGCGAGATCGTGATTAAAGCGTGGCGCGCGCTGGGTTGTAGCGGCTGGGGACGCGTCGATCTGATGATGGGCGGCGACGGCCAGTTTTACCTGCTGGAGGTGAATACCTCGCCCGGCATGACCAGCCACAGCCTGGTGCCGATGGCCGCTAAGCAGGCCGGCATGAGCTTTTCGCAGCTGGTAGCCCGCATTCTGGAACTGGCGGACTGATATGTCCCAGGCTGCTCTGAATGTTCGCAATCGCGAGGCGCAGGAAAAAGCGCGCACCGGCCGCAGCAACGGCTCGCGGCTGGCCGGCATTCTTTTCCTGTTGATAGTGCTTGGCGTGATGTCGGCAGGCGGTTACGTAGTGGTACGCTGGATGAACGACGCGTCCCGGCTGCCGCTGTCGAGGCTGGTGGTGACGGGGCAAATGCACTACACCACCAACGACGATATTCGTCAGGCTATCCTGTCGCTGGGCGAGCCTGGCACTTTTATGTCGCAGGACGTGGATGTTATCCAGCAGCAGATCGAACGGCTGCCCTGGATCCAACAGGTCAGCGTGCGTAAGCAGTGGCCGGACGAATTAAAGATTCATCTGGTTGAATATGTGCCCGTTGCCCGCTGGAATGACCTGCATCTGGTTGATGCAACGGGAAAATCGTTCAGCGTGCCGGCTAATCACCTCGGCAAAGAGAAGATGGTGATGCTTTACGGGCCGGAAGGCAGCGAATCCGAAGTGCTGGCAGGCTACCATCAGATGGACGCTATGCTGGCCGCCGGAAAATTTAAGCTGAAGGCGGCGTCAATGACGGCGCGGCGTTCATGGCAGCTGGTGCTGGATGACGATACGCGTCTGGAACTGGGACGCAACGAGGATATGAAGCGGCTGAAACGCTTCATTCAGCTCTGGCCGACGCTCCAGCAGCAGGCGCAAGCGGAAAATAAGCGGATCGGTTATGTGGACCTGCGATACGACTCTGGCGCGGCAGTAGGCTGGGCACCGCCACTTATTCAGACCACTGACGGTAATAAGCAACAGAATCAGGCACAGGTTAAACAACAATGATCAAGGCGACGGACAGAAAACTGGTAGTTGGACTGGAAATCGGCACCGCGAAGGTCGCCGCTTTGGTAGGGGAAGTTTTGCCCGATGGTATGGTCAATATCATCGGGGTGGGTAGCTGTCCTTCTCGCGGCATGGATAAAGGCGGCGTCAACGACCTGGAGTCGGTCGTCAAGTGCGTACAGCGTGCAATTGACCAGGCCGAACTGATGGCGGACTGCCAGATTTCCTCGGTTTATCTGGCGCTGTCCGGAAAACACATCAGCTGTCAGAACGAAATAGGGATGGTTCCTATTTCAGAAGAGGAAGTGACCCAGGAAGATGTGGAAAACGTGGTGCACACCGCGAAATCCGTGCGTGTTCGTGACGAACACCGGATTTTGCACGTTATTCCGCAAGAATATGCGATCGATTATCAGGAAGGGATCAAAAATCCGGTAGGCTTATCGGGCGTGCGTATGCAGGCGAAAGTCCATTTGATCACCTGCCATAACGATATGGCGAAAAACATCGTTAAAGCGGTTGAACGATGCGGCCTGAAAGTTGACCAACTGATTTTCGCCGGTCTGGCCTCCAGTTTCGCTGTGCTGACCGAAGATGAACGCGAGCTGGGCGTTTGCGTTGTGGACGTCGGCGGCGGCACAATGGATATCGCGGTCTATACTGGCGGGGCGCTGCGCCACACCAAGGTTATCCCGTATGCGGGCAACGTGGTCACCAGCGACATCGCCTATGCGTTCGGCACGCCGCCGACCGATGCGGAAGCCATTAAAGTGCGTCACGGCTGCGCGCTCGGCTCCATCGTCGGCAAAGACGAAAACGTCGAGGTGCCCAGCGTGGGCGGTCGGCCGCCGCGCAGCCTGCAGCGCCAGACGCTGGCAGAGGTCATTGAGCCGCGCTATACCGAGCTGCTGAACCTGGTCAACGACGAGATTTTACAGCTGCAGGAGCAGCTGCGTCAGCAGGGCGTCAAGCATCACCTGGCCGCAGGCATCGTCCTGACCGGCGGCGCAGCGCAGATTGAAGGCCTGGCGGCCTGCGCGCAGCGCGTGTTTCATACGCAGGTGCGCATCGGCCAGCCGCTGAATATCACCGGCTTAACAGATTATGCGCAGGAGCCTTACTACTCGACGGCTGTCGGGCTGCTGCACTACGGAAAAGAGTCTCATCTTAACGGTGAGGCGGATGTGGAAAAAAGAGCGTCAGTGGGCAACTGGTTCAAGCGAATCAACAGCTGGCTGAAAAAAGAGTTTTAATTTAGAGAAAAGGAGATCATGCTAGGCTTATTTTATGATCTCCAGGCGACAGGCACATAACGGAGAGAAATTATGTTTGAACCTATGGAATTAACCAATGACGCGGTGATTAAAGTCATCGGCGTCGGCGGCGGCGGCGGTAACGCCGTAGAGCATATGGTGCGTGAGCGCATCGAAGGCGTAGAATTCTTTGCCGTTAACACCGACGCTCAGGCGTTGCGCAAAACGGCAGTAGGCCAGACCATCCAAATCGGTAACGGGATTACCAAGGGTCTGGGTGCCGGGGCAAACCCGGAAGTAGGACGCAATTCAGCGGAAGAAGATCGTGAAGCATTACGTCAGGCGCTGGAAGGCGCGGACATGGTGTTTATCGCCGCAGGTATGGGCGGCGGCACCGGTACCGGCGCGGCGCCGGTCGTGGCCGAAGTAGCCAAAGATTTAGGTATCCTGACCGTGGCCGTCGTGACCAAGCCTTTCAATTTTGAAGGCAAGAAGCGTATGGCTTTCGCGGAGCAGGGTATTGCCGAGCTCTCCAAGCATGTCGATTCTCTGATTACTATTCCAAACGACAAGCTGCTGAAAGTGCTGGGTCGCGGTATTTCTCTGCTGGACGCGTTCGGCGCGGCTAACGACGTGCTGAAAGGCGCGGTGCAGGGCATTGCCGAACTGATTACCCGTCCGGGTCTGATGAACGTCGACTTTGCCGACGTGCGCACCGTGATGTCCGAAATGGGCTATGCGATGATGGGCTCCGGCGTGGCGTGCGGCGAAGACCGTGCGGAAGAAGCGGCCGAAATGGCGATCTCCAGCCCGCTGCTGGAAGATATCGACCTTTCCGGCGCGCGCGGCGTACTGGTCAACATCACGGCTGGTTTCGACCTGCGTCTGGATGAATTTGAAACCGTGGGTAACACTATCCGCGCCTTCGCTTCCGACAACGCGACCGTGGTTATCGGTACCTCGCTGGATCCGGAAATGAACGACGAGCTGCGTGTGACCGTGGTCGCAACCGGCATCGGCATGGACAAACGTCCGGAAATCACGCTGGTGACCAACAAGCAGGCACAGACTCAGCCTGTTATGGATCATCGTTATCAGCAGCACGGTATGGCGCCGCTGCCTCAGGAACAAAAGCCTGCGGCGAAGGTGGTCAACGAGCCCGGCACGCAAACCAACAAAGAGCCTGACTATCTGGATATTCCGGCCTTCCTGCGTAAGCAGGCGGACTAAGAATTCCCTGAAGGTTGGGGTTCTCCGCTCTTTGTGTTAAAGTGTTCGCCCGTCAGTGATTTATACTGGCGGTCGGATGAGTAATTTTGCGAGATAATGCGATGATCAAACAACGGACATTAAAACGTATTGTTCAGGCGACTGGCGTCGGTTTGCATACCGGCAAGAAAGTCACTCTGACGCTACGCCCTGCGCCGGCTAACACCGGGGTCATCTATCGTCGCACTGACTTGAATCCACCGGTTGATTTCCCGGCTGATGCCAAATCCGTGCGTGATACCATGCTCTGTACCTGTCTGGTCAACGAGCATGACGTGCGTATTTCCACGGTCGAGCACCTGAATGCGGCCCTTGCCGGCCTCGGCATTGATAATATCGTGGTGGAAGTTAACGCGCCTGAAATCCCTATTATGGATGGCAGCGCGGCGCCCTTTATTTATCTGCTGATGGACGCGGGTATTCAGGAGCTGAACTGCGCGAAAAAATTTGTGCGCATCAAACAGCCTGTCCGGGTTGAAGACGGCGACAAATGGGCCGAACTGGTCCCGCACAACGGCTTTAAGCTCGATTTCACCATCGACTTTAAGCACCCGGCTATCGACGCCAGCTCACAGCGCTACAGCATGGATTTTTCCGCTGAAGCCTTTGCGCGTCAAATCAGCCGTGCCCGTACGTTCGGCTTTATGCGCGACATCGAGGCGTTACAGTCTCGCGGTCTTTGCCTGGGCGGCAGCTTCGACTGCGCCATCGTGGTGGACGACTATCGCGTGCTGAACGAAGACGGCCTGCGTTTTGAGGACGAGTTCGTGCGTCACAAAATGCTGGATGCGATCGGCGACCTGTTTATGTGCGGACACAACATCATTGGCGCGTTTACCGCGTTCAAAGGTGGTCACGCGCTGAACAACAAGCTGCTGCAGGCCGTGCTGGCGAAGCAGGAAGCCTGGGAATGGGCAACGTTTGAAGACGAAGCCGAGCTGCCGGTGACCTTCCGTGCGCCAAACCTGGTGCTGGCTTAAGCACTATTTATGACGACTGGTTGAGCGGGTACTCTCTCCGGCCAGCAAGGCCAGTCGTTCTAATGTTTTCTTTAGTTTTTCCGGGCTACGGCTCGCGACTCCCCGTAAAATTTCCGCACTCTCTTCGCTAAGCTGACGCCCCAGATTATTCTCTTTTGCTGGCCGAACGCTGTTTTCCTGCGCGTTTTCCTGAGCTTTTGCCGCCATCGTTGGATTTATCCTGATGTCGATTGACGTCAATGATGGTAATATTTGCGCTCGTAAAGCTGACAGCAGGCTGGATTGTTCATAGCGTAAGCGCATCATCCAGCTGGCGTTAGCGGTTTCAAGCACCAGAACGCCCTGGCGGAAATTCGCCACGCGGCACCAGGGATGCAGCTGAGCCGGGATAATACCCTGCAACGCACGGTTCAGCTTATTCAGCGCAATAGCGCGTTGCTGAATGGATTGCAGCATACTCTGGCCTTCGGCAGCTTCGAAAAAACTTTCAATTGATTGCGGGCGACTATCGCGCATAGCAGGCTCCGGCGGAAAACAGTGGGTATTCTTAATTGTTGGCGACAATTTGGCAGACGTTACTTCTGGCCGCATCTCCTGTTGGGGATGGTCGCGGCGAGCTTTGGTCTGCCTCACGCCTCAGGTGATACCTTACCAGAAACGGCTTCCAGAAGCCTGAATATCAATAATAGCGTGCGCTTCGACAGCCTTGCGTTGTTGAACGCGCGTCGCGCCAGCTTTAATGTGGATTACTGGCATCAACACGCCATCCGCACCGTTATTCGCCATCTCTCTTTTACGCTGACGCCCGCTGCCGTTATTGAGCAGGCCACGCCGCTTGAGGTGCATCGGCTGGCGCTGCTGGACACGCTGAATGCGCTACTCACGCATGAAGCCAGACCGCCCGCGATTGTTCGCCAGACCACGCCGCAGCAAACAACCGACGCGCCTCGCTATCAGACCGGCCTGTGGCTGGCCAGCGTGCAGGGCATTCGCGCCGGGCCTGTCTCTCTCGCATAAATCGACTATAGTTCCCCCATTAAAAGTTTAGTGATGCGCTGTAGAAGCAGTGGCTGAGAGAATATTGTTTATGTTAATCAAATTATTAACCAAGGTTTTTGGTAGCAGTAACGACCGTACGCTGCGCCGTATGCGCAAAGTGGTTGAGCAGATCAACAAGATGGAACCGGACTTTGAGAAGCTGTCCGATGATGAGCTGAAGGCGAAGACCGCCGAGTTCCGCGCGCGTCTGGAAAAAGGCGAAGTGCTGGAAAACCTGATCCCGGAAGCCTTTGCGACCGTACGTGAGGCCAGCAAGCGCGTCTTTAACATGCGTCACTTTGACGTGCAGCTGCTGGGCGGCATGGTACTGAACGATCGCTGCATCGCGGAAATGCGTACCGGTGAAGGTAAAACCCTGACCGCTACGCTGCCTGCTTACCTGAACGCCCTTAGCGGCAAAGGCGTGCACGTCGTCACGGTCAACGACTATCTGGCGCAGCGTGATGCGGAAAACAACCGCGCGCTGTTCGAGTTCCTGGGACTGAGCATCGGCATCAACCTGCCGGGAATGCCTGCTCCGGCCAAACGTGAAGCCTACGCTGCCGATATTACCTACGGCACCAACAACGAATATGGCTTTGACTATCTGCGCGATAACATGGCGTTCAGCCCTGAGGATCGCGTGCAGCGCAAGCTCAACTATGCGCTGGTGGATGAGGTCGACTCCATCCTGATCGATGAAGCGCGTACGCCGCTGATTATCTCCGGCCCGGCGGAAGACAGCTCCGAACTCTATATCAAAGTTAACAAAATCATCCCTCACCTGATCCGTCAGGACAAAGAAGACTCCGACACCTTCCAGGGCGAAGGCGACTTCTCCGTGGATGAAAAAGGGCGTCAGGTGCATCTGACCGAGCGTGGCCTGATGAAGGTGGAAGAGCTGCTGGTCAGCGAAGGCATCATGGAAGAGGGCGAGTCGCTTTATTCGCCGGGCAACATCATGATGATGCACCACGTCACGGCGGCGCTGCGCGCCCATGCGCTCTTTACCCGCGACGTGGACTATATCGTGAAAGACGGCGAAGTGATTATCGTCGATGAACATACTGGTCGTACCATGCAGGGCCGTCGCTGGTCGGATGGTCTGCATCAGGCGGTAGAAGCGAAAGAAGGCGTGGAGATCCAGAACGAAAACCAGACGCTGGCTTCTATTACCTTCCAGAACTATTTCCGCCTTTACGACAAGCTGGCCGGTATGACCGGTACGGCAGATACCGAGGCTTTTGAGTTCAGCTCTATCTACAAGCTGGAAACGATTGTCGTGCCGACCAACCGCCCAATGGTGCGTAAAGATCTGCCGGATCTGGTCTATATGACCGAGAAAGAGAAGATCGACGCGATCATTGAAGATATCCGCGAGCGTACCGCTAATGGCCAGCCGGTGCTGGTGGGAACGATCTCTATTGAGAAATCGGAAGTGGTGTCAGCCGAGCTGACTCGCGCCGGGATCAAACACGAGGTGCTGAACGCCAAGTTCCACGCCCGTGAAGCGGATATCGTGGCGCAGGCTGGTCAGCCGGGCGCGGTTACCATCGCAACCAACATGGCGGGTCGCGGTACGGATATCGTGCTGGGCGGCAGCTGGCAGGCGGAAATCGCCGCGCTGACCGATCCAACCCCTGAGCAGATCGAAGCGATCAAGAGCGCCTGGAAAGTGCGTCACGATGCGGTACTGGCTTCCGGCGGTCTGCATATCATCGGCACCGAGCGTCATGAATCACGCCGTATCGATAACCAGCTGCGCGGCCGCTCCGGTCGTCAGGGCGATAACGGCTCCTCACGCTTCTATCTGTCGATGGAAGATGCGCTGATGCG
>Ga0157372_10009327_pt1 | contig 10440 bp, 7 predicted proteins | sample C55metaG_FD_115307 | JGI IMG/M metagenome (GOLD analysis project Ga0157372, IMG submission 115307) | Corn rhizosphere microbial communities from Kellogg Biological Station, Michigan, USA - C5-5 metaG | ecosystem: Host-associated > Plants > Roots > Rhizosphere > Soil | place: USA: Michigan...
AAATACACCTAATTCCCTGTCGGCGGCGCTTACGTTACCAAAAGTGAACAGCACCAGGCCCAATTTGGGCAGCTGCATATTGGCATTATAGGCACTAAGCCTTATATGATCATATTTACTCATTGTGATTATGCGTTTTGCAGTTCAGGATTATTTTTCAGCGCAACTTCGGCAGCTACAAACTTGCCCAGTATGCTGTATTGGTTATAGCGTTGCTGATAAACTTCTTTCAGGGCGATGTTTGGCTCATAAACCACATCAAAGCCGCGGCCCATGGCTGTCATAGCTTCTTCAATAGTTGGGTAGATGCCAGCAACCACCGCAGCAAACATCGCAGCGCCCAAAGCACAGGTATGTTTAAACTGGTGAATGCGGATAGGCATTCCCAAAACATCAGCCATCATTTGCATCACGAAAGGTGATTTTTTTGCTACGCCGCCGATACCGATGATTCCTTTAACCGGGATACCCTCGCTGATAAAACGATCAACAATGCTCTTGGCACCAAAGCAGGTAGCCTCGGCCAGCGCACGGAATACCCATGGTGCATCACTGCCCAAACCTAAACCGGTAATAGCGCCCTTCAATTCCTGGTTAGCATCCGGTGTGCGACGGCCGTTAAACCAGTCGATAGCCAGCTCATTGCTTTCTTCAATTGGTAATAAAGCTGCCTGCCTGCTTAGCTCAGGGATGATCATTTCTGAAATCTCCTCTTTCAACGCTTCGGCAGTGGCCGCGTCAATTACCTGCGATTGCGAAAGCAGGTTATTCAATGGCCAGGCCAGGATATTTTTAAACCAGGCATAAGTATCGCCAAAAGCCGATTGACCAGCCTCTAAACCTGCCATTCCCGGAATAACCGAACCATTCACCTGTCCGCAGATTCCGCGTACCAGTTTGCCTTCCATCTCTGATGTTGGAGCAACCAGGATATCGCAGGTTGATGTGCCCATTACCTTGCTCAGGTGGTAAGGCTCAATTCGCCCGCCAACAGCACCCATGTGTGCGTCAAAAGCGCCGGTACCTACAATCACATCGGTTGAGAGTCCCAATATCTCCGCCCACTCCGCGCTAAGGTTTCCGGCTGCTTCATCGCCCGTGTATGTATCTTCATATAATTTATCCCTGAAACCAGCCAGCACCGGATCAAGGGAAACAAAAAATTCTTCGGGGGGCAGGCCATTAAATTCCTCGGCCCAAAGGGCTTTATGCCCTGCAGAGCAACGGCCACGTTTAATAGCTTTAACATCATTACCGCCGGTTAATAGAAAAGGGATCCAGTCGCAATGCTCAACCCATGAGGCAGCGGCATCACGTACACTTTTATCAACCCTTAGCACATGCAGCAGCTTAGCCCAAAACCACTCAGACGAGTAAATGCCGCCAACATATTTCAAATAATTGGTATCAAATTTTGTAGCATGTTCATTGATCTGCGCTGCTTCTTTAACCGAAGTATGATCTTTCCACAATACAAACATGGCATTGGGGTTAGTTTCAAAACCGGGGGTTAAGGCAAGCGGAGTACCGGCAGCATCAACCGCAACGGGGGTTGAGCCGGTGGTATCAACAGAAATGCCTTTTATATTTTTTGCAATGGCTTCACCGCCGGCCTGTGCAATACAATCTTTAATGGTGGCTTTAAGTCCGTCGATATAATCCTGCGGATGCTGGCGGAACTGGTTTTCGGCAGGTACACAATACTTGCCATCGCGCCAACGGGGATAATTAAATACTGATGATGCTATTTCTTCTCCGTTGGCCGCGTTTACTATCACGGAGCGCACGGAGTCAGACCCGTAATCAACCCCGATCACTAATTGGTTATTGCTCATATAAAGATTTATAATTATTGTCGAAATAACACTTAATTTTTGACAAAGAAAAATTTTATTTAAAATTTTATTCAGATAAAATGCATTATTTACTTAAAGGAACCTTTTGGCCTGTAAAAAAGTCATTACATAGTTCAAGTACCTGTCGAAAAAATCGCCGGTACGTCTATTCAGCCCGGCAATAATTAGTGTTGTTTTAACAATATAAAATAAGCTTTACAAAACGGATTGGCTGTTTTGGGATGGTAAAACGTTTAATTTACTCATAAAGTATATAGCATTGCCGTTACTAAAAATGAATCCGGCGCACTGGGAAAATCAAATAACATCTTTGCCCTTGTGACAACACTTTTCCGGCAAACCAATAAAAAAGCGGAACAGTCAATCATGACCAATTCCGCTTAAAACTGTAACAAAAACTATCTGATTATTTAACGCCATTTGCCGCGTCGATGATGACTTTGGCAACGGCCTCGGGCTGCGAAATGAAGATCACGTGGCTGCCTTTTACCTCTGTTACTTTTGCACCGGCACGTTTGTACATGGTACGCTCAACATCGGGCACAATGCTTTTATCTTCGGTGGCCACTATAGCATAGCTTGGTTTGGTTTTCCATGCCGCTTCGGCAACAGGCGTAACAAAACATTGAACCGAAGTTGGCCCCTGCGATGCAAACATGAAGTCGGCTTCGGCTTTACTTAGGTCGCCGGCAAAACCGCCATGAAATTTGGCTTTATCATAGTAAACAAAACCTTTATCATCTGGCGGCAAAATACCGTTTTCGGGAGCCGGAGGAGCCGACTGTACCCATTTTATCGTATTTTCCCCTTTATCGGGCATAAAAGCGGCTATATAAACCAATGCTACTACTTTTGAATTATTCCCGGCTTCGGTAATTACCGTGCCGCCATAAGAGTGGCCTACCAATACCGTCGGGCCATCCTGTTTATCCAGGATCCGGTTGGCAGCGTCAACGTCGTCCTTTAAAGAAGTAAGCGGATTTTGCACTACGGTAACATTATAACCTTTTTTGGTAAGGATATTGTACACGGCCTTAAAGCCCGAGCCATCGGCAAAGGCCCCATGCACTAATACAATGTTTTTAACGGGCTGTGCCTGGGCAGCGGCCTTAAAAGTAAAGGCAAACAAGCTGCCTAATAAAATAGTCGCCGCAATTAAATGTGCTTTTAAGCGGCCTTTCATGAATTTTGTGTTCATTTTTTGCTGGAGTTTAAGTTTCATAAATAATACTGTTGACAGTACCATTTCAAAGCTTGCTCCAAAAACACAAAATACTATTAATCAATGCATTAATTAAAATACAGCTACCCAACATTTACGATATATCGGGTTTTACACGATAGCCTTCTCCATATATCATTACCCACTGTTAGCTATTCGCCATGGCAACAATATCTTTTCCATCTAATATCCAGCGGCCGGCGCCGCGGTTCGCGGTATTGATCATGGCTTTGCCAACTTCCTCCAGCGTAATAAAACCCTTTGGGTAAATAAGGCGGCCTATGGGGTACATCCAACTGATGTATTTATAAAATGGCAGGGTATTTTTTGCCCCCTTAAAGCTTTTCATAAACCCCGGCCTGAAGTTGACTACCTGTTTGAAGGGCAGCTTCATCAAATCATTTTCGGTTTTACCTTTTACCCGGGCCCACATACTACAGCCCTTTTCAGTACTGTCGGTACCGGCACCAGATACATAACAAAAAGTCATATCCGGATTAATTCGGCTCAAAATTTCGGCCACGTGCATGGTTAGCAGGTAAGTTACTTTATAATAAGCTTCTTCGCTCATCCCTACCGACGAAACGCCTAAACAAAAAAAGCAGGCATTGTAACCTTCTAACTGATGCTGAATGGGTGTAAGGTTAAAAAAATCAGTATGTACAATTTCCTTCAGTTTAGGATGGTTTACGCCGCTTGGCTTACGGTTAATAATCAATACTGCTTCAACCTTATCGCTCAATAAGCATTGATGCAATACCCCCTCGCCTACCATGCCGGTAGCTCCTGTTATAATAGCCCTTATTTTATTAGCTGTTTCCATGATACTGATGTAGCCGATTATACCTTTAAAATATTGTATCTTATAGCAGATTTATTTGCCTATTCCTATACCGTGTGTTAATTATATGTTACAATACAAACAATTATATAACCATAACGCTTTAACAGTAAATTAGTTGAAATGCCAAAATGGTTAAAAATAACCTTAAAGATCGCCGGAGCGCTTGTTGGTTTAATTATAATTATGTTCATCGCCCTTACTGTTTATGTTAGTTATAACAAACAGAAAGTACTTGCTATGATCACCTCCGAGCTTAACAAAAACCTAAACGGCACTTTAACTATCGGCACCATTGATCCAACGTTGTTCAAAGGTTTTCCCGGTGTATCTGTTGAGTTGAAAAATGTGGTATTGAAAGATAACCGCTGGGCGCAACATCATCATACACTGCTTACCGCTAAAGATTTTGAAGTATCTGTAAATGCTTCGGCCCTTTTAAAAGGCGAAGTGGTGATCAATAAAATAGATATCAGCAATGCCGATATCGACCTGTTTACCGACAGCAGTGGTTATAGCAATACATCTATATTTAAAACAAAACCTACAGTTGAAAAAAACCCAAAAGAAAAACAAACCAGCTCTTCCACACAAATTAGGAGGTTTTCGTTAAACAAGGTAAACTTTGTTGTTGATGACCGTCATGCTTATAAACTATTCAAATTTGCAGTTAATGATATCCGGGGCCGCCTGGATTACCCTGCTAAAGGATGGAACGCCGATATCGACCTGAATACCATGGTAAACAGCTTTTCCTTTAATACCAAAAAGGGGAGCTTCATGAAAAACAGGCTGCTCAAGGGGCATTTTGATATTAGCTATAATTATGACTCGCAGGTTATTAACGTAGCACCTAATAACTTAAATATAGGTGATGACACATTCAACGTTACTGCCAGGTTTGAGCTTAAAAAACCTGAGACCCCATTTACCATTAACCTCAAAGTTGATGATATTTTATGGAACGATGCTGCCAACCTGTTAGCTGCCAACATCACCAAAAGCCTCAAAATGTTTGATCTGAAAAAGCCCATTGATGTTACCTGCGATCTGAAAGGGGCTTTCGGCGTTAGCGGCGATCCATCTATTTACGTTACTGCCAAGGCAAAGAATAACGTTTTGAAAACCCAGGGCGGTACAATCGAAAATTGCAGCTTTAACGGAACGTTCAGCAATAACTATATTAATGGCAGGGGTCTGGGCGATGAAAATTCGGTAATCAGGCTTTATCATTTTAACGGCAACTATAAAGAAATCCCTTTTACTATCGATACTGCGTTTATCAACAACCTGAATACACCTGTCGCCACAGGGATTTTCAGGTCACGCTTTCCGGTTAGCAAACTCAACGCCATCATAGGTGATGAAAGCCTTAAATTTACTAAGGGGATTGCCGATCTGAAACTGGCTTATAAGGCCGATATCGTGAATTTCAAATTCACCAAACCCTTCGTTACCGGTAATGTAGATATAAAAAATGCAGATGTAAGTTACCTGCCCCGCAACCTGGTATTCAAAAACAACTCTATTGCCTTAAAATTCACCGATAAAGATCTCTACATAAATAATATCCGCCTGCAAAATGGCGGTAGCGTAGTGTACATGCAGGGTAAGGTGAGCAATTTCCTCAACCTGTATTATACCGATCCACAAAAGATTTTGATTGTATGGCAGATCACCAGTCCGCAGATATATCTTGGCGAGTTTTTAGGCTTCCTGAACAACCGCGGATACGAACGCAGTAAAAGCAGTGCAGGAACGGGCAAAAGGATGTCCAATGCCAAAATTACCAATCAACTTAATACCGCCTTTGATAAAGGGCAGGCCGAACTTCATCTGCGCTTAGCCAAAGTATATTATAAAAAGTTTTTGGCGACAGATGTTAATGCCGATATCCTTTTAGCCGACAACACCATGAAAATGCGCAATGTAAGCCTTAAAAGCTCGGGCGGGTCATTAAACTTAAGCGGCCTGGTACAGCAGGGACCAATCAATAATTTTGCTATCAGTACTACCATTAACCATGTGAATACTAATACATTCTTTGCATCGTTTAACAATTTTGGGTTAAAGGATTTTACGAGTGATAACCTCAGGGGCTTCCTTTCGGCAAGGGCCGATATTAAGGGGGGGATCAATAATGCGGGTAACCTGGTACCTAAATCAATAAGGGGAACCGCTATGGTAAACCTGAAAGAGGGTGCCCTGGTCAATTTTTCGCCGATAAAAAGTGTGGGTAAGTTTGCTTTTCCCTTCCGCGATCTGGATAACATTACTTTTAGTGACCTGAAAGCCCAATTTGATATCAATGGCGATAAAATCAAAATTGCGCCCATGCAAATTAACTCCAGCGTGCTCAATATGGACATTCAGGGTACTTATTCGCTATCGCGGGGTACTAACATTGCACTTGATGTACCGATACGAAACCCGAAGAATGACAGCAAAATAGCAGATGAAACCGAACGTAATAAAAAACGTATGAAAGGCATTGTTTTACACATACTTGCCACCGATGGCGATGATGGTAAAATAAAAATTAAGTGGAACAGAAACCATAAAAAAACAAAAGCAGATGATGATGAGCAGAAGACCGATGACACCCAACAAGCGCCCGAACCTAAACAAGATTAGTTTAATTTCAAAAAATATTTACATTCACCGTTGTTTCATGGTGTTTAAATGACACTATAATAGCAAATAAATGCTTACCTTTGTGCTGTTCATTATAGGGTAATATGTTGATTACACATTCTGGTTAGCACATTATTTTAAAACTTTTAAACCGCTCGCTCCTTACAGCAATAATATCAGTAGCAAACCCTCGTTTTAAATATTAAATACTTATCCCGGGTTCACAAATAGAGAAGGAAGCAAAGTTTAATGTAATCTGTTTTTACCTCCGGTTGTTTAACCCGGCACATGTATCCTATTGAACCGTTTTTAGCTTAATAATCTGTATTAAAAAATGAGACAACTTAAAATATCCCAATCAATCACTAACCGCGAATCGGCATCGCTCGAAAAATACCTGCATGATATTGGCAAGGTAGATTTGATCACAGCTGAAGAGGAAGTGATCCTGGCGCAAAAGATCCGTGAGGGCGACCAGGTAGCGTTAGAACGTTTGACAAAAACAAACCTTCGCTTTGTGGTATCGGTTGCTAAGCAGTACCAAAACCAGGGCCTTACCCTGGGCGACTTAATAAACGAAGGAAACCTTGGTTTAATTAAAGCGGCAAAACGCTTTGACGAAACCAAAGGCTTTAAATTTATTTCATATGCCGTATGGTGGATCCGTCAGTCAATCCTGTCGGCCATTGCCGAGCAATCGCGTATTGTGCGTTTACCATTGAACCAGATTGGTTCATTGAGCAAAATACACAAAGCAGCTTCAAAACTGGAGCAGGAATTTGAAAGACAGCCAACACCCGAAGAACTTGCAGACAACCTGGAAATTTCGGTTGATAAAATTGCCGATTCCATGAATAATGCCGGCAGGCAGATTTCAATGGACGCGCCTTTCATCCAGGGTGAAGAAAACACCTTGCTTGACGTATTGGCCAGCTCTGATGCTGCCACCGATACCGAAGTAATGGCTGATTCTTTATCGCAGGAAATTAAACGCTCGTTAGGCATCCTTGCCGAACGTGACCGTGAAGTACTGATGTTATTCTTTGGCCTTGGTGGTCATGCACCTCACTCATTAGAGGAAATAGGTGAAAAATTTGATTTAACCCGTGAGCGTGTTCGCCAGTTAAAAGACAAGGCTTTGATGCGTTTACGTCACAATTCAAAATCAAACCTGTTACAATCATACTTAAACTAATCCAGGAATATCCGCCTGAGTTTTTTATACTAAAAACGCGAATGAGTAAATTGTTCGCGTTTTTTTATGGGTTGATGTTTTTTAACTCCCTCCCCCGGGAGGGGTGTGGTAGAATGTGTAATGGCAGGGAGGGGTTTATACAACATTTGCCCAATTGAAGAAACCCCTCCCTACACCCTCCCAGGACAGGAAATCGCACAATCCCGCCTTTTTTTTATTTAATGCCAACAAACTCTTTCCCCTTACGATACTGCGGCAACTCGTACCACGCCTTTGCAGGTCGGTTTGCAGGGAAGCCATGCTCGGCCCGGTAAGCTTTTCGTTCGGCAGTAAAATCCCACCAGTTTTTACCAGTGTCGCCATGTTTAATATAATCCGCCAGTAATCGGTATGAATCCTCCACGCATGGATCGGCCCAGGCACCCACATGCCGTTCAAATGCATTGAATAGTTCAACAGGGTCTTTTCCTTCCAGTTGTTGTAATGAGTAATACCCTTGCTGTATCAGTTCAGTTGCAAAATTGATCCCTAATGACGGAATACTTTGGAACTCAATCAACGCGTTGATCTCCCTGGCACGTTCGGTATCCGCATTCAATATCATTGCAACTTCATCCGGGGCAAAAGTGGCGAGATCGCCTATTTTAGTTTTTTGAGCCCGGAGAATAGCTTTCTCTTCTGCCGTTAAAAGCAGGTTAATTGATTTCTTCATAATTCAGGCAGGTATATAACTAAGTTAAAAAGGAATCCTGAGAAATAAAAAAGCCTTCCAAACTAAATTGAAAGGCTTTCGAACATCCGCACATTTAAAATCTGTACAGGTGCAATCAAAATTTATTTCATCAATTTGATAAAGTCATCAAACAAATACCTTGAATCATGCGGACCAGGTGAAGACTCAGGGTGATATTGCACCGAGAAGGCTTTTTTACCTTTTACGCGAATGCCTTCGATAGATTGGTCGTTGAGGTTAACGTGGGTGATCTCTACCTTATCCGAAGCACGTACGGCTTCCGGCACTACACCAAACCCATGGTTTTGGGAAGTAACCTCGCAATGGTTAATGATGATATTTTTTACCGGGTGGTTTAAACCACGGTGACCGTTAAACATTTTTTGAGTTGGGATATCGTTAGCCAAAGCCAATAACTGGTGGCCTAAGCAAATACCGAACATCGGCTTGTCAGCAGCTAAAATCTCCTTTACAGTTTCAACCGCATAAGGCATCGCTGATGGATCGCCGGGACCGTTTGAAATGAAATAGCCTGTAGGGGCAAAATCTTTCTCCATTTCGGCATAAGTAGTTTTTGCAGGGAATACTTTGGCATAAACCTCGCGCGAATCAAAATTGCGAAGGATGTTTTTCTTTACACCAAGGTCAAGCACCGCTACACGATAAGGAGCATCCTCGCTGCCAAAAGTATAGGTTTCGGTAGTTGATACCTGCGATGAAAGCTCCAGGCCATCCATAGAAGGCACCAGGTCAAGTTTTGCTTTCAGTTCATCCAGGTCTAATATTTCTGATGAAATGATGGCGTTCATAGCGCCTTTATCACGGATGTGGCGAACAAGCTGACGGGTATCTATATCAGATATACCAACTATGTTTTGCTCCTGGAAATAATCCTGTATCGATTCATCGGCCTGTTTACGGCTGTAGGCGATGTTGTAGTTTTTGCAAACCAGGCCTGCGATTTGTATCCTGCCTGATTCAACCTCTTCATTAGCAATACCGTAGTTACCAATGTGCGCATTGGTGGTTACCATAATTTGCCCAAAGTATGAAGGGTCGGTAAAAATCTCCTGGTAGCCGGTCATGCCGGTATTAAAACAAATCTCGCCGGTAGTAGTACCCATTTTGCCCGCAGCTTTACCGTAAAAAACGGTACCGTCGGCAAGCAGCAATATAGCCGGTAATTTGGTGAAATAATTCATCGCTTAAAAAAATTGAAAGGGTTAAATGATCGGATCGCCTGGTTCAAAGCCCCGTGAAAACTGATAGAAATATTGAAGTAAGGAACTTCCGGATTCACGGCGCAAAAGTAGAAAATAATTTCGGATTTCGAATGTGAGATTTCGGATTTATTTTGATTTCGGATTTATTAGGCTTTCTGCCGATAAAATAACAAATCAAAAACAGAAAAATCCGAAATCGAAATTTCGAAATCCGAAATCCAATTAATCCAAAATCAAAAAGTACCTTTGCAGTGCGATAACACATTTATCAATGTCTGTAAATAAAGAAATAAAGCGTATCACCACCAATACCATCCAGGAGATGAAGATTCGTGGCGAAAAGATCTCTATGCTTACCGCATATGATTATTCGATGGCGACTATAGTCGACGATGCCGGGACTGATATCATCCTTGTTGGCGATTCGGCCTCCAATGTGATGGCGGGTCACGAAACTACGCTGCCTATAACGCTCGACCAGATGATCTATCATGCATCATCTGTAGTACGTGCGGCCAAACGTGCATTGGTGGTTGTCGATCTGCCTTTTGGATCATACCAGGGCAACTCAAAGGAAGCGCTGAACTCAGCCATCCGCATTATGAAGGAAGCTGGGGCACACGCCGTTAAAATTGAAGGCGGCGTTGAAATAGCCGAATCAGTTAGCCGGATCTTAACCGCCGGCATCCCGGTAATGGGGCACCTTGGCCTTACACCGCAATCCATATATAAATTT
>Ga0157372_10009328_pt1 | contig 10440 bp, 6 predicted proteins | sample C55metaG_FD_115307 | JGI IMG/M metagenome (GOLD analysis project Ga0157372, IMG submission 115307) | Corn rhizosphere microbial communities from Kellogg Biological Station, Michigan, USA - C5-5 metaG | ecosystem: Host-associated > Plants > Roots > Rhizosphere > Soil | place: USA: Michigan...
GATGTACCGCCTGATCTCCGAATCGCTGCTGGGCCTGCGGCTGGAAGTCGACAAACTGCATTTCGCACCGTGCGTCCCCGCGACATGGCCGTCTTACAAGATTCACTACCGCTATCGGGAAACCTTTTATCACATCACCATCCGCAACGGCGGCGCCGGAACGACGATCCGCCGTCTGACCGTTAATGGTGTTGAGCAGACCGAACCGGTGCTGACCCTCATGGATGACCGAAGGGACCACACGGTCGAGATCGACCTACGATGACGAAGATCGACCTCTCACGTACTTCCGCGGAAAGGGGCATTTCCCCAGGTGCCTACGCAGGATCTCGTTCTCCGCCTTCAGGTGCCGTCGGCGCCACCGTCAGCGGCGCTGCGCCGCTGCGCGTCAATGCCCTCACCGTCACCACCGGCGCCAAATTGGACCTGGCAAACAACAGCACGTGCCCGCTGTCCGGGTGATCCTCGACGACGAGTATCAGCGTTCGTATTGTTCAGCCTCAGGCGTACCCTGAATAGGGCGGCGGAGACGTCGGGGTCGACGCCGCCGAGGCCTACGCGCGGCCCGGGCGGCGGCGGGGGAGGCGCACCGTGAACACGGTCCCTGCCTCGGCGGTCGACGCCACGCCGATCGTCCCGCCGTGCGCGGTCGCGACCTCGCGGGCGATGTACAGACCCAGCCCGATGCTTCCGGGCCGCCGCTGCCGCCGCGCGGCCGCCGATGTCCCGCGGACTAGCGGGTCGAAGATCGTCGACAAATCGTCCGGAGGGATCGGCGGCCCGCCGTTGCGTACCGCGAGCACGACGGCGCCGCCCTCGCTGTCATCGCCGGCCCCGCCGCTTCGGGCGGTCGGGTCCGGGGCGGCCCTCACATCGACCGGCCCGCTCCCGTGCTGCAAGGCGTTCCCGATCAGGTTCGAGACGACCTGGCGGAGCCGCGCGGCGTCCCACTCGCCGGCCAGGTCGCCGGTCGCGTCCAGCCGCAACGGCCGCGCCGCGTGCGCGGCGGCGGCCGCGGCCTCGGCGACGACGTCGCGGCAGACCGCCCCCAAATCGGTCGGGGCCGGGGTCAACGGCATCGTCTCGCCCAGCCCGGACGCGGCGAAGTCCAGCAGGTCGCGGACCATGTCGCCCATCGCGGTGACGGCGGTCGAGATACCGGCGGCGGCCTTCCGCCGCGCGGCGGCGTCGAGGTCATCGTCCCCGCCCAGCACGTCGGCCGACATTGAGACGGTGTTCAGCGGATTGCGCAAATCGTGGCCGAGGATCGCGAGGAACATCAGCCGCGTGCGGTCGACCGTGTGCGTGTAGGCGCGGATTGACTCGGTCAGCGACTGGTCGATCGACTCGTTGAATCGGGTCAGATCGTCGACGTCGCTAAGGTCCGGATCCGGGCCACTGTCGCGCCACAGGCGGATCACGCTGGCCCGCAGCGCGCGGTACTCGGCGACGACGGCCATCAGGTCGAACCCCGAGCGGACCCGGCCGACCGCGTGCGCGTCAGAGGGGCCGTCGACCCGGCCGCTGGCGGCCCCGGCCGCCCTCTCGCCTCTAGACTTGTCCGACTGCTGAGCTGCGGTTTGAGGCGACTTCATGTCCCACGCGGTGGCCCGGAGGATGTCGCGGGCGTGGTCCCGGAGCGCAGCCGGGTCGGGCGCCGCCCCGCCCCCGCCGCCGGCGGGCCAGATGCGGCGTGCAAAAACCTCCCACTCGGCTAGGATCGACTCGGTACTTTCCAAAATAAAGTCCGCAAGACGCATTCGGGTGTCCTTGCGGCGGGTTGACGGGCCGCTCCGCCGCGCGCGACCGCCCTCGAGACGTCGTGACGCCACTTCGGCGCGCGAGCGGCGGCGCGATGGTACCAGCTCGCCGCCCGGTGGGCGAGGCCCTCACCCTCCCACCTTGGAACCGACAATTCCGACGTACGTTAATCCAACCGCGCCCGCCGACTCCGCGGCTTGCGGCGGCGAACGAAGGCCGACGCGCCCGGCTTCGCGGTGGTGACGCGGGAGACGTCGTGATCCAACTGACGCGCGAACAGTTCAACGCCAGGCTCGCCAACGGGCATCAAATCGAGTTATTCGACGAGGGCAAGGGGTGCCGGATCGTCGGGCGGGATGAAGAGGCGGAGCTTGAGTGGTTCGAGGACTACTGGCAGTGAGGGGTGCTGGAGTCGGTGGGAACGAAGCTGTGGGCGGTGAGCGTGAAGGGGCGGGCGAGGTTGAAGTGACGAGCGTCGGTCAAGTCAGACTACAGCGAATTTGACGTCGGCTCGCTAAGCCTGGTACGGTCTCCATCGCTGCCTGCACCCGCTCAAAGGTGACGACGGGCTTTTGGCTTTGCCGGCACAACTCGGAACACCGGTCGTGAAGATTGGACCACCACCGGGCGCCCACTCGCTAACGCCGGCACCGACGCGGTGACGACCGCGACATTCCGCGACGCCGTCACCAGGGCCCCGCCAGGCATCGCCGTGTTGTAGTGCTGCCCGAGCACGACCAGGTCATTGAAATCCACCTTCCCGTCATACGTGAAATCACCGTCAACCCAGTCCTCGTCTCCCGAGACGTTGTTGAAGTGCTGCGCGAGCCTGACCAAGTCCGCAAAATCGACCGTTCGATCGATGTTGGCATCCGCGCGCAGCGTGTATTGAACCAGGACCGTCTGGCCGCTTAACCCCGCGACGATGTTGTCGGCGCTGTCGGCGTAACCCAGCGAATGGTCGACGTCGGCGGCCAGACTCTTGATCGTCCCCTTGAAAACCCAATTGCGAATCGCCACGAAGGGATCCGCCCCGGCGCCGTAGTGAACCTCGAGCCGATTGTCGGTCAGGTCCAGCGTGCCCTTGGCGATGTTCAGCGAACCGGTATTAAGCGTCTGATCCTCGTGCGCCGCAAGCGTCACCGGCCCGTCGGCAACGTCGAGCGACTTGAGGCGCTGCGTGACGTTGATCGTCACGTCCGTCGGCGATTCGAACGGCTGGCCCGCCGCATCCGACGCGACGACCAGCGCGAGCGGGCCGAGGTCCTCGTTGACGACGAATTGGCCGTTCTGAATGGTCAGCGCGTCCACGGCGAAGCCGATCGTCACGCCCAGGTGCTGCGCAACGCCCGCGGTCAGGTAAACCGGGCTGCTCGGAATGTCGAAGGGACTGGCCAGCGGCCCCTGCAGCGTGAGTGAATCGACGCCATCACCGCCGTTGAAGTCGGCACTGTTCACGCCCGCGAACGGGCCGATCGGGCCGGTCTTGAACGTGTCGCTGCCGCCCTGACCGTTAACCACCAGTCGCCCGCCGCCGGTATGGTTGACGGTCACGGTGTCATTGCCCGCGCCGGTATTGAGCGTGAGCGTCGGCGCACCTGGCGTCTGACCGCCGGCCACGTCCTGCACCACGAACGTATTCCCCGCCGGCCCGCCATTAACCGTCGCGCTGGCAATCCCAGCGACGAAGTACGAGACCCGCTGCGGCGTTCCCGCGCCGACCTGATAATCCAGTTCCATCAGCGCCCCCGGCCCAGGCGGGTACAACGCCGTGATTGTGAACTGAGTGGGAACCGCATCGCCCGAGCCGTCAACATTGAGCACCGTCTGCCCTGGCTGCATCAGGAAGGGCGACGGACCGGCGACCTCGACGGTGCTCGAAATGTCCGCAAGTGAACCCCCGCCGACGTTCACCGTGTCGTTCCCGCTCGGGTTCGAAATGCTCGTGTCCAGGTTATCGCGCAGCGCACGGACAGTCACCGTGTCGCCGCCCGAGCCCGTAATCAGCGACACCGAATCCGACGACTCGGACGACCCCAGCGGCGACACCGGTTCGATGACCAGGCCGATCTCGATCCGCGCGGGCGCGAGGCCCGTGATCTGTTCCTGCCTGCCCTGCCTGACCAGCTGGACGTTTCGTCCGGCGGCGTCGGCGGTGTCGTCGATCCTGATCGCGGCGCTTCCCCCGCGCGCCGGCCCGCCTGCCGCCCCGTTCATGTTCAGCGTCGCATTGATGTCCTGCACGCCATGGGCGTTGCCGACGTTCACGCTGACCTGGCTACTGCCGACATACTTGACGGTCGTCGGCACGACCGTAGCCCGCACGTTGATCGTGTCGCCGCCCGTCGCCGAGGTCACAAACACCGAATCCCATTGCCCCGGCGCGTATTCCGTCTGCGTGCCGTTGACGACCGTAATCACCCCACCCCCGGCCGACACGTCCATCGTGATCACGTCAACGGCTGCGGTGTCGTTGACTACCAGCGCCGTCAGCAGCGTCCGGACCTCCAGCCGCTCACAATACGAAGTCGACTGAATTCGACGCGCCCGTCTCATTAATCGTGCGGGTAACACGGCATCTCCTTCACAAGGTCCGAGAGCCGGGGCAAAAGGCATCAAAAGAAGCACCCCACATCATAACCTCTATGCACAGACGACGGAACAGATTCCCTGTCCCACATTTTGCCGCTGCCTCGCGATGGCGGTTCCCCAACGACAACCCTTTACATCTGGAGTCTCTGTCTCGGCCATGAGCACTCGATCTCAAATTCCGCGCCCTGAGCCCGTGATCTCATCCCCAGCCCTGAGTGCGGGGGTCTAATCCTGCCTCGCCCTTCGGTCTCGTGGCTTGCGCTCTTGCTCACGCTGCCCGGCCGCCCACTTCGGCAGCTTCGCCACGCGCTCCAGCTCCGCCGCCACTTGGTAAAGGGCCTCGACCGCGTCACGGGCGCGGACGCAAGCCGCCTTGAGCGGTTCGGTGTCGGGAAAGCCCAGCACGTTCATGCGCTCGACCAGCCGAAACGTGTAGTTGCGGTTTCTCGCGATGCCGTTGAGCAGCTTGTCCAGTTGTTCGAGAGTAAGGGAGGTCGAGTCCACCGGCGCAACCTAGGCTGCAAGTCCATCCTCCACAACGCCCGGCCTTCCAGATTCGGTCAGGACACATGAAAACAGATCTCTACGATGAAGTGGATTGGAACCAAGACTCTGACGCATGCCACCGACTCATTAACCAGCCTCACACGTGATTAGTTTGAAGGCCGCCTCCGATGGTTTTCAGAGTCTTGAGATCATAGGAATTGCGGTCTTGTAATTCAGATTGGAGTGCATATAAATACGCTTGGTCCGGCTCGGTATCCCCGAAAAAGGTTCCCCCCCTTCCTTTTTCACCCGACCGGGCTTTTTTTACGCGCTCCGCCAAGTGAAATGTCCGGCCCCGTCGCTGAAGCAGTGTTTGTACTGCACCAACACTGACTCAATTATTATTGGTCGTCGGCAGTCGCGGTCACTTGTTCAATGGTCTGCAAGACCTTCTCCCACGCCATGGGCTTGACCAGATGCGCGGCGAATCCGGCCTCCCGGCTGCGCTTGGCGTCACGCGGGCGAAAGCCGAGAGCGCAATCGCCTTGATCTCCCAGCGCGAGCGGATTTGCTGAAGCATCACGCAGCCGTCCAGATCGCGCAAGCGGATGACGCTGATGATGAGGTCGAACGGTTCCTCCCTCGATCCGGCGCAGCGCCGCGGCCCCGGTCGCGGCGATCCGCGGGAGGTACCCGCCCTGACGGAGAAGGAGTTCCAGCACCCGGACGGTGTCTGCGTGGGGGTTCCACGATCAGGACGCGCACATCGGGCTTCTTCTTACATGAGCAGTCGATCGACGATTTCACGGACATCCAACAAACCACGGGTAAAAAAGTCACTGACGCCCAAGGCAGCCAGCATGATGAGGTCCATTTTGGTCCGCAGGCCGAGTTGCAGGACCAAACGTGTACGGGCATAGCGGGGATTGTTCCGCAGTCGGCCGACGATGATTTCGGGATGGACCTGCGGCTGATCGATCGCCAGAAACACCACACTCGGAACGGTCTCATCCAAGTGCCGTAGCGTCGCCGCTCCGTCGTGAGTCACGGTCGCGACATGGCCACGGCGGGTCACCTCTTCCTTAACACCTTGAGCGGTCTGGGTGTCGGCATCAACGATCAGGATGGTCCGCATGATTGCGACAATTTAACACTTGGGTCCCCGGCGTCCAAGAGAGTGGGCGGGATACCGTATCGACTCGCATGCGGCGGGTATGCATGCGGCCAGAGTCGTGGACTGAATCATGACGTCGGCTTCCTATTGCAGTACAGGAGCTTCGGAAAACTGATCTCGAATCACTCTGAATTCCTGCTCGGCACTCAGGAATGCAGACACCACGTCTGGATCAAAATGTGCCCCCGAGTCGCCGACGATGATTGCCTTGGCTACTTCATGGCAAAAAGCATCCTTGTAAACACGTTTCGACGTTAGCGCATCATAGACGTCAGCCAAGGCGACGACACGCCCACACAGAGGAATCCCATCACCAACAAGCCCAGCAGGGTACCCCTTGCCGTCATAATGCTCGTGATGCGTCATGGCGATATCACGTGCCATCTGCAGAAACTTCACGTTGGGGAACTTACGCAGCGCCGCCTCCAGCGTCTGTCCGCCCAGCGTGGTGTGCGTCTTCATCATCTCAAACTCGTTATCACTCAGTCGTCCGGGTTTGAGCAGCACGCAATCGGGAATGCCAACCTTGCCAATGTCATGCAGTGGGCTGGTCAGATAGATCAGCCGGACAAACTCTTCGTTGATCTGCTCACCCAGCCGGCTGGAGCGGCGAAGGTGCTGCGTGAGGATTCTGGAGTAACGCTGAACGCGCTCCAGGTGCGCGCCGGTCTCCGGATCGCGACTCTCGGCAAGCTTTGCCATCGCAAAGATGGCGACGTCGCGCGTTTCCAGCGAAAGCATTCGTTCGGCGGAGCGTACACGAGCGCACAGCTCGGCAGCGTCGAACGGCTTGGTCATGAAATCGTCCGCCCCGGCATCCAGCCCTTCAATCTTGTCCTGCTGAGTATCGTGACCGGTCAGTAGAATGAAGTAGACATACCCCGAAAGATCCTCTTGTCGCACCGCGCGGCACAGTTCCACGCCGCTCATTCCCGGCATCTCCCAGTCCGAGATCACCAGCGAAAACTCGCCGCCGCGGATCAAATCAAAGGCCTCGCGCCCACCGCGCGTGGCTTGGACCGCGTGTCCGGCTTGTTGCAGGGCGTTACGAAGAAGTTCCAGGGCAATTACGTTGTCGTCAACAATGAGAATGTTCAAGGCTCACTCACTTGCTAGGGTTCGATCATCCGAGTGATCGGCCAACGCTTTTCGAGACATAGGCAGAAAGTGAACACACCGCTCGGCTTCGGACTTCAACTGTGGCAACCGTCCTCGTACACCCGCCCAGTCCACGGCGCGCGCCATTTGCTCCACCTCGGCCACCACATTTCTTAAGGCGTCCGCCGAGAGAACGACCGCCGCTCCCTTGAGCGAGTGGGCGACTTGTGCGACGCGAAGAGCATCCCCGGCCTCCACGAGCATCTCAATGTGTCGCACATCTCCTACCGCCTGTTTCTCGAACTCTTTAAGAATCATTTCCGCGACGCTTAAGTTGCCCAGGCAGCGCTGCAGCAGACGCTGCGTATCAAACGGCGGCTCCAAAGTCGCAGCACCGGGCATCTGACCTTTGTCGGGCGCTGCGTCGGGAACTGACCGCGCGGATGCTTCGGCGGTCGTTTGCTCCTCCATGGCGGCGCCAGCGACGCCATTCAAGATCTCGATGAGCCGCTTAGGATCAACCGGCTTGGAGAGATAGTCGTTCATCCCCGCGGCAAGACACTTCTCTCGATCGCCTTTGATCGCGTTGGCCGTTAGGGCCACGATGTAAACCCCTTGGGCTCCAGTCGCAACTTCGGCGCGCCGGATCGTTCTTGTCGCCTCAAAGCCGTCCATTTCCGGCATCTGGCAGTCCATGAGAACGACGTCATATTTCGCCCGCGCAACCGCCTCCACCGCCTTGGTCCCCGTGTCCACAACATCGCACTTGTGCCCCGCCCCCGACAGAATCTCAGCAGCGACCAATTGATTCACGCGATTGTCCTCAGCCAGGAGCACCCTTAAGCGCCGCATGGGCGCTACGTTGCCCCTCATAGAGCGCTCGGGTTCAATCCCCGGCTGCGCCTGCGAAGCTGAGAGGACATTCACGATCGTGTCGTACAACTGCGACTGACGAAACGGCTTGACGATCTGACCGGCAAAACCCGCTCGTTGCACCGTCGCCGCATCAACTTCCCGGTCCATTGGGGAGAGTAGGATCATCCTTACATCGTCGAATGCCCGGTTGGAGCGGATCAACTGCGCCAGCTCCGCCCCACCCGGGCCTCCGGGCATGTCGGCGTCGAGAATCGCCAGCTTGAAGGGCCGCGTTGTCGCGATCGATTCGCCTAGCATGCTTATCGCCGACTCGGCGCTTGCAGCGGTCGCGAGTTTGAATCCCCAGGTGCTTAACTGCTGGGCAAAGATCTCTCTCTGAATAACGCTGTCATCAACCGCCAGCACCCGGACCCCGCGCGGATCGAATGGCCAGGTAGGCAGCGATGCGGGCTCTTGCGGCTGTTCCAGCCGTACCGTGAACCAGAACGTCGAGCCGCGACCCAGTTCACTTTCAACCCCGACCGTCCCGCCCATCAGCTCGGCAAGCTGCTTGGAGATCGCCAGCCCAAGTCCCGTGCCGCCATGGCGGCGAGTTGCCGAAGTATCGACCTGCGAAAATGACTTGAACAATCGATCCAGTTCCGACGGCGGGATGCCCACGCCGGTATCGCTCACCGCCACCCGCACGGTCAGCGCGTGATCCCCCACCTCTTCGGCGGCCATCCGAACCACAACGGACCCACTGTTGGTAAACTTGATTGCGTTGCCGACAAGATTCACCAGCACCTGCCGCACACGATCGGCATCTCCTCTCAAAACCGTCGGCAGGCTGGGATGGACGTGACAAGCCAGTTCTAATCCTTTGGATAACGCGCGCGGCGCGAGCATCTGAACGACTTCCTCGGCGCAAGCGCACAAGTCAAAGTCCGCACTGCCGATCTCCAGCTTCCCCGCTTCGATCTTCGAAAAGTCGAGGATGTCGTTAATCAGGCCAAGCAATGACTCACCCGACGATCGGACGATCTCTGCATATCTCCTTTGCCGATCCGCAAGATCCGTTCCAAGCAGCAGATCCGCCATCCCGATCACTCCGTTCAACGGAGTGCGGATTTCATGGCTCATGTTCGCCAGGAATTCACTCTTACTCCGGCTGGCCGCTTCCGCGACCGCCTTTGCCTCCTCCGCCTCGATCTCCGCCCGTTTTCGCTCAGCCACTTCCAGTTGAAGCAATGCATTCGCCTTGGCCAGTTCCGATGTCCGCTGCTCCACCCGCGCCGCGAGGTCGGCCCGCGCCGCCCAGATCGCTTCGTCAGCCTCTTTACGCTGGGTAATGTCGCGAAGATATGCGCTAAACTCAGGCGGGCCGTCCATTCCGATGCGTGTGATCGCCAGTTCCGCGGGGAACTCACCTCCATCGGCGCGCATCGCCGTAACCTCGATGCGCTTTCCCAGGATCGAAGCATCGCCGACGTGCGCATACTGTTTCACACCCAGGCGATGTCGCTCGCGAAAAGCCGGTGGAATGATCAATTCCGCCAGGTCCTTTCCGATGACCTCCTTCCGCTTGTAGCCAAAGGTTTGTTCGGCCGCCGGATTGAACTCTGTGACCCTTCCCTCGTGATCCATCGTGATGATGCAGTCGAGGCCCGACTCAAGGATCGCGGCCTTGCGCGCCTCGCTTTGGATGATCGCGCGCTGAGCTTGTTTGTCTTTCGAGATATCCATCATGGCGCCGATCATCCGCGTCGGGCGTCCCTCCTGATCGCGGATGATGTAGCCTCGGTCCAAAACGTAGGCGTAGTCGCCATCTCCCCGGCGAAAACGGTACTCGTCGGTCCAATGCGTGGCTCCGCTTTCGACTACCTTGCGAATTTCAAGCGAAACCCGCTCGCTATCTTCCGGGTGAAGTCGCGAATACCAGGACTCCGCTCCCGGTTCGATCTCTTCCGCACGGTACCCGAAAAGCGTCTGAAAGGATTCGCTCCACCAGACGTGATTCGTTACCAGGTCCCAATCCCAAATCGCGTCATTGGTTGCGCGAGCGATAGTCTTGAACCGCTCGTCGCTGGTGCGCAGCGCTTCCTCGGCTCGCGTCCGCTCCGTGACGTCCTGAAAGGTGCCAATCATCCGCAGCGCCTTACCCGCGTCATTGCGCACAGCCCGGCCCCTCGACGCCGCGAACCGAACGGTTCCGTCCTTCTGCAGGAGACGTAAAAGGCACTCGAACGGCTGGCCATCCTTCAGCGCCCGTTTAACTACATCGTCGATGACGGACCGGTCATCGGGATGAAGGAAACTGCGAAAGGTTTCATAATTCGGCGAGATCGACTGGGGCTCCAAGCCGAGGATCCGATAGTGCTCATCGGACCAGCGGAGGGTGTCATCAACCAAATTCCAACTCCAGCTTCCGATATGGGCGAGTTGCTGCGCTTCGGCAAGCAGCGATTCGCTCA
>Ga0157372_10009330_pt1 | contig 10440 bp, 6 predicted proteins | sample C55metaG_FD_115307 | JGI IMG/M metagenome (GOLD analysis project Ga0157372, IMG submission 115307) | Corn rhizosphere microbial communities from Kellogg Biological Station, Michigan, USA - C5-5 metaG | ecosystem: Host-associated > Plants > Roots > Rhizosphere > Soil | place: USA: Michigan...
ATGGCACACCGGATCCTAGTTCGAGTGGGGCCCCCGTTCATTCAGGTGTTGGTTCAAAAATCGGTTACCGCCATCACCAACCCTGCAGGCCGGCTCTCAATTCGGATGCTAAGGGATAGATGCGCCAGTTCGCAAGAGGGGTGAGAAAAAAGTTGGCGCAGAAGAGTGCCCGCCCCCCACGGAAATAGTTTGATAAGAATGTCTGACCCACACACTGCTTATGTAATCTTTTCACCGATGGACTTCATCTGCGTGAACAGGAGCAGGTAGTCGGGGCCGCCGGCTTTGGAGTCTGTACCGGACATGTTGAAACCGCCAAAGGGGTGCGCGCCGACAATCGCTCCGGTGCATTTCCGATTGATGTAGAGATTGCCTACGTGGAACTCGCGTTTCGCTAGCGCAATCTTCTCGGGAGAGTTGGTGTAGACCGCACCGGTCAAGCCGAATTCCGTGTCGTTGGCGATCTCCAGGCCATGCTCGAAGTCGCGCGACTTGATCACCACCAGCACGGGGCCGAAGATTTCTTCCTGTTCGAGCTGGGAGCCGGGCTGAATGTCGGCGATCACCGTGGGTCGAATGAAGTACCCGTCACCCGCTTTTGTATCGCGCTCGCCACCCGCGATCAGACGGCCGTCACGCCTCCCAATCTCGATGTAATTCATGATCGACTTCATCGAACCTTCATTGATCACCGCGCCCATATAGACGTTCTCGGCGGGATCGCCAATGGCCATGCGCTCGACGCGAGTCTTGAGACGTTCCAAAAACTTGTCGTAAATGCGTGCGTCAACAATTGCGCGGGAACAAGCCGAACACTTTTGACCCTGGAAGCCAAACGCGGAGATTGCTACGCCTTCAACCGCGGAATCCAGATCAGCGTCGGCATCGACCACGATGGCATCCTTGCCACCCATCTCGAGAATCGTGCGCTTGATCCAAATTTGACCAGGAGCGCGGTCCGCGGCGACCTTGTTGATACGCAGCCCGACCTCGCGGGATCCGGTGAAGGCGATGAAGCGGGTTTTCGGGTGAGCCACAACAGCGTCGCCGAAGCTGCCACCCGCGCCGGGGCAGAAGTTCACCACACCTTCTGGCATCCCGGCTTCTTCGAGGATTTCGACAAATTTCGCAGCAATGGTTGGCGAGTCGCTCGAGGGTTTCAGAATGACGGTGTTTCCGGAAACGACGGAGGCGAGCGTCATGCCGGCCATGATCGCGCAGGGGAAGTTCCACGGCGGAATCACTGCGCCAACACCGAGCGGGATGTATGCGATCTGGTCGTGCTCGCCGGGAAGTTGGACCGGTGCTTTGGCCCGCGAGAGTCTTAGTGCTTCATGAGCGTAGAAATTGCAGAAATCGATGGTCTCGGCGATATCGGCGTCGGCTTCGGCCCAGTTCTTGCTTACTTCGTAAACCAGCCAAGCCATCAATTCGAATTTGCGTTCCCGCAGAAGTTCGGTGGTACGGAAGAGCAGAGCGATGCGTTCGTCCCAGGAAGTGCGGCTCCAGCTCTCAAAGGCTTTCAGGGCCGCTTGCATCGCGGGTTCAACGTGCTCTTTGCCTGCCTTTTGATGAATGCCGACAACTTCAGAGGGGCGCGCGGGATTGATAGAAATAATCTTGTCCTGCGTGCGAACACGATGGCCATCGATGATCAGGTCGTATTCACGGCCGAGCTGGCCATGAATGTGATCGAGCGCCTGGCGCATTTCGCGAGCAATTTCGCTCCGGCTGAAATCGGTAGCAGGCTCATTACGGAAAACCGGTTCGTGGGCGTGAAGATGCGGATGTACGGGAGCTTCGATGGTTGCCATGGAGAACCTCAGATAGGAAACTTAATTTTACACGCCAGTTTCAGCCGAGCGCCGACCAAGTGGTCGGAAATCAAGAGCGACCACAGAGGACACGAAGGTACACAAAAGAACGCCACAGAGGCATTCGGAAGAAACCCGGGTTGTTTGTTCACTAAGCTGTTTTAGGCTTCGGTGTTGACAAACAGCAGCTCTTCTTGTTTGATAATAATTATCCAATGATAATTTCTGACTTTACCTCGCTCTGCCGCGAGCATGGCCTGGCGGCGACGCACCAGAGGCGAATTATCTACGAGACGGTCATGTCATTGGAAGGGCATCCCAGTCCCGAACTGATCTACGACGCCGTCCGAAAAAAGATCCCATCCATTTCCCTGGCAACGGTGTATAAGAATGTGCGGACTTTCCTCGAGAGCGGAATGTTGCGGGAAGTGAGCATGCATCACGGCTCCATTCGGGTGGAGCCGAACGAGAGCGAACACTATCATCTGGTCTGCACCCGCTGCCGAAGGATCCACGACCTCGATCCTGACAGCGTTCAGGTGCAGGCACTCACGAAAAGGCGGTTCTTGAAAGGCTTCCACGTGACCAGAATCGCAGTGGATGTGCTCGGCATCTGCGCGGACTGCGCCGATAAGGAACGCGCAACCCAATCCAAGCGGAGACAGAAAACATGTTAGGTGTTGGTGATAAGTTTCCTTCGTACTCCCTGACCTCGACCGTGGGCAACGAGCCCGACCCGAAGACCGCGTTCAAAACGGTTACCGATCTCGAGTATTCCGGCAAGTGGAAGGTGTATTTTTTCTGGCCCAACGATTTCACGCTGCTTTGTCCCACAGAAATTGCCGGGTTCGCGAAAGCCAGCAAGCAATTTCAGGAGCGGGATGCGCAAATTCTGGGTGCCAGCATCGATTCCGAGTGGGTTCACCTCGCATGGCGGAACAGCAATCCCGATTTGAAGAACGTGCCGTTCCCGATGATCGCCGACATCAAGCGTGAGCTCTGTGGGCAGCTGGGAATTCTGGATGCGGCTTCCGGCGTTGCGCAGCGCGCCACGTTTATCGTCGATCCGGATGGTGTAATTCGTTTCGTGTACGTGACGGCAGGATCGGTCGGCCGCAGCGTCGACGAAGTCCTGCGCGTTCTTGATGCTCTGCAGTCAGATGAGCTGACCCCCTGCAACTGGCACAAGGGCGAGCCCACGCTGCAGGTGGCGTAGGAAGTGGCTACTGGCCAGTGGCTAGTCAAAACAAGTGCCTGAGTGTCAGTGCCCGTGAAGACGAAAGAATACAAAGGCGGGTTCCCACAGGGGCTAAAGCTCGGGATTTTGTGCACTGAGCGGCACGACTGAAGTCATGCCCTCCCAAAAACCGTTGTGAGATCGTTTCTAACAACTAACAACTTACCGCTCGAACGTTCATTGCAGTTTGAAATCATTTCAGAGGACACAAATATGGAAAAAGAACTCGCGACCGCAGCGGGCGCATCTGCGTCCCATAGCCAGGAACACGTAAGCGAAGCCAAATGTCCAGTCATGCACGGCGGAGCCCGCGCCCACACGAATCGTGATTGGTGGCCAAACCAGTTGGACTTAAGAGCCCTGCACCAGCACTCCCCGTTATCGGATCCGATGGGCAAGGACTTCGACTACGCCAAGGAATTTCAGAGCCTGGACCTGAACGCTATTGTGAAAGATCTTAAGGCCGTCATGACCGACTCACAGGAATGGTGGCCGGCTGACTTCGGACACTACGGGCCATTGTTCATTCGCATGGCGTGGCACAGCGCAGGCACCTACCGCATCGCTGATGGCCGGGGCGGCGCGGGCGCGGGACAACAGCGTTTCGCGCCACTCAATAGTTGGCCGGATAATGTGAACCTCGACAAGGCACGTCGCCTACTGTGGCCGATCAAGCAGAAATACGGACGGAAGATTTCCTGGGCTGATCTCATGATCCTTGCGGGTAATGTTGCGCTGGAATCGATGGGATTCAAGACGTTTGGTTTCGGCGGCGGCCGCGCCGACGTGTGGGAGCCGGAAGAGGATGTGTACTGGGGCCCAGAAGGCAAGTGGCTCGCCGACGAGCGCTACAGCGGTGAGCGTGATCTGCAGAGCCCGCTGGGTGCGGTGCAGATGGGTTTGATCTATGTGAACCCGGAAGGGCCGGGCGGGAACCCGGATCCCCTGGCTGCTGCCAAGGACATTCGCGAAACCTTCCGCCGCATGGCAATGAACGACGAAGAAACCGTGGCTCTGATCGCCGGCGGCCACACGTTTGGCAAGACGCACGGCGCAGGCCCAGCCGATAACGTAGGCGCGGAACCGGAAGCCGCCAGCATTGAGGAGCAGGGCCTCGGCTGGAAGAGCAAGTTCAAAACCGGCAAGGCTGGCGACGCCATCGGCAGCGGACTGGAAGTCACCTGGACCACCACGCCAACCAAGTGGAGCAACAACTTCTTCGAGACCCTGTTCAAGTATGACTGGGAACTGACCAAGAGTCCGGCAGGTGCGAATCAGTGGGTGGCGAAGAACGGGGCAGGCGCCGGCACAGTACCAGATGCGCACGATCCCTCGAAACGCCACGCACCGACTATGCTGACCACGGATCTTTCTTTGCGATTTGATCCCGCTTACGAAAAGATCTCGCGCCGTTTCTATGAACATCCCGACCAGTTTGCCGACGCGTTCGCTCGTGCGTGGTTCAAACTCACGCACCGCGACATGGGCCCGATCGCGCGCTATCTGGGCCCGCTCGTTCCAAAGGAAGTGCTGCCGTGGCAGGACCCGGTCCCCGCGGTGAATCATCCGCTGATCAATGATCAGGATGCGGCTGCGTTGAAGGCGAAGATTCTCGCGTCTGGTCTGACGGTTTCGCAATTAGTGTCTACGGCTTGGGCGTCGGCTTCGACGTTCCGCGGCTCTGATAAGCGCGGCGGAGCCAATGGCGCGCGCATTCGCCTTTCCCCGCAGAAATTCTGGGAAGTCAACCAGCCGGCTGAACTCGAGAAGGTTTTGCAGAAGCTCGAGGCGATCCAGAACGAGTTCAACAGCGCACAGTCGAACGGGAACAAGGGGAAGAAGGTTTCGCTTGCTGATCTGATCATCCTCGGCGGGGACGCTGCGATCGAAAAAGCTGCGAAGGATGCCGGCGTTGACGTAAAAGTCCCGTTCACGCCGGGCCGCACGGACGCGACGCAAGAGCAAACGGACGTAGACTCCTTCGAGCCGCTCGAGCCAAGAGCGGATGGATTCCGCAATTACCTTCACGGGAAACAGCGGTTGTCGCCTGAGGAAATGCTCATCGACAAGGCGCAGTTGTTGCGGCTGACCGCGCCGGAGATGACGGTGCTGGTCGGCGGCTTGCGCGTGCTTGGCGCAAACGTCGGCAAATCCAAGCACGGCGTCTTCACCACGCAGCCGGAGAAGTTAACCAACGACTTCTTTGTCAACCTCCTCGACATGGGCACCGAATGGCAGCCGTCCACAAGCTCGAATGGATCGGGGCCGGTCTATGAAGGGCGCGACCGCAAGAGCAAGCAGGTCAAGTGGACCGCGAGCCGGGTGGACCTTATCTTCGGGTCGCACTCACAACTGCGTGCGATCGCGGAAGTGTATGCCTGCGCGGACGCGAAAGAGAAGTTCGTGAAGGACTTCGTCGCAGCCTGGACGAAGGTCATGAACGCGGATCGGTTTGAGGTTCACGCAGCGAAAGCGGTTGGCGCTTAGCGGATGCGCGTCCTTATTTTCGGGGCCACGGGCATGTTGGGCAAAGACCTCATGCGCGTGTGGACCGGCGACGAAATCATTGGACTCGGGAGCGCGGATGCCGATATTCGCGTTCCCGAGCAGGTTCAAGCCCAAGTCGAGCGTATCAGGCCTGACTGGATTGTCCTCAGTGCTGCCTACACCGATGTCGATGGTTGCGAACTGAACCCACAGCTCGCGATGGCCGTGAATACGCAAGGTGCGGTGAACGTTGCGCGAGCGGCCGCGAATTCACGTTCCAAGCTACTGTTCGTCAGCACCGACTACGTTTTCGACGGTCAGAATACGCAACCATACGAGATCGATCACTTACGAAATCCCATCAACTCGTACGGAGAATCAAAAGCCGAGGCGGAAAAGAAGATTCTTGAGATCCTCCCGGACGCTTGCATCGTGCGCACGTCCTGGCTATTTGGTGCAGGCGGGAGGTGCTTCCCGGACACGATCCTGAAACTCGCGGCGACGCGCCCGCAGATCGAGGTGGTAAACGATCAGCGGGGCTGTCCGACCTATACCCATGAGCTAGCTTCCGCAATCGCGCAGCTGTGCCGCGCGAAAGCACAGGGGATCGTCCACTGCACCAATGCCGGCGATTGCACCTGGTACGATTTCGCGCGCGAGATCCTTTCGCAAGCTGGGTCTACGACGAAGGTCCTTCCCACCACAACCGAGAAATTCGTGAGGCCGGCGAACCGCCCGCGGTACTCAGTCCTCTCCTCGGCAAGTCTAGGCAAGTACAGAATCTCAATGAGTCCATGGCAGCAGACGTTGGCGGATTACCTCCGGCAGCGCGGAGAGCCGACTTAGCCCGCGATTGCGAAACCCAGGGCCGAGTTCTTAGTTCCGAAATGCCTTTGTTTATAAAGGGTTACGAATTAACCCGATGTAATTCCCAAGTTTCCCGGATGGATTCCGGGCCAAAAATGAACACCCTTTTACCATAACGTTTTTGTAATCAACTCACATTACCTTCGTACAGAGACTGCTGAGCACTCTTGTGGGATGATCTTCCGCAATGCTCGTCGCGTTGGGAAAAGCGCGTAGTCGTGTCGCGTGCGCTCTGTTCGCGCTGCTTGCGCTGTTGTCTGGATGCAAGCCTGCAGAACAGACCAGGACGCTCACCTTCCAGCAGATCTTTGCAGAAGATTCGATCCCCAGTAAGCACGGGCAACGAGTGACGACCAGCGGTGTCGTGCTGTACAGCGATCCCTTGTGGCGTTTACTCATACTTCAGGATTCGAGCCAGGGAATCTACATTGAGCCACCGGCAAAGCAGGAATTTCATGCCGGGGACAAAGTGCAGATCACCGGCACGATAACGGATCCTGGGAAGTTCCTGGAAAAGCCGGAATTCCGGTGGATGAGTACGGGAGAGATGCCAGCTCCGGCGGAACTGGCGAGTGCGTCGCAGTTCACAGACTTTCCAACGACATTCGCGCGAGTGCCGGCAACGGTTCGCTGGTCGGGAATCCGCAATGGGCGGGTCATGGTTGAAGCCTATGCGGGCGATGGACGCCTCACTTCCATTGTGTTTCCCGGAACTGGCGAGCACCTTCCGCGGGTTGGGTCGGAGATCAAGATTGCGGGAGTGACCGGCGTTTCCAACGACAACGCTGGGAAGTTTGAAGAAGCTCGGTTGCTGACTCCCTCCATGCAATACATTGATGTGGTCAAGCCCGGACCGCAGGACCCTTTTTCTCTGCCGATCAAGAAGTTGTCTGAACTTGATGGTGGCCAGCGAGGGAAATTGGTGCACGTGGTCGGAAAAGTGATGGACCGCGTTTCCTCACTTCTTTTAGCGGATGCTACGCGATCCGTGCCGCTGACACTGAGGCGTTCGGTGCATGGCGACTTCGCTTCCGCAGAGGTAGTTGGCTTCTGGAACGGCAATGGTTTTGAAGATGCAATGCTGCGTCCCACGGGCGAGTTGCTGGCGCACAAAGGCGACATCCGGACGATTGACGAGTTGAAGCACCTCAGTGTGGCAGAAGCATCAGCGCGGCGTCCGGTCAGCGTGCGCGGCGTGGTTACATACTTTGACCCGTACTGGGGTTTGTTGTTTGTGCAGGACCGGACGGCTGCAGTCTTCGTGAATACATCTGGGCTCGATTTACGGTTGAAGGCGGGTGACCTGGTCGATGTATCCGGCGTGAGCGGGCCAGGAGACTATGCGCCCGTAATCCAGGATCCGGCCGTGAGTTTTGTCGGACACGGCGCATTTCCCGCGCCGATGGTTGTCGATCCGGTGCAAAGCAACTTGTCGCTGGCGGATTCCCGGTGGACCAAGTATCACGGCGTTGTCCATGGGACAGAAGTGGTGGACGGCCACACGAATCTTAAACTCGGCGCTGGAGACGCAGCGCTGAACGTGCAACTCCCCACGTTGATTGATGGCGAACGTTTCCGAGACAAGGAGATATCGATCACGGGCACGCTTGGCATCATGTTCAACGAACGTCGCCAAGCGATTGGACATGAGATCTTCGTTCCGGGCCCAGAATTCCTGACTCTGGTGGGAAGCGGCGGGAGCCCGAATCCGGAGAGCACGATCGCGATGCTGCGACGCTACTCGCCGGAATTTGATGAACATCACAGCGTGGGATTCAGCGGACAAGTGGTTCTGAAGAGCGCTCCGAACACATTTGTTGTTCAAGATGCAACCGCCGGGATTCAGGTCAGGGCTGTGGGCGATTTGAACCTACAGCTTGGAGACCGAGTTAAGGTCCGAGGGTTCTTACGGCAGGGTGAATATTCGCCGGCTTTGGAAGATGCAGTGCTCGAGAGAGAAGGTGGAGGAACGCTGCCACCGCCGGAACGCGTTTCGGCTAAAGGCCTGGACGAAGGTCTGCATGACTCGGAGTACGTATCGATGATCGGATCCCTGGCCGCGATCCGTCCGGCTTCGAAAAGCACAACTCTCGTCTTAAACGATAATGGGCACTATTTCGATGTGATTGCGCCCGCGAGCAACGAACTGCATTCCTTGCGTCTTGGCAGCAAATTGGAGGTGCGCGGAGTCTTCCATGTAATCCTTGATCGTACCCACGTGCCGTATACGATCAGCGGATTCGAGGTGGAGATCGACTCGCCTCAGTCGGTGACGGTGCTTAAGCCAGGACCATGGTGGGACACAGGCAAGGTTCGATGGACGCTGATCCTATTTGGATTTTTCGCCAGTGCTGCGGTGCTATGGGCCACGATGTTACGGCGAAAAGTCCGTGACAAGACACAAGCGCTGCAAACGTCCCTGACAGCACAGCAAAAGGCGCAGCAGTTCGATCGCGCGCGAAACGAGATTCTGGAAAGCATTGCCAGAAACGCGCCCTTGCCGGAGAGTATGGAGCGGCTCGCGCTGGCCGTGGAGGAACAAATCCCGGGAATGGTTTGTGCAGTCCTTATGCCATCTGATGGCAAATCGTTTCTGAACGGCAAGCCGGCGCCGATGTTCATTGCTCCCGGTTTTCCGGAAGACGCACAACACAGCCGGGCATTTGCCGAGGTGTTAAGTGCGGGAGTCACCGCGGACACGGCGCACATCACCGCGGTAGACAGCAATCTTGTGCACCGGTGCATCGAGGCTCTGCGAAGTTCAGGAACTAAGTTTGTGGCCGCCCATAGTTGCCCGGTCTTCTCGACGGCAGGAGCCGTTGTCGGCATGCTGATCCTGTTCTCGAAGAGCGAATTGCCGCTGCTGAGTGATCCCGGTTCACAAAATGTGTTGCAGTCGGCCTCGCGGCTGATCTCTCTGGCGCGCGACCACTGGCAGATGCACGAGCGGTTGTTGCACGAGGCGCGCCACGACGGCCTGACCGGCTTGCCGAACCGTGCGGTTGCCGAAGATCGCCTGGAGCAGGCCCTTGCCAGAGCGGAGCGCCGCAAGAAATCGTTCGCGGTGTTCTGCATCGATCTGGACGGGTTTAAAGGAGTGAACGACGAACTCGGCCATGATGCCGGAGATGAATTGCTTCGGACTGTCGCACTCACGCTCCGTGGGCGCATTCGCCATTCCGACACTTTGGCGAGAATGGGCGGCGACGAATTCCTGGCCATCATCGATGAGTGCGCAAGCGATGCGGCCGCGACTGCAGTGGCAAATTCTCTGATCGACTCATTGAAATCGCCGATTGTCCTGGAGGGGCGTCCACTTGTCTTGTCGGCGAGCATCGGAATCGCCATGTATCCGGCAGACGGCCACAACGCGGCGCAGCTGAAGCGCAATGCAGACCAAGCCATGTATCGCGCCAAGAACAACGGTGGCGCGCAAGGATGCTTCTGGTCGCGCGAACCGGAAAAGAGTTCTCCTGCCATACGCAAGGCCAGCCAGCCGTAAGCTCGCCTGCGCTCCTGTCCTGCAGTTCGCGTCTGCAGCCACAGCTCACGAAATCAGAAGTGCATCCTGCCACCCCATACTCCCTGCTTGGGCAACTCTGTTAAAAAGCTATGAATCGAAGCTCCGACTGTCGAACGTCGGACGGAGCTTTCATGTTCAAGCAGCTGCTCTCAATTTTAGGGATTGGTGCGCTGTCGCTGGTGGCCTCAAGTTGCGGAGGCGGCAGCGGGACCACCAGCAATCTACAGCAGCCCCCTGGTAATCGGGTACCTCGGTCGGGAATCCAGCACCTCATCATCGTGGTGATGCAGAATGCGTCGTTTGATCACTTGTTTGGCACGTACAGCGGCGTGAATGGGCTCGATCCCACCGCGCCCAGCTACAAGCAGGTGGACGCTAACGGGAACACCGTCCAGCCTGCATTGCTTACCAACCTAAGTCCCGCCGACCTCAATCACACCCGCACCAGCTATCTTTCCGCCTATGACTCGGGAAAGATGGACAAATACGCGGCGACTAATGGCACCATGTCG
>Ga0157372_10009333_pt1 | contig 10439 bp, 11 predicted proteins | sample C55metaG_FD_115307 | JGI IMG/M metagenome (GOLD analysis project Ga0157372, IMG submission 115307) | Corn rhizosphere microbial communities from Kellogg Biological Station, Michigan, USA - C5-5 metaG | ecosystem: Host-associated > Plants > Roots > Rhizosphere > Soil | place: USA: Michigan...
GCAGGCCATGGCCGCCCAACAAGCCGTACACTTTCTAGGGATTCCGGAAGGAGACCAGGCCCTGGCGCAGATCGCGTTATATCTGGCCATCGCTCCGAAATCGGATGCGGCGTATCGGGCCCTGAATAAGGCGATGGAAACGGTCGAAAGCACCACGGCTGAGCCGGTTCCTATGCAGCTTCGGAACGCCCCGACGAAGGCCATGAAGGAATGGGGATATGGGCAGGGCTACCAGCACGCACATCAATTCGAGGACGCCTTGAATAATATGAGCTGTTTACCTGAAAATCTACGCGGAACTTTATTCTATGAACCTACCGACCGCGGATTGGAGCAAAAAATCGCCCAACGGCTGGCAGAGATCCGGAACCGCCGGGGGCAAGGTCCAGAGGCGCCTCCGCCGCCTCCAGATGTTAAATTCTGAACGGTTTCCACAGTTTAGGAGTCTAGTTCTAGACATGGGGTTCCAATCGATTGGTACGCCTGTACCCCCGGGGAATGGCCCTAATCAGCCATTGTTGCAACACTCTGATTCGGGCAAACTTCTAACAGAAGGAAACAGGTGAAACGTGGCGTCAATGCAAACCCGAGAAGCTGAACGACGGCGTTCTGACCGTTTTGCGATTGAGCGGGAAGTTCGATACCGCGCTCTAAACAAGCGGGGCGGAGAAGAAGCCGGCGAGGGTAAGACTCTGAATATGTCGAGTTCGGGGGTGCTATTTACGTCCGCCCAGATCCTGCGGCCCGGCCGCCGGATTGAGCTGGCCATCAGCTGGCCCGCTCAGCTCAACAACAAATGCGCTTTACGGCTGGTGGCGCGCGGCCGCATTGTACGCTTTGAAAATGGCGTGGCTGCCATGGAGATTCAGCAATACGAGTTCCGCACGCAGTCGGCTCCAGGCTCGGTTTCGGCGGCGGGCCTCACCAAGATGGCTCTCGCCTAGTTTTCGTTCGAATCGTCGTTTCGTTTCTCTCCTTATTTGCGCGCCGGGGAAACCATCCTCCGGCGCATTTCTTTGCGCTCGGCTGCGGGCCTGCTAATTTGGAAGTAGACCCGCATGAGCAGCCTTTACGCCCGCTGGATGTACGATTGGGATGCCCGCCTGAATTCGGTCTCGACCAACCGTGTCGTCCGGCCTTTCGAATGGGGCCTGGAATGGACCCGCCAGTGGCCGCAAGCCGCCCAGTTTCCTCAAAATGGCCACGATCCCCTGAGCTATCTGAAGGTGTTGAATGAAGCCGGTTTGGCGGACAGCGACGCCTTCTACGGATACACGACGCCGACCGACTTCCGGTTGGAAGGCAGCCGGCTGCGGTTTACCAGCCCAGTGAAGACGCCGTACCCGGAGAATAATACGGTTCATGGGCAGTGGTTTCCGGCAGGCGAAAAGCCGGGCCGCCGGCGCGTCGCCGTCGTCGTATTGCCGCATTGGAACGCCCAGGCCACCCAGCATGGCGCGCTGTGCCGCGGTATTGCGAAGCTGGGCATCCATGCCCTGCGTCTGAGCTTGCCGTATCACGACTTCCGCATGCCGCCTGAACTCGAACGAGCCGACTACGCGGTTTCCTCAAATGTCGCCCGCACTGTAGACGCTACCCGCCAGGCCGTGATCGACACGCGCTGCTGCGTGGATTGGCTGGAGCAGCAGGGGTTTGAAAACATCGGCATTGTGGGGACCAGTTTAGGGTCCTGCTATGCGTATCTGGCCAGCGTTCATGATCCGCGTCTGAAGGTGAACGTCTTCAATCACTGCTCGACCTATGTCGCCGACGTGGTGTGGGAAGGCCTCTCGACGCAGCATATTCGCCAGGGTCTGGAGAGCAACGTCACGCTGGAGGAATTGCGCCAGGCTTGGGATGTGATCAGCCCGCCGAATTACGTGGAGCGTTACGCGCGGATGGGGAAGAAGCCTCAGTTTCTGTATGCTCGCTACGATACGACCTTCCCGACACGATTTTCCGAGCAGGTTGTCGCGAAGGCTAAGGAGCTGGGTTTCGAGCACCGGGCGATCGCCATGCCCTGCGGGCACTACAGCTTGGGTGAGACGCCGTTTAAGTTCATTGCTGGCTATCACATCTGTAATTTCTTGAAACGAAACCTTTAGCTGGGCGAGGCATGCCTCGCCCCTACAACGTCCGACATCATCTGCCGATAGAACGCCAGTGATGCAGCGGATTTTGAACTTTGACGAACCCCTAGCCTCAGAAACTGAGGACTTCGAACTGGTAGTCGGGCGCAGGCAAGCAGCCGCGCTGACGTTTCTAGCGCTGGTTGTGGTGGCCTTATGCTCGGGGGCGGCTTACCTGGCTGGGAAGGCGATTGTGCCTCGCGAGGAAGCTCCGGTTCCCATGATCAGTTTGGAGCAACCGCCGGCACCGTTAATTGAAGCGACGATTGTGCCGCAGCCCGCGCCGCCCATCGGCCCGTCCATTCCTTTAGCAGATGCTCCGCTGTTCGCCAGTCCAGTGCCGCAGGCCATCTACATTCAGGTGGGGGCCGTGGAAAAAGGCGTCGCGACGGTACTTGCCGAGGGCCTGCGAAAGCACGCTCTGGATTCGTTCGTCGCGCCGGGACCGAGTGACAAAGCGTTTCGCGTGCTGATTGGTCCGTTCCCGGATGCAGAAGCGTATCAGAAGGCCCAAGGCGTTGTGGATCGGCTGGGCTTGGCCAGCTTCGCACGTCGCTATCAGGTGCAATAAGATACATAAAGCCCACCGGAAGCTCGATCCGAGAGTGGGTCGAGGAGGACTTATATGCGACGAGTCTTACAGTGGGCGGCCCTTGGAATGCTTTTTGCGATCTCCCTAAAGGCCGCAGTCATCTACGATAATCTAACCCCTAATAGCCAGATGGCGATCGCTTCTCGCCCTGGCGGTCCCGGCACGTTTGAGATTGAAGCGGCGGACGATTTTCTTTTGAGCTCATCGACCAGTATTACTTCGGCTTCTTTCATTGGACTTATGGTTCCGGGGACAGCGGGCACCCCCAGCATTTCCGACATTCAGATTGAAATCTACCGGGTGTTTCCGCAGGATTCCAACCCCGTGCGGACGCCGAATGTTCCGACCCGCGCGAATTCCCCATCCGACGTGGATTTTCTCTCTCGGGACAGCGCGGCGTCGGGCGAACTGTCGTTCTCAACTTCTGTACTAGCCGCGTCCTTTACTGCGCTCAACAGCATTCAACCGGGCGGGATTCACCCATCGCCGGGCCAGACGACTGGGGGTAATGGGCCGGTGGCCGGGCAGGAAGTGGAGTTCGATATTAACTTTCTGACGCCGATCGACTTGCCTGCCAATCATTACTTTTTTGTCCCGCAAGTGCAGCTGACCAACGGCGGCCAATTCTACTGGCTATCGGCATCCAGACCCATCAGCGGATTGGGAACCACTCCTTTTGCCCCTGATCTGCAAGCATGGACACGAGACGCAGGTCTCGATCCGGACTGGCTGCGCGTTGGTACGGACATCGTTGGCGGTGGCGCGCCGCCAACATTCAATGCTGCCTTTTCGCTCAATGGCACCGCAGTCCCGGAGCCATCTAGCATGGTTCTGGTCCTTGGGGGAATTGCCTTGATCGGGTTTAGAAAAGCTGCCCGCTAGCTCCAGCTCATCCGGCTTCGCAACTCTGTGATGTGGGCGATGTGATGACGTCCATGCCAGGCGTATTGCGAGAGGTACTGATCCAGCCGCCACGGTCCAGATTCGGGATGCACGAAGCGGCGTTGGAAGTCTGCATCGCTCAACGATTCGAGCAGGTGCACCCAGCGCAGGTGCAGGGCTTCTAATAGATCGAGCGATGCATCTACGGGGAGGGCATTGTCGGCCAGCATCGCCCAGCGCGCTTCGTCGTAGGGTTTGATGATGGGCTGGTCTTCTGTGAGTGCGAGCTTAAAGCGAACGAAGGCGCTCATGTGACTTTCGGGCACATGATGCACGACCTGGCGCACGGTCCAGCCGCCGGGCCGGTAGGGAGTGTCGAGCTGTTCTTCCGACAGACCGGACACCGCCGAGCGCAGGTCATGCGGGGCTCGGGCGATTTCCTGAATCCATGTACGGCGCTCTTCCGAAGTGGTGGAGTCGGGGAGAGTAAATTGTCCGACGGGGTATCTCAGGTCTATCTTGGGGTCTGGCATGTTTCATGGTAACGCCGGGGGTGCGTCCGTGAAATGCGTGTGATCGCAACGGGTTGCGGCGGTGGATCGAGCGGATCTCTTGGAGCGCGAATGTACAATCGGTCTGCTCATGACAGACCAACTGATCCCCTCACGAGAGTTTGACAATTTGCCGCAGGAAGTCCGCGACCGGGTTCTTGCGCTGGTGGCAAATGAATCCGGCGAGTTCGTGCTGTGGTTGCCTTTTCTGGATCGCAAGGAATGCCGCAAGCAGCAGGAGATCCTGCGAGGGTTGACGCTGATGCGCGAGGGCAATGTGATCCGTGCGGTGCTGGGGCCGCAGGCGGCTGCGCGCGATCTGGCGGCGACCCTGGCCTTGACCGATCCGGTGTGGCTGAATGCTCCCTCAGAACGCCAGCCGGCGTATTTCCCGGTGTGGCAGAGCGTCTCGCTGGCGTTGCAGCGGTGGCTGCGGAATCGCGTGGCCGAGGCGTATTTCCAGGATATAGCGCGTTTCGTGGATCGCCCGGCGGCGTATCCGGTGATCGTGTATCAGGCCAGCCGCTTGTGCCACGGGCATCCGCGCACCGAGTTCACCTACGATCTGCGCGACTATCCGGAGTGCGACACAACGCTGGAAGCGTCCTGGAAGATGACCGGACGGTCTCTTCAGACGGTGCTGCGCCGGATCGAATGCAGGCTGCTGGATGCGGGCATGGTCGAACTGGCGCATCGCTACGCGCCGGTGTGGCACAAGGACGTGCTGGTGAGCGTGCAGAAGAAACCCAGGCCCTACGTGGAACTGCTGATGGCGGAGGCAGCGTTGATTAACGCGGTGATCGATCTGGGGACCGAGAGGAGCGTGCAGGCGGCGAACCGTTTCGCGACGTGTGTGAATCTCAACCTTCGGAAAATGTGCGGGATGGATTTACGGGAGTTGGGAACGGGTGTTTTAGTGGAAGCGACGAGAGCACTGAATCACTTGATCAACGGTGGGGTTCTGGAGGACAGTGACATGCTGTCCACGGGGAGCCCAGATGTTCGGATCGGTGGCCAGAAAAATGGAGACGACGGGAGTGCCTACAGCGGCCGCAAGATGGGCGATCCCGGAATCGTTGCCGATATAGACGCGCGCTGTGGAGAGCCAGCAGGCCAGGTCGTATAGATCGTCAATTCGCGTGGCGTTTTCGAGCGCTTCCTCGGGACCGGCGCACCATTTTACTGGGATTGTTAGCCGGGCGGCGACTTCGCAGAAGCTTTCGATCGGCCAACGTTTTTGTGGGCTGCTGGCGAACGGGTGGATCACTGCGAAGTTTTGCTTCGGGGCCGAAGGAACGGGAATGCTGGGAATGCCTGCGGCGGGCGGCGGAAGCGCCGGGAAGAATGTGAAGGGAAGGTGCCGGACGGCATCGCGAAACTCGGGACGGTTCGAGCCGTACCAGGAATAGATGGAATCGAAGTTTTCCAACTCTGGAACGCTGGCGCCTTCGAGCACGCCCACCAAATCGAGTGCGGTGTCGGCGATGGCGCGTGCGCGGTCGGCGAAGCAGATCAGGGGAAGCAACGGGCGGGGAGCCCAGACTTCGGTGTAATCGGCGCGGGCGGCTTCGAGAGCGGGCAAGGAAAGAATCACATCGCCGATGGCGCCCGGACGAATGAGAAGTCTAGCGACTGACACTTACGGGAAGCGTTAGGTCGATGGTTTTGGGCGGCAGGCACATACGGTCATTGCAGGCCTGGTAGCGCAGCTTGCCGGGGAGGTTCACGAGTCCGGGCGGCACGGAAGCGGCGACCTTGAAGCGCGTGGTCAGTTCGAATTTTCCGGAGAAAACCGGAACGGGCGTCGGGAAAAAGCCGAGCTTCAACAGAATCGGCTTGGGATAGACGACTTCGAAGGCGGTGAAGGGTCCGGCATCCCAGGACAGCTTCAGCGGGATCAGATAAGGGTCGGGCGGCATGTTGCTGTTCACGTGGTAGCCCTCGCGGAGCTGCACGGGAAGTTTGACCTCGACGGATGCGCCCACTTTGGCCGGGACAGGATCCGGCTTGGGCATCAACAGGACGTTAGTTTGGGCGAACGAAAGCGAACTCGCTGCCAGGAGCACGAACAGCGCCGGTTTTCGGACCATCTTTGGGAGCCTCTAACAGTTGCTCGATTTCTTTCACGTAGGTATTCTTTGCGACTAGGCCGATGTGCATGGAAGCGATGCGGCCTTCACGATCGATCATCAGCGTGGTGGGCAGTGAATCGACACTGCCAAAAAGCTGGGAGACCTGATCGTTACCGACCACGATGCGGTAGTTCATCTTGTGCTGTTCGATGTAGGGTTTAACCGAATCCCATCCGTCTTCGTCCATTGCAATGCCGATGACGGCAAACTCTCGATCCTTATAGGTCTTCTGAAAATCCGTAAACCAAGGGATCTCGATCTTGCACGGCCCGCACCAGGTAGCCCAGAAATTGAGCAGGACCACCTTGCCTTTATAGTCAGACAGCTTGACCAGGGTTCCGGTGGAATCCTTCAAGGAAAAATCAGGCGTAGCTTTGCGTTCTTTTTCGTTCTTGACTCGGGCGTCGTCGTCACGAAAGGGCGCAGTACAGGAAACCAGCAACGCGAAGGCCGCGATGAAGAGCGTCCAGCGGCGAATCGAACGCAAGGACAGCTTCTGGGCTGGCATGTCTTAATTATACCGGGACTGGAGGAGTGTCAAGCAGGTGGCTCAAAAACCATCGCCGGCGGACGCGGCGGGGGGGGCCAGGCAGAGTGAATTCGTCATGATCGCTCAGTTCGGCGCACAGCCAGGCGGCGGTATCGCAGAAGCTCTCACATACGTAACGCCGCCAGGCGGGAGTGCGGCGGCGGACGTCGGCCGGCTTGAGCTTTTGCTTGCGCCATTCGGCGCTCCATCCGAGTTCGCCCGAACGGGAGCGTGCCAGTTCGGCCTTCAGCACGCTTTCCCAGCTCCAACGGGTTTGGTTCGAAAGGCGGACCCAGGCGAAATGGAAGATCTCATGGATCAGGATGCGCTCGAACTCGCCGCGCTGGGCGAGGACCTGGGCATCGAGCAGAATGCGGCGGCGAGGAATATCCGTTGCGGCCAGATGCGGGCCGAGGGAGCGGCGAACTTCGACGCGGATGGGACGTCCGGCGAGAGGCGGAAGCACTACTGCTTCGCGGGTGCTGCGGTAGGTCCGGCGGCGGGTCCGGCCGGTAGCGCGAGTGCGCCGACGGCTTTCAAGAGATCGGGGTCCTTGATGACGGCTTGATAAGCCGTGCCGATATCTTTCATCCACTGGTTCATGTGATCGTTGCGAAGGAGCTGCACGATAGGCTCGCGGACTTCATCGAGGGGCTGGAGTCCCTTATCTTCGAGCCGAATGATGTAATACGCGGTAGGCTGGCGAATCGGCGCGCTAATTTCACCGGGCTTGAGCGCGAATACGACACTTTTCAGATCGGCGGGGTATTCGCTGACAATCTTGATTACGCCGAAATCGCCGCCCGCGGCCTTCGAGACGGGATCCTCGGAATACTTTTCCACCAGCTTTACGAAGTCAGCGCCGTCGCGCAGCTGCCTCACGATATCTTCCGCGAGTGCTTTAGCTTCGGACTCCGACCGCTTGGCTTGCGCCGCGGTCACGGCGCCTTGCGCCGCCGCCTTGAGCGCATCGATACCGGTTCCCGTGGACGCGATCTGGCCGGTGAACGCGATCTGAATCACCTTGATTTTGGCCTGTTCATATTGGGCGCTGTGCTGCTTGTAATAAGCGTCGAGCATCTCCGGAGTTACGGGAAACGTATTGTTCTCTTCATTGAGACGGGCCTGGCGGAGGAGCTGGATCTTGAGGAGTTCGAACTGCTCCTTGTAGGGGCTCTTTTCGAGCAGCTTGGCCTTGTCAGCTTCGTCGGCCAGATGGATAAAGAGAAAGTACTGGCTGAGGGCGAGCTGCGGGTTGGCCTGAAACATCTGGAGGTCCTGAGGATTAAAGGCGGCCAGCATTTTTTCCACATCGGCGACAGTGATGTCCTTGCCTGCGATGGTGGCGACGACCTTAGTTTGGTCGATCGCGGGGGGTTGAGCCCACAGCGGGATGGAGAGGGTCGCCGTGAGCAGGATTCGTTTCAAATGCATGGTTTCTCCCAAGTTAACACGATGATGAAATTAGACGCGAAGGGAGGGATTTGGTTTGAGAATGCACTTGGCGACTCAAGGTATAGTAGCGGGAATGAAGCGCAGGCTGGCGATCGCAGTTGTCGCCGTGCTGCCCGAGATCGGCTGCCAGAATATGCCCGAGCCTTACGCGCCGCCGGTTCAACGTCCGGCGGTGGAGAACTTCCACCCGTATCGGATGCAGGCGATTGTCAGCATGTCGGATGATGACGCCCAAACGCATTTCGTTCAGGATCTTACGCCGCTCGCGACCAGCACGTGGCGATGGACGGGGCAGAAACCCACGATTCGGCTGAAGGCGCGGACTGGAGAGGATCTCCGTTATTCGATCGACTTCGTGCTGCCGGACGCGAATTTTCGGGAAACGGGTCCGGTGAATATTGCGTTTCTGGTGAACGATCGCGTGCTGGATCGGGTTCACTATGGCAGCGCTGGTGATCAGCATTTCGAAAAGCCGATTCCGGAGGGTTGGGTGACGGCGGGCCAGGACATCACCGTGGGCGCAGAGGTGGATAAGGTGACGGTGGATCCACAAAAAGGTCTGAAGCTGGGGATGGTTCTGGTGCGGATCGGGATTACACAATAATGCGCCAGGCTGTTGCCGCATTGTTCGGCGCGGGGTTCACGGTCTCGGCCTGCTATGCAGCGGGGACGCTGGTTATCGACCGGCTGGGCGCTGCGCTGCGCCGGGACGAGCGGATTCCGTTAGCGTTCGTGCTAGGGGCGGCGTGTCTGCATCTGCTGATCTTCGCGATTCTGGCGCTCCATCTCGGCTACTGGCCGGTGCTCGTGTGCGCGCTGGCGGCGGTCATCGGCACGGCGGTGTTGACGGGGGCCTGGCGCGGTACCGGTGTGGATAGCAGCAAGCCAGTGCCTCCGCTTAGCTGGTCGCTTCGCTTGGTTTTTGGTTTGTGCGCGGGAGCATTCTCGATCGTGTATCTGGTGAACGCCTGGGCTCCTGAAGTGAGTCCGGATGGCAGCGGTTATCATCTGGGGCTAGTGGCGCGGGAATTGCGGGACCACGGATTCCAGCCGATCACAACCAGCCTGTACGCCATGCTGAGCCAGGGCGTGGAGATGCTGTATGTGCCGGCTTTCGCGATCGGGCGGCACTCGGCGGCGGCGCTGGTGCACTTTGCTTTCGCCATGGCGCTGGCGCTGGCGATTCTGGCATACGGCCGGCGGATCGGTAAACCGTGGGCGGGCGCTGCGGGTGCGCTGCTCACTTTCGCGAGCCCGGTGGTGGGCGCATCGGGGTCGGCCGCCTATGTGGACGTAGCGACTGCGGCCATCGTCTTCGCCGTTTTCTATTGGACAGAAATATGGGACGAGCAGAAAGAGATGCGCCTGCTGATCCCAGTGGGGCTGCTGGCGGGTTACGCGTATGCGGCTAAGTACACCGCGTTTACGATCGGAATCTATGCGCTGCTGTTCGTAGCCTGGCGGAGCAGGCGCCTGCGGCCAATCAGTAGAAGCTTACGTCCGGTGCTGCTGGTGGCAGGCTGTGCACTGATCATGGCGGGGCCATGGATGGCCAGGAACTGGATCTGGTATCAGAATCCGTTTGCGCCGTTTGGAAGCTGGCTGTTTCGGAATCCTTATATTCACATCATCTTTGAGCACGACTATTCGGCGAACTTGCGCACCTACTACATGCCGAGCCTGTGGCCGCTGCCGATGGAACTGCTGGTGCGGGGCGGCGCGACGTATGGAATCATCGGGCCGGTATTTCTGCTTTTGCCTGCTGCGTTGGTGGCGCTGCGGTATCCGGCGGGACGACGACTGCTGCTGGCTGGGGCGCTGGTGTTCTCGACGTACTTCGCGAACATCGGAACGCGTTTTCTGATTCCGTGCCTGCCGTTCTTTTCTCTCGCGATTGGGCTGGCGTTCGCTGAGTCGGTTCCGCTGCTGGGGGCAATGATGGTGTTCCACGCGGTAGCTTCGTGGCCACCGGTGATGAATCGGTATGTGAATCTCGCCTGCTGGAGACTGGTGCGATTCCCGTACAAGGCAGCCCTGCGGATCACTCCGCCGGAGAAGTTCCTCATGGAGAACAGTTATGGATACGCAGGGGCCCGCCTGATCGAAGAGCACGTGCCGAAGGGTGAGCCGGTTTTGACCATGACGGGCGTGGCGGATGCGTACACGACC
>Ga0157372_10009334_pt1 | contig 10438 bp, 11 predicted proteins | sample C55metaG_FD_115307 | JGI IMG/M metagenome (GOLD analysis project Ga0157372, IMG submission 115307) | Corn rhizosphere microbial communities from Kellogg Biological Station, Michigan, USA - C5-5 metaG | ecosystem: Host-associated > Plants > Roots > Rhizosphere > Soil | place: USA: Michigan...
AATCTCCGTCCGGGCGACATCCTGTTCATCGACGAGATCCATCGTCTGCGGCCGATCATCGAAGAGTTCCTCTATCCTGCGATGGAGGACTATCGGATCGATATCCGGCTGTCCGAAGGCCCGAAGGCGCAGACGATCACGATGCCGATCGAGAAGTTCACGCTGATCGGCGCAACGACCCGGCTCGGCCTGCTCACCGCGCCGATGCGCGCGCGTTTCGGCATCGAGCAGCGGTTGAATTTCTACCCCGCCGAAGATCTCGAGCTCATCGTGCGCCGTACCGCCGAAGTACTCAACGTCGGCATCGACAGCGCCGGGGCGACCGAAATCGCTCGCCGGGCACGCGGAACTCCACGCGTCGCGAATCGGCTGCTGCGCCGGCTGCGCGACTACGCGCAGGTGAAGGGGGATGGGACGATCACGCAGGACATCGCGAACCAGGCGCTCGCCCTGCTCGACGTCGACACGTTCGGGCTGGACGACATGGACGCGCGGATCATCAAGACGATCATCGAAAAGTTCGACGGCGGTCCCGTCGGGGTCGGCACGATCGGCGCGGCGATCGCCGAGGATCCGAACACGATCGAGGAAGTGTACGAGCCGTTCCTCGTTCAGCACGGTTTCCTGCAGCGCACGCCGCGAGGACGGGTCGCGACACCGCAGGCGTACCGCCATTTCGGATTTACGCCGCAGACGCCGCAGGAAACGCTGTTCTAGTCGTCGTCGCACGAAGCAGTGTCATCCTGAGCGAAGCGAAGGACCTACTCTTACCATCTAATTGCTAGCTTGGGACAGTAGGTCCTTCGTCGCTACGCTCCTCAGGATGACAGCCATGCTTCGTCTCTCCACGCTTGCCATCGCTCTGCTCGCCGCGTGTGAGACAGCGACAAAGTCGCCGAGCGTCGACTCGTCCGCCGGGAACACACCGCCAGTCGTCGCGAACGGCCACGACTGGATCCGCTTCAATGTCGATGAAGGACGGTCGGGCGTATTCGCCGCGCCGACGGGAATCACCGCCGATTCGCTCGCCTCGATGAAACGGCAGGAGGTCGCCCTCGACGGGACCGTGGATGCCTCGGCAATTTATCTGCATAGCGCCGCGGTCGGCGGCGCGACCCACGACGTCTTCTTCGTCACGACGACCTACGGAAAAACGGTCGCGATCGACGCCAACGACGGCGCGATTCTGTGGGAGTTCACGCCGACAAATTACTCGCAATGGGCGGGCTCCTATCGCATCACGACGGCAACGCCCGTCGCGGATCCGGATCGCAGCGCGATCTACGCCGCATCACCCGATGGGCACATTCAGAAATTGGCTGTCGCCGACGGACACGCGCTCTGGAGCACGGCCATCACACTTCTGCCGACGCGCGAGAAGATCGCGTCGGCGTTGAACTTTTCGCGTGGTCGCGTCATCGCCGTGACCGGCGGCTACATCGGCGATGCCCCGCCCTATCAAGGACACGTTCTTCTGCTGGACGCCGCGAGCGGCTCACTCACGCGCGTATGGAATTCGCTGTGCAGTGACCGTTCGGGCTTGATCGATCCCTCCTCGTGCGGCTCGAGCGGATCGGCGATCTGGGGGCGCGCGGGCGCGGTCGTCGATTCGGCGACCGGACATATTCTCGTCGCGACGGGCAACGCGACATGGGATGGCCGCACCAATTGGGGCGACGCCGTGTTGGCGCTCGACACAAACGGGGCGCAGCTCATCGCGAATTACACGCCCTCCAATACCGAAACCCTAAACGCGACTGACGCCGACATCGGATCGACGTCGCCGGTGTTCGTCGACGCGACCCATGTGCTGCAGGGCGGTAAGGACGGCCGGCTGCGGGTACTCGACCTCGCGTCCCTCGGAGGGACCACTTCTCATCGTGGCGGCGAGACGCAGAGCGTCTCGACGCCGTCCGGCGCAGCGCTGTTTACCGCGCCCGCCGTGTTGCGACAACCGGACGTGGTCTGGATCTTCGCGGCCGACAACGGCGGCACGGCGGCGTGGACCTATCGAAACGGGTCGCTCACCAAAGCGTGGTCGGCGAGTAGTGCGGGTACGAGTCCCGTCGTCGCCGGTGGAATGTTGTTCGTGTACGATCCAGCCGGAACGCTCCGCGTCTTCGATCCGACGACAGGCACGCCGCTCGGCCAACTCTCGGCTGGCGCCGGACATTGGAACAGCCCGATCGTTGTCGATCGGCGTATCGCGCTCCCGACAGGCAGCGCCAACTCGCACGCGACGAGCGGGACCCTCAACATCTGGCGACTGCCCTGAACGGCTCTCGGACGTCCGACTACGACTTCGATCTTCCGCCGTCGCAAATCGCGCAGCAGCCGCTCGAGCGGCGCGACGCGAGCCGGCTCATGGTTGTCGAGCGCGCGACAGGCACGATCACTCACCGCAGCTTTCGCGACATCGCCGGGCTGATCGATCCGCGCGACGTTCTCGTCGTCAATCGAACGCGCGTGCTACGGGCCCGGCTGCTCGGCGAGCGAGCGTCCGGGGCGCCGGCGGAAATTCTTCTTCTCAAGTCGCTGGGCGAGAACCGCTTCGAGGCTATGGTTTCGCCGGGAGGAAAGCTGAAGCCGGGCCGTCGCGTAACGATCGCGCCGGACTTCGCCGCCGAGATCGTCGAGGTGACCGAGCGACGGACACGCATCGTTCGCCTGGAAAGCGATCTCCCCGTCGACGAAGCAATCGAACGATATGGCCACGTCCCACTCCCGCCTTACATCGAGCGCGCGGACACGAAGAGCGACGAGGAGCGATATCAAACTGTCTTCGCCCGCGAAGCCGGTTCAGTCGCCGCACCGACAGCTGGATTGCACTTCACGAGCGAGTTGCTCGGCGAGATCGAGCAGCGCGGCGTTCCTCGCGCCGAAGTGCTCCTGCATGTCGGGGCCGGCACGTTCAAGCCAGTCGAGGTCGACGACCCGGCGCAGCATCTCATGCACGAGGAGTGGTACTCGGTCTCCTCCGAGGCGGCGCGAACCATCAATGGTCGTCGTGCACTTGGTGGCGCCGTGTGGGCCGTCGGCACGACGAGCGTGCGGACCCTCGAGAGCGCGGCGAGCGACGACGGCACCGTGCGACCGGGCGAAGGTGACACGCGGATTTTCATTCGACCGCCGTACCGGTTCCGAGCAGTCGACCGGGTCATCACCAACTTCCATCTTCCCCGCTCAACGCTCATCATGCTGGTCGCGGCGTTCGCCGGCTATGATTTGACCATGCGCGCCTACGAGGAAGCAGTTGCTTCCGGCTATCGTTTTTATTCTTACGGCGACGCCATGGCGATCATCTAGCGAATGTCCGCGTTTCACTTTCACGTCGATTCACAGCACGATCGCGCACGCGCGGGTCGGTTCGCGACGCCGCATGGTGTCATCGACACGCCCGCGTTCATGCCCGTCGGTACGCTGGCCACGGTAAAGGCGCTGGATCCCGACGATCTGCACGCGATGGGCGCACAGATGATCCTCGCCAACGCCTACCATCTCCACCTTCGTCCGGGCGACGAGCTGATTCGCGACCTCGGCGGTCTGCACGAATTCATGCACTGGGACGGCCCCATTCTCACCGACTCGGGCGGCTTTCAGGTCTTCTCGCTCGAGGGCCTGCGCACGGTGAGCGAAGACGGTGTCGAGTTCCGCAGTCATCTCGACGGCTCGCTGCACGCCTTCACTCCCGAGAGTGTGATGCAGATCGAGCACAACCTCGGCGCCGACGTGATCATGCAATTCGATCATGTCATCCCCGGCCAGAGCGATGAAGCGGCCGCGCGCGACGCGAGCGAGCGAAGCCTGCGCTGGCTGGAGCGCTGCGCCGTTGCTCACGGTCAACTCTCAGACGGTGCGCGAAATCCCCAGGCCCTCTTCCCGATCGTCCAGGGCGGCATTCACGAACATTTGCGGCAGGACGCCGCACGGCGGATCAAGCAGGCGGGCGATTGGATCGGCTACGGAGTCGGCGGTCTATCGGTGGGCGAGTCGAAACCGGACATGTACCGTATCCTCGAGGTCGTGGACGCCGAGCTTCCCGACAATCGGCCGCGCTACTTGATGGGCGTCGGCTTTCCCGAAGATCTCGTCGAAGGCGTCCTTCGTGGCGTCGATCTCTACGACTGCGTAGCGCCCACACGAATGGGTCGCAATGGCGCGGCCTTCACGCGGGACGGCCGGCTCAACGTCAAACGCGCCGAGTTCCGCACGGACAAACGTCCGTTGGACGAGGAGTGCGACTGCGGCGCGTGTCGGCGGTTTACGCGGGCGTACATCCGGCATCTCTTCGTGTCCGATGAGATTCTCGGGCTTCGCCTGCTTTCCCTGCACAATGTACATTTCCTCGTCCGGCTGATGCGCGCCGCGCGTAACGCGATCCGCGCCGGGACAATCGCCGCGTGGAGCCGCGACTGGCTCGCGCGGTACCACACTCGACCGGTAACTACGGAATGACAACGCCAGGCTCGCCGTTCTCCCTCATCCTCGCGCAGGCAAGCGGGGCGGCCGGGGGGGGTGCTTCGTCGTTGATGCCGTTGGTCGTGCAGTTCGCGCTCATCATTGGCATCATCTACTTCCTCATGGTGCGGCCGCAGCAAAAGCAACGACGCCAGCATGAGGAATCCCTTCGTACGCTCAAGCGCGGTGACGAGATCGTGACCTCCGGCGGCATCATCGGCGAAGTGATCCACATCCGCGAAATGAACAAAGACGGCGGCAACAAGCTCGACGACCGCGTCACGATCAAGTCCGGCGAGTCGCGACTGGTCGTGGAACGGGGCCGCATCCAGAAAATCGTTGGCACGGCATCCGCGACGTCCAAAGAGAGCAGCGCGTCGTCGTGAGCATTCTGGACATTCGCGTCCTCGGCGATCCGATCCTGCGCGAGGAGACGAAAGAAGTCGGCGAGATCACGGATGGGATTCGCCAGCTCGTGAAGAGCATGTTCGACACGATGTACCTCGCGAAAGGCATTGGCCTCGCGGCGCCGCAGGTCGGCCGTACCGAGCGTCTGGCCGTGATCGACGTCAACGAGAAGCCGCTCGTCATCATCAATCCCGAGATCGTCGAAGCCGACGCCAAAAAGGTGAAGGCCGAGGAAGGCTGCCTCTCGATTCCCGACGTCTACGGCGATGTCGAGCGGCCGTCGCGCGTGCGCGTGCGCGCCCTCGACATCGAAGGCAAGCCGTTCGAGATAGAGGCGACGGAACTCCTCGGCCGCTGCTTGCAGCACGAGATCGATCATCTGCACGGCAAGCTGTTCGTCGACTATCTCAGCGTCTTGAAGCGGCGTTCGGCGTTGTCGAAGTGGACGAAGGAGAAAGACAAGTACCCGGGTTTCATTCGACGGCTGGAGTCCGACCCGGCGCGCTCGCATGAGCATCCCGACGAGGAGCTCTGAGTGCGGGTGCTCTTCTGGGGCACGCCTGAATTCGCCGAGCCGCCGCTGCGCGCGCTGATCGGCGAGGGATTCGACGTCTGCGGCGTGATCACGCAGCCGGACAAGCCCGTCGGCCGCTCACGCTCGACGCTCGAGCCGCCGCCGGTAAAGCGAATTGCCCTCGAGGAAGGGCTGACCGTGTTGCAACCGGAGCGTCCGCGGAGCGACGAGTTCATCGCGCAGCTTCGCGAGCTCGAGCCCGATCTTTCCGTCGTCGTCGCGTATGGTCACATCCTGCCATCAGCCGTGATCGATCTGCCGAAACTGGGCACGATCAACATCCACGCGTCGTTGCTGCCCAAGTTGCGCGGCGCCGCGCCGATCCAGGCCGCGATCCGCGAAGGACACCCCGAGACCGGCGTGACGATCATGCGCATGGTGCGGGCGCTCGACGCCGGTCCATCGATTCTGCAGGTCCGCGCTCCAATCCCGGAAGACGAAACCTTCGGCGAGCTGCGCCTGCGTCTCGCCGAGATGGGCGCGCTGGCGTTGATCGAGGCACTCGCGCTGATCGACTTCGGAAAGGCGACGGAAACGCCGCAGGATGACGCGCACGCCACCTATGCCCCCAAGGTCGATCGCACGATGACGCGCGTCGATTGGTCGAATGATGCGACCACGGTGGCGCGCATCATTCGTGCATACGATCCCTATCCGGGAGCGCGCACAACCCTGCGTGACAATGAGGTGAAGTTGTTCGGCGCGCGAAGGGGCGAGGCGACAGGCGCGGCCGGCGAGGTGCTGTCGATCGACGCGAGCGGGATGACGGTGGCGTGCGGTGAAGGGTCAGTCCAGGTAACCAACGTCCATCCGGCTGGAAAACGTCGGTTGACGCCGCGTGAATGGGCGGCCGGACGGGGCGTCACCATCGGCGAGCGACTATCTTAGGGCATATGGCTGGGACGGGGGCGGGCGCGGATCACGACCATCGGTCGCCCGGTGGAGTCGCGGTGCATCACGCCGGCGGCTCGGCGGGTGGCGGGGGTGGCGGGCACGGCGGCGTTACCGACGCGCGCGTAGCCGCCGCCGAGATCTGCAGCGACCTCCGGTCTGGCGAGCTGTTGGATCCGTCGTTCGATCGCCGGACGGCCAAGCTCGATGCGCGCGACCGGCGCTGGACGCGAGAGCTCGTGTATGGCATGCTGCGGCGACGCGCGAGACTCGACGCGTATCTCGACGAACGTGTCCGCGGCGGCACCGTCCGACTCGATGGCGACCTCCTCGACCTTCTCCGTCTTGGCGCGGCGCAGCTCTTTTTCATGGCGAGTGTTCCAGCCTACGCCGCGATCGCCCAAACCGTCGAGCTTGCCAAGCGGCGTCATGGTGTTGGCGCGAGCAAGCTCGCCAATGCTGTCCTGCGCCGCCTCGATCGCGAACGCGATACGGTGACGCTGCCCACGCGCACCGACCCGGTCGACGCCCTCGCCCTCGCCGGTGGACATCCGCGTTGGATCGTCGCGCGCTGGGTCGAACGCTGGGGCATCGAAGAGACGGCGCGTCTGCTCGAGGCGAACAACCGCGAGGCGCCGCTGATCGCGCGGCCATATCACGTGGTCCGGGAGCAGCTGGAGGCGATGCTCGAGTCGGCGGGAATTCACGTCGACGAAGCCCCGTTGGTGCGCGACAGCATCGTGCTCGCCAGTCCCGTGTCGTCGCTCACCGAGCTCGGTCCCTTCCGCCAGGGCCTCTTCCATCTCCAGGATCCTGGCTCGACGCTCGTCACGCAGTACGCCTGCGTTCCGACGGGCGCCGTCGTCGCCGATCTCTGCGCCGCACCAGGCGGAAAGTCGATCGAGCTGTCGCGTAATGCGTCGACGGTATTCTCGAGCGACGTGTCACTCGGACGATTGCAGCGCATCATCGACAACGCACAGCGCCTCGAGGTCGACAGTCTCTTTCCGTATGTCGCTGACGCGCGGAATCCCGCGATCCGGCCAGTCGATCTCGTGCTGATCGACGCGCCGTGCACCGGCACGGGAACGTTCCGCCGGCATCCCGATGCGCGATGGCGCCTCAAGATTTCCGATCTCGCGGTCATGTCCTCACTCCAGCGCGCGATTCTCAAGGCCGCGGCGGAGGTCGTGAAGCCCGGCGGCTTGCTCGTCTACAGTACCTGCTCCCTCGAGCCGGAGGAGAACGATGCGCAGATCGATCGTTTCCTCGCCGAGCATCCGGGGTGGCGGCTCGACCCGCCGCCGGAAGGTGTCGTTCCACAGGCGGTGCTCGACGAGGGTCGGCTCCGTGTGCTGCCGCAGCGCCATGGAACGGACGGCGCCTTCGCGGCACGTCTGCGGAGAAGCGCTGGATGAGCGTTCGCACGTCCCTCCGTCGATCGCTTCCGTACGCGGTCACGATCATCGGTGGTTTTCTGCTCGCGTACCTCATCGTGGCCTTCCTGATCTTCCCGTCGGGCGTGATTCCCGGGAACGCGAAGGTACCGAACGTCGGCGGGCTGTTGTTCGACGACGCGGCAAAGCGACTGGCGGCCGTGGGCTTCAAGGCGGCGCGCGGCGACGAGGAATACCGCGAGGCGACTCCAGTCGGCACGGTGTTGGGACAAGATCCGCACCCCGGCGAGAAAGAACCCGAGGGCACCACTGTCACACTGACTGTCAGCACGAACTCGGCGAAGGCGCCTCCCTCTTCCTCCCCTTGACCATGACGATCCGGATCGTCCCGTCCATTCTCAGCGCGGACTTCGCGAAGCTGGGCGACGAGATCGCGATGTGCGAGGCCGGCGGCGCGGATTGGATTCACATCGACGTGATGGACGGCTGCTTCGTGCCGAACCTGACCTACGGCGCGAAGGTCATCGACACCGTGCGCCGGTGCACCTCGCTGCCGCTCGACGTTCACCTGATGGTCGTCCAGCCCGAGAAGTACTTCGACGACTTCGTGCGCGCGGGCGCGAGTGGTCTCACGATCCACGCCGAGGTGGCCCCGCACCTGCACCGCCAACTGACACGGATCCGCGAGTTGGGCTGCCGTGCCGGCGTCGCGCTCAATCCCGCCACACCGCTCAACGCCATCTGCGAGGTCATCCCGGAGATCGACCTCCTTCTCATCATGACCGTGAATCCGGGCTTCGGCGGCCAGGAGTTCATCACGTACTCCGTCGACAAGATTCGTCGTGCCCGCCTGATGCTCGACGAGGAAGGAAGCGACGCGGCACTCGAGGTCGACGGCGGTATCAGCCGCGAGACGATCAACGAAGTGTGGTCCGCCGGCGCCGACACGTTCGTCGCCGGCAACGCCATTTTTTCCGCGCGTGATCCGAAGGGTGAGATCGCGGCCATGCGTGCGTCGTGCGGAGTCGCGGTATGACCCTTCGGCGGCAGTGGACGATTGTCGCGGGTTTGCTCGTCGTCCTCGCCGCCGGGGTGTTCATCGCGTCACGGACGATGAAACAGGAGCTGTTTCCCGTGTCGGTCGGCTCGCAGGCTCCTGACTTTCGCGCCAAGGTTCTTGGCGAGAACCGGTACAAATCGCTTGCCGATTATAGAGGCCAGGTGGTACTGCTCAACATCTGGGCGACATGGTGCACGCCCTGCCAAGCGGAGATTCCGAGCCTTCAGCGCCTCTACCAGGCGTATGGGGACAAGGGGCTGAAACTCGTCGCCGTCAGCATCGACGACTACGTGAGCGAAGATTCGATCAAAGCGTTCGCCAAGAACTTCGGTGTGACATTCGAGGTGTTGCACGATTCGACGCACAGCATCGAACAGTCCTACCAGGCAACGGGATACCCTGAGACGTTCGTGATTGGCCGCGAGGGGACGATTCGACGGAAGTGGATCGGCCCGGACGATTGGAGCTCGCAGGGTAATCGCGCGCTCGTCGCGCAGTTGCTCGGCATCGAGACGCCGCGCGCCGCGGGCGAAGCCGCGAACCGTTGAGCGTTCGCGAATGGCCGACGCAAAAGCATCGCGACCCGCGGGCGGAGGGGCCAGCTCACTGCAGCGACGCGTGTTCGCCGTCTTCACGCAGCACCTACCGCTGAAGGCGACCGCAGTTTTTCTCGCCGTGGTCCTCTGGTTCGTCGTCAACGCGAAAGAGCCGCAGGTGATGATCGTCCCGGTGCGGTTCACGCCGGAGCTCGACAGCTCGCTCGTATTGCGGGAAGCGCTCCCGCCGCTCCAAGCGATTGTCGCCGGCTCCCCAAAGGAGCTCATCAAGCTGAGCACCAATCCTCCGATCGTGCACCGGCAGATCACCGCCGATGCTCCGGATACGCTGGTGATCGATCTACGATCCGCCGACGTGACGCTGCCCGACGGCGTCGACGCCGTCGTTCGCGATATCGAGCCGCACAGCTTGACGCTTCGCTTCGAGTCGACCTGGACGCACAAAGTACCGGTCCGCTCGATGATCGAGGTCGCCTCCGACGCGCTCCCCGGTCCCATCTCCACCCAGTTGCAGCCCGACAGCGTATCGGTCACCGGTCCGCGGCATCTCGTCATGCGAATCCCGTCCGTCCGAACGGTGAAGACGACGATCACCGCACCCGACTCGCTGCCGCACCTCGTCGACATCGATACCGTGGGATTCGGCAGCCGCATTCGCATCAAGCCGGGACAGGTCAAAGCGCTGCTCGTCCCGCTGCCGCGCATCTGATGCGCGTTCTCGGGATCGAAACATCGTGCGACGAGACGTCAGCGGCCGTCCTCGAGGGGAGCGGCGACTCCGTGAACCTCGAGTCGCTCGTCATCCTGTCGCAGGACGTGCACCGCGTGTTTGGCGGCGTCGTGCCGGAGATCGCGTCGCGCGCGCATCTCACCTCGATCGTGCCGGTGGTCGAGCGCGCGCTGGCCGATGCAGGTGGAGGGCGCGAGTCGATCGATGCCGTCGCCGTGACCAACGCGCCGGGGTTGGTCGGCGCGCTGCTCGTCGGAGTGAGCTTCGCGAAATCGTACGCGTTCGCGCGAGGTCTGCCGGTGCTCGGCGTGCACCACATGGAAGGCCATCTCTTCGCGACCGCGCTCGAGCATCCCGACGCCG
>Ga0157372_10009336_pt1 | contig 10437 bp, 6 predicted proteins | sample C55metaG_FD_115307 | JGI IMG/M metagenome (GOLD analysis project Ga0157372, IMG submission 115307) | Corn rhizosphere microbial communities from Kellogg Biological Station, Michigan, USA - C5-5 metaG | ecosystem: Host-associated > Plants > Roots > Rhizosphere > Soil | place: USA: Michigan...
ATACTAAGTTTATCGAGTTCCCGAAGCTGAATGATGGCGAATATACGTTCCAGCTGCTGGCCGCCAACAGCGACAATGTATGGAATACCGTTCCGGCGCAGCTGAGCTTTGTAGTGAAGCCGCCGTACTGGAAGCGCGTCTGGTTTTACGCGATGCTGCTGCTGTTCACCATCTCCCTGTCGTATTCGGTAACACGCTACCGCACCAAATCGCTGGTGGAGGCAAAGATCCTGCTCGAGCAGAAGGTAAATGAAAAGACCGCCCTGCTGCAGGAAGAAAAGGCCACCGTGGAGAAGATCAAAGGCCAGCTGGAGGTGAAAAATAAAAATGTGACCGACAGCATTAATTATGCGCAGCGGATCCAGGCCTCGATCCTCCCATCCAAAGCTTCTATTGCAGAGGTGTTCGAGCAGTCGTTCATTTATTACAAGCCGCGGGATATTGTGAGCGGCGACTTTTACTGGTTCGCCGAAACGGATGATAATTATCTTATTGCCGCTGTAGATTGCACGGGGCATGGCGTTCCCGGCGCCTTCATGTCGCTGGTGGGATCAACGCTGCTGAACGAGCTTGTGAGCAATAAGAAGATCACGCAGCCGTCCTCTTTGCTGTCAAAGCTCAACAGCTCCATTATCCGCGTGCTGCGACAGAAAGCGGATTATAACTCCTCGCACGACGGCATGGATATGGCCATCTGCGCCATCAGCAAGAAAAAGGACAAGCTGCAGTTCGGCGGCGCGCTGCGTCCACTCTTCCATGTGCGCAATAACACGCTTACGGAGCTGAAGGGCAACCCGTATTTTATCGGGGGCTACTACGAGAACATGAACAAGGTATTTGCGGATGAGGAACTGGACATTCAGCCGGGCGATACGATCTATATATTTTCAGACGGCTTTGTCGACCAGTTTGGCGGCGACAATAAGAAGAAATTTTCCACCCGCCGCTTTAAAACGCTGCTTACGGAGATTGCCGGAAAAAGCATCGAGGAGCAGTATGTGCTCCTCGATGAATCTTTTAATTCCTGGAAGGGTGGTGAAGACCAGGTGGACGATGTGCTGGTGATCGGGATCAAGTTCTGATCAATAATCCTCCACATCGGGCAGGTATTCAACAATTTCCTGCGGCATCAGGTAATTCCTGTTGATCTCGGGGCGCTGTTCCACATAGCCCGGGATCGTGCGGAGGTAGATCGCATGCTCCAGCAGCTCGTGCCCGAAGCCGTGAATGATCGCTTCCATATCGGCCGCCTTTTCAACTTTCTCCTTAAATTCCGGTACAAGGTAAAAAAGCATGAACTTCATCAGTTCTGCCTTGCTGCAGCCGTTGTACTGCACCACATGCGAGATCTCATGCGCGATCACCGCCTTTTTTGCATCATCGGTCAGGTTTTTGAACAATGCGTAAAAAGTGGGATATTCGGCCTTTTCGCGAAGGGTAACAATGTATTCCCTTTCAGCAGGCTCCGAAAAGATCGTTTTCATAGAAGGCATAGTGCCGTAAGGAACGGGATGGTCGTCCTTGAGCACAAAGCGGATGCATGTATCCTTCAGCTCGGGATAATGCGACAAAACAGTTAAAATGATTTCCTCGTATTTTTCCGGGATCTCTTTGAAGCGGCCGAATTCACTTCTCAGCCATTCCAGCTCAAGTGTTGGTGATGTGCTTGTTAATGTTGTTTCCATAGATCAGATTAGTTTTTATCCGATCATGAAAAAATGATGCTAAGCGAAGGTGTGGAAAAGAATGCTGCTATTTACAGTGCTCTTTGATCATCTCGTTTACTTCCTCATCATACATTTCCGTATATCCCAGCTCCAGCGCCTTCTGCAGCTTCTCGCAGGCGAGCTTGTCCTTCTTTTCCGCAAAAAGCAGCTGTGCAAGCGTTTTATACGCATAAGAATTCTCCTCATTGAGATCGAGGCCCTTCATAATATCCTGCCTTGCGCCTTTCAGGTCGTTCATCTGCAGCTTTGCATATCCGCGGTTGTTATATGCGTAAGCGAATTTCGGGTTCAGCTTGATCGCCTCATCGAAAAGCGCGAGCGATCCCTTGTAATCCTTCTGTTCAAATTTAATAAAGTAGGCGATGTTGTTGTAGCCGATCCACTTTTCGGTTGAATCGATCTCCATTCCCCTTGTCATGTCGGCCAGCGCCCCGTCGAAATCCTTTAAGTGCGCACGGCAGATTCCCCTGTCGTAAAAGGCTGCGTAATTCTGAGCATCTATCTCGATCGCTTTTGTGAAGGCTTCCGCTCCGCCTTTGAAATCTTTTTGTTTTTGTTTTGCATCCCCCTTTAAGTTCCATGCTTCCAGGTTTCTTGGATTCACTTTCAGCAATACCGTATCGAGGTCGTTCAGTGCTGCCGCATAATTTTTTTGGGAAAGATTGGCCTTCACCTTCATCAGGATCAGCTCCTCGAACTCGGGCTTTAGCTCCAGGCCTTTGTTCGCCCATTTGATGCATTCGTCATATTCCTTCGCCTGCAGGTGAATAATGCTGCGCGCCATATACAGGTCGGAATATTCGGGTTTCAGCTCAATAGCATCCGATATATCATCGATCGCCGATTTGTAGTTTTGCATACCCATTTTGCACAGGGCCCTCGCCATATAAGCGCTGGCGATACGGTAATCATTTTTGGCTGTCTTCCGGTTTTTGAGCGCGCTGCTGAAATCATCTGCGGCAGCGCTGTAATTCCCTTTCGAATATTTTTCCTGTCCCTGGTTGTAATAATAATTGAAGTCATTTTGCCCGGCAACAAAGGTACTGATGCTGAAAAACAAGATGAATGCGCTTAATATCCTCGCCGCTTTGCTTCCGCGGGTGCCGGCTGTTGTTGTAATTTCCTGGTTCATAATAAAGTAGTTTATACAAAGAAACTAAATATCCTGCAAACTATCCATCCACAAATGACGAAAATTAAACCGCTGCCATTTACGAAGCCGCGCGTGAGGCCTGAAAGCCTGCGATGCCGTGTTGCCTGTGTGGAGGAATCAGGCTTTCTTGATTTTTTGTTTCTTTTTTATCAAGAAAAAAGAAAAGAGAAGAAGTAAACATCGATCGGGGTGGTACAGCAGACCTATCACACACAAATAATCAGGTTTTAACCACACTTAATAAAGGAAGGGCTGCATCCTATAAAAGCACCCCTAAAATGGCTTTTAATGCAGGCATCTTTGTTCCCGTAAACTAAAAGCCACATGAAAACCCACATCACCCGCCGTCCCTTTCTTTCCATTCTTTTTATCGCAGGGCTCCTGTTCGCAAGCGCCTGCTTCAATTCAAAGCCCCGGATCAACAAGCCCGATCCGGCCTATGCAAAATACATCTCGGGCTACACTTCCGGAATGGTCTCAAGAAAGTCGTCCATTCGTATAGAGCTTGCAAACAGCGTAAGCCAGGCGACCGTGGCATTGCCGCCTTCGGGCTCGGCGGCCATTGATTCCATGACGGCGTACAGCGCTTCCCGCTTGCCCGATTCCGCCCTGCTGGAGGATGCTTTTTCCTTTGAGCCGGAGATCAAAGGGCATGCGATATGGCTCAGCGACCGGGTGATCGAGTTCATCCCGGCGGAGCCCCTGACGCCCGGGCAATTCTACAACGCGGAATTCAGCCTGAAGAATGTTACCCAGGTGGACGCCGGACATGAAACATTCCACTTCCAGCTCTCCGCTTATCCGCAGAACCTGTCGGTGGGGCTCGACGGGCTGCGCAGCTATGACGATTACAACATCGAATGGCAGAAGCTCACGGGTAAGATCACCACTTCGGATTTTGAAGATACCACCTCCATCCGCAAGGTGCTCACTGTTACACAGAACGGGAAAGCAATGCCTGTGCAGCTCAGCAACAGCTATAACGGCAATGAGTTCTATTTTTATGTCGACAGCATTAAGCGCGGCGAAAAAGCAGGCAAGGTGATCGTGACCTGGAATGGCGAACCAATCGGGAGCACCAGCAACGGCAGCCAGTCTGTGGATGTCCCTGCCCTTGGCGATTTTTCCGTAACGGCAGCGCAGGTGGTGGACGACGGCGATCAGTATGTCGACCTTACTTTCAGCGACCCGATCCAGTTCAACCAAAATTTAAAAGGCATCGTCACGATAGAGGGAATGAACGAGCTCACCTACGGGATAGAAGGCAATCACGTAAAGGTGTTCCTTGCCAACAGGCTGGAAGGCGATAAACTGCTGACGGTGACCACCGGCGTGAAAAATTTCAAGGGCTACAAGATGATCACTTCCTATACGAACAACCTTACATTTGCCGAGCCTAATCCGCTGGTGCGACTGAACGGGAGCGGCTGCATCCTGCCAAACTCCAACGGTCTGATCTTCCCCTTCGAAGCCATCAGCTTAAAAGCGGTGGATGTGCGGATCACCAAAATATTCGAGAACAATGTGCACCAGTTCCTGCAGGTGAACAGTCTCGACGGTGGCGATGGGCTAACGCGTGTCGGCAAGGTGATCGCAGAGAAAAAGATCGCGCTCGATTATGATAAGAAGAAAAATTTAAAGCAATGGAATACGTTCGTGATCGATCTTGGAAAGCTCATAACACCCGATCCCGGCGCCATTTACAGGGTGAGCATTAAGTTCTCGAAGCCGTATACGCTTTGCGATTGCGCGCCAACGGAAGAAGCTGCCGCAGATACGGGAGAGAAGCCCGAGAAGGACGACTGGAACGAGAACGACTGGGACCGCTACAGCTACGACGATTATTATGATCACTGGGATTATTACAATGACAGGTACACGCCTTGTGATGATGATTACTATTACGGCAAAGGAGTGAGCAGGAATATCCTTGCTTCCGACCTGGGACTGATCTACAAGCTGGATGACAATAAAATGTCGCATGCCTTTGTGAGCAACCTCGTTACTGCAAAGCCCGTTGCAGGCGCATCGGTTGAATATTACGACTATGTGAAGCAGGTGATCGCTACCGGCGTTACGGATGCCAACGGGATGTTGGATGTGCAGCTGAAGCGGAAGCCTTTCCTGATGCTCGCAAAATACGGCAGGCAGCGCGGTTACCTGAAGCTGCTGGACGGCAATGCCAATTCCATGAGCAAGTTCGATATTGAGGGGGAAGTTGTACAAAAAGGTGTGAAAGGATTTATTTACGGTGAGCGCGGAGTATGGCGCCCGGGAGATTCGCTGTACATCAACTTTATCATGGAAGACAAGGAAAAGCGGCTTCCGCCGAACCATCCCGTTAAGTTTGAATTGCAGGACCCTAACGGCCAGGTGATCTACCAGGTGACAAAGACAAAGAATGTAAATGGCAATTATGATTTCCGAACGGTCACAAGCCCGGAAGCTCCTACGGGTAATTACACGGCAGTGGCAAAGGTCGGGAACCGCACGTTCACGCAGTATTTCAAGATAGAAACCGTGAAGCCGAACCGCCTGAAGATCTATCTTGATTTTGATACCGATAAGATCAACGACAGCACTGCGAAGCTTTCCGTTAAATGGCTGCATGGCGCTATTGCAAAGAACCTGCATGCCATTGTGAATGTGAGCGTCAATCAATCTAAAACTTCCTTTCCAAAGTACGGCGACTATGAATTCGACTCGCCGATCAGGAGCTACAGTGCGAATACCGAAACAGTGTTTGACGGTAACCTCGACGAAAAAGGGGAGACCATGCTGAAGACATCGCTGAACGTTGGCCGCACGGCTCCCGGAATGCTCCGCAGCACCTATATTTCAAAGGTGTTTGAGGAAGGCGGCGATTTCAGCATCGACAGGTACAGTGTTCCTTATTCGCCGTATAAAACGTATGTCGGCCTGCATACGCCATCGGCAAAGAATTATGACAACACGCTGGAAACCGGCAATACATACAGGTTTGACGTGGTGGCGGTAAATGCGAAAGGCGAGCTGGTAACGGCGAACAAGCTGCAGGTGAAGATCTATAAGATCCAGTGGCGCTGGTGGTATGAGAAAGACCAGGATAATATTGCAGATTACATTTCAAGAACGGGAACGATCGTGATGAAGGATACCATGATCAAAGCTACCGATGGCAGAGGCTCCTTTAAGTTTAGGATCAGCTATCCCGAATACGGCCGCTACCTTGTTACAGTTACCGATCCGGTTGGAGGGCACCAGACAGGCAAGGTGATCTACATCGACTGGCCTTACTGGAGCAGGGGAAACAGGAGCTCGAACGAGAATGCGAACATGCTGAATTTTGCCTGCAACAAGGAGAAATACACAACGGGCGAAAGCATCAGGCTTTCCTTTCCTTCACCTTCCGATGGAATGGCGCTCGTGAGCGTTGAAACCGGAACGAAGGTGGTGAAGAAATTCTGGATCGGGACAAAAAAGGGCGAGACCACTTATGAATTTCCTGCGACCGCAGAGATGACGCCCAACGCGTATGTGCATGTAACGCTTCTCCAGCCGCACGCAAGCACGAAGAACGACCTGCCGATCCGGATGTATGGCGTTGTTCCGATCCTCGTGGATGAGCCCTCGACGCACCTGCTTCCTGAAATAAAAATGGCGGATGTGCTGAAGCCCGAATCCATTGCATCCATAAAAGTGAAAGAGAAGAACGGCAGGAAAATGACGTACACGCTTGCGATCGTGGATGAGGGATTGCTCGACCTCACACGCTTCAAAACACCGCAGCCGTGGAATACGTTTTATGCAAGGGAAGCGCTTGGCGTAAAAACATGGGATATGTACGATGATGTGATCGGCGCGTATGCAGGCAAGCTGAACAAGCTCCTGAGCATCGGCGGTGATGGCGACGGCAATGGCGGAAAAGGATTGAAGGCAAACCGCTTTAAGCCGATGGTGAAATACATCGGGCCGTTTACGCTGGAGGCCGGACAGGAAAAAGCGCACTCCATCCAGATCCCGAATTATGTGGGCTCGGTAAGAGTGATGGTGGTTGCTGAGAACAACGGCGCTTACGGCAACGCGGAAAAAACGGTGGCGGTACGAAAGCCGCTGATGATCCTTGCTACACTTCCCCGTGTGCTCGGACCCGGTGAAAGCGTTGCATTGCCCGTGGATGTATTCGCCATGGAAAAGCAGGTGAAGGATGTGAAGATCGAGATCGAGGTGAATGATTTCCTGGCGATAGACGGAAGCCGGCAGCAAACAATGCATTTCAGTGAAACGGGTGACGAGGTGATCAACTTTAAATTGAATGTTGCGCAGAAAGTGGGTATTGCAAAAGTGAAGATCACTGCGATAAGCGGAAAAGAAAAAGCCGTGCAGGAGATAGAGCTGGATGTGCGCACACCGAACCCGGAAGTGGTGGAAGGGGTAGACATAGCGCTGGAGCCCGGCAAATCCTGGGAAACAGATATGACCTTCAAAGGCATTTCCGGAACGAACAAGGCAACAGTGGAGGTTTCAACGATCCCTTCCCTCGGACTTGAAAAAAGGCTCGACTACTTAATTCAATATCCGCACGGCTGCATCGAGCAAACAACATCCTCGGTATTTCCGCAGCTGTATGTTTCGAACCTTGTTGAAATGAAGGATGCGCAGAAAAATAAGATGTCGCAGAACGTGAAGGCCGGATTAAAGAGATTGCAGCTGTTCCAGACATCCAACGGCGGGTTCTCTTACTGGCCGGGCGAAAGCGGCGACAGCGAATGGGGAAGCAATTATGCGGGGCACTTCTTTATTGAAGCGGAGAAGCAGGGATACAGTCTCCCGGGCAACTTAAAGGCAAGGTGGCTGAAATACCAGCAGCAGCAGGCGAGGAACTGGTCATCGACCAATGGAACCTACACGCATCCGCACGGATACGAAAGCAACCAGGTGATCCAGGCCTACCGTTTGTTCGTGCTCGCGCTGAGCGGCAATGCCGAACTGGGCGCAATGAACAGGCTGAGGGAAGAGAATAATCTTTCTTCGGAGGCGAAATGGAGACTGGCTGCCGCGTACAGGCTTGTGGGGCAGAATGAGGTGGCGGCAAATCTTATCAAAGGATTGGCCGTAAGCGTGAAGCCATACAAGGAGCTTTCCTACAGCTATGGTTCCGACACACGCGATGAAGCGATGATCCTCGAAACGCTGAGCATGCTCGGTGAGCGCGCAAAGGCATTGCCGCTGGCGCAAAAAGTGGCGAAGTCGCTCGCTTCCGATCGTGGATGAGCACCCAGGAAACAGCTTACAGCCTTCTCGCGCTCTGCGGCTACATCGGGGCAAAAGGCAACAATGCAGAGCTGAGCTGCTCCTATGCCCTGAACGATGGTGCAGCAAAAGTGCTGAGCAGCAAAAAAACAATGGCGCAGGTGAAATATACCGAAGCGGATTTTGAAAAAAATGCGAAGGTGTCGCTGAAGAATACCGGCAAATCCACGCTGTTTGTAAAAGTGCTTGTACGGGGCATTCCGCTGATCGGCGATAAAACGGCGGCGTCCAACAACCTGGTAATGGAGGTGAAGTATAAGGATATGAACGGCAAGGAGATCCAGCCCGACAAGCTGGTGCAGGGAACTGATTTTATAGCGGAAGTGAAAATTATGAATCCCGGCACAAAAGGCTTTTTAAAAGAGATGGCGCTGAACCAGATCTTCCCGGGCGGATGGGAGATCCACAATACGCGTATGGATGAGAGCGGCGCTGCGAATGCCGCACGCTACCAGGATATCCGTGACGACAGGGTGTACAGCTATTACGATCTTACGGCGAATACGAGCAAGACCTTCGTGATCCAGCTGAACGCCACCTATCTCGGAAAGTTTTACCTGCCTACGGTGTACACCGAAGCCATGTACGATCAAACGATCAATGCCCGTGTACCGGGGCGTTGGGTTGAAGTAGTGAAGGAGATCTCATCAGTCGCGGTAAAGTAATATTAATTTTAAAAACAGAAAGGAGGTATTTATGAGTAAAAAAGAAAATGGTTCTGATAAAGCAAATGATCAGCGGTCGGATGTGAAGAACCCAAACAATCCTGCACAAAAAGAAGCGCAGGATAACAGGGCGAATCAACTGAATCCAAATCATGCAGATTCTAAAGGAACCAAAAAGTAAAATTGTTTGTGATTTTCCCGGGCGCGCAGAGGCGCCCGGTTTTTTTTGTCATTGCGGGGAGGTACGACGAAGCAATCTCACTTTGTCATCCCGAGCTTGCCCGAGGGATCTTATTCTAAACAACGCATTTCCCAACACACAGAGTAAGATTTCTCCGCTTCGGTCGGAATGACAAGCAACACCTACAATTCCTCCAGCATTTTTATAACCTCCGGCCGCTTCCTCGTGGAAACCGGAACATTGCAGCCGTCGGTCATCAGCAGGTAGCCGCCATCGGTTTTAATGAACTCCTTGATGTATTTTGTATTGACGAGGTGCGATTGGTGAACACGGTAAAATCCCTGGTCGGAAAGAAGGTCCTCAAAGTCTTTCAGCGTTTTGGTGACCAGCAGCTTTTTGCCGTTGGAGAAATGGAATTCCGTATAGTTGACATTGCTTTCGCAACGGATGATGTCGCTGATGTTCACAATGTGGATCTTGTCCTGCGTATGCAATGCCAGCCGCTCGTGCGGACGCTGGTTGTTCTTCAGCGTATCGTTGAGCAGCCTGTATTTATCGTTCTCGTTGAATTTTTCCTCGCGAAACCTTGCAAGCGCTGTAATGAGCTCATCCGGGTCAACAGGCTTCAGCAGGTAATCGATGGCGGCATAGCGGAATGCCTTGATCGCATGGGCATCCGAAGCAGTGATGAAAATGATCTTGAAGGGAATCTCTTTGAGGATGTCGAGCAGGTCGAAGCCGCTGCCATCCTGCATCTGGATGTCGAGGAACACCACATCCGGCTGAACGTTGCGCAGGAGCTTTGCGCCTTCCACCACGCCGTTCGCTTCGCCGATCACCGTTACGTCCTTCGCATACACCTGCAGGTCCTTCTTCAGCGTGATGCGCGCCTGCTCGATGTCGTCTATTATGATTGCTTTTATCATGGTATTGCTAATATACTGTTTTGCTACGAAAGCGGGATTCTCAGGATCACCTTCGTGCCGCCTGCATTGCCGTTTGCATCGTACAGGTCGATGATCTCCAGCGACTGCACATTTTCCGTTTCCTGCAACAGGCCGAGCCGCTCCTGCGTTACCAGCAGCGCCGTTGATTTGTGATAGGTTTCCTTGCTGAGCCTGTTCAGCTCTTCCGACTTTTCGCGCCCGATGCCGTTGTCCTGCACAGAGCATTCCAGCAGTCCGTTCTTTTCCCTGAATTCCACTTCTATCATTCCGCGCTTTCCTTCAATGTATTTCAGTCCGTGCTTGATCGCATTCTCCACAAAGGGCTGCAGCAGCATCGGCGGGATCTTGATGTAATCTTTTTCTATCGCGGGGTCAACGCTGATCTTATAATCGAAGCGGTCGCCGTTACAGAATTTTTCGATGAGGAGATAATTCTCGAGCGTGCTCACTTCTTCTTCCAGCGTGATCACGG
>Ga0157372_10009339_pt1 | contig 10436 bp, 8 predicted proteins | sample C55metaG_FD_115307 | JGI IMG/M metagenome (GOLD analysis project Ga0157372, IMG submission 115307) | Corn rhizosphere microbial communities from Kellogg Biological Station, Michigan, USA - C5-5 metaG | ecosystem: Host-associated > Plants > Roots > Rhizosphere > Soil | place: USA: Michigan...
GATCCGCAACTGACCCACGAAAGGATTGCCTTGTGAACATGCCGCTGCCAGCCGCACAGGATCTTCGCCCGACACCCGACCAGCACCCGCTCGCCGGGCACGTGATGACCGGCGCGGACGTGGTGGTGCAGGTACTGGCGGACGAAGGCTGTGACGTGCTGTTCGGTTATTCTGGCGGCGCGATACTGCCGGTGTACGACGCGGTGTTCCGCTACAACGCCGAACATCCACGCAGCAATGGGCGCGAGCCGATGCCGCTGGTGGTGCCCGCGAATGAACAGGGTGCGGGGTTCATGGCATCGGGCTACGCGCGCGCCTCGGGCAAGGTCGGCGTCGCGATCGTCACCTCCGGTCCCGGTGCGACCAACCTCGTGACGCCGATCCGCGACGCCATGGCAGATTCGGTGCCGATGGTCGCGATCACGGGACAGGTGCCAACGTCGTCGCTCGGCAGCGATGCGTTCCAGGAAGCGCCGGTCAGCAACATCATGGGCGCGTGCGCCAAGCACGTGTTCCTGGTCACCGAGCCCGACCGGCTGGAAGCCACGCTGCGCACCGCGTTCGAGATCGCGCGCAGCGGCCGTCCCGGCCCCGTGGTGGTGGACATCCCGAAAAACGTGCAAAACGCGCAGCTGCGTTTCGACGGTGCAGGTCGCTTGCCGATTCCGGGTTACCGCCAACGCCTGCACGCCATCGAGCACGCACGTCTCGATGACGACGCCTGCGCGCGATTCTTCGCTGCGCTCGCGCAAGCAAGGCGACCGTTGATCTACGCCGGTGGCGGCGTGATCCGCGGCGATGCCGCGCGTGCGCTGCGCGCATTCGTCGACGCGTTCGGCGTGCCGGTGACGACCACGTTGATGGGACTTGGCGGCTTCGACACCACCCATCCGCTGTCGCTGCACATGCTCGGCATGCACGGGACTGCGTATGCGAACTACGCCGTGGACGACTGCGATTGCCTGCTCGCGCTGGGCGCGCGTTTCGACGATCGCGTGGCCGGCGTGCCGGAAAAGTTTGCGCCGCGGGCGAAATTCATCGCGCAGATCGACATCGATCCTGCCGAAATCGGCAAGGTGAAGCAGGTCCACTGGCAGCACGTCGGCCCATTGGCCGCGGCACTGGAACGGTTGACACGGTACGGCAAGGTACATGGCGCCGCGTTGCAGCTCGACGACTGGCACGCGCACATCACGCAACTGAAACTTGCCCATGCGATGGCCTACGACCGCGGCAGCGAAAGCATCCAGCCGCAGGCGGCGATCGAAGCACTCAACCGACACGCGCGGGGTCGTGCCATCGTCAGCACCGGCGTCGGCCAGCACCAGATGTGGGCAGCGCAGTATTTCGATTTTCGCGCGCCGCGGGATTGGCTTACATCGGGTTCGATGGGCACGATGGGCTTTGGCCTGCCCGCCGCGATCGGCGCGCAGTTCGCGCGGCCCGATGCACTGGTGATCGACCTCGACGGCGACGGCAGCATCCGCATGAATCTCGGCGAGATGGAAACCGTCACCACGTACGGGCTGCCGCTGAAGATCGTGGTGCTGAACAACCGAGGCGACGGGATGGTGCGGCAATGGCAGAAGCTGTACTTCGGCCACCGCTTCGCGGCCACCGACAAAAGCCTGCATCGCAAGGACTTCATCAAGGCCGCCGAAGCCGACGGCTTCGACTGGGCGCGTCGGTTGGCGCGCAAGGAGGACCTCGAAGCCACCGTCGCCGAGTTTCTCGCGCAGGACGGTCCCGCATTCCTGGAAATAATGATCGACCCCGATGCCGGCGTGTATCCGATGGTCGGTCCGGGCGCGAGCTACGGGCAGATGATCACGGGCGAATTCATCGCGTCGCGCGCATCACCTGTGGTCACCGACAAAGAAACCACCGACATGTTTTGAACTTCGCGATGCGAGAGAGGCTGCCATGAAACACACGCTGTCGATCCTGCTACAGAATGAATCCGGTGCGTTGGTACGCGTGGCCGGGCTGTTTGCCGCGCGCCATTGCAACATCGACGCGCTCACGGTGGCGGCCACCCACGACCCCGAGGTGTCGCAGATCACGGTGGTGATGCACGGCGATGCCAACACGCTGGAACAGATCCTGCGCCAGTTGCGCAAACTGGTGGACGTGCTGGACGCCAACAGCCTGTCGCTGGTCGGCAGCCGCGACGAGGTCCGGCTCGCGGTCGCACTGCCTGCATGAACGCGCGAGTTGCGCGTGTCGCGCCGGGTTCGAGCGAACTCGATCGCGAACTGCTGGATCGCGCGCGCACTGCACGCGTTTACGACGTGGCGCACGAAACCGCGTTGGACGAAGCGCCGTTGCTGTCTGCACGAATCGGCGCACGCGTGTTGCTGAAACGCGAGGACCAGCAGCCGGTGTTTTCGTTCAAGCTGCGCGGCGCCTACAACCGCATGGTGCGGCTGGATGCCGCGCAGCGCACGCGCGGCGTGATCGCGGCATCCGCCGGGAACCACGCCCAAGGTGTGGCGCTGGCCGCAGCCAAGCTCGACATTCGCGCAGTGATCGTGATGCCGGTCACCGCGCCCGAAGTGAAGGTCGACGCCGTGCGCCGCTTGGGTGGCGCGTTTGTCGACGTGGTACTGGCCGGCGAGTCGTACAGCGATGCCCAAGCCGTCGCGGCGCGCATTGAGGCCGAGCACGGCTTCACGTTCGTCCACCCGTTCGATGATCTCGACGTGATCGCCGGCCAAGCTACTGTCGGACTGGAACTGTTGCGCCAGTGCCCGCAAAACTTGCGCGCGGTCTTCGTGCCCGTCGGTGGAGGCGGATTGCTCGCCGGCGTCGCCGCATGCTTCAAGGCCGAGCGTCCGGATGTGAAAGTCATTGGCGTGCAGGCGGCCGATTCGGATGCGATGGCGCGCTCGCTGGAAAGTGGCTGCCGCGTGACGCTCGATGAGGTCGGTCTGTTTTCCGACGGCACCGCGGTGAAGCGCGCCGGCGAACTCACCTTCTATCTGTGCCATCGCCCCGTCGATGCGATGCTGCGCGTGGACACCGACGCGGCATGCGCGGCGATCCGCGACATTTATCAGGAAACCCGCAGCGTGCCCGAGCCCGCGGGCGCGCTCGCCCTGGCTGGATTGAAGCAATATGCGCAGAAGCAAGCCGCGACCGATGGCGCACTGATTGCCATCGTCTCCGGTGCCAACATGAACTTCGAGCGCCTGCGCTTCGTGGCCGAACGCGCCGAGGTGGGCGAACAGCGTGAGGCGGTATTCGCGGTAACGATTCCCGAGGAACGCGGCAGCTTCCGCCGCTTCTGCGCCGCGCTCGACCGGCACGACCTCACCGAGTTCAACTACCGCGTCGGCGACTCGCGCCGCGCGCACATTTTCGTGGGCGTGCGGGTCGCCCGCCGCGACGAGCGCGAGGCATTGGCCGCGAAATTTCGCGCGTGCGATTTTTCCGTCCTGGATCTGACCGACGACGAATTGGCCAAGCAGCATCTGCGTCACATGGTCGGCGGCCGTTCAAGCTTGGCCCGCGACGAACAGCTTTACCGATTCGAATTTCCCGAGCGGCCCGGTGCCTTGACGCATTTCCTCGGCCACATGCACCCGGACTGGAACATCAGCCTGTTCCACTACCGCAACCAGGGCGCCGATTATGGACGCATCCTGGTGGGCATCCAGGTGCGCGAGGACGAGCAATTGGCGCTGCGGCGATTCCTAGACGGGTTGGGCTATCCACACTGCGACGAAAGCGATAATCCGGCTTACAAGCTGTTGCTTTGCGCGTGAGCAGCTCAATCCGCGTGCAGTTCGGCAACGAAATCGTAGACATCGCCGCGATACCACGAACTGGTGAATTCCACTACCCGACCATCGTCGAGAAACGATCGCCGTTCCACGTTGAGGCCGGCGCTGCCGGGCCGCACGTGCAGCAGGCGCGCATGGCGGGCGGAGAGCGGCACCGCGCGCAGGCGCTGCAACGCACGGCGCGGGCGGCAGCCGCGGGTTTCCAGTGCCTCGTAAAGCGAATCGCGCACCAGCAGCGGATCGGGCAGCACATCGGCCGGCACCACGCTGCGCTCGATCGCGATCGGCTCGTCGCCGGCGTAGCGCACGCGATGCAGGCGCACCACCTGTGCGCCGGGCGAAAGATTCATCGCCATTGATTCCTCCGGCGTCACCTCGCCCACGTCGCGCTCGAAGAACTCCGAGCGCGTATCGAGGCCGCGCGCGCGCAGGTCTTCGGTGAAACTGGTCAGGCGCGACATCGGTTTGACGATGCGTTCGGCCACGAAGGTGCCGGCGCCGTGGCGCTGGATCAGCGCACCCTCCTCGACCAGTCCCGCGATGGCCTTGCGCACGGTGACCCGCGACAGGCCCAGTGTCTGGGCCAGGTCGCGCTCACTGGGCAGTGCCTGGCCGGGTTCGATCGCGCGCCGCTCGATCACGTTGCGGATCGCGCTGCGCAAACGCAAATAAGCCAGCGGCTGATGTACGGAACGATCGCGGCCAAGGCGGCGGTATTCGGCGACGAGGGCGCTTTGCATGACGCGCACCATACCAATGGCACACCAGCGGGACAATCCCGTGAGCCAGCCCGATTCCCCGGCCTGCAGGTCCTTGCACGGGACTGGTATGGTGTGGTATCTAACTGGTATTATAACCGTCGATTTCCGGATGGCCCGCCGCCATGCTTTCCTGTCGCATTCGAGGTGCCCCGTGACTCCAGCCTCCCTGCCCGTCGATCCCTTCGACCTGGTGATCTTCGGCGGCACCGGCGATCTTGCGATGCGCAAGTTGCTGCCGGCGCTGTTCCACCGCTATCTGGGTGGCCAGATCCGCGTCGGCAGCCGCATCATCGGCGCCGCGCGCGAGCCGCTGAGCGAAGAGGGCTATCGCGCCGCCGTCAGCGTGGCGCTGGGCAACGCAAGCACCCATACGTCGGAGCAGCGCGACGCTTTCCTCGGTCTGATCGGTTATCGCGCGCTGGATGCGCGCAAGGACGAGGGCTGGGACAGCCTTGCCGAATTGCTGGCCGAGCGATCCGACAATATCCGCGTCTTCTATCTCTCCACCTCGCCCGAACTGTTCGTGGACATCTGCGAACGGTTGGCCCGGCACGGCTTGAACCAGGGCGCCGCGCGCGTGGTGCTGGAAAAGCCGATCGGCCGCGACCTCGCCAGCGCCAACCGCATCAACAACGACGTGGGCCGCGTGTTTGCCGAATCGCAGATCTTCCGCATCGACCACTACCTCGGCAAGGAAACGGTACAGAACCTGCTGGCGCTGCGCTTCGGCAACGCGCTGTTCGAGCCGCTATGGAACGCGAACCACATCGACCACGTGCAGATCACCGTGGCCGAAACGCTGGGCCTCGGACGCCGCGCCGGCTACTACGATCGCGCAGGCGCATTGCGCGACATGGTGCAGAACCACATCCTGCAACTTTTGTGCATGGTCGCCATGGAATCGCCTTCATCGCTCGCGCCCGACGCGGTGCGCGACGAAAAACTGAAGGTGCTGCGCGCGCTGAAGCCCATCGATGCGAACAACGCTGCGCAACTCACCGTGCGCGGCCAATATCGCGCCGGCGCGTCCGATGGCAAGAGCGTGCCGGGGTATATCGAAGAACTGGGCGACGGCGCGAAATCCGATACCGGCACCTTCGTCGCGATCAAAGCCGAGATCGGCAACTGGCGTTGGGCCGGCGTGCCGTTTTACCTGCGCACCGGCAAGCGTCTGCCCGAGCGCGTTTCCGAAATTGTGGTGGCGTTCAAGCCGGTGCCGTATTCGATTTTCGAAGGCAGCTCCGGCACGCTGGCGCAGAACAAGCTGGTATTGCGGCTGCAGCCCGACGAGGGCGTCAAGCTTTGGCTCACCATCAAGGACCCGGGCCCGGGCGGCCTGCGCCTGCGCCATTTGCCGCTGGACATGAGTTTCGCCGAAGCCTTCGGCGTCGACCAGCCCGACGCCTACGAACGATTGATCCTCGACGTGGTGCGCGGCAATCCCACCTTGTTCATGCGCCGCGATGAAGTGGAAGCGGCGTGGCGCTGGGCCGATCCGATCCTCGCAGCGTGGGCTGCCGGTGGCCACGCGCCGCGCCCGTACACCGCCGGAAGCTGGGGGCCCAGCGCGGCGGTGGCGCTGATCGAACGCGACGGCCGCACCTGGCACGAAGGCGAGGATTGAACCGGAACCCATTCGAGGCACATCGACATGTCATTGCATCCCGTCGTCGCCGAGGTCACGGCGCGCATCGTTGAACGCAGCCGCGCCACGCGCGACGCGTATCTCGCACGCATCGATGCCGCGCGCGGCGAAGGCGTGCATCGCCGCCAGCTTTCCTGCGGCAACCTCGCGCACGGTTTCGCGGCCTGCGGCGTGAATGACAAGGCGGCGCTGCGTGGCGCGGTGACGCCGAACATCGGAATGGTCACCGCCTACAACGACATGCTCTCGGCGCACCAGCCGTACGAGCCTTATCCGGAATTGATCCGCCGTAGCGCGCGCAAGTTCGGCGCCACCGCGCAGGTCGCCGGCGGCGTGCCCGCAATGTGCGACGGCATCACGCAAGGCCGCGCCGGCATGGAACTGTCGCTGTTCTCGCGCGAAGTGATCGCGATGGCGGCCGCGGTGGCGCTGTCGCACGACATGTTCGACGCTGCGCTGATGCTCGGCATCTGCGACAAGATCGTGCCGGGTCTGCTGATCGGCGCATTGAGCTTCGGCCACCTCCCGACGATCTTCGTGCCCGCGGGCCCGATGCCCAGCGGCATTCCCAACGATGAAAAATCGGCGGTGCGCCAGCGCTACGCCGAGGGCAAGGCCAGCCGCGAGGAATTGATGGATGCGGAGACCGCGTCCTATCACGCGCCCGGTACCTGCACATTCTATGGCACCGCCAACTCCAACCAGATGCTGATGGAGATCATGGGCCTGCACTTGCCGGGCGCCAGCTTCATCAATCCCAACACGCCGCTGCGCGAAGCGCTGACCGTCGCGGCGGTGCGGCGCGCGACGGAGATCACCGCGCTCGGCAACGACTACTCGCCGGTCGGTCAACTGGTGGACGAACGCACCATCGTCAACGGCGTGGTGGGTTTGAACGCCACAGGTGGTTCCACCAATCATCTTTTGCACCTGATCGCGGTTGCCACCGCCGCGGGCATCGTGCTGACGCTGGAGGATTTCGATGCGATTTCCGGCGTGGTGCCGCTGATGGCGCGCGTGTATCCGAACGGCCACGCCGACGTGAACCATTTCCACCGCGCCGGGGGCATGCCGTTCCTGATCGGATCCTTGCTCGATGCGGGCCTGCTGCACGGCGACGCGCGCACGGTATGGGGCGAAGGACTGGATACCTACCGCCGCACCCCGGCGCTGGATGCAACCGGCGCGCTGGTCTGGCACGAGGTCACCGGCAGCGGCAACCTCGACGTGTTGCGTCCCGCAAACGAACCGTTTCGCGCAGACGGCGGCCTGCGCGTGCTGCAAGGCAACCTTGGCCGCGCGGTAATCAAGGTCTCGGCGGTGCCGGGCGATCGTCTGGTCATCGAAGCACCAGCGGTGGTCTTTCATGACCAGGACGACGTGAAGCGGGCGTTCGATCGTGGCGAATTGGATCGCGATTTCGTGGCGGTGGTGCGCTTTCAGGGTCCGAAGGCGATCGGCATGCCGGAACTCCACAAGCTCACGCCGACACTCGCCGTGCTGCAGGCACGCGGGCATCGCGTGGCACTGGTCACGGACGGGCGCATGTCCGGGGCCTCCGGCAAGGTGCCGGCGGCCATCCATGTCACGCCCGAAGCGATCGACGCCGGCCCGCTGGGCAAATTGCGCGACGGTGACGTGATCCGACTCGACGCGATCGCCGGTACGCTGGAAGCCAAGGTGGACGCAGCGGAATGGCATGCGCGCACGCAAACGCACGCCGAGCTTTCCGCACACCACGTCGGCATGGGCCGCGAACTGTTCGCGAACCTGCGCAACGCGGTCGGTTCGGCCGATGCCGGCGCGACCATCTTCGGCAAGCACGACCGTCATCATGCGGCTGATGCGTGACCGATCCTTGCACGAGCTTTCGCCATGACCTTGCAGGAAACCAGGCAACAACGAATCGCGGAAATCCTCGCGCTCGCGCCGGTGGTGCCGGTGGTGGTTGTGGACGACGCGGCGCATGCCGTGCCGATGGCGAAAGCTCTGGTGGCCGGCGGCATCCGCGCCATTGAAGTCACGCTGCGCACGCCCGCTGCGCTGGACGCCATCCGCGCGATCGCCGCCGAAGTGGAAGGCGCGGTCGTCGGCGTCGGCACAGTGCTCGACGGCACGCAACTCGAAGCCGCGCGCAAGGCTGGCGCATGCTTTGCGGTTTCGCCTGGCGCTTCGCCAAAACTGCTGGACGCCGCGGACGACGATGAGCTGCCACTGCTGCCGGGGGTCGCCACCGCGAGCGAGACCATGACGCTGCTGGAACGCGGCTTTCGTCATTTGAAGTTCTTCCCCGCGATACCCGCGGGCGGCGCCAGACTGCTCGCCGCATGGGCCAGCCCATTGCCGCACATCCGGTTCTGTCCCACCGGCGGCATCAGCCTCGCAAACGCACCGGAATTTCTCGTGCTGCCGAACGTCGCCTGTGTGGGCGGTTCGTGGCTCGCGCCGAAAGACAAACTTGCGGCGGGCGACTGGGCCGGCATCGAACGACTCGCGCGCGAGGCCGCGGCGCTGTGCGCCGGCTGAATCCGGCTTACGCCGCGCGCAGGTCCACGGCATCCAGGTCGACGTTGCCGCCCGTGAGCACCAGGCCGACGCGCTTGCCGCGAAAGCGTTCGCGGTGTTTCATCAGCGCTGCCAGCACGAGCGCGGATGAAGGTTCGACCGTCTGTTTCAGCTCGGCCCAGATGCTTCGCATCGCGGCACGTGTTTCGCTGTCGGTCGCGGTGATCACTTCGACACCATGCTCGCGCAACAACGCGAAATTCGGCGCACCGATCGTGGCGCGCAGGCCATCGCAAATCGTGTCGGGTACCACGTCGGTGACCCGCTCGCCGCGCTGCAGCGACTGGAATGCGTCATCGGCGCCCGCCGGTTCCGCACCCATCAATTCGATACCCGGCACCAGCGCGCGCAGAGCGATCGCGCAGCCGGAAATCAGCCCGCCGCCGCCGACCGGCGTAATCACCACATCAAGATCAGGCGCCTGCTGCAGCAACTCAGGAATGATCGTGCCCTGGCCCGCGATCACGCGCGCATCGGCGTAGGGGTGCACCAGCGTCGCGCCGGTTTCGCGCTGCACCTCGGCACAGGTTTCCTCGCGCGCCGCAATGGTCGGCGCGCAGCTGTGCAGGATGCCGCCCGCGCGTTCGATATTGGCGAGTTTGGCCGCGACCGCGCCTTCCGGCACCACGATGTGCGCCGGAACCCCGCGCGTTGCCGCCGCCAATGCCAGCGCCGCACCGTGATTGCCGGACGAATGCGTCACCACACCACGCCGTGCTTCGTCCTCCGACAACGACCACACCGCATTGCAGGCACCGCGAAACTTAAACGCGCCGCCGCGCTGCAGGTGCTCGCACTTGAAATACAGCGATGCGCCGGCCGATGCGTTCAGCACGTCGTTGCGAAGCACGGGCGTCACCGTTGCGTACGCGGCGATCCGCGCCGCGGCCGCGCGGACATCGGCAAGCGTCGGGGGAACAAATGCCATTGGCGTGCCTTATTCCACCGTCACGGACTTGGCGAGATTGCGCGGTTGGTCCACGTCCGTGCCGCGCAGCACGGCGACGTGGTAGGCCAGCAACTGCAGCGGTACCGTGAACACGGCCGGCGCGATGAAGTTGCCGCCCGCATCCACCTTCATGAGCTGGCCACGGTTGCCGTTCAACGACAAGTCGACTTCATCATCGGCGAACACATACAACTGGCCGCCGCGCGCGCGCACTTCTTCAAGGTTGGATTTCAGCTTTTCGAGAAGCTGGTTGTTGGGCGCCACCGCGATCACCGGCATGTCTTCGTCCACCAGCGCCAGCGGGCCGTGCTTCAGTTCGCCCGCGGGATAGGCTTCGGCATGGATGTAGGAAATCTCCTTCAGCTTCAGCGCGCCTTCCATGGCCACCGGATATTGCGCACCACGCCCGAGGAACAGGGCGTGGTGTTTGTCGACGAATGCCTCGGCCAGTGTCGCGATCGCAGGCGCAAGTTTCAATGCTTCTTCGAGCCGACGCGGCAGGCTGGCGAGTTCGCCGACCAATTGCGATAGCTTGGCCGCGTCGGTGCCGCGCAGCCGCGCGAGTTCCAGCACCAGCAGCGCCAGCGCACTCAGTTGCGTGGTGAACGCCTTGGTGGACGCGACGCCGATTTCGGGACCGGCACGCGTCATCAACGTGAGGTCGGATTCGCGCACCAGACTCGATTCCGGCACGTTGCAGACCGCGAACGAACCGAGATAGCCGCGCTCCC
>Ga0157372_10009340_pt1 | contig 10435 bp, 6 predicted proteins | sample C55metaG_FD_115307 | JGI IMG/M metagenome (GOLD analysis project Ga0157372, IMG submission 115307) | Corn rhizosphere microbial communities from Kellogg Biological Station, Michigan, USA - C5-5 metaG | ecosystem: Host-associated > Plants > Roots > Rhizosphere > Soil | place: USA: Michigan...
AATCCGCCTGTCCACAACATTGTTAGACCCCTCGCAATAGTTAACATGGCTCGCATTACAAATCGTCTCCCGATCCGAATAAGCGTAATGCTTTTTCAGCAATGCCGTCTTCTGACAGACCGTAATGGTTAAATATATCGATTTGCGATCCCGTTACTGTATATTCATCCGGAATACCCATTATGCCAAATTTATTGGAATACCCGTTCTGCAAAAGAAAGGAAGCACATGCCTCTCCCAACCCTCCGAACACACTGTGCTCTTCAATTGTAATAATCGGCGTTCCTTTGGCAGCAACTTTATTCAGCAATTGATAATCCAGCGGTTTAATAGTGTGCATACTGACAACCGTAGCGTTAATATTCTTTTCCGCGAGTCGGCCAGCCGCTAATAAGGCCGGGTAAACAGTTTCCCCCGTTCCGATCAAAGTAATATCATTCCCCTCTTTGATTATTCTTCCCTTACCGAATTCAAACTCAGTATTCTCTTCACTCAACAAAGGCATCGTTTTCTTACCGAATCTTAAATAGAAGGGTTTATTGATTTCAACGGCACTCCGGATTGCCTGTTCGGTCTCAAAATTATCCGCAGGTGCTACAACCGTAATATTATTAATGGCCCGCAAAACGGCAAAATCATGTAAACTGTGATGCGTTGAGCCCAAAGCGCCATAGCTTACCCCGGCACTGATACCAATAAGTTTAACCGGGTTGTCGGAATACGCAACGTCGTTCTTAATTTGCTCCAATGCCCTTGCAGAAAGAAAACAAGCAGGCGATACCGCAAATACTTTCTTACCTGTTGATGCGAGTCCTGCAGCCACTCCCACCAGGTTCTGTTCCGCGATGCCTACCTCGATATGTTGGGCAGGGAATTTCTGTCCGAAGGGGCCTAATTTAGCCGACCCTCGGGAATCACTTGTTACGACCAGTATATCACGGTCATTAGCGGCCAATTGCTGAAGTGTTTCCGAGAATATCTCCAGGTTCGCCTTTGCCGTTTTTCTATTCTCAATTGTTGTTTCCACTATTCGCGTTTTTTAGAAATCATCCGGCACAGTGACCATTGCACCGTCCAATTCATTCAAAGCCACTTCATATTGCTTCTCATCGGGCACGCCGTGATGCCATTTGATGTTGTTTTCCATATAACTAACGCCTTTGCCCTTCACAGTATGCGCAATTACAAGACTCGGCTTTCCTCTTTCAAAAGGAAGGGCTTCAAAGGTTTTTATGAGGGCCTCGTAATCATGGCCATCGATATGCCGCACCGACCAACCAAAGCTTTCAAACTTCTTATCGATCGGATCGGTATTACACACTTGCGACGTAGGACCGGTTATCTGTAATTTGTTATGGTCTATGATAGCGCACAAATTGTCGAGCTTATAGTGAGAGGCCGTTAATGCCGCTTCCCAATTGGAGCCTTCCGGCAATTCTCCATCGCCAAGGAGAGTGAATACTCTGAAGTTTTTGCTGTCCAGCTTTGCCGAGAGGGCCGTTCCTACACTTATCGGTAATCCATGACCGAGTGCCCCGGTGTTCTGCTCGACACCCTTCACCTTCCTGGTTGGATGTCCTATGTAATGAGATTTGTATTTGCAAAGCGTTTCCAGGTCCGCCTCGGGAAAGAAACCCTTATCGGCTAACACCACGTACAAAGCCTCAACACTGTGTCCCTTACTTTGAATATACCTGTCCCGATCTGGAGATGCGAAATTCTCGGGACTCACATTCATTACATGATTGTATAGTACATTTAAAATATCAATACAAGACAAGCTTCCACCCGTATGACCGGCATTGGCGTGGAAGATGTATTTCAAAATATTCTTCCTGTACTCAACCGACTTCTTTGTCAATTCATTTATTGTCATCTCTTCTTTTTCTTTTTACGAACGCGAGGGACATTAATACTACCTGGCTTCATGATGGTACACTTCCCATTCCATGTAGTTTTCGTAGGCCTCCTTAAGTATACCTGCTGTTTTTGAAGCGTTCATCACAACATGATGTTCAAAACCCGACTTGCACACATATTTCATCAGGCCTTGCAAATCATTTATTTGGGCAACGGCTCTCGTTCCAAAAGTCTTCAGCTCATCATCGGTTAACGCGCCTTCACCAACATAGGCCTTTATAATCCCTTTCGAATCGTCGGTACTGATTCTTCCATAAGTAAGTGGAGAAGCCGGTGTTCGACCCGCCAGGGCGCCATAAGTATTTTCTTCTCCAACGGTTGTTCCCAAAATAGGTGCAGTACTCATTTCAATGTCCGGCAAGAAGGATTTAGCCCAGTTACCACAATGGAAAAGAACCACTTTTTCATCGTCACTTGCATAGTTGTTGTTCCAGTCAACCAACGCACTAGGTGAACCTGATGCCAACTGCATCGCATACATAGTCAAAGTGCCGGTGACATCTACTTCGCAGGCGCTCGGCAACATGTTCTCGCTCATCATGCTCATGCTGGTGCAAACGTTACAACCATAATTCTGTTGAAGTGAAGTCCAGCATTGAATGGCAGTGGCATCCAGGGAGTGCTCCATCATAAAATCATGTAGCACCACGTCAAGCTTGGCTATTTGCACCAATTTATCCTCAGGAGTGCGCCCTGTTGGTGAATAGGACCGGATAGCATCCAGCCTTAGCTTTACACTATTATCATTTTTTGTGAGCTTGTCGGCTGCACCAAGAATATGAGAGAGATCAATTGTCACAACAGAGATCCCATTGCGCTGTAATATTTTTTCACTGTAACGAACCGTATTGAAGGCACCCGGTCTCGCTCCCACCGCTCCTATTCTCACTTTGCGCAATCCTTTCACTACTCTGCACACCGCAATAAAATCTTTCAAATCCTGCGTAAAGCTTTCGTCCGAAGGATGAACTACGTGTTTGGTAGTGAGTGAAAATTTGATACCGTACTGGTAAAGGTTGTTACAAACCGATATCTTACCACACCATGCGTCTCTTCTCCTGGCAACATCCATCTTATTAAGATCGTCAGGATAAGCCTGTACCAGCACAGGAACATTTAGGCCTGCGAGCTTTAATGTTTCAGCCACTCCCTTCTCATCACCAAAATTGGGTAACACGACTAATACGCCGATGATCTCCTCTGAATGCTTTTTAAATAGGGCAGCACATTTCTGCGCCTCCTGGAATGTCTCGACCCCTCCGAGCTTGGTTTCATTTTCATCAAGCATTATTGGCTTGACCCCCGCTTTCTTAAATGCCTCCATTAAATCTGACCGGCATTCAGCAACTAGTTTATCGGGAAAGAAATCCCGGTTACCTATAATTACACCTAGACTGGTACTACGATTTGCTTCCATTTTGTTTCTTGGCGATTATTAATTCAATTTCATTATCCTGGAATATCTGCTTGTGCTTATCCTCTATTTCTCCATCAGTTATTATATAGTTGATCAGCGACAGGGCTCCCAAACTGGCAAAAGCACTTTTACCAAACTTTGTTGAATCTGCAACGAGGTAGGTAACCTCGGCAGCTTCAATCATAGCTTTTTTAACCACGAGGTCACTAATACTCGGATACGTCAACCCTGCCTTTAGAGAAATACCTGCCGTTGCTAAAAACAACTTCTGTGCATTGATCCCGTCAAAAAAATCGGCAGCCTTCTGACCTGTTAAGGATAAAGTAGGTGGCTTAAACTCCCCCCCTGTCACGATCACCTCGATACCCGGTTCTCCACCCAGCATCAAAGCAATATTGACAGCATTAGTGATAACGGTCAACTCTTTGAACCCTTTTAGCTTCTTTGCTATTTCACTGGTCGTAGAACCCGAGTCCAGTATAATCGTGTCTCCCGGCTCAATAAATTCAAGACACTTCTGGGCAATGACTTCTTTCTTATCCATGTTCTCCTGGTTAGCAAGAGAAACTGTACTCACATTAAAGTTTACATTTTTCAGGTAAGCGCCTCCATGTTCCCTGGTGACAAGACCATCCTCCTCCAGCTTTTCGAGGTCCTGTCGTATAGTTGGTTCGGTGACCTTAAAAATTTTTGCAAGGTTTACCACCTTGGCCGACCCATCTTCTTTAATGAGTTCAAAAATCTTCTCTCTCCTATGATTAGCAGTCATCGTTTATATTGCTTATAGCGAAGATAATGGACTTTCGTTTATTTTCTATTTTTTTCGATTATCGAAAGAAATAGCAACATAGTCCATTATTTTGGGCGAAAAGTCCATTTTTACCGTCACTATTCTTGGGATTTTTACCGAGAGATTTACGATTTTTTTTCTAAACAAGTTTAAGACTGCTATATGACTGCCCATTTACGCTTAATCAGCAGACCAGCACTGTTGTTCTTTTTTGCTTCCTTATTTTGTATCGTTTCACTGGCACAATCAAAAACAGTGACCGGCAAAGTGGTTCAACAACAAACCAATGAACCCTTGCAAGGCGTTACGGTTAATGTCAAAGGAACGGCCACAAGCACCACAACGGGTGCTGACGGAAGTTTCTCCATCACTGTTCCAAACGACAAGTCTACGCTTGTATTTACGTTCGTAGGCTTTGGCTCCCAGGAAATCGGTGTCAACCGCTCTGGCCCCTACACCATTTCGATGAGTCCCGGTGTCAATAAACTTGACGAAGTAGTGGTAGTCGGTTACGGCACCACAAAAAGACGAGACCTGACGGGAGCTGTCGCTACTGTTAAAAGTGAAGAAATTACGGCCAGGCCTGGGCCCAACCCAATGGAATCCCTACAGGGAAGAGTGGCAGGATTGGACATTACTCGAACCTCGGGACAACCTGGTGCATCGGTCAACATACAGCTACGCGGCACCCGGTCGTTTAGTGCCAGCGGCAATCCTCTTTTCATTATTAACGGCTTGCCCGGCGACTACACAACTTTGAATCCCTATGATATCGAGTCTATTGAAGTATTGAAAGACGCTTCTTCAACCGCTGTCTATGGATCCGCAGGCTCAAATGGGGTAATTATCATAACCACCAAAAGCGGTAGAGCGGGGAAGTTAAATGTCGACTTCAACATGTATTACGGTTACAATGGATGGTCAACCACTCCAAAAATGCGTACCGGCAATGATTACCTCCAAACTAAAAGGGATGCTTACAAATACATTTGGGATGCTACTGCCAGTAAATGGACAACTACCGGCGCCCTCTGGCAATCACCGGCAGACGACTCAGTGATTTTTGGTAGCAACCGTTGGGCCACATTTAAGGAAGGCAGTTTCGTAGACTGGGCAGACGTGTTTATGCAAAAAAATGCGGCCACGCAAAATTACAGTCTCGGCATTTCGGGTGGTAACAATGTGACCAAAGGATATATTTCAGTCAACTACACAGACGAAAAAGGCCAGTACATGGGTGACCAATACAAGCTCTTTACCACAAGCATGCGAATTGACCATAAGGTTAGAGACTGGATCTCCTTCGGAGCTAATCTGCAGGCTTCTTATGTCGACCGGGACAAGGCGCAGGATAAGTTGGAAAATGCTCTCGTCACTGACCCGCTGGTGAAACCATATAATCCTGACGGAACACTTAACACGAACCTCGGGAATAATGTCTACAACTTGCTTCTGAATTATCAGCCCGGCGTTTATGGAAATGTAGACAACAACACGAAGCTTTTTCTTAATCCATACATGGAGATCAGGCCAATCAGGGGACTGACATTCCTCTCCCGTGCCGGCGTTCACCTCGACTATCTGAATACTTACCGCTTCGATGGTATCGGTTCCGTTGCCTACACCTACAACAATGCAAACGTTGCAAAAGCGCAAGTGAATCAAAACCGCTACCAGGGATACCAATGGGAAAACATTCTGACCTATAACCGCAAATTTGCCAACGTTCACGATGTCACGTTCACCGGTGTTAGCACCTGGTATTATAACCAGAACACCAATACCGAGATGGACCAAACAAACATCACATCCAACAACTTCAAGTGGTACAGGTTTACGGGTGACGCCAACACCACGGCGCTTTCGTCGTATACAATGTCGAAGACATTTGGATTAATTGGTAGGATTAACTACTCATATTTAGGTAAATACCTTGCATCCGCATCCATTCGTCACGATGGTTCTTCAGTTCTGTATCCGACCAACAGGTGGGATAACTTCCCCGCCGCTTCCGTCGGCTGGAGAATTTCTGACGAGAAATTCATGTCCTTCACAAGAGATTGGTTGAATAACCTCAAGCTTCGTGTAGGTTGGGGTATCACTGGATCTGCCAAGATCGATCCTTATAGCTCTGTTTCGGTCCTGGAAAATACCAGCATGTCACTCGGTGGTGTGACCACACCAATTTACCGCAATTCGCGGTTTATTACGAACCCAGACCTGGGTTGGGAAAAATCGCACAATACCAATTTTGGTATTGATGCCACAGCATTGAAAAATCGCATCGACCTGTCACTGGATTATTACATTACCAACACGGATGGTGTTATCTATAGTGTCACTTCTCCTATTATTTATGGAACCTATACCCCCGGTACACAGTATCAGACCAATATCAATGTGGCTGCGACGAAGAACAGGGGTTTCGAGGCAAGCATTAACACTCGCAATATTGTAGCAAAGAATTTCGAGTGGACTACATCGGTTGCTTATGGTCTTAACAAAGAAGAGATCACTAAATTAACCGGTGCCACGGCAAACAATATCACCAACGGTTCCTACTCGCTTACACTGGGTCAACCGGTGAATTCTTTCCGCAACTATAAGGTAGATGGTGTTTGGCAAATCGGTGAAGAAGCAGATGCAGCAGTGTTTAATAAACACCCAGGTGACCTAAAGATCGATGTCCCGGGAATGTCTCATCTTGCGACAGGTGTCTTTGTAAAAACCGCAACCGACGGAACACAGACCTACTACTATACTAACCTTGCCGATGCTCAAAAGTTCAACCCTAATCTAACGGCTGCAACTTCAAAGTATTCTTATAGCGCCAATGACTACGAGATCCTCGGGCATAACTCCCCGAACTGGTCATTGGGCATTCAAAACCAGTTCAGGTATAAAAGCTTCGATTTGACGATCTATGCTTACTTCAGGTGGGGGCAGATGATCAATTACAATATGCTGGGATGGTACCAACCGAATGGATTTGCAACCAATGCCAGCCCTTCAAGAACGATCCCTGTATACTTTAATTACTGGACACCAGAAAATCCATCAAACGATTTTCCTGCAATGAACTATCAGTATTCAACTTCTACCATATCAGGTTTTTCCGGGCTTACTTATGTCGATGGATCATTCTTCAAATTGAAGAACATCACGCTTGGATACACTTTGCCAGCTGCGGCGTCAAAAAGAGCATCCATCCAAAAACTGCGTGTTTATGCTACTATAACCAACCCGTTGGTTATAGCAAAGAGCCACCTTCTAAAACAGTACGATCCTGAAATGAATGGTGAATTAAGCTATCCGTTAACAAGACAGATCGTGGGAGGTCTTAACCTGACATTTTAATTGACACCTTAAAAGAAGCATTACAAATGAGAACGAATACGATAAAATCAATCATATATACCGGTGCTTTAACTCTCTTTATTGCCGTGTGTGCATCTTCCTGCAAAAAGCTGGATGAATATAACCCGGCATCTTTATCCGAAGAGAATGTACTTACAAACTTCAATGGTTGGAAAGCCTACCAGTCGAACTGCTATACAGGCCTTTGGGGTTCGCTTATCGGTATGCCCTACGGGATCGTTTCGGAAACGGGAACAGATTTATGGACATTCCCTTATTCGAACCATAACCAGTATAAGGATGTAATGGCCTACGAAGAATTTACAAACAGTTCGGGCGTCGTAAGAAATGTTTGGGATTTTGCGTGGGGGCCTATCAAAGACTGCAACAAGACGATTCAACTTGCTCCCGGTTTAAAAGATGGCAACGCCAGCGACATTAAAATACTTGTAGCGGAAGCTCAACTCCTGAGGGCCTATTATTATTCTGTACTTGTAGCGCAATTTGGTAGCGTTCCGCTCATCCTGACGGACGATCCGGTAAAAACCTTGAGTCCTAAACGCGATAGTGTACCTAAGATCTACGCTCAAATCGTTTCCGACTTAAGGTCGGCCTTTAACAACCTGCCCGTAAATCCGTACGACAACAATCCTCAACGGGTGACTAAGAAAGCGGCCTTCGGTCTTCTTGCCCGTGTGTATGCACAGGGAGCAGGGGAAGGATTAACAGAAGGGGGAAAAAGCTACTGGCTGAGAGCTAAAGAAGTTGCAGACAGTCTAATCAACAATGCCAGTGCTTATAATGCTACCCTATACGATGATTTTGCCAAGGTATTTGCGGCTGCCAACAACAGGAATAATGCTGAGGCGCTTTTCACTGCTTATGGCCTCAACCCATATGATCCATCTTACAATGTATTCACAGGCAACACTAAGCCAAACATCTACCTCCATTATTACCCCAAGTTGGATGACGCCTTCGGAACCTCGGATTTATTTAAAAGAAGTGTGAACTCAAATACTTCAAATGCTTACTACGGACGTTTAAACCAACAGTTTATTGCACCAACTAAATACCTGATCAACTGCTTCAACGCAACCTTCGATAAGCGTTGGGAGAATACATTCGTTACTGCATTCACCAACTATTCCGGTGAACAAGCACGAGCAACTAACGGAACTGGTGTTCCCTCGCCTGCCAATGTCACTTATAGTGCGGCAACTGTAACGCTCACTGCGGCTATGTGCACTAAGTATGGAATCGATGCTTCTCATGTAGGCGAGAAGATCTATCCTTACATAGATGTGGACGCTAAAATGGCTCCCACTTTTGCGACCTGGCAATACGTTCCTAAAGTATGGCCTAAGGGAGATCACTCAGGGAATATTGCAAACCTCGTTTCTGTTCCCAATGCGAACGTTCATCCTTATCCCTTGACTGCGGATGAAGACAGGTTCTTCGTTTACTTGAGTAAGGATCCTCTAACAGCGGCAGACAAAAAGCTTCGCAGGTATGTTACCGTGAACATCGATGATCTTTTCGATCCTTCCGACCCCACAGGTAGCACCTATAAGGCAGTTACGACAACTAACGGCCTGACGCCACCTTCGCTTGCCAACCTCTTCCCTGCCATGATGAAGTTCAATCACAACTTCGACGGCGGATGGCTCGGTGGTAACTTCCAGCAAAAGCTTGGTAATATTATGATCATGCGCATGGCTGAAGTTTACCTAATTGCAGCCGAAGCGACGCTTCATACTACCGGGGATGGAGCCGCCGCTGCACAATACTTGAACGTACTACGCAAGCGCGCCTGCCGTAACCCCGCGGACTTTAATGGCGGTACCGGAATGCAATTGACAACAGCTACTATGAACGATGTCTTTGATGAATTTGCGCGCGAGCTTTGTGGCGAGTATAACCGTTGGGCTATTTTGAAACGTGAGAAAGCATTCGAAACTCGGTTGCAGGCTTACAACAAAACAGCCTTTGTCAATTTTGTTCCTTCTAAACATTACAACCGCCCTATTCCGTTCACCTTCCTGAACCAGATCAACAACGCGGATGAATTCGGAACAAACGGCTACTAGAAATCGATAATTCCGATAGTCTAAAAAGGGTTGACTTTCAAGTCAGCCCTTTTTTTGTAGGATCGCTTTGCGAGACTTGGGGGCACACCTGAATAAGAAAGGTCAGCCACGTGCACAACTCCATTATAAATCATCTTTTCGACCTGGTTGTTGCCCCTTCTGAACCGACCTAAAATTCCGGGCAGGGAAAGACTGCATCGTAACTCCCAAATCACGCCGGTGCCACAAAGAACCTCTCTATCCGTTTACCGAAATAAGACAACACCATCTGTAAGGCCAGTACAACAACTTTTTCCGGCACTCTCCCGTCTTCCTATAGCACCAAAGCAATCCATGCAGCTTAATAGAACATTGTAGTCCAAAATCATTTAAAGACTTTACCAAGTGCCAGCAAAGGATAGGATGTCCCGCACATGTCCCGCAGATGTCCCGCACATGTCCCGCCTCTTTAAAGATGCGGGACATCTACGGAGCATGTACGGCGCAACTGGAAGACATCTATCATTTTGGAGGCGCTCCTTTTTTTATCCGGGAACGTGAGACAAACGAATAACATGTGGGATTTAAAGCCTGGTGGCTATTTAGTATTGAACCTGTGCGGTCTCCTGGCAAGTCTCAGCGTTAAAAAATGCAATTCAAAGAGGAGGAAAAGGTGGTGGAAAGTTGTCTTCTATGTGTCGCTTTTCGCAAAAAGGGCTGCAGTTAGTGTGTGTAATTGAAAGGAGTAGCGGCAATACAAGCAAACCAGAAAACTTTTGTCATGAAAAATTATACTTTACTTTTTTTGACCCTTGCGACTTGTTTCAGCCTGTCGGCTTTCTCCCAGGATAAGGGGAAACCGAAAAATGAGGCTCCTAAGGA
>Ga0157372_10009345_pt1 | contig 10433 bp, 19 predicted proteins | sample C55metaG_FD_115307 | JGI IMG/M metagenome (GOLD analysis project Ga0157372, IMG submission 115307) | Corn rhizosphere microbial communities from Kellogg Biological Station, Michigan, USA - C5-5 metaG | ecosystem: Host-associated > Plants > Roots > Rhizosphere > Soil | place: USA: Michigan...
AGCGCATATTTCCTGCACAGCACGGTGAATCTTGCTTGTGCATTCAGCGCGTACCCACCGGTCACGACGCCAGATGGGCAGTGCCGCATCACAGCCCACCGGCGATCGGATGATGCTGTGTAGTTAACGCCTACACGAGCTCCAGCAACACCATCTCGGTGGCGTCGCTGGAGCGCGGCCCGAGCTTCAGGATCCGCGTGTAGCCGCCCGGGCGGTCGACGTAGCGCGGCGCGACCTCCTCGAACAGCTTGTAGACGACGAACTTGTCCTGCCCGAGCGCCGACAGCGCCTGCCGGCGCGCGTGCAGGTCGCCCCGCTTGGCGAGCGTGATCAGCTTCTCGACCTCGGGCTTGACCGCCTTGGCCTTGGCCTCGGTGGTCTGAATGCGCTCGTGGTCGATGACCTCCTTGCACAGGTTGCGCAGGAGGGCCTTGCGGTGCGAGGCGCTGCGCGAGAGCTTGTGCCGTTTGCGCTGGTGGCGCACCGACCTCAGTCCTCGCGCAGGTTCAGCCCGCGTGCGGCAAGCGTCTCGACGACCTCGTCGATCGACTTCTTGCCGAAGTTCGGGATCGCGTTGAGCTCCCCCTCGGACTTCGAGACCAGGTCGCCCACCGTCTGGATCCCCGCCCGCTTGAGGCAGTTGTAGGACCGCACGCCGAGCTCGAGCTCCTCGATGAGGATGTCGTCCATCGCGCTCGTCGGGCGCCCGGGCTGCGCCGGGGTGGCAAGGCCGGGCTGGGCCGCATCGAGTCCCGCGGCCGCCCCGAGGGGCTGGCGCAGCTCCTCGATCCGGTCGGCGTCGGTGAAGATCGACAGGTGGGAGATGAGGATCTCCGCCGCCTCGCGCAGCGCGGCCTGCGGATCGATCGATCCGTCGGTCTCGATGTCGAGCGTGAGCTTGTCGAAGTCGGTGCGCTGGCCGACGCGAGCCTGCTCGACGGCGTAGGCCACGCGGCGGACGGGCGAGAAGATCGAGTCGATCGGGATCACGCCGATGGGCTGGTCCGGCGACTTGTTCTCCTCCGCCGGCCGGTAGCCGCGCCCGCGGCCGATGGTCAGGTAGAGCTCGAGCTTGGTCTTCTTCTCGAGGGTGGCGATGTGCGCGTCCGGGTTGAGGATCTCGACGCCCGAGGGCAGGTCGATGTCCTTGGCGGTGACCTCACCCGGGCCGGTGACGACCAGGGGAGCCTCGATCTCGGTCGCGTCGGAGTGCATGCGGCACACCACGCCCTTGAGGTTGAGCACGATGTCGGTCACGTCCTCCTTGACGCCCTTGATCGTGGAGAACTCGTGGGCGACGCCCTCGATCCGCACGCTGGTCACCGCGGCGCCGGCGAGCGAGGACAGCAGCACCCTGCGCAGCGAGTTGCCGAACGTGTAGCCGAAGCCGCGGTCAAGCGGCTCGATGACGAACGAGCCGCGGTTCTCCTCCACGCTCTCGGTGGTTATGCGGGGGACTTGGAAATCGAGCATCGGGTCCTTCTCTCGGGTTCATGCGCCGCCGACCCGGCGGCGTTCCGGGGCGCCTTACTTGGAGTACAGCTCGACGATGAGCTGTTCCTGCACCGGGGCGGCGATCTCCCGGCGCTCGGGCCTGCGAAGCACCTTGGCGGTGAGGGCGTCGTGGTCGGCCTGCAGCCAGGCCGGAACCTGCGCGGTCAACTCGGTCGCGTCGCGGATGACCTTCTCCGCGTCCGTGCCCGACTTGACCGAGATCACGTCGCCGTCTCGCACTTGGTACGAGGGGATGTCCACGCGGCGGCCGTTCACGGACCAGTGCCCGTGACGGATGAGCTGGCGGGCCTGGCGGCGCGAGGCCGCGAAGCCGAGCCGCACGAGCACGTTGTCGAGGCGGCACTCGAGCATGCGCAGAAGGTTCTCGCCGGTGATGCCGGGCTGGCTGCTCGCGCGGTCGTAGTAGCCCGCGAACTGCTTCTCCTGCACGCCGTAGTAGCGCTTGGCCTTCTGCTTCTCGCGCAACTGGACGCGGTACTCGCTCTGCTTCTGGCGGCCGCGGCCGTGCTCGCCGGGCGGGTAGGAGCGCCGCTCGACGCCGCACTTGTCGGTCAGGCAGCGCTCCCCCTTGAGGAAGAGCTTCTGGCCCTCACGGCGGCACTGCTTGCACACGGGTCCGGTGTAGCGGGCCATCAGACGCGCCTCCGCTTGCGGGGGCGACAGCCGTTGTGGGCCTGCGGGGTGACGTCCTTGACTCCGGTGACCTCGAGGCCGGCGGCCTGGAGCGAGCGGATCGCGGTCTCGCGGCCCGAGCCCGGGCCCTTCACGAAGACCTCGACCTTCTGCAGGCCCTGCTCCATGCCCTTGCGAGCGGCGGCGTCGGCCGTGACCTGCGCCGCGAACGGGGTCGACTTGCGCGAGCCCTTGAAGCCGGCGCCGCCGGCGGACTCCCACGCGATGACGTTGCCCTCGCGGTCGCTCAGGGAGACGATCGTGTTGTTGAACGACGTCTTGATGTGGGCCTGCCCCACCGGGATGTTCTTGCGGACGCGACGGCGGCCGCGCTGAGGGCGCTTCGGAGCCGGCATGACCTACTTCTTGCTCGCCTTCTTCTTGCCGGCCACCTGCATGCGCCGCGGGCCCTTGCGGGTGCGCGCGTTGGTCTTGGTCCGCTGGCCGTTGACCGGGAGGCCACGACGGTGGCGCAGGCCGCGGTAGGAGCCGATCTCCTGCAGGCGCTTGACGTTCTGCGAGCGCTCGCGCCGCAGGTCGCCCTCGACCTCGTGGGTCTCGACCGCCTCACGCAGCTTGACCACCTCGTCGTCGGTGAGGTCGCCGATGCGGCGGTCGGGATCCACGCCGGTGTCGCGCAGGATCTGGTTCGAGGTCGAGCGGCCGATGCCGTAGCTGTAGGTCAGGCCGACCTCGGCACGCTTGTTCAGGGGGATGTTGATGCCGGCGATACGGGCCATCGCGCTACCCCTGACGCTGCTTGTGCCGCGGGTTGGAGCAGATCACGAGCACCGCACCGTTGCGGCGGATGATCTTGCACTTTTCGCACATCGGCTTGACCGAGGGTCGGACTTTCATCGCAGTTCCTTCGAAGCTCGGGCCGGACGACGTGGCTCTGGCTGCCGCTGCGGCTGCCGCTACCAGTCGCGGATGAAAAACGTGCCAGCGGGCGTTTCACGGCCCACTAGCGCAACGCCGCATGGTAGCAGCGGTATGCGCGTCGCTAGGCCGCGGCCTGGGCCCGGCTCTCGTGCCAGGGCGTGAGGATCCTGGGGCCCGCCTCGGTCACCGCGATGGTGAACTCGAAATGGGCTGCAAGCGAGTTGTCCTGGGAGTAGATCGCCCACCCGTCCTCGCCCACGCGGACGGTGTGGCGACCGGCCGTGACCATGGGCTCCACGGCCAGGACCATGCCCGCCTCGAGCTTCGGGCCCTTGCCGGGATCGCCGAAGTTCGGGATCTGCGGGTCCTCGTGCATCGAGCGCCCGATCCCGTGCCCGACGAGCGAGCGCACGATCGAGAACCCGTCGGCCTCGACCCGCGCCTGAACGGCGTGGGAGACGTCACCCAACCGGTTTCCGGCGCGGCACTGCACGACGGCGTCGTGCAGCGCGGCCTCGGTGGAGTGCAGGAGCTTGGTGGCCACCGGGGTGATCGGCCCGACCGGGAACGTGCGTGCCGCGTCGGCCACCCAGCCGTCGAGCACCACGCCGACGTCGACCGAGAGGACGTCCCCGCGCGAGAGCCGGTAGGGCCCGGGGATGCCGTGTACGACCATCGCGTTGGGCGAGGCGCAGATCGAGCCCGGGAAGCCCCGGTAGCCCTTGAACGCGGGCTCGGCGCCCTGCGAGCGGATGAACGCCTCGGCGGCGGCATCGAGCTCCTCGGTGGTCACCCCGGGGCGGATCTTGCCCTGGACCAGCGAGAGCGTCTTGACCAGGATGGCCCCGGCCGCGGCCATCTTGTCGATCTCGGCCGGCGACTTCTTGAGGATCACGCCGATTCCTCGAGCCGGAGGGTCGAGAGCGTGGCGCTGATGTGCTCGCGGACCTCGTCCGGCGAGCGGGTCCCGTCGAAGCGCTGCAGCACCCCGAGATCGTCGTAGTAGTCCTCCAGCGGCGCCGTCTGCTCGTGGTAGACCTCGAGCCGGCGCTTGACCTTCTCGGGCGCGTCGTCGGGGCGCTGCTCGAGCGCGTTGCCGTCCACGTCGCAGACGTCGTCCTGCTCGGGCGGGTTGAAGTCGACGTGGTAGACGTGGCCGTCGGTGCAGATGCGCCGCCCGGAGATGCGCTGGACGAGCACGTCGTCGGGCACCTCGATCAGGAGCACGGCGGTCAGTCGCCGCCCCATCGCCTCGAGGCTGCGGTCCAGCGCCTCGGCCTGGGGGATCGTGCGCGGGAACCCGTCGAGCACGAACCCGTCGCGGGTGTCGCCCTGCTCGAGCCGTTCGGCCACCACGCCGACGATCACGTCGTCGGGCACGAGGTCGCCCGCGTCCATGTACTCCTTGGCCTTCTTGCCCAAGGCCGTGCCGTCCTTGACCGCGGCGCGCAGGATGTCGCCGGTGGCGATGTACGGGAGGCCGAAGTCGTCCACCAGGTGAGCGGCCTGCGTACCCTTGCCCGCGCCCGGCGGGCCGAGCAGGATGAGGTTCAATTCAGACATCTCGCCCCGCCAGGTAACCGCTTCCGGCTGAGGGCTGTCGCGCACCCACCTCCACGAGTGCGGAGACCGGTGGCTGCGCGACAGCAGCTACCACAGCCGGGCATCCTGCCCGGCTCATTTGAGGAAGCCTTCGTAGTTACGCATCATCAACTGCGCCTCGAGCTGCTTCATCGTGTCGAGCGCCACGCCGACGACGATGAGCAGCGACGTGCCCCCGAAGTAGAAGTTGGCCGACGTCTGGTTGATCAGGATCGTCGGTAGGGCCGCTACGGCGGCAAGGTAAATCGCCCCCGGGAAAGTGAGGCGCGCAAGGATGCGGTCGAGAAACTCGGCCGTGGGCCTCCCTGGTCGCACCCCGGGTATGAACCCGCCGTACTTGCGCAGGTTGTCGGCCTGGTCCACCGGGTTGAACGTCACCGCCGTGTAGAAGTACGTGAACAAGACGATGAAGATCGACTCGCCCGCGATGTAGGCCCAGTCGTTGGGTGCGAAGAAGTTCGCGATGTCCTGGGCCCAGGGCTGCTGGATGAGCCGGCCCACGGTGGGCGGGAAGGCCATGATCGAGGCGGCGAAGATCACCGGGATCACGCCGGCCATGTTCACGCGCAGGGGCAGGTAGGTCTGTCCGCCCCCGGTCATGCGCCGGCCTATCACCCGTTTCGCGTACTGAACGGGTATTCGCCGCTGGCCCTCCTGGATGAACACCACGGCCGCGACCACAGCGATGGCCAGGAACGGGATCATCACCTTGAACACCTGGTCCGGGTTCGTCCACCACGCCTGCACGCCCGCGGGCAATCGCGACACGATCGAGGCGAGGATCAGCAGCGATATGCCGTTGCCTATCCCGCGTTGGGTTATGAGCTCGCCCATCCACATGAGCAGCACGGTGCCCGCGGTCAGGCACACGACGATGAGGAAGACGCGCCCGAAGGTGAAGTTCTTGACCACGTCCTGTCCGGCCTCCTGGCCGAAGGAGCGGAACAGGAACACGTAGCCGATCGACTGCGCGGCAGCCAGCGCCACCGTGAGGTACCGGGTGTACTGCGTGATGCGCGCCTGCCCGACCTCGCCCTCCTTCTGGAGCTTGTCCAGCGCCGGGACGACGACGGTGAGCAGCTGCAGGATGATCGAGGCGGTGATGTAGGGCATCACCGTCAGCGCGAACAGCGCGATCCGCTGCAGCCCACCGCCGCTGAACAGGTTGAGGAAGCCGAGGATCGAGTCGTTGGCGAAGTTCTTCTGGATCGCCTTGACCGCGTCGGCGTTGACGCCCGGGACGGGGATGTGGGACCCGAGGCGGTACAGCGCGAGGATGAGCGCCGTGAACGCGAGCTTCTTGCGGATCTCCGGGACCGTGAACGCCTTGAGGATGGTGGTGACCACGGGGCCCGATTACTCCTCGATCAGCTGGGCCGTCCCGCCCGCGCTCTCGATGCTCTCGCGCGCCTTGGCCGAGAACGCGTGCGCATGCACCGTCAGGTTCTTCGTCAGCTCGCCCTGGGCCAGCACCTTGACCGGCACGTCGCGGCGCGACGCCAGGCCGGCGGCGCGCAGCGTCTCCGGCGTGACCTCGGCGCCGGCGTCGAAACGGGCCTCGAGGTCGCGCAGGTTGACGGGCTGGGTGTGGGTCCGGAACGGCTCGAACGGCATCGACTTCTTCATGTGCGGGCCGCGCAGCTTGCGCATCCGCATGTGGATCGGGTTCTGGCCGCCCTCGAAGCGCGGCCGGTCCTTGGCCCCCGAGCGCGCGCCGTAGCCCTTGGTGCCGCGGCCCGCGGTCGTGCCGCCGTCGCCGCCGTTGCCACGCCCGACGCGCTTGCGCGCCTTGCGCGACCCCTTGGCCGGCTTGAGCGAGTGCAGGCCGACGCGCTCACTCATCGACGGTCACCAGATGCCGAACGGCGTGGACCATGCCCTTGGCCTGCGGCGTGTCGTTGACCTCCACCGTGTGGCCGATCTTGCGCAGGCCGAGCGAGCGCAGGGTGTCGCGCTGCTTGCGGTCGGCGCCGTTGACCGAGCGGACCTGCGTCACCTTCATGCCTGCACCGGCTCCTCGTCGGTCGCGGGCGGCACGCCGTTCAGCGTCTCGGCGGCCTGCTCCTCCCCGCCGAGGCCGAGCACCTGGTCGATGGTCAGGCCGCGCAGCTCGGCGACCTCGTCGGGGGTGCGCAGCGACAGCAGCCCGGCGACCGTGGCCTTGACCAGGTTGATCGGGTTCTGCGTGCCCAGGCTCTTGGTGAGGATGTCGTGGATCCCGGCCAGCTCGAGCACCGCCCGCACGCCCGCACCGGCGATCACGCCGGTACCAGGAGAGGCGGGCTTGAGCAGCACGCGCCCGGCGCCGTAGACCCCCTCGACCTTGTGCGGGATGGTCGACCCGTGGCGGGGGACCTTGAAGAGGTTCTTCTTGGCGCGCTCGACGCCCTTCTGGATCGCGACGGGGACCTCGTTGGCCTTGCCGTAGCCGACGCCGACCACGGTCTCCTCGTCGCCGACCACGACCAGGGCCGTGAACGAGAAGCGCCGGCCGCCCTTGACGACCTTGGCGACACGGTTGATCTCGACCACGCGCTCGGCGAGGTCGTATCCGGCGGGAGAGACGGTGCGGTCAGGGACAGGCATGAACGAGTGAGGGTACCTCTCTAGATTGCCAGGCCGGCCTCGCGGGCGCCGTCGGCGACCGCCTTGACGCGCCCGTGGTATTGGTAGCCGCCGCGGTCGAACACTGCGCGCTGCACGCCCGCCGCCTTGGCGCGCTCGGCCAGCAGCGCGCCGGCGCGGGTCGCCTGCTCCATGCGGGCCAGGCCCTTGAGCTCGGGCTCGGTCCACGTGACGGCCGCGAGGGTGCGGCCCGCGTCGTCGTCGATGAGCTGCAGGAACATGCCCCGGTTGGAGCGGAAGACGGAGATCCGCGGCCGCTGCGCGGTGCCGCGCACCTTGGCGCGTACGCGCCGGCGACGGCGGAGGCGGCGGGCGGGACGGGTGGTGACGCTCATGCGCGCTTCCCGACCTTCCGGGCCACGTACTCGCCCTCGTAGCGGATGCCCTTGCCCTTGTAGGGCTCCGGCGGCCGCTGCTTGCGGATGTTCGCGGCCACCTCGCCCACGAGTTGCTTGGAGATGCCGCGCACGACGATCCGGGTCGGCTGCGGGACCTCGAACTCGATCCCGTCGGGGGCCTTGATCGGCACCGGGTGGCTGAACCCGAGTGCCAGCTCGAGGTCCGAGCCGCGCTTCTGGGCGCGGTAGCCGACGCCCTGGATCTCGAGCGTCTTGGCGTAGCCGTCGGTGACCCCGATGACCATGTTGGCCACGAGCGAGCGGGTGAGGCCGTGCAGCGCGCGGTGCTCGCCGCGGTTGGTCGGCCGGCGCACGAGCAGCTGGCCGTCCTCCTGGACGACTTCGATGTCGCGCGGGATGCGCTCGGAGAGCTCTCCCTTCGGGCCCTTGACGTCGACCCGGTCGGGCTCGACCCGCACCGTGACGCTCTCGGGGATGGGGATGGGCTGCCGGCCGATTCGCGACATGGGGGCTCCTACCAGATCTCCGCCACGACCTCGCCGCCCACGCGAGCCTGGCGGGCTTCGTGGCCGGTCATGACGCCGCGCGACGTGGACACGATCGCCGTGCCCATCCCGCCGAGGATCTTCGGCACCTCGTCGGCGCCGACGTAGACCCGCCGGCCGGGGCGCGAGACGCGCTGCAGCTTGGTGATCACGGGGCGGCGGTCGTCGGTGTACTTCAGGCGCAGCACGATCTGGTCGCCGGCGCGGCCGGGCGAGGGCGGCTCCACCGAGAAGCCTTCGATGTACCCCTGCTCGGCAAGGATCCGGGCGAGCTCGCGCTTGAGCCGCGACGACGGCATGGCGACGGTTTCCTTCTGCGCGCCGGCGGCGTTGCGCAGGCGCGTGAGGAAGTCGGCGACGGGATCGGTCATGGACATGCCGCGGCTCCTACCAGCTCGACTTGGTCATCCCGGGCACGAAGCCCTGGTGGGCGAGCTCGCGCAGGCAGATCCGGCAGATGCCGAACTTGCGGAACACCGCACGCGCGCGGCCGCAGCGGCGGCAGCGCGTGTAGTTGCGCGTCTTGTACTTCTGCGGGCGGCTGGCCCGCACCCTCTGCGAGGTCTTGGCCATCTAGCTCTCTTCCGTCTCTTCCGTCTCGCCTTCTTCGGGCTCGGCGGGCTTCTCGTATGCCTCCGGGTTCTCCTCCTTGAGCTGCTCGAGGGCGGCCTGCTCGGCCTCGGCCCGCGCGCGGGCCTCCGCCTTGCGGCGCTCGTCCTCGGCCTCCTGCGCCGCGGTGTCGGCGGCGGCCGACCCGGGCCGGCCCTCCTCCGAGAACGGCATCCCGAACGCCGCGAGCAGCGCGAACGCCTCCTCGTCGGTGCGCGCGCTCGTCGTGATGGTCACGTCGAGCCCGCGGACCTGGTCGATCGAGTCGTAGTCGATCTCGGGGAAGATGATCTGCTCGCGGATGCCCATGGAGTAGTTGCCGCGGCCGTCGAACGAGCGCGCGTTCAGCCCCCGGAAGTCGCGGATGCGCGGGATCGCAATCGACATCAGGCGATCCAGGAACTCGTAGGCGCGCTCGTGGCGCAGCGTGCAGCTGACGCCGACCGGCATGCCCTCGCGCAGCTTGAAGTTCGCGATCGACTTGCGGGCGCGACGCACGTTGGGCTTCTGGCCCGCGATGGTGGCCAGCTGGTCGGTGGCGGCCTCGAGCATGTTCGAGTCCTGCTTGGCCTCGCCCACGCCCATGTTCAGCGTGATCTTCTCGATCCGCGGGGCCTGCATGGGCGTCGTGTAGCCGAAGCGCTCGACCAGCTGGGGGCGCAGCTCGGACTCGTAGCGCTCCTTGAGGCGGGCGGGGACCTCGGCCATCAGTCGATCACCGTCCCCGAGCGGCGCGTGACGCGCTTGCGCTCGCCGTCCTGCACGGTGATGCCGATCCGCGTCGGCTTGCCGTCCTTGGGGTCGACCAGCGCGACGTTGGACACGTGGATCGGCCCCTCGCGCTCGATGATGCCGCCCTCGAGGTTGGACTGGCGCTGGGTGTCGCGCAGCGTCTGCGGGCGCTGGGCCTTCTTGATGATGTTCAGGCCCTCGACGTAGACGCGGCCGCGGCGCGGGTCAACGGCCTTGACCGTGCCCTTCTTGCCGCGGTCCTTGCCGCCGATCACGAGGACCTCGTCGCCCTTGCGGATCCGGATCGTCATGACTCAGAGCACCTCGGGCGCGAGCGAAACGATCTTCATGAAGTTGCGGTCGCGGAGCTCGCGGGCCACGGGGCCGAAGATGCGGGTGCCGCGCGGGTTGTTCTGGGCGTCGATGATCACGGCTGCGTTCTCGTCGAAGGAGATGTACGTGCCGTCGTCGCGCCCGAACTCCTTGCGCGTCCGGACCACGACGGCCTTGACGACGTCGCCCTTGCGCACCGTGCCCTGAGGGTTGGCCTGCTTGACGGTGGCGGTGATGACGTCGCCGATGCCAGCGTAGCGGCGCCGGGACCCGCCCTGGATGCGGATGCACAGGATCTCGCGCGCGCCGGTGTTGTCGGCCACGCGCAGGCGGGTCTCGTTCTGGATCACCGGGCCCGCTCCAGTATCTCCACCAGGCGCCAGCGCTTCGTGCGCGACAGCGGACGGCTCTCGATCAGGCTCACGGTGTCGCCGATGCTGGCCTCGTTGCGCTCGTCGTGGGCGTGCAGAGTGCCCGAGCTGCGCACGACCTTGCCGTACATGCGGTGCCGGCGCGCCATGTCGATGCGCACGGTGATGCTCTTGTCGGCCCGGTTGGA